>Ga0209079_10000402_pt1 | contig 17379 bp, 15 predicted proteins | sample PPLLaktember2015_2_FD_187259 | JGI IMG/M metagenome (GOLD analysis project Ga0209079, IMG submission 187259) | Freshwater sediment microbial communities from Prairie Pothole Lake near Jamestown, North Dakota, USA - PPLs Lake P7 Core (6) Depth... | ecosystem: Environmental > Aquatic > Freshwater... | reverse complement strand
CGCACAGATCAGGAGAGTCCGGGCTGACGGATATTGCGTTCGAAATAAAACCATGGATCTTTCCTCCATCGATGATGTCTTGATCAGAACACGTTGGGACGTTATCATCTCGAATCCTATCTGCGGCCTCTCCCGCCGCCCCCGCGAGATGCACCGCCCCCGGAAGGTCGGGATGCACCTCCGCCGTGGGACCTGGCCGAGGACATGCTCTGGCTGCCTCTCGCGCTGTCCCGTTTCACTTGTCCCCCGCTGCGGTCTGTCCCGCCGAATGCATTGTTCTGACTCTTTGCCCCGGAACCTGATCGATCGGGCGTTCTGTCCTGCACCTGGGACGGCTGCCTGCCGGCAGACCGATCGGCTGTGCCTGCCCCCGGCTTTTCATAACCACGATTACCCTGGCGGTTGTCCACGGCTGCACGGTTTGTCGGGGAATACTTGTCGCGTGTCCCCTGGTCCCGGTATGAAACCCCTTGCCGGTGCTCCGGGTTGTGCTTCCATTGCTCTGTCCTGGCCCCTCCCCCGGAGGGTCTCGTCTCGGGCCTGCTGGACCTGTCGATGTTGACGCTCCTGTCGATATTGACGGTTCCCCCGTGATAATCGGCATGGCACCCATACCCATGCCAGGCCGCGCCTATGGCGACACCCATTGTGAACGTGAACAACGCGGCGCCCGGCGGGTAGGCATAAACCGGATAGGGCGGATAGGCCGGGTACCACCACGTCCCGTAGACCACCGTGGGGTTGTAGGCGGGAACATAGATCACCTGCGGGTCGGCAGACTGAACGATGATGATGTCGCCCTCCTTCTTCACCTCCTGCTCTTTCGAGCTTTTCAGGTTGCCTGCCTCGGCAGCCTTCCGGCGAAGCTTCTGCACCGTGTCCATGACGTCTTTCTGCTGCGCCAGGAAGGCATCGCCCAGCTTCTGGGACCATTCGAGCTTTTCACTCATCATGGAGAGAACGTCCGGGAACGGGACCAGCGCCTTTACGCTTGCATCCCAGGTCTGCTTCTCGAGGGCCGCTTTCAAGGCATCCCCTTTAAGGCTCTTGTTCTGTTTCACCCATCGTTCCGCCTGCACCACCTCGAGCGGATAGGTCGAAGCCATGAGGATCTGGGTCAGGAGGTCATCGGGGTACAGCGCAATGGGCGCAAGCAGCTGGTCGAGTTCCTCCTGCTTGAATACCTTTGCCGGCGCTTCCTGCGCGAAGATCGGAGCCGGCAGGGCCAGGCATATCACCGCAAGACCGATCACAGCGTATTTCCATGAACCTCTTGTTTTCATCTGCATCCCTCACGATTCCTGTTTGGACCTTCAGCTTGGGTCGTGCGTCTGTCCCCGATCCCTTGTCTCCTGACTGCGGCATGGATGTCGGACGCCTGTTCTACTTCACCGAGTAGCCTTTCCCCTCGAGGCAGGCGCCGCTTGCCCGGAGATAATCCTGCTGCTTCGTGTTCTTCTGGGCCGAAGCCTGCTGCTGAGCCGATGCCTGCTGCTGCTGCGCCTGCTTTCGGCTCTGCCCCCGGGCGGCCACAGCGCCCGCCGTAGCTCCGACTGCGGCACCCTTTCCCGCCTCTCCGTCGAGCGAACCCAGCGCCGCGCCGGCTACGGCACCCCGGGCCGCACCGCCGGCACCGGAGCCCCGTTGTGCCCCTGCAGGCTGCTGTGCAGGCTGCTGCGCAGGGGCCTGTGCCGCCGCCGTGGGGTCGAATCCGGTCTGCTTTACAGCCCAGCTGTGGCATTCATACTCATCCTTCTTCTGCTGCTCGGCCGTCTGCCCCTTTTGCGGGAACACATACTGTTGCTGAGCCATGGCGGCCGGAACGATAAGCATAATGGCAAGCCCCATGACCGCGAGAACCAAGAATGTTTTTCTATTCATGATTATTTCTCCTCCCCGTCGCTTTTTTCGGGTTCATCCTCATTAATCACATTCTCTGCTTTCCGGCATTTTCTCATGTTACCGGGATGTTCCATAATGACCTGATTCAGAGCGGGTCCTTTACAGGAGCGACAGTACATAACGGAATCCTCGTTCATCGAGGTGTGGAAACGGTTCGGCCTGCGGGGAAATCTCTTCGCTCAGGAATTCATTACATCTTTTCACCCCGGAGGGAAATGGGACCTTGGTCCTATCCGCACTGGACCTTGGTCCAATGCATCAAAGACGCGATTGAAAAAGAGGGGGCGGCTCGAAGCAGTCTGCTACTTCGACGGGAATGGGTGTATGCCCGTTTTTTCGGCCATCCGGCCAGATCGGCAATATTCAAAACCAGAGCGTTTGACCGGGGGCGCGTCCCGCAAGCCCCGCCTTGTAGGCGGGGTTAGGGCGCGCGATCATGTTAGGTTCTTTCCTTACCGGGAAGCCCCGCCCTGTGGGCGGGTGCTTCACAATTCGCCGGGCGAAACCGACAGGGAGCCCGCAAAGCATGCGACCTGCCCTTCACCTTGGGTGCCGCTATATCCGCTCCGGGGTTGAAGCTCACGGCCTCACCGTCATGTCGACTTCCTTTTTATCGTCAACGCTTCTTGATGCCGGATCGGTTGTCTTGTTCATGGAGCCGCATCCCGCCAGGAATGCGACACAAATCAGGCATGCAATCAATTTCTTTATCTTCATTAAGGAACACCTCCTTCCTTCTGCCTGCCGGCGAAGTCTCCTTATTAATCCCTTACCGCCGTCCGGACAGCGCGCGAATCCGACCTTCGATGTACGTGCGGCTCTGCGCCGGGAGATCCTGGTTCCAGAGTGCCTGCTGGTAGACGATTCTTGCCTCTTGCACCCTGCCCTGCCGCTCGTATATCTCGCCCAGCAGCACGTAGGCATCCGGGTAGTCGGGGTTGCTTGAAATCAGATTCCGCAGGCTCCGGATGGCCGCCTCTGTGTCCCCCTTCTGACGCTCATAATAGGCCAGGCTGTATGCGAACTTCGGGTTCGAGGGACTTGCCTCGCTGGCTTTCCGGCACCAGCCGATGGCCTCGCCCGGTTTTGTCTCCGAGAGGATGACGCACAGGTTGTAGGCCGCCTCGCCCATCTGGGGGTCCGACTTCCAGGCCTGCCGCAGATATCTCTCGGCGCTCTTCCGGTCGCCCTGCTCGGCCTTGAGAAGACCCATGTTGAAATTGGCCGCGGCACTGTCCGGCGCTACTTTCAGGGCCTCCTTCAGGTAGGTGTCTGCATTCTTCTTATCCCCGAGTCGTGCATAGGCAATGGACATGTTGACGCGGCTCATGACCCCACGAGGTTCGAGCCGGATGGATGTCTCGTAGCCGTTTATGGCTTGCCGGTAGTTGCCGATATTGAGATAGTAATTGCCCTCGTTGTAATAGGAAGCCCAGTGGTCCGGCGGGATCTTGATCGACTGCAGGTACTCCCGGGTGGCCTTCTCGACATTCTTTTTGTCGGTCTCGCTCAGCACAAGCCCCGATTTGCCCGCAAGCCCTGCTGCCGCGCGGATGCGGACCAGGCGGTACTCATCCCCCGCGGCCTTCACCAGGGCCTGAAGGTTTACGCGCGTGGGGTAAAAGGCCAGCGCGTCGGCAGCGGCGGAGCGAATGAGAGGCGAGCGGTCCTGCAGCGTCTTCAGCAGGACGGGGTTCTTCCGGGGATCGCCATTGTTGCGCAGCAGCCGGATCAGCGAGGTGGCGACGATCTCGTCCTTGCCCTGTTTCTTTTCCAGGAATTCGATCATCTCGGGCAGTCGGCTCCAGTCCCGCTTCCGGGCGGCATCGATCAGCCCGGTCCTGTACAGGACCGGGGCCTGGTAGTCGCGTTTTCGCCATTTGCGTACGTTCTCGTCGGCCCATTTGGCATCCCTGTCTGTGTGGCAGCCGTTGCAGGCGTTCGGGGATTTGTATGCGAGCGTGACCGCAGGCGTCGGGGGAAGCAGGGAGTGGTCACTGCGCTTCATCCGCGCAAACTCCGTCATGGGCATATGGCAGGCGATGCACTTGCTCGCCGGCGTGCCGGGCGGGTGGTTGGTGTGGGCCGCCGCATTCTCGACCCGGTCCCTGTGGCAGGGCAGGCATGCATTGTTGGCCTTGTCCTCGGCCTTGAAGCGGTAGCGGCCGCTCGAGGTGTGGCAGTGGATGCAGCTGAGCTTCCCCGACTGGACGCAGGGGCTCATCAACCAGGTGGTGTGGGTATAATTCTCGCCCAAATCCCGCCCGTCGGGGTAGAAATCGGGGTCTTCCAGGGTCGCCAGGTCGAAGTGGTCGAAGAAACGCTCCTTCGGCTTGAAGTTGTTCGTGAGGACAACGGCCTTGGCGTGGCAGGAGCCGCAGGAGTCGTTGTGTTGTGCGACGGTGAACTTCTTTACGCTGATGATCTTGAGATCGGCCGGAACGGCGCCCTGCCCCGCCTCCTCGCACACACGGTTGTGTTCCTCCGAGGGACCGTGGCAGGTCTCGCAGTTGATCCCCGGCTCCTTCCAGGCGGTCCTGTACGTGTCCGTTTTAAGATCGTACCGGGTGCTCATCTGGCTCACGTGGCAGCCGAAGCAGGCCGTGTTGAACGTGTAGGCCTGATCCTTCCAGAAAACGGGGGAGTCCGTGCGCTGCGCATCGGGGAAGTGGCGGATGCCGCTGGCCGCTGTGTCGAACCATTCCTTTTTGTGTACGTCGTAAGCCACCGGGAGCGTCTGCAGCTTGCCCCGCTCGAGCGTCGTGAGGAAATAGTACACGTATTTTCCGCCGATGGCCTGCTCGATCGGATATTTCTTTTCGCCATCGGGGCCTTTCTCGATGACCCAGCCCTCGCCGTCCGAGAGTTCAGCCCGGTAGCGGTACTTGCCGATGGCGATTTCACTTTTCTGTGCAGTGAGTTTGGCCTTCGCGAAAGCGGCCGTGTAGGGCTGCACAGAAAGGCCGTGAAAAGAGGTGGACCAGAGCTTGTAAAACTTCTCGTGGCAATCGATGCAGCTCCGGGAGCCGGCATAGCCCTTGTAGAGGTTCATCCCGTAAATCTCGTCCTGAGTCGGGGCCGCCGCGTCCTTCTGTTCGGCCCGGACCCACACGGCCAGGATCAGGACGAAGACGAAAAGAAAGGATTTCAAGACCCTCATACCGCCCCCCTGATTCCCCGGGATGAGATAAACATGGTCTTATGTAACACGATCTCCTCGACGGTTCAACCGGAAGGGCACATCCATGAAAACGACACGGAAACAAAACCGCACCGGTTCGGGACGGGTGCGGCCTTGTCTGTTAACTCAACATTTCCGCAAGCGCGGTATTACTTGCCGCTGCCCTGTTGTCTCGTCACCGCTTCCATCACGTTCTCGAGATTGAAGCTGCCGGGCTTCTGGCGCGGCGGGAATTCCTTGAAGCTCTGCAGCCACTGCCCGACGTAGACACCCGCGGGAGCGATCATGAACATGTGCTCCAGGAACCAGCGCTGGTAATCCATGCCGATGTCCTGGGCAAGCTCGAACGGGTCCATGCGCAGATTGGTCAGCAGGGGCGCGCGCAGCACCTCGAAGGGCTGGATCCAGACATGGAATCCGTGACCGTTTTGCTTGAGGAAACTGGCTTTCCAATCGCCGTAGCGCAGAGCCGCCACGCTTCCGTCGTCGGTCCAGTAGATGAACTCCTTGCGCGGCCACTGGCCCTCGCCCTTGAGCGCGGGCAGCAGGTTGTAGCCGTCGAGGTGGACCTTGTAGGTCATGTTGCCGGCCTTCCGTCCCTCGAGCAGGTCTTCCTTGACTTTTGTGTCTCCAGCGGCGGCAAGCAGGGTCGGGAACATGTCCTCGTGGGCACCGATGTCGTTGATGACCGTGCCGGGCTTGATCACACCGGGCCAGCGGATCATCGTCGGGACCCGGTAGCCACCCTCATAGGGCGTGTTCTTTTCGCCGCGGAACATGGTGGTGCCGCCGTCCGGCCACGTGAACACCTCCGCACCGTTATCGGTGGAGTACATGACAATGGTGTTCTCTTCGAGGCCCAGTTCCTTGAGCTTCGCCAGCACCTGGCCGACGTGGCCGTCGTGCTCGACCATGCCATCGGCATAGATGCCCAGGCCCGTTTTTCCGGCAGACTCCTTTTTCAGATGCGTGAAGATGTGCATGCGCGTGGAGTTCCACCAGATGAAGAACGGCTTGTCCGCCTTCATGGCACGCTCCATGAAGTCGAGCGCCTTGGCTGTGACTTCCTCGTCGATCGTCTCCATGCGTTTCTTCGTCAGCGGGCCGGTGTCCGTGATCTTGCCACCGGCAAAACTGTGGATGACGCCGCGCGGGCCGAACTTCTTCTTGAACTCCGGATTCTTCGGATAGTCGGGATGCTCCGGCTCTTCCTCCGCGTTCAGATGGTAGAGGTTGCCGAAAAACTCGTCGAAACCGTGATTCGTCGGCAGCATCTCGTCGCGATCGCCGAGGTGGTTCTTGCCGAACTGCCCGGTCACGTAGCCCTGTGCCTTGAGCATTGTGGCGATCGTCGGGTCTTCTTTCTTCATGCCCTCGGGCGCGCCCGGCAGGCCGACTTTGGTGAGGCCCGTGCGGATGGGTGACTGCCCGGTGATGAACGCGGCGCGTCCGGCGGTGCAGCTCTGCTGGCCGTACCAGTCGGTGAAGAGCGCCCCTTCGTTTGCGATGCGGTCGATGTTGGGCGTCTTGTATCCCATCATGCCCCTGTTGTAGGCGCTGATGTTGAAGCCGCCGATGTCGTCGCCCCAGATGATGAGGATGTTGGGCTTCTTGCCTGTTGTCTGCGCATCGGCCGACCCTGCGGCCATTGCCAGCACGACCAGCAGCAACAATAAAATAATTGGATTTTTCTTCTTGGGTTGCATTCTGGCCGTCCCCTTTCTTGGTGTTTTCCGTCGAATGATGCTTACTTCCTCTTGATCCGATTAATCCGAAAAGGCCCCTCATGTTCTCCAGCAATTTTCCAGGCCGATAAGCGAGGGGGGTTATGCCCCCCCCGCTCGGCAGTGTTACTTCTCCAGCGTGAGCGACACGCCCTCGATCGACAGTTTCAGGTTGACACCCGCTGTCGTGGAAACCAGATCGATCACCACGCCGTTCTGGTTCTTCATCGTGAGGGCACCCGCCCCGCCGGCAAGTGTTCCCTCCGCGGAGGCGGCGGTGTAAGTGCCGTTGAAGTCCTCGAGCTTCTTGAGGTTGTACACCTTGCCCGCCGATGTTGCCTTGCTGATTCCGATGTCAACCACGGAGAGCCCTTTTACCTTGAAGTTGTACTTCTGTCCCTGGTAGTCCAGGACGCCCTTGCCCCAGCTGTACCCGATCCCGAGGGCAACCTGCCCCTCGGTCATGGTGAGGGTGGCATCGACCTTTTTCTCCTGGGCAATCGCCAGCCCGGAGAGACACAGAAACAGGGTCATCATGATGACCGTAAACAACGCGAAACGCTTCATGGGTAAACCTCCTTCATGGAATGGAATTGAACTACAGACGACTCATCTTTCGTTTATGATTGCTGCCCCTTCTTGACCCGGGGACAGAACACTGCTGGGCCCGGCGACTTTACTTCGAATCCTTCACAGCCGGCTGCTCAGGCTGCGCCGCCGGTTCCGGTGACGGATTTTCCGGGTTGAGGAACGGATCGGGCGCGAATGCCGTGGCGCCCCAACTGGCCTCAGCGGCAAGGCCATGATCCGTTATCTGGTAGACGGACAGCATCGGGTTGAATGACAACTCCGCACCGGCGCCTCCGCCCATGCCGAATCCCTTTACGACCAGGTGGCCCGAGGCCCCGATGTCCCCACCGACCGTTTTGAATGTATCCAGCAGCGTCTTGTTCTTGAATACGATGACGGAGCGGAACCTTTTGGTAGCCGACTCCCGGCCCCGTCCCTGCCCTGGCCATCGTCATGTAGGTCGCCTCGCCGTTCGAGTTGTCGATCAGCACCCCCCTGCCCGCAATACCGACATAAAGTACCACATACACGCCGTTGCATCGAAGACGGCATATCCTTCCGATTTTTCGACGACTTCCTTTGTCTCCGGCTTGAGCTTGTAGAGATCGGCCAGCGTGAGGTCCTTCATGGCCAGTATCTTCTGCCGATCTTGCTCTTTGGAAGCCTGATCGGAGGCGTCACCCTGAGCTGCGGCAGGGGCCGTGTCGACCCTTGATGTATTGCTGTCTGCGGTCGTTGCCCCTATATGGGCACAACTCGCTGCGATCACCGCTGCAGCGATCATCGCGAATGGAATCCACGGTCTCATGATCCTTCTTTCTTATCGGGTGGGGACTCGGGCTGTCTGCATGGGCCCGGTCTATCCCTATTTTTGTGTAACTGCTCTTGAAATTGCCGGGCGCCGACCCGGATCCACGCAAGAAAAAGCGTCCGAGAATGTTGACGATAATCAGCCGACATGGCGGCCATCGCGGGATTGTCTTCAGCCGCGCTCACTGAAAGCGCCACTGACGGGCATTCAGGGCGATCAGCAGTTCCATGCTGATGGAACAACGCGGCTTCAATCCCGACAGAGGATGCCGGGTCCGGGCTCTTGCCTGGACCCGGCACGGATATTTCCGATGTCGGCCTCTTCCGGTTTCCCGGTTCTATTTTTTCTTTGCGTGCTCGACGGAAATCGCCAGGGCCTCGGTGTAGGTAATCATCAGCTCGTCGCCCACCTTCACCTTATCCAGGTTATTGGGGTCTTCCACCTTCACGATCACCGTTTTGCCTTCCGGGCCCTTGAGGCTCATGGAGCTGTTCTTCTTGTCAATGGCCGTGATGGTGGCCGTCACCGTGGACTGCCGGGCAGCCATTCCCCCCGGCATCTCGCCGGGCTTGGCCCGCACGATGGCCGATTTCTCCCCTGCACCCGAGACGGTGCCGGGCTTGATTACTTCGACTGCGAGCGACTCGTAGAACTTCACCGTCACGAGATCGCCGACCTTGACCTGGGGCAGATTCACGGCCTCTTCGCCGACCTTGATGTCCCTCACTTCCCCCTTCGGGCCCTTGAGGGTGACGATCCGCGTCTTGAGATCAATGGCCACGACCTCGGCCGTCATCACGGCCGCCCTCTCCTTCACGACCTTGGGCTGCTCCGCCGGAGATGCTCCCTTGGTTGCCTGTGCAAAGACCCCTGTCGACAGGGACAGCATCCATACAACAGCCGCTGCAAATACAAATACTTTTTTCATCGATTCCTTCCTTTCATTCGATTTTTGGGTATCCGGTTGATCCCTTTTACCGGAACAGGATCCCCGTGTCTGCCTCTTGTCCTCATTAACCGCCGAGTGCGACCCGACTTGATGCTCAGAACACATCCCACTCGGTTCGCTCTTTTCTGCGTTCGGCACCTTCTTCTCCGTGGACTAGGGGGATCTTCATCTGCTTTGATTTTTTAGTTGATTATTTTGACTTTGAGGGGTGAGAAAGTGACGGCTGATCTAATGAGACCTCGACGATTCAGGCTATACCCTCAATAAACACTTTTAATATAATATGATTATTTGCAAATTTTAACAAGTGATAAATGCCGTTTTAATCCTGTGGAATCGTGAAAACCGTTACGCGCACATTGAAGCATATGGGCATTGAGACTTGTTCAGTCATCCAATCCCTGATATATGAGCCAATGATTGCGTGTTGCTGCCACGGTAAACTTTTTGTCCTATCCGTACTGAATCGACCACGAAACCCGGCAACCTGAAGGAGAGTGCAAAGTGCTCTGGAATCGGAAGTATATCATCAAGAGCTACATCCGATCCTCGCTGTGGCTCATGCCGTTTTTCGCTGTGCTGGCTTATATGGTGGTCACCCGTATCACGCACGGCATCGGCGGCTGGCTCCTGCGGAATGGACTCATCGACGAAACGGTCGCGTTCCTGGGTCTGTCCATGGCAGGAGCGCGGACGATGCTCGAGACGATCGTCACGATAAACCTTTCCTTCCTCGTATTCACATTCGGATCACTGCTCGTTGCTATTCAAGTCGCAGGCGGGCAGTATACGCCGCGGATCATCGCGACGACACTGCTGCGGGACAACGCGATCCGGTTCACCGTCGGTTATTTCGTCTTTACCCTGTTGTTCACCCTGAGGGTGTTGACCCGGATGGGCGATGAGACCGTCCACCAATTCAACACATTTATCGCAACGATGCTCGGGCTAGTCTCGCTTGTGGTGTTCCTTTACCTGATCGACTACGCGGCGCGACTGCTGCGTCCTATCAGCATCGTACAGCGTGTGGGGAAGTCCGGGATCGCGGTCATCCAGACCATCTATCCGGAGTCAACCGCTGCCCCGCGCCCCGTCGAGCCATCTGGCAGTCCCGCATCCCCGGTCCGGACCGTTGCCAACACAGGCACCTCGGGGATCGTGCTAGCCGTGGACCTGGAGGGATTGGTCCGGCAAGCGCGGCACGCCAACGGGATGATTGAATTTGTCCCCCAGGTGGGCGACTTCCTGGCGGCGGATGAACCCCTGTTTTATTTGTATGGCGGCGCCGGCAACATCAACGACCGTCAACTGCAGGCAGCAGTCGCGCTGGGGTCCGAACGCACTCTCGAGCAGGATCCGACCTTCGCATTCCGCATCCTGGTCGACATCGCGATCAAGGCGTTGTCACCGGCCATCAACGATCCGACGACGGCCGTTCTCGCCATCGACCAGCTTCACCGTCTGCTTCGGCATGTTGGTCTGAGGCATGTCAGCCGCGAAGAAATCTTCGACGAAACCGGCGAACTGCGGCTCGTATTCCGGACGCCGAACTGGGAGGACTTCGTGCACCTCGCGTGCACCGAAATTCGTCATTTCGGCGCGGGCAGTATCCAGATCATGAGGCGGATGCGTTCCATGCTGGAAAATCTCATGCACACCCTGCCGCCGCATCGTCATCCCGAGTTGCACAAGCAGTTGGCTCTCCTGGATCGCGTGATCGAGGGGCATTACATCTTTGCCGAAGACCGGGCGCTTGCCCGGATCGCAGATCCTCAGGGATTGGGAGGTTCGGTGGGCGTGCAAGCCGCAAACGAGAAGCCGAACACCGACGGCGGAGGATGCACCCAGTGAGGGGCCTTCTCCCTCATCGCGCTCCCCTCTCCCGGAGGGGCGATTCGATGGGCGCGGTCAATCCCAGATCAATCATCCATGCCGGCAGTTCCGGTTTTCTGCTCAGCGTGCGTTTCCGGAACGGGCTGCTCAACAGCTTGAGTATATCCGAAGTCTTCATATGCCTGCCCAATGTGCGGAGCAGCCGATAGGTCTGGATGGGGCGCCGCAGGACACGATGGGCAAAAAGCAACGCATAGCCTTTCTGTCTGGCGCGGTTCACCGTCTCGCTGGGCAGGACGTTCGGATCGATATCGGAGCACTTGAACCACTTGTCCCAGTCCCGGTCGTCGTCCAGGATGTTGCAGTCGAGATACTCCTTCCACAGGGGCGTTCCGCGATAAACGCATAATCGGTTAAACCCGAAAGTATCCAATTTGAGCCGGGCGGCAAAGCGAAAGCTCTCCAGGATGTCCTCTTCGGTTTCGCCGGGAGAGCCGACCAGGAAGAAGCCATGGGCTCTTTCGATTCCGTGGTGCTTGGCTTCGCTGACGGCGTGTTCGATTTGTTCCAGCGTCTGCCTCTTGTCGAGCCGATCAAGGATTTTTTGCGTCCCCGCTTCCACACCAAACGCCAGGAAATTGCAGTTCGCCCTGCTCATGACGTCGAATTGATCCACCGCGACGGAGTCCACTCGGCCTTCACACCCCCACTTGAACTGCAGTTTGCGCTGGATGATACCCTGGCAGATGTCGTTGATGCGGGTCCGTTTCATCAGGAAGTGATCGTCGGTCAGATAGATGGAACGATAGCCCATATCGTTGAGCTGCTGCATTTCTCCCAGAACATGCTCCGGCGAACGGTATCGCCACTTGCCGTTGGTCAGCGCCGGGATGTCGCAATAGATGCAGGTGTAGGGACAACCCCGGGAAGTCTGCATCGTGCAGAACTTTCCCAGCGACAGAACGGCAGGCACATCGAGAGGCAGGGATTCGATGTAATCGATCGGGAGTGTGGTCCGGTCGGGATACGGGAACTGGTCCAGATCCGTAATGAGCGGCCTGGCGGTGTTTCGGACGATTCTTTCGCCGTCACGCCAGACGAGGCCGGCAACGCTTGCAGGGTCTTCCATGTGGTCCAGGTATTCCGGCAGGAGTTCTTCGCCTTCGCCAACTCCCACGCAGTCAATGGAAGGACAATCTTTGAGAACCCGATCCGCATTCATCGTGGCAAATACCCCGCCGATAATGATCGGAACGGCCGGCTGTTCGGACTTGAGCATCCGGGCCATGCTCTTTGCCGCCGGGTAAGTGGTCGTGGATAGAAATGAAATGGCAATGACGTTCGGCAGTTCTTCCCTGAGTGCTTGTGCGATGTCCGGCTCCTTCATCTGTGGATGGCAGGTGTCGAACATTCGGACCTGGTGGCCGTGCCGGCGCAAAACGGGCGCAAGCGTCTCGATGCCGAGAGGGGGAAATCCCATCACCTTGATCCGCAGATCGTCCGGCTTCGATCCGCCCAACTCTTCCGGCAGCAGCCGGTAGAAATTCTCGTCGTTTATGAAAATGAGGAATACTTTCATGTTGTTCGGCCTTTCTGTATTTGGCCATTAACAGGCAGTTGCTCTGGGACGTGTAATTACCTCCGAGGGGAATCCACTTCTCCTAGTATGATTCAATACATCTTTTGATGCCGGAGGGAAATGGGACCTTGGTCCCATACGCACTGGACCTTGGTCCATCAAGGATAAGAAGTGGACATCATCAAACCAACCCGGTGATCTCGGCAAATGAGAGGGTCGACGGAGGACCGTCTTTTGGGTGCGGTCGGTAGACAACCTGCGGAGTGGGGGCAGAAGGCCAAAAACAAGAAAAGAGGGTTTCGGTTAAAAAACACCGAAACCCTCTCCCTGTCTTGGTGGGCCGCACAGGGATCGAACCTGCGACCCGCTGATTAAGAGTCACGACCCCCGAGTTTCCGCAACTCCTCAATATTGCATAAGTATTTACAATAATTGAATTTAGATGATTCTCAATTTCAATTGATTTTAGGCGATTTTTGCTCTTTTAGGCGATTTTTTCCACATGTCTCCCACACACGAGTACACTTACTACTTCTCGAGAATGTATTCCGAACAGATTGATGATTTGCAAGTGAAATGAGGGAGAGGATGCTGCAGCCGGCTACGTACGGCGAGAGCCTGCAGCGCTACGAATGGCTCCTGATAATTCATCGGATTCACATCCTTTCAGGATATATCCGAGGGCGCCGGCTTGCATCATATTCGTCATGAATTCGTCAGTGGCATAAATGGAAAGTGCCAGGATCTTCATGCCGGGCATTTCGGCAAGAATCCGGCTGGTGGCTTCGGCACCATCCATGAGCGGCATTTTCACATCCATGAGGACAACATCAGGGAGCAGCTTGCGAGTCAGTGCAATTGCGTTCAATCCGTCTTCCGCTTCCCCGACCACTTCCATGTCAGTCTGACGGTTGATCACTTCTTTGAGCACATTGCGATACACCTGGTGGTCGTCTGCGATCAAAACCCTGGTCTTCATCATGATTCCCTTCTCCCGCTATTGTGAAAGGATACCCCCCGCTTCGGGCACTTGCGATCAGCCCAAAGCCGCGGGAAGTACGGCCGTCACCACCGTGCCGGCTCCCAGAGTGGATTCGATGCTGAGGCTTCCGCTTAGGGCAATCAGTCGTTCCCGGATACTGTAAAGTCCGAACCCGCCCTCGACAGTGGGTGTCCCGATCGCCTGTGGATCAAAACCCACGCCATCGTCTGTGACCCTCACCCGGAAATGTCCGTTTTCCATCTCGACTATGACATGGGCATTCCTTGCTTTGCTGTGCTTCACAACGTTGTTCAACAGCTCCCGAATCAACTGGTACAGAATCGTTTTTACATCCGGATTCAGGTGCTTGTATGCCTCCCGTATGTCGCAGCGAATCCGAACGGGGTGTCTTTCCATCAGGCTGTTGGCAAATGTTTCGCAGGCGGCCTGCAATCCCATTTCGAACAGCACGGGATTGCCGAGATCGTGCATCAGGCCGCGCGTCTCTCGAAGAGACTGCAGGAGAAATGCCTTGGCTGCCTCCAGGGTCTCCTTCTGATCGGATGGGATTCCCTGAAGCAGACTAAGCTGCATCCGGGCTGATGCCAGGAGCTGCGCGATATCATCGTGTAGAACCCCCGCGATGCGCTTGCGTTCGCGCTCCTCTGTCATGACAAGCTCTGAGGCCAGCTTGCGCAGGTCATCCCGGCTCTTCTCGAGATCCTCCAGGAGCAGCACCAACTCCGACGTGCGCTCCCGGACCCGCTGCTCCAGCTGCTCGTTGGCGTGCCGCAGCGCCTCTTCGCTGGCACGAAGCTCCTGTCGTGACTGGACGCGCTGCATGGCCACGGCGACCTGATCGGCCACGATCCGCATCAGATCCACCTCCTCGGCGGTGAATCGGGCCCGGGTCTTCGTCCCGAAGGACAGCGTCCCGATGAGCCGGTCCTGGGCCTTCAGCGGGTGGCAGCAGTAGGCCTGGATCCCGTAGGACCGGACCAGCTCGGTCCGCACATCGGGCGTGTGGAAGATGTCCTCGGCGATGATCCGGGCATTGTCCCGGGCAACGCAGCCGCAGACGGCCACCCCGTAGTCCAGCCACTCGAGCTTCCGGACTTCTTCTTCGGGGATGCCGGCGCAGGCATTGAGCCGCAGCCTTCCGGCACGCTCGTCGACCATGAAGTTGAAAAACGCCTGGCAGTCCAGGTGTTCCATGACGTCCCGGCAGAGATCATTGACCAGGACCTGGGGGTCTTCCGAAACCAACAGCCGCGCCGCCGTCTCCGAGAGCAGCCTGAACCGGGCTTCGCTCTCCTGCAGGGCCTTCCCGGCCACGATCATGTCGTGGATGTCAGTGGCCGAGCCAAACCACCTCAGGACAGCGCCCTTCTCGTCGAGAATTGCGCGGGCGCGGGCCATGAACCAGCGATAGGACCCGTCTGCGCCTCGAAGCCGCTGCATTACTTCATAGGGCTGACCGGTGCGGAGGCTTTCCGCAACGGACCTGATGCTTCGATCGACATCCTCGGGATGCACGACTTTCAGCCAGCCCTCGCCCATCACCTCTTCGGCCGGCAGTCCGGCATAATTCAGTGCACGTTCGTTGAAGTAGTCAGTGGAACCATCCGGCAGAGCGGTGAAAATGATGCTGGGCACGGTTTCTGCCATTTCCCGAAAACGGCTTTCGCTCTGCCGCAGCCGCTCCTCGGCCTGCTTGAGCTCGGTGATGTCGAAGTGAATCCAGAGCCGACCACACGACTTTCCGTCGACGCTCAAGGGGACAAAATCCCGCAGCGCCGTCCGTCCGTCCTGCATGGCGAATTCTTCGCCCTTGACCGGTAGTCCGCGCTGAAGGATTTCCCGGATGCGGGCAGCGGCCTCGTCAGGATGCAGGTAAGCATGCTGGATCCTCTCGAGCAGGTCACGCGAGGGCAGCCCCGTCAGGTCATTGGTCGCTTCTTTCAGCCCGTAGAAGTCGCAGAAGGCCTGGTTGACAAATTCAATCCGTCCCTCATCGGTCATGAGCAGAACGCCTGAATACATGCTGGCGAGCATAAGGTAGAAGCGCTGCAGGGTGGCCTGCAATACTTCTTCGGCCTGCTTGCGGCCGGTGATGTCCAGCAGTGAGATCAGGGATCCAAGAACCTTGTTTTCCCTCCCGACGAGTGGCCCCGCATTGAGGATCAGGTTAAAGATCCTGCCGTCGGGACGCTGGTAGCGGACCTCTTGATTCTGGATGGTTTTTCCGGACTCCGGAATGGCGACGGAGAAGGTCTGCGATTCCGATATTCGGAAAGAAAAGATCTGGTCGAAAGTCTGCATCAATGGGATGCTTCCGCAAATCTCATACAGCGCCCTGTTTGCCCGGACGATGCAGCCGTCGATGCAGACGGCAATCCCTTCATGAGCCTGTTCGAGAATTCGCCGGGAAAGCTTTTCGGCGGCGACGATCTCCTCGTACCGCTTTTGAGCCGAGAGGTCGGTAATGACAAGGGTCAGGGCCTTAGCGCCGTTGAGTTCGATGGGGCTTGCGGAAAGCCGCACGGGGACGTCGGCACCTGGACCATTTCTGAGAGTGAGTTCCGCGTTTGAGCAGTCACGGTCTTCCGTATCAAGAATTGCGCTCAATATCTGCTGATCAAAAACGGACACGAAATCGTGAATGCGGCGGCCGATGATTCCCGAAGGGGATGCCCCGGTCATCTGTCCGAATTTGCGGTTGCTGTAGAGGATGGTGCCGTCCTGCATCAGCGTGACGGCGCCCTCGTTCATGGACTCGACCATCGTATGGTAGGCCTGATCGGCGCCCTCGAGAGTGTATACCTGATCGCCCGCCGGGCCGGACGCAACGATGGCATCCACGGCGCCGCTCCGGATCGCTTCCAGGGTATCTTCCAACTCCTGGAGGCGGATCTGCAGCTCTTCGATGATCTGTTGTTTCGTTTTTCTTTTGCCCATGGGGTTCGTCCTGACAGATCAGCGGCTATTTCCTTTTACTTTTTCTTCGGCCGCAGGTCCAGTCCCACGATGATCTTCTCCGTGTTGGACATGTCCCCGATGAATCTCCGCAGGGGAAGAGGCAGCTTCTTCAGCAGGGTGGGCGCCGCGATGATCTGTTCGCCGTCGGCCAGGACCGGGTGCTTGTAGAGATCGATCACCTCCAGGGAATACCGGCCTGCGAGGTGCTCCTCGCAGATCTTCTTGATATTCGTGACGGCCAGGGTCGATTTCGGCGTCAACCCTGCAACGTAGAGGCGAAGCACGTACTGCTTGTCACCCTGCGCTTCGAGGGCCTTCTCCAGCTTTTCCTTATCCGTTTTTCCAGTCTTCACGGACCCCTCCCGTATTCCTTATTGCAGCGGGCGCAGGTCGAGGCCGACGAGCACCCGATCCGTGTTGGACAGATCCCCGATGATCTTGCGGATCGGCACGGGCAGTTTCCTCACGAGCGTGGGGATGGCAATGATCTGGTCGCCCTTGGCCAGTTGGGGGTTTACCAGCAGATCGATTACCTCGATTGCGTAACTGCCCTGCAGGTGCTCTTCGCAGATGGCCTTCAGGTTCGCAAAGGCCGCAAGCGATTTCGGAGTCTGGCCCGCCACGTAGAGCCTCAGCTCCCAGAGCTTCTTTTTCTCATTTTTAGCCGCCCGCTTTTTCGCTGGCCGTTTACCGGCTCCCCGCAGGGGCTTTTCTGCCGTCGTGCCTTTCATTTCATTTCCCCTTCATTCTGCCATCGGCATCTGCAATCACAACTCCCCTGTCCGTCAGTTTGAACTTGCGGACCTGGTTGGAATGGCCCATGCCCCGGGACTTCATGATCATGATCCCCCGGTTTCTCTCCCCGTTGC
>Ga0209079_10000401_pt1 | contig 17384 bp, 39 predicted proteins | sample PPLLaktember2015_2_FD_187259 | JGI IMG/M metagenome (GOLD analysis project Ga0209079, IMG submission 187259) | Freshwater sediment microbial communities from Prairie Pothole Lake near Jamestown, North Dakota, USA - PPLs Lake P7 Core (6) Depth... | ecosystem: Environmental > Aquatic > Freshwater... | reverse complement strand
TGGTCAGCAGCGCGCTCTTCCCCGAGCCCATGTGCCCCTGCACGAGGATCGACGTCTCGTGCCCGACGGCGCAGATGAGGTCCGCAAGGTCGTTGTGCCCGAGGCTGTAAACGTTAGCGTTGTCAGTCATGGTAGTTCTCCTTTTGATGCCGCCCTTGGCGGCGTTGGTATCCCACGCTTCGTGGGATGGTTAGCCGTCGCCGTTGCCGTCGCCGTTGCCGTAGCCGTCGCCGTTGCCTCTGCCGCTGCCTCTGCTGCTGCCGTCGCCGTCGCAGTAGCCGTCGCCGTAGCCGTCGCCGTAGCCGTCGCCGGAGCCGTCGCCGGAGCCGTCGCCGGAGCCGGAGCCGTCGCCGGAGCCGGTAAGGAACCGCTTTATCTGCGCTTCCATTCTTTCACCTTGTCGATGGACGCGGCGGCCTCGTCGGTCACGGAAAGTATTTCCAGTACATCGAAAAGCTCGACCTCATCGACTGCGCACGGGAACTTACATCCGCTGACGTTCGCCGTCCCGTATTGCGCAAGTTCAGAAAGGCTCGCCGCGCCTTCCCAGTACCACAGGCGGCGCACGTTCGTCATCGTCACAGTGTTCCCGTCGCGTTTCTCGACCTTCCCGAAAAACACACCCGCCCTGTTCGTTCTCACGATCTTTCTTTCGTCCATGTAAATACTCCTTGTTTTGGCTTTCGCCTTGATATTAAGATCATAGCGCATGTTTATATTTCTGTAAAGCACTGAAGTGCTAAAATAGCGTTAAATTGCCGTTTTTATATGCTTTTTCTATTACCGTTTCCGGCTTGTTTCTCGCTTCCTGGATGATGTACCCGTCGCGCATTTTCCGGCGCTTTTCCTTGCACTCTTCTTCGGTTCCGGTAAACACGACGCATTCAGCGATGCAGTCGTATATCTCGAAGTTCATTTCGGTGCCTCGGGGAGCGGTTGCCAGTGTGTGACTCCGGGATTTTCGATATTATATTCCCACTGCAATTCGGGGAAGTCACCTGCATCAACGAGTTGGTCAATTTGCATAGTTCCATCATAGATAAGGACCGGTTCCATTTCGTGTGGCATGCGTTCTTTAACGCTTATCCATCCAGACGGTTTGCACTCAGCGCACTTTTTCGCGTGGTAGGATTCTGCGAAGGATTGAATGATAACTGTTAATTCTTCTTCGCCTATTTGAGGACCAATGTACTCATCACAAGCTAATTGATCTATTATATCTATTGCGAGACTCTTTGCGTCCTCCGCCGGTTTTTCAGCCTGAATGTTCACAAAAATACAATCCGCAACGGAATGATCGCCCCTGCCTTTTCTGTCAACAACGCAATGACATGACGGACAACGCATTAGTCCTGGGTTTTTAGCTTCAAGCGCGTCGAGTTTTACAACTGCGTTATTATACGCTTTTTCGATTTCTCCCAGCATTATTATTGCTTCGGCATCTGGTCGTACATATTTTGATAAACCTTTTACAAGGAACCCTATTGTTTTCCTTTGTATTTCTAATACTTCCTTCGCATTTTCAATCGCGTTCATTATTCACCTCTTTTTTTACAAACTCTCTACATACCGGTCTGCCCGCACGCACTTCTTCTTCTTTTCCTGCCACGATACAACAATAGTTATGTGTCGTATTAGACGAGAACCCTCTTTCTGGTCCAGTTATGGTCATGTGATATTTGCAATCTGCACATTTATCAATGTTCATCCTTCAATCTCCTTTATCATCTTGTCGAGCTTTTTCTGTTGTGACTTATCCATGCAGTAAGTTCTTGTTTCCTGATATATGCCTGTATTTCATCGATGGTTCCCGTTATGATGTCTCCGTTGTATCTTGCGGCGTAATAGCCTTTTGATATTTCAACATAGTTCATGCTTCTTTGTCTCCAATCATCTTATCGAGCTTCTTTATCGTCCACGGGTCTATCTCGGGCGAGATGATTGCGCGGACTTCAAGGAGAGTGGAGATGCGGGAATCATTATATCCGGCATAATATCCGCACGCTATTTCATAACTGTCTGTAGGGAACTGCTCCTAAAAGCATTTTTCTTTTTCAGTTACATTTACTTCTTCTTTCCATTTGATAAATGATTCTTTGATTACTTCGTCTATCATTTCGTGCGCTCCTTGAGTAGGTTCATCGCCTCTACCATTGCCGTGTCAATATCAGGCATTGAGTCAAGTCCATACTTTTTGCATATCTCTGTCGCGATTTCCTGCTCGATCGTTTTCGGTAGTTCGCGGGTATATGTATCTCCGCCTAGACGTATCCGGAAATTGCATGTTGACCATGTTACTGTTTTCTCGGTTGCTCTATCCGGCGCATCCTTCCAAACATCAATCACCTTCTCCCGTTCATCGCGGAGTCGCTGGACTTCGGCGGAGAGACGTTCGACGCACTCCTCGAGTCCGCCGCCCTTTCCGACTTCGCAACCATTACACGTGTTTGATGCCGTTCCACACTTCATTGGTATTTCCATGCTAACGCCTTCAAGTGTTTCCATCATCATTCTCCTTTTCTCCATGCTTTTCTTCTTCTCGAATCCACAGCACACACACAAGCAGCACCCCAGCGCAGAACGATAACGAAACGTATGTAACCAGATCTACGCACGCTATCGTTATCACCGATCATTCCTTCAACAACTGGTCGCGTATCTCATCGGCGAGCTTTTCAGCCGCGCAGGTATCGAATCCGATATTGAAGTAGTCATTGCACTTCAAGCAGCACACGGGACGAAGGTTCAGCCGGTGGTGAATAACGCTTTTCCCAAACTTGTCCACATTCGCAAGAGACTGAGCTATCCGGTGCGCTATCTGCGGTCTTCCGTATCGGGTGACTGGTTCTCCACAAGCTGCGCACAAGTAATTATATTCCTTAAATATTTCTTCGCACAGTTCTGAAAACTCGAAAGATTCGCGCTGTGTCATTTCTTCAATTCCTTTATACATATATCAATTACTCTTTTACATGTTTGTTCGGAAAACATTCCGATATGTGTATACTCTTTCGGTATCTCTAGCATTTCAGAAAGCCACGCGTAAGCAATACTTCTACCCATTTTCTTTTTCTTCCACATAAAATCAAAATGATCATGTGCTTTCATTTTCAATGCTCTAAGTTCTTTGTTTGCAGTTCTACCAAGGCTTTTCTTTGTTCCCTTATGGCACCCTACATACGCCCCGCATTTTGGACACTGGTAAAAATATCCCCACTTGTCGGTTTTTAATTCAGTCTCGACTAGGCAATACTGGCACAATTTTCCGTGCAATATCTTCTTCTGCTTTTCCGTTAACGTTACTTCTTTCACGTTGATCTCCTGTAAACTCTAATTTCAACTGTTGTTGGTCGCGCTTATAACACGTATGCCCGGCCTGTCGCTTTACCGACTGGGACGATTTAATAGGCCGCCCGCAGAATTGGCAGATCAAAAAACTACCTTGAGCCGTTCAAGCTCCTCTCTTATCACTCCCGCGCCTTCCTGCGTCCTCTTGAAGTTACCGCGCGAGATTGCGGAAATGGCGACGAGCATCAGGTATGCGTCGCACTCGTCCGTTGAATCCAGTTCCATCCCATATTTTTCAATGACTGCATTTTTATACTCGCGTTTTTCGGTAACACTGTTTTTTTTCAGCTTAATTCCCGTTATTGACTTCCATGTTCCGCAAGCCATTTCGATTATCGGTATTGAGTACGATGCGAAACAGGCGCGGATAATGCCGCCAATCTCTGACTGACCTGTAACCGACCTGGATGATGCCCCGAAGGCGTAATTCTCAATCAGCATGAAATCCCAGGATCTTTCTTTCGCCAGGCATGCAAAGTGCTTTACGTACCAGCCAAGTACTTTCAGTCGTTCATCTTTTCGCTGTATCGCGTATGTCGAGACTATCCCGTCTCGGCACACAAGCACACCGGAAGATCTCAAGGAAGGGTCTACAATCACAAAGTTAAGATTCTCCGGCGGCTTGATTATCATGGTGTTTATTCCTCGTCCGAATCGGGAAGAGCGTCGGTCAATGACAATTCCTGTTGACCATCGCTGCTTTCAACATCCGGCAATCTCTTTGATACCGCAACATGAAACATACAGACGCATCCACGCGCGTCAAGGATATTTACGATTTCCTCGTCGTCATCGATTGTAAGCGTAAGGATGAGTTTTTTACCCTTTCCGCATTTTTGATTGTCGATGCTGCCCATGATGTCAAACTCTTTTGTTATCTCTAACCCACACTCTTTATCGTTTGCCATAGAAACTCCTTAGTATTTCTTCATCCGCTTTCCGGCGCGAATGTCTGCCGCTACTGATTGAAGATACCGGGAAAGGTAAGCCGACAGGCTCATTGGCATCCCAGTATCCGCGTTTGTTTCCAGCGTCCTGACCGCTTCCTTGATTGTCTGGTAGTCTGGCCCGGGCAACTTTATCCCGCCGACCGTGACAAACTCGGCTTCGGTGAAGTCGGCCGTCTTTTTTCTCCTTGGCACCTGTACGCTCCTTTGTATTATTTCATTTATATATTACTATATGTTTATAATACTGTAAAGCATTAAAGTGCTTTTATATGCCGAATTATGTTTTTTATCTCAACCCTTCTTACTCGCTTCACGCGCTCAAGGTACATCTTTTCTTCCCCGCGCTCGCATCGGATAAGCGCCGTACCTTCGCACATATTTCCGTGGTCGCGGTAGGTGAAGTCTACAATGGCGGTATTTTCGTTTGATTCGATCATTTCTCATCTCCAAATAGTTCGTTTTGTGTTTCTTGCGTCTTTTCTTCTTTCGGTTTGCCTGAGCCAAACAGTTTGCACATCATCCCGCGTCGAGTAGGAAGGTCGTATTGATGACACCATAATTGCGTCAATGTGCATCCCATTTCTGTATATTCATTTGCTATTTCGCTCTGGTAGCATTTTCCGCATTCTTTTGTCGCGGTACAGGCCTGATACCCGATTGCTACTGTATCTATTTTCATTCCTACACCTCCGACTCAAAGTATTTGACGATCTCTGTATTGAACATGAGATCAATATCCCCACACGGTCCTTCGCGCTGTTTCATTATCATCAACTTTGTCGGTATGATTTTCTGGTCGATGCCAGCCTGCCGGTCGCGGTAAAGCATCCAGACATCCTCCGCGCTCTGCTCTGCAACGCCCGTCTCCCGAAGGTCAGCAAGCGTGGGCTTTTCTCCCTCTGCCGCCCGTGTCAACTGCGCAAGAAGGATGATTGTCACGCCCAATTCCTTCTTTAGCGCGCGGAGAGTTTCGACAACTTCGGCCATCTGCTCGTGTCGCGGCTTCTTGTTGTTTTTGTTTTCGACGATTGAAAGGTGGTCTATCCCGAAAACATTCACGCCGAGGCACCGGGCCATGTACCGTATCCTTGCGGCGATCTTGTGGATCTCGCTTGTTTTATCGTCCAGGTAAAACTTCAATGTTGAAAGCTCGACCATAGTTTCGCTCATCCGGTAATGAGTCTCTTTGCTGTCGATAGGGTTTATCCGGCCGCTTTTTATCTGCCTGACATTGATATTGGCATTGCCGGCGATTGCCCGGAGTCCGATCTGCTCCTCCGTCATCTCGATCTCGAATAGACCGACCGGGACGTTATTCAGCTTTGCGATGTTGATTAAAAGTGTCTCGAGGAGTGCGGTCTTTCCGATACTCGGCCTTGCTCCGATGATGATCAAATTGTGCTGGATTCCATCGGTGTAGAAATCGAGCTTCCCGAATCCGGTTTTATATCCAGTAAGATTCCCTTTGTTCTTGATATAAAACTCAATCTTCTTTTCGGTTGCAAGCATTACCTGATACATCGTCTTTTCAATCTTCTCGGTACCGGCTGACTCAAAAAGCATCGAAAGCGTTTTATTTATCTGCATGATCTGCTCGGAAATGTCTTTCCCGCCTACCGGGTCATACTGCCGCGCCTCGTCGATTGCCGCGAAGTATCCGCGAATGAGGGATGTTTCCTTCACAGCAGTCGCGTGGTATTCCCAGTTCGCGCCGGAAGGGACAATATCGGTGAGCGTCGCAATCTCCGCCGGTGATACTATCGACCCTTTCAGCTCCTCGAAAATAGTTGTTATATCCACCCCGACGCGCTTTGTCTTGAGTGACTGAATTGCGCCGTATATCGCCCGGTTCGCCTGAACACCGAAGTCCCCATCGTTGATGCTCATGAACACGTTTTCGATGATCGAATTGTCCATTACCATCGATGCCAGTAGGCACCGTTCAGCTTCGTTATTTATGAACTGCATTTTATTTCAATTCCTTTCCGTCAGAATCAACAGGCGTTCGGCATTTCGTGCAAAGACCGGCGATGACTTCCGCGCCGCAGCGGGGGCATTGTATTTTCTTTTTCGGAGAGGAAGAGACGGGAAGGGAATACGGTTGAGCGTTCGGGCTTCTCACTTTCTCACGTGAATCCCACGTCACCGCCTTTCCTTTCCAGCTTTTCACCGGATTTCCCTGGTTGTCTTTCCAGTCGAGCTTTTCGTAGTACTCGAAAAATGTATAAGGGTTTGTTACAAGTTTCTTTTCGAGAACATACGCAATGACTTCTTCTTGAGTTGGTGGAGTGAATGACTTTCTCTCTTTCTTCGGCCTTTCCTGTTTTGCTGGTATATTATTAGTACTTTGTTTATCAGTACTTAGTAAAGAATCAGTACTTAATAGCTGCGGATTATCCGATTTCGGTTTTCCAGTCACTGGTTTCCCGTCTGACGGTTTTCCAGTGATTCGGCTGGATTCATTGGCTATCCAGCGCGTTCCAGTTATTATGCCTTTTTCCCTTACAATTTCTTTTTGAATATAACCAGTATTCACCAGTTCCGCCCAGGCTGTATCGAGTGCATCGCGTCCCTCTATGAAGTGTGTGTATATCTCTTCTTTGTGAATCTCCCAGTTCTTCGGAAGCGTCATGAGATAGAAGTAAATGCCTTTTGCCCTCGCAGATATGTCGCACCTTCTCGGTACTTCATTATCGACTATTGTGAAGTTTTCGGTCTTTTCTGCTTTTCTGATTATCGTATCGCTCATTTACTTTACCGCCTTGAGAATGAAATCAAGCCCGCGCTGACAAACGACAGTCTTGATTCCTTCGCGTTCTTCGATCTTGATGATTTCGTCCATCGTCCACCTCTGGAAAAAAAATAAAGCCCTTATTGAATCCCCCGGCAAGGTTAAGGCGTGGTACTGGTCACACCAAAGATTCAATAAAGGCTCTGTCATTTTCCCAGTACAGGGAAACGGTTGTCAAGAATTGCCGTTCCTGACCTCTGAATATTACCACGGTTTTATACTGCCGTCAATCGCCGATACCCTACTGCGCCTATTTCGTACCATCCGCGGACATACCGGCTTTTTTCTCTGCCGCCTGTATTCTGTCGAAGTCGAGATTGCCTTTTACCCTGCACGGAACCGGATGCCCGGCACCGATCTTTTTGGCACATGGGTACTCGAAAACGCACTTTCCTGACTGGTAATAAAGACACTTGCCGGTCATAGAAACAGCCTCGCATTTTCCATTGCGTCATGTAGGTTTCCGCCGATGAAGAGCCAGTCTCCACGGTACTTGATGTAGTAGATCCCTTTCTCGCGTTTCATTCTGCCACCTTCTCGCGCTCGGCAAGCATGGCATCAGCAACCATGTACCTCGCACACTGCCGGTTTATATATCCAGAAGGCTTGCTTGTCTGCATATCTAGAATATCTCCATCGCTTGCGTGTAAGGCGAAATAGTCGCGGAGGGTCACGCCTAATTCTGGACTATTCGGTTCTCCGCTCGGGCTTACTGACTGAAAAGGAAAAGCCTGTATTGTGCCGTCTGTTTTCATCTCATCTCCTTTGCCATCTCTTTTTCTCTCGTCCATTTTTCGTGAAACGCATTGTCTACTGCTACCTGAGCTCCGCGGATCGCGTCATTCGGGAGTCTTGCAAGTTCTTCGAGTGCCTTGCCGGGAAACTTTATCTGTAAGAATAAACTTATCGCACGGCTATACTCGCCTTTCTGTATTGCGAAACGGACGCGCCGGTCTTTTAGTACTTCATCATTACTTGTCATATTGATGCTCCAATTGATAAAATCATAACGCCTTAATAAAAGAATCTAGCAGTTTTTTGTCTTCCTTTACGGCAAAAAAATCACGTTTACTTACTTTTTTCCTTATTGGGAGTGTCCCGCCATCAGGAACGATCGTGAGCGTTACCGTACCTTCATCTTCGTTGTGTAGCCATCCGATTGATCTTGCTTTTACATTCATGGTGTTTCCTTTACCGGGATGCGCTCCCGGCGTGTTTATGTATTTATGCCGCCCGAAATGAGCGGTGCGCCCTGACCTGACCGTTTTTCGTAACCGTTCCGTTGAACCGATGCCCGCGAGAGTACCGACCGGAAACAAACGTTCCGTCAACCAGTCGGATTTCCACCTTGTGCCCCCAGCGGTCTGGCGAGTAGGAAAGAAGTTCGGCGTGTACACGGCGGACGCTTCCCGCGCTCCCGAAGAGTGCCATTGCCACGTGATTGACGATTATGTTTCCGCTGACTGCTTTCATTTCTGCACTTCCTGTATGTGTTAAATATAGCACGGTTATATATTTCCGTCCAGTATTATAAGCATTTTATTTCACTATTTTTGAGCGTTTTTCTGCTTCTCTTCTATATATACCGTGTTTACTTATATATAACCGATTTGCTAATATATTTCTGCTATTTGTGCATTTTATACTTTACACGTTTATAATGTTGTATTATACTTTCAAATATCAGGGGGCACTTAGATGGACGAGGGAAAAGCATTGGAAGCCGGGGAAGTGTGCTGGAATTATCATCTTTCCGGCATTGTCGAGCTGGTCGAGATCGTGGCGAATCCAGGAACACGCCTCGGATTCGGTGTTGACATCAAGCACGTTACCGGCTTCAAGAAAGGCGAGTCGGATACCGTTCACGCTGATCGGCTGTTCCGCTACCCGGAGGAAAAGGAGCTCCTTGCCGGATTGATCGCCAGTGATATTTCTTACCTCAAGAGCCAGACGGGACGCGTCATGACGGGAGAGCGGCCGGTATGAAAGTGTTCAGGGTGCTTTTCGCTGCGGGCTTCGTCGCCGTCACGGTTGCCATCGCTTCTTTCATCAGCCATCTTATTGAAAACGGATTCACTTTTTAAGGAGTAGATATATGAGCGAGAACTACGACAAGTTGCGCCGCCCGCCGGTATCCGCGTTGCGCCAGATTCAGGCAGGCGACCTCAAGGGCAAGACCGACATCAATCCTCAATGGCGGTATGAGATAATGGACAAGGTTTTCGGCCCATGCGGAACTGCGTGGAAGTATGAAGTAGTCAAGCTATGGGACTATCCTACCTCCGACGGAACGGTACTTGCATTCGCGCAGGTAAACGTATTCGTCAAGGATGGTGACAAATGGAGCGACCCGATACCGGCGGCAGGTGGCAACACACTTGTCGATATGGTCAAGGGATACGAGCAGAACGGCCCAAAGCGCGCAAAGCCAAACGATGAAGGGTACAAAATGGCTATCACCGACGCGCTCGGAACCGCACTCAAGATGCTCGGAGTTGCGGCTGACATCTATTCCGGACGCTGGGATGGCGCTAAATACGCCGACGATGTAGAGCCGAATCAGAAAAACGTCGAGCTTGAAAAGCGCACCGTTGAACTTGAGGCCCTAATTGCGGGAGGGAAGTTTGATTCAGAAAATGCCATTCGTGCCGGTAACGCGGTAAAGAATGGAAACATTGAGAAGATAATCCAGTGGATTGACTGGGCGAAAAAACAGGAGACATGTAAATGAGCGAGTCAAAAGAAATTGCGCTTATCGAGATCGAATCAAATGAAGGCGTGCTGGTAACAAACATCGACGATCTTGAAAGGTTCGTTGCCGAGAAACTGGTAGCGTATGCTCCGGAAAACTACAAGGGCGATGCAGACGCGGCAAAAAAAGACCGCGCTACATTGAACACTTCAAAGAATACCGTTTCGATGAAGCGGATCGAGATCATAAAAAATGCAATGGCGCGATTTAAGATCGACTCTTTCGAGACGCGGTGCAAGAAGGTCGAAAAAGACATCGATGCCGCCGCTCTTGAGCTTGACGCAATCGTCAAGACAAGGGAAGAGGGAGAAAAGGCCGTCAAGCGTGCGCAGATAAAGCAGTTTTGGGAGTGTCAAAACTTCGATCTCGTATCACTCGAAAAGATTTTCGATGACCGCTGGTTGAATAAAACAGCGAAAAACAAAGACGTGTATGCCGAGATCGAAAAGAAGATTTCCGACATTTATGCCGGGATCAAGACGCTCGAAACGCTCGGAATCGACACAGAGGCACTCGCAATTCTCAAACCCTTTTTCCTTGACACGCTCGACATCAGCAAGGCCTCCGAAAAGTGGAACCGAATCAAGGAAAACCGCGAACGTCTTGCCCGCGAGGAGACAGAACGAAAAGAGCGCGAGGAAGCAAAGTCAAGGCGCGAAGCTCAAGAAGAACTCGGCCGCGAGGAGGTCAAGGCGCAGGAAAACGAGCCTATTGCAACATTGTCCGCGCAGGCGAATGGAGACACGGCAGACCTTGACCCGGTAATGACTTACACAATGCGCTTCAAGGGAAAGAAATCAGTGCTGTTCGCCTTGCGGCAGTACATGATTGACAACGGAATTACCTACGAAAAGGTAGAGGAGTAAATATGGCAGACGTAAATCACGTTCTTTTAATCGGCAGGCTTACGCGAGACGCGGTGCTTAAATACACTAGCGGCGGTATGGCAGTGTGCAAGTTCGCTATCGCAGTCTGCAAGCGCAAAAAGCAGGGAGAGCAGTGGGTTGAAGAAACAAGTTTTTTTGACATCGTGTGCTGGGGGAAAACCGGCGAGGCTCTTAACCAGTATCTGGTGAAAGGAAAGCAGGTCGCCGTCGAAGGAGAGCTTCATCAGAACCGATGGGAGCAGGATGGGCAGGCTCGATCAAAGATCGAAGTCAACGCGAACAACATCCAGCTTCTCGGTGGTTTAGATAAAGCTAAGGGTAATTCTGCACAGCAGGAGCGTTCTCTGGCAAACGAAACAAAGAACGACGCTCCGCCTGATGACTCAGTTCCCTCCGATTTCCCGGATGACATTCTGTACTGATGCACACCGCTCCCGCTCAATACCGGGCGGGAGCATTCAAGGAGAAATCGGTGAAAAAACTTTTCTTTCGTGGAACCTTATCTCTCGACGATTACCGACGTTTCGTTTCTACCAATTCGCGTGGGCTTGCTGAAAACGTATTTATTGCGCGCTACGATCTGGGATATAAGCAGATATTCCGTGACTGGATCAAGAATACGTTTGATGTAAATGACAAGCGGATAGCGAAAGGAAAGGAGCCGGTAGAGCTAGAAATCACAATCAAGGCGCGCTACGATGATCGGACGGTGCTTGAAAATGCCTTACTTTGGAAAATCTATTCCAATATCGCTGAGATACTGAACCATGAAGATCCCCGCGCACGAGTTACCGTCCAACAGCTTTACGACAAAGACATGGAGGACTACGCGCCGATACATGAAATCGACGTACCGGACAACCTCGTTTCAGCTTTCATTCTCGTCGCGGAGATGGGAGAGGACAAAATCCGCGGGCACCTGGTCAAGAAGATCGACAACGGCGACGGTACGTATCACCTCGTATTCCAGGAGACTTCCAGTTTCTGGGACACCGTTCGCTTTTCTGACCTGATAAAAGCGAAGATTGACGAGCTGGAAGATATGGGCCGGAACCGATGGAATGACGGCTTCGTCAAGGCGATTATTGACGATTTTCACGCACATATGAAAAAAGCAAACAAATAGCATTTATATCTTGCGCATAGGCCGCTCTATAAGGCGCAACCCTGTACAGGCCTTCAATCTTGTAGTACAATTCATCTAGTTACATAAAGGAGGTAATTTACATGGCTAGAAGGGTGGTTTTTGACGCGACAGACGAACAGGTTTCACGATTCGTTTCACTCGGTGAACACGAGAAGGAAATCGGGATAATGGCTCGTAAAGCTTTCGAGGAATGGCTGAAAAGGCGCGAGGCAAGAGTTGGCCGTGCGAAACGGCAGAAGATTGACGGCGGGAGATAGGCAGTGTTCCGGGAAGTTAGGCTGTTCAGTCTAATATATGTTAGCTCGACAACCAGCCGCCTTCAATAAATCGAAGGCGGACAAGTTGCGGGAAGAAAAGGAGAGATCATGAAGAAAGCGGTTTTTATTGTTGCGGTTTTTACCATTCTGCTTACCTCTTGCACACCGAAAATAAAAGAAGGCGAAGTATATTCAAAGGATTACAACCCGGCACATACGACAGTAATTTTAATGCCAATTGTTCACTCAGCTGGCAAAACTACATATACAACACTCTTTCCAATGTGCTTTTTCTATCCTGACTCGTGGCACATAAGCTATCGCGCTTTTAACGAAAAAAGTCACAAATGGGATTCCGCTACCGTATGGGTTACACACGATACTTACGATCTCGCGCAGATTGGCGGTTGGTACGAACGGACTGAAAATGATTTAGACGAACAGCCACGAATAAGGCAGAAAGATAAAGAGTAGCTAACAACTGCTTCAACCTGACACTTCGTGCAGGTTAAGCAAATGTTAGGTCGATTCTCGCGGTCTACCCGCTTTGCGACTAGACCGACATCGAACGGGAGGAAAAAATGAAACAGTTTTTTAATGAGCTAGAAAAGCTGTTAAAAAGGTACAACGCAACAATTCTTAGAAGTACGGGTGACGGCCACAACCTTGTTTGTTCCATCGAGGCTCCTGGAAACACACTTTCAAAGTTTAGGGATTTTCAATTTAACGAAGAGATTACCGCAAATTGTTTGCATTATGGCAAATATCGCGAAATAAACAAACCTGCTGGGGAGGCATAATGCTAAAACAAGGAAATAGAGTTAATACGATTCACGGGGAAGGTGTTGTCACCAGCGTTCCACCAGAGATAATAAGTTTAAGGATAAAACGATATCGAGTACATCTCGATTCTGTTCCCGCTCAATTTATAGACATGGACAAAAAGAATGGCGGAATAATGTTTTTTGAAGACGAGCTTGAGATTAAGAGTACCTAACAACTGCTTCAACTCGACTCGGCGAATAGCCTTGCGAGTTAAGCAAATGTTAGAACGACTCTGCGCCGCGTATTAGACATACGCGGACGCTTCGCGGGAAGAAAAGGAGAATAAGATGCAGATAGTCAAAGGTAAGTACAATTCGGCGAACGTCATGATCGACGATATTGACGAAACCACGCGCGGGCAGATTCAGGGGTTCGTAAATAATCCGTCTTTTCACGGATCGTATATAGCAATTATGCCGGACTGTCATGCGGGAGCTGGTTCGTGCATTGGCTTTACCATGCAGATGAATGATCGGATTATTCCCGATGTTGTCGGCGTTGATATCGGTTGCGGCATGCTTTCTGCAAAGTTCGATGCTGAAAGTTTAAACATTCCTGCTTTCGATGCGTTTATAAAAGAGCATATCCCGTCCGGTTTTTCCGTCAATGACAAGCCGTATCGCGGTGAAGACTTCTTCACTGAAACGGTAAAAAAGATCGGAATGGACGAAGCACGTGCCATTCGCTCTATCGGTTCGCTCGGCGGCGGGAATCACTTCATCGAAGCCGGTTATGGAAACGACGGTAAATTGTGGGTAACGATTCATTCCGGTTCGCGCAATTTCGGCTTGCAGGTCGCAAAATATCACGGAATCGTAGCAAAGGAGCTTTGCACGAAATGGGGCGCTGATACACAGGGTATTCCGTTTCTTGTTGTCGATTCACCGGAAGGACAAAATTATATACACGATCAGCTTATTGGTGCGCGTTATGCAAGCGAAAACCGTTTCGAGATGATGCGCCGATTGACTGGATTTTTCGGCAAGGAACCAGTTGACGAAATAGAATCCGTTCACAACTTCATCGATGAATCCGGCATGATTCGCAAAGGCGCTACCCCCGCGCATGAAGGCCAGCGCGTAATTATCCCGTTCAATATGCGCGACGGTTTGGCAATCTGCACCGGGAAAGGAAACAAGAAGTGTAACTATTCCGCACCTCATGGGGCTGGGCGTATTCTCTCGCGGTCAAAAGCAAAGGCGGTTCTCGACGTTGAATACTTTCAGGAAGACATGAAACAAGCGGGAGTTTATACGACTACCGCGAATGCCGGGACGCTCGACGAATCGCCAGACGCATACAAGGATATGGCAATAATCCTTGAAAATATCAAGGAAACTGTTGACGTAATCGAAATGGTGAAGCCTGTTTATAACTTCAAGTCCGGAGGGGAATAAGAGTTTCTAACAACTGCTTCAACCTGACATCCTAACGGATGCAGGTTAAGCAAATGTTAGATGGATTCTTGCCGTGTTTAGAATACAAAACACGGACTGCGAACAGGAGAAATAGTTGGAATTAATACCTTGCGGAACAGAAGTTATTCTAAAAAGATCAGAATATTCTGGGGTTATAACCGGTATTACTATCAGAGATAATAGAATTACATACGGTATTTCGTACTATGAAATCGGTTCGTATAAAGAGACTTGGTTCTGTGATTATGAGTTTTTAGTTGGCGCAGATACGGTAAAAACACAAGTAGGGTTTAAGCACATCTAACAACTGCCTCAACTCGACGACGAAGGAGATCGACCATGTTTAAGTTTTTCCGTGACTTTTTCTCTGCCGCGTTCTGGGTCTTTTACTGTAGCAAAGAGAAATGAAAGAAGCCCGGCCGTCGTGTTCATCGCACGGAGTCGGGCTTTTTAATAATCTGCGTGATCACTTTATGGCAATGATAACCCCTTCGGTAAGTATGATGGCCGCCGATACAATCCCGCCGTATTTAATCACCCTGGAATAGAACCGCGAATGCTTCTTCAAGGATTCGTACTGAGTCGATAAGGCGCTGAACTGTATCCTTGTCACTTCCAACTTGTCCGCCGAGTCCTGCAACAATTTCGCTTGCTCGCTCGAGTCGATCGTTGATTGATTTATTAAGCTCTGCAACTCGCTTATTTTCTGCTCGTAGCTCGTCATTGAGATTTGCAATAGCTGCAAGTCTATTTTCATACCCGATAGCGTCGCGCTTATTGTTTCTTTCGGAGACTGCGAAGCCTGCGCAGAAGAAGGCAACAAACAACAGGCAAGCAACAATAAGGCAAATAATTTTCTTGCGCACATCGTCACTCCTTCCCGTCTACGTCGATGTCTACTGGTCCCGCTTTGATGTCACCCCCGCCAGCCTTGCGCCATGCGATTAGACAAGCCGTTGCGATAACTGCCATGGCAGACAGTCCGCCGAGAAGCGCGAGAACAGGGAGCCAATTGTCAATAATTTTGTCAAACATTTTATACCTTCCTTAATACGCGGATTGTCTTGATAATTCCGTCTCGAGCTGTAATTGAATCTTTTATCGGATCATAGATAACGTTGCGCTTGCCGTCAATAACGACAAAATGAGTGAAGTTTGTTTTTTTGTTGAACATTTCAGCGATGAGATAATCTCCGAGCTTTGAAATATATTTTGCGTCGGCAAGTTCGTACTTTGCATTTATTCCGGCGATTCTGAGAAGCTCCTCCTTGTCGCGAACAAGGCATTCACCTGCATCGTCTAAATCTCCGTCGTGGTTCAGGTCGCCCGATATTACCCCGGTATTGATTGCTGTTTCCCAGATGTCGTTCAGTTCGTAGTGATCCAGCTCCGGCATTTTGAGCCATAGAGAGTAGTAATACACAAGGCACATAAAAAAGCACCCGTATTTTCCGATGTAAGCGATAAGCCATAGGTCATTCTGCCGTTTGATTTTGTCCTGCATCATTGCTTCCTTTGTAGCCATGCGGCTACCACCACGCTTGCCGAGCCGAAGAATGTTCCAGCGAGTGCGACCATGTGCCCCGGCTTCCACTTGTGCCCGGATTGCGACTGTATCATCTTGCGAAGCAATTCATTCTGCTCTGTCATCGCCTGGAATCCAGATGACATATTTTCTGTGAGCTTCGCTAGAGAGACTTTTATATCCGCAAGCTCTGCCGCTTTCTCGCGGTCGAGGTCGTAAAGCTGACCCTGACCTTTTTGAATCCGCTCAATGTTTTGTATCAGTAATTCATGTGCGTCGCAAACTGATTTCGGTGCCATTTTATCCCCTGTTTATTTTATAAAAACCGCGCTACCTGCCAGCGATAGAAGGAGGACTACCACCGGCAGGCGGCACGGTAAAGCTACTCAATAATTGTGAAGCACCCGAAAAGCCTTATCGTAGCAGATCCAGATTGCAGGTGTGTTTCATTCATCGTCGTCTCATCCCAGTTGCCCGAATTGTCATAACTAACATACATCGGTGCCCATCCATCTCCTTGAACTGCAGCGGAACCCATTCTGCTTAACGTTGATGGTCCATCGAATGTAAATTGTAGCATTCTCTGCGCATCACCGGCGAAAGGTATCCCATAAAGAGAAATTATTCCTGAGTATGATCCCTTTGCGGCCTCTCCTGAACCGCTAACAAAGACAACGCGCCCGATTCTCGTAAACGACGCGCTGATTGTACCGACGCTCGTCATGCCTACCCTTATAGTTATCGTCGCACTAACTGTTCTATAATCATAAAGAGTTCCTGACGGCAATTCAATTCCGGTAGCGTGCAACTTTCCATAGGCATCACGCACGGCGAGTTTATTGGCAGTTGCATCCGATGTTGCTTCGTCGAGTTTTACTTTGTCGGAGAATGCCATCAGCCCATCGGTAGTCTGGGTGACGCGCTTTCCAATTTGACTATCCACACTCGTCGGGTCAACATACCATTTGTATATCTCGCCAGCTGTCATGACGCGAGCGGTTGCCATGGCAATCAATTCGCCGTCATATTTGGGAAACCCCGCAGAATTAAACAACCACGTCGCAGATGGCGATGGGTTAGACGAAGGGGTATAGGCGAATGATTTTATGTATGATCCATCTTTATATACAAGTACGTTTTGTCCCACGCCTTGATAGACAAATGACAATGTGTTCCATGCATTTAATGCTGAAACAATGCCAGTACCGCATGATTCATCCGAATCTGACATCCCTATATTTGTCGTCACTCCTCCTGAATCAAGATACATATAAATGTTATTATAAGGGAATGAACCGGGGCTTCCAATGAGAAATCCAGTTGACGCACTTGTATGCTTATATTTTATATTCAGCGTCCAAGCATCTCCACTTATCGCTGGGCCAACAAGATAGCCAGCGCCATTGCCCTTGAGCGCCTTGCCAAATATTGAAGATACCGGCGTGACGCCTGAGTTAGAAAACCCTTCACCGCCAGCCCTGTTT
>Ga0209079_10000398_pt1 | contig 17525 bp, 20 predicted proteins | sample PPLLaktember2015_2_FD_187259 | JGI IMG/M metagenome (GOLD analysis project Ga0209079, IMG submission 187259) | Freshwater sediment microbial communities from Prairie Pothole Lake near Jamestown, North Dakota, USA - PPLs Lake P7 Core (6) Depth... | ecosystem: Environmental > Aquatic > Freshwater... | reverse complement strand
AGGGGAAAAAGATGAGGCAAATATTGATTGTTGATTGGTGATTGATGAATGGGGGAACGGAAAAGACGATTTGGTGAGTTGGTGAAATGAATACCACGGGACGGTGGAGATGACGGCGCTTGCGGGGACGAATGTGCCGTCGTTCAACTGAACACCTGTAACACGCTCTTTCTCGACGAGGATATGCTCGACACCGATGCCGAGTCGGAGGCTTCCGCTATGGGATTCGATGAACTGGATCGCCGGATCGACCAGGAGTTCGCTGAGTCCGACCGTCGGGATCATGAGGCTTGCGTTGGTGCGCGCTCCAAAGAACGCCGTTCGAAGAACGCGATAAAGCAGCAAGGCCGAAACATTTCGCGGATGATCGTTCAGCGCACCGATCGTGATGACATCCCACAAGTAGCGCCGAGCCTCTGGTCCTTGTCCAAGCGATGTGAGCCATTCGTCGGCGGTCATGGTGTCGAGTTCTTGCTCCTTCCATCCGCTGGAAGTGAGAAGCGTCCCCGCGAGCGCGCGTAGCTGCCAGCGTTCGGAAGAGGACAACGGAGCGAAGCGGAGCAAACCGCCAAGGACATGGAACGGTGCCGGCAGACGGACCGCGGAGAACTCCGCCGTCGCGAATACGGCGCGCAGATACGGAATGCGCAAGGAGGGTTGAAGATAGGCGAGATGCTCGGTTCCGATGCGTCCGAGGTACCGGCGCGTTGCGGTGTAGCATCCCATCAACAGATGCTGGCCGTTGTCGATGATGTCGCCGGCCGTGTCGTCGCGGAATGAACGCGCCCGTCCTCCGGCATAATGATTTCGCTCGAAGACAAGCACGCGCCTTCCGGCCGCCGCGCACTCAACCGCCGCCGCAAGTCCGGCAACGCCTGCACCGATGACGATTATTGGTTCGGGCATAGAGGATTGTCACGCAGAGGCGCAGAGGGGAAGAACGAGAGCGCAAAGGGAGTATTTGATATGCACTGACAGCATTCTCTGCGTGCTTTGCCGCCTCTGCGAACTTTGCGTGAATGTCTTTTAGAACCGCTACGCTGGGAGTTCGGTGCGGACGTAGCGGTGGAAGTTCTTCGGGAAGTTGTTCCGGACACGGAGAGCGATGGCGACCAGCAACTTCAGCGGGGACGAAAGCCGGATGCGTTTGGAGAACACGTCGTACCGCGCGCGTTCGATCCGGCGGAGAAGCAAGTAATAGATGTTTCCCATTGTTCGTGCCGCAGTGAACAAGATCTTATCCTCTTCGGCAAGCGAGCGCTTGGCGCGTCGATAATATTCATGCGCTCGCTGACATTCGAACTTCATCAGTTCGATGAAACGCTCGTTGTACACACCCGCGAACAACTCTTCCTCCGTGTACCCGAACCGATGCAGGTCCTCCAGCGGCAAGTAGATGCGTCCCCGCTTCGCGTCCTGCTTGATGTCCCGCAAAATGTTCGTCAACTGGAGCGCGATGCCGAGGTTCACCGCATAGTCACGTGTCTTTTCGTTCGTGTAACCGAACACCTCGGCGGAGATCAATCCCACCGTCGAAGCGACGCGATAGCAATAGCGCTCGAGCTCCGCAAACGTCCCGTAACGCGTCTGGGAAAGATCCATCTCCATTCCCTTGATGAGCTCGTAGAAGTGATCGACCGGAATGCGGAACCGGTGTATGATCGAGGCGAGCCGGTTGAGCAGGGAATACGACGAGACGCCGTAGAGCGAACGCTTGAGTTCGTCCGTCCAGTGCAGCAGGCGCGCATGCTTCTGTCCGTCATCCGTCCCCTCGTCAACGATGTCGTCCGTCACGCGGCAGAACGTGTAGATCGTCTCGATCGCCTCGCGCTTCGGCTTTGGAAGGATGAGGAAGGAGTAGTAGAAATTACTCCGACGATTCTCCGTCAGGTTCGGTATGAGATGTTCAACGGTGGACATGGATCAACGATGAAGCGATCGGAGCACGATAGACGCTTTATCGATCAGCGAGAGCGTCGGACGATGTTCAAAGACATCGAAATTGCTGCGGCGAATCTTCTGTAAGATGCGCATTCCGCCGTTCCAGGTCAAGGTGAGTTCGAACCGGAGGTCCGACCCAACAGCGTGCAGCAGCGCACGCCCCTCGGCAAACAACGACTCCGTTCTTGTGACCTCGGACGCGAGCAGATCCTGGAATGCCCTGGTGCAAAGGCGTCCGCGGAGGTCCGTTTCCGTGTACCCAAAGCGGCCGAGATCCTCCTGCGGGATGTAGATGCGTCCCTTCTGAAGATCAACACCGATATCCTGCCAGAAGTTCGTGAGCTGGAGGGCCGTACAGATGGCGTCGGATTGCATCAGCAGGGAGTCGCTGCGATAGTTGAAGAGGAGGAGCACCAGCCGGCCGATGGGGTTCGCCGAATTCTCACAATACGCGAGAAGGTCCTCGAAGGTCTCATATCGATTGACCGTCACATCGGCGCGAAAAGCGGTGAGCAAGCGCAGGAATAATTCAGCAGGGATCTGGAACCGATCCGCCGTTTCCGCAAGCGCGATGAAGACGGGATGGTGTGCGCGGCCTTCATAGCAATCGGTGAGTTGCTGCTGCCAGTTCATCAGGTTGTCGATGCGTTCGGCCGGAGTGAAGCCCGGTTCGTCTGCAAAATCGTCTGCGGTTCGTGCGAAGGCATAAATGGCCGCCACATGCTTCCGCCGGTCCTTCGGGATGAATCGTGATGCGACGGGGAAGTTCTCGTAATGCGCCGCAGCGAGACGGTGGCAGAAGTCATAGCTCTCCGGAAGCGTCCAACTGCGACTGGCGATATGAAGGGCAGGGGAGGACAAGAGAAACTGTAAGTTAGAAGTCAAAAGTTAAAAGTCAAAAGGGAAACAGCTAACGGCTATTTCCATCTCACCGTGGGTGTGGATGTGCGATGCAGTCGTCCGGTGACTGTGAGGATGTAGGCGAAATCCTGATCGTCCACAGCAAGAGCGGTGATCGATTCTGCCGCAAGTGCGTTCGGTGCCGGATCCCAGGTGGCTCCCTCGTTCAGCGAACGAACGAAAGAGCCATAAGCATCCCCCGCGAGAAGATGTCCTTGTGAGTTGTATGAGATGGCTTTCAATGCCGCCGCGCCTGAGTGACGCGTACGGTGCCAGCTGGTTCCACCGTCAGTCGACCGGTCGATCGTCCCGGAATCACCAACCGCACATAGAACGTCGGCGCGGAGGAACAACAGTCCGAAGTACTGACGAGCCGGTGCAGGCGTTGCGATTTGTGTCCATGAAGCGCCATCGGTGGTCGAGCGAATCACTCCGCCTGAAACGGGGAGACCGTACACGTCGGCATACGAATTGACGAGCAGCGCATTCAACTGGGTCGGGATCGAGCTCCATGTGCGAACGAGGGTCCAGCTTGCGCCGCCGTTCATCGTCCGTCGGATCCCGGATGAATCATCATGCACGAACATCCATCCGTTTGGTGCCGTTGCGAATGCATCGATCGAAACGGCCGGGGTTCCACCATACGTCCACTGTGTACTCAAGCGTCCCATCCGATACACATCGGTCATCGACGCGATGAACACATTTCCGGCACTGCACAGATCGATGAAGCGGATGTCCAACGATTGCAATCCTGTGCGAACGGGGGTCCATGTTGCGCCGTGATCGAACGAGCGCAGAACACCGCCGCCACGGGTCGTTACGGAAACGACCCCGTAGGAATCGACGGCGAGATCCGTGCATTCCAGAACACCGTTGCTGTCGGATGGCGTGATCGCCTGCCACTCAAGCAACGGCGGCGAATCCGGTACCGGCGTGCCAGCCGATGCGGGATCGTCCGTGCGGTGACAGGATAGAGGAGCTGACGCGACGACAAGGAGAACCAGGATGCGCGAACGCCACATATCAGGAGTTCCTTCGCTGTCCGGACCGCACGGGGGGAAAGCGTCCCGCGGCGCAATCCTCGAGGAATGCGACGATCCGTTGGCGCTGCCCGGGATCGGACATCGTGACATCGGGGTGCGCTTCGAGACCGGCCGCGAGATCGTGAACCCAGGCACCGGCGGCATTCGGAAACGTGTCGCGCACTCGATTCAGGAAAACAAGGATGTTGTCCGCGGTGTCCGCGGAATTGCCTTTCCGGACAACTTCCAGCAATCGACGCGCATCCGCGCGGAGTTCGTTGAGGGTCATGGAAGAATTTCAGTCTAAGGAACTGGTAGATTGTTGGTCACTCTGAGCTTGTCGAAGAGTGGCCAGTCGATGAGTCATCCTTCGACAAGCTCAGGATGTCATCCTTCGACAAGCTCAGGATGTCATCCTTCGACAAGCTCAGGATGTCATCCTTCGACCCCGCCTGCCACAGAGAGCTTCAATCGCGGGGCAGGTCCCAAAGTGACGGCCCCGCCGCAAGCTCAAGATGACCGTCGACTATTTCCAGATTGTCACCTCGAATACGCCGTCCGATGTCGCGACGCCGCGAAACATTCCGCGTGCATTGAAAGGCGTTGCATAGTTGCCTTTTGCATCCACAGCGATGAAGCCGCCGTCGTTGGATTCGAGCCGCTTGGAGACGATCTCCTCAGCCGCCTCCGCGAGGGTCATCCCTTTGAATTCCATTAAAGCGGACATCGTGAAGGCCACTCCTTGCTTGATGAACTTCTCACCCCATCCCGTTCCTGAAACTGCGCATGTTTTATTGTTCGCGTACGTTCCCGCACCGATGATGGGAGAATCGCCCACGCGTCCCGGCATCTTCCCCGGCATGCCGCCGGTCGATGTCCCCGCCGCGAGATTGCCATGCCTGTCGAGGGCCACACAACCGACGGTTCCGTTCTTTTCCTTTTCGAGGCGCTTCTTATGTTCCTCAATTTCCTTCGCGCGCTTCGGTGTATTGAAGGTCGTATTGGGGACGAGGGGAATTCCCATCTGTTGTGCGAAGCGCTCGGCTCCCTCGCCGGTTAATAGGACGTGTTTCGTTCGTTCCATGACCATGCGGGAAAGAGAGATCGGGTGAGCGATCTGCCTCACGCCGGCCACTGCACCGCAGGAGAGATCACGGCCGTCCATGATCGATGCATCAAGTTCGTGTGTTCCATCTGCCGTGTAGACTGCTCCGATGCCTGCGTTGAATTGCGGATCGGTCTCGAAGTACCGGATGACCTGCTCAACGGCGTCGAGTGCCGTTCCGCCGGTATCGAGGATCGACTGCCCGATTGTGAGTGCGTGCGCGAGCGCATCCGTGTATGACCGTCTTGTGGAATCCGGCATCGCGGTGCTGATGTTTCCCGCGCCGCCGTGGAGGACGATGGTGTAGCGACCGGTATTCGATGGGATGGGCCGCTGAGCGATCGCAATGAGGACGACGCTAAGCAACATCACGATGACGAGAATCGAACGGAAAAGGTTCATTGTCTCTCTTCGATAGTAGTTTCGTTCTGCAGTTGCAGGAGAGTGAGGGCGGCGCTCGTCCCCGAGCGTACGGCTCCCTCCACATCTGGCCCACCGAATGCGTCTCCTGCGATCAGGAGCGGCGGTACCGTCGTGAGGATCAACGATGATTCCAGCTCCCGCCGTACGGGTCTGCTGTACCGCCAGCCGTGCACCTGCACCTCCAGCGGTTCCCCGACCATCCATTGGCGTGCTGATTGCAGCAGCATCTGTCCAACGTCTGCGCGATCGTCATTCCAATGCTCCAAGCTGAACCGCGCCGTTGCATGAATGGTGATAGCGGGGATGGGGGAGATGCACTTCTGCAGATTGTCGGCTATCCACGCGATTGGTCCATCGGGCGGTACCAATCCACCCGGAGCCGGAATGCGCGTCGGAGAATTAAAGCGTGCAAGGACCGCAATACAACGATCGTACTCGACCGCTTCCAAACGCGAACGGATGTTTCTCTCCAATTCTATCTGTCCCGCGATCAGGATCTCAAGCGCCTGGGGAACCGGAGTGGTCAGCATCACGGCAGAAGTGGTGACGCGTTCTCCAGAGTCGAGTCGAACATCCCACCCTTCACCCCGTTGATGCAATGCGGTCACGCGCATCCCAAGCCGCACATCGAGATCTCGTGCCAAATATTTGGCGATGCCCGTCATCGCGGGCATTCCACGCCATCGCAACAATGCATCCGTTGGATCTTGAAACCATTCCTCCACAACGGCAGAGTTCCTCCACTCCTCGATCGTCCTGCGGAATTCTGGAGCACGTGCGACGAGCATCTGTGCGCCATGGTCGCAAGCAGCTGACCCGAGGAGTCGAGTCGCCATTCGGCCGCCAACTCCGCGTCCTTTGTCGATAACGCACACGGACCTTCCGGCACCGTGGAGGATCCGTGCGGCGGTTAATCCGGTGACGCCTGCTCCGACAATGATAACGTGGTTAGTTGATGTCATGGGAAAACCGATTCGCAGGGAGGGATCCGCCTCAGCGGTTTGTCGCCTCCGCGGCTATGTTCTTCAACATGCCTTTGAAGACCATGAGGTGGAGGGGATATATTCCATACCAATACAGGAGTCCGAGCAAGCCGATAGGATCGAAGATAGCCGTCTGCCGGATCACCGAGGAGGATTCATCACCGGTGACCTCAAACTCAAGCCAAGCTCGTCCAGGCAACTTCATTTCCGCCGCAAAGCGAACTCGACAGTCGGGCTCGTACGCTTCAACGCGCCAAAAGTCGACGGTGTCGCCCACCCGAAGTTCTTCAGGATGTGGACGGCCACGTCGCATGCCGACGCCCCCCACCAATAAGTCAAGGAATCCCCGGATATGCCACAAGACATTCCACGCATACCATCCCGTTGTACCACCGATGCGCCGAATGGGGCGAAACGCATCGGATGGCGGCGCGTTCACGCTCATGGTCCGTGAATCCACCAGTCGCGCGCCAAAACGAACACCGCCCCACGAACGGACATTGCCTGACGAAGAAAGTGCATCCGACCATCGCGTCATCGCAAAGTCATGATCCTCATTGGCAAGAGCCTTCTGCAGTGCTGCATCCATGCCGATGGGACGAATGGGAAATGTGCGAAGGGCGGAGTCATCGCGCACGACCGTTGAGTGGACGATGCTCTCAATGAGTTTCCTCCCGATGCGCGCGTACAAGGGAGTGATCAGGCCGAGCCAGAGACTTGAGATGAACGGAGTCAATACCGGGACCGGAATCATCCGAATACGCATTCCGCGATGGCGTGCATACGCCTTCATGATGTCGGCATAGGAGACCTGGTCCGCTCCGCCGATCTCGTATATCCGGTATTCCGTGATCGGCAGATCCAACGCTGCAATCAGGTAAGCGATCAGATCATCGATAGCGATCGGTTGCGCGGGCATCGAAACCCATCGGGGAGTGGTCATGACGGGCAATCGCTCGACGAGTGAGCGAATGAGTTCGAACGAAAGACTCCCCGATCCGATGACGATCGAAGCACGGAATTCAAGAACTGGAATGCCCGATGCCCGGAGAATACGTCCTACTTCTTGTCGACTGCGCAGGTGGGGAGAGAGAGACTGCGCGTCATCGCCAAGCCCGCCAAGATAGATGATTCGGCGAACTCCGGCCGCCGTTGCCGCTTCTGCGAAGTTTTGCGCGGCGAGACGATCCTGTGTTTCAAATGAACCACGTGATCCCATAGAATGAACGAGATAATACGCCGTGTCGATACCCTGCAAAGCACGATCGAGGCTTGCGCGATCAAGGACATCTCCCGGAACGACCTCGGTGGTGGATGCGATGTGTGACCGGAGGAATTCAGGCCGCCGGGCAAGACAGCGGACGGCGTATACCGATTGCTCGAGTGCGCGTAGGAGCCGGCCACCAACATATCCGCTAGCGCCGGTTAAAAGAATCTGGGACATGGTCGGTCTCTGCGTTGGCGACTTCACTTCGGGTTGATCGATTTCGAATAGAATCTTCTGACATAGTGTTCCGGTATTTTGTCGATCGGATATGATCCATGCATCAACGTGTGGACCCACCTGCCATCTTGCTTTTCGAGAACGCCGGTTTGAAATACATTCTCAAAGCAGGACTCCTTACCCCGGAAGATACCGCAGTCATCGAGAAAGCAGGAATACCAAGCCACATCTCCGGAACGCGAAAAGACGATGCGGAGATCCTTGAATTGAAATCGGGTTCCGCGAAACTCAGGGTCCTTCCACTGTTCTGCATAGACCTTGAAGCTATCCAGACCGACTACAAGGCTGTTCGAGAAGATCCAGAAATGAAACATATTGTCGTCCCACAGGCGGAACAGGGCGTCGAAATCCTTCTCGATCGCCCAGCTGATCGATTGCTCGATTGTCTTTTTCACCGAGTCATACTCTGGCGACGTCGTATCTTGAGAAAGAGCTTCACAGGAGAAGACAACCGCGAAGAACGATATCGCAACAAGTACCGCACATATTCTCTTCATGAAGTCCTCCTGAGTTGGCACACGCGTCAGAACCCGGACTTTATCCCGGGACTTATCCGGGACAATTCAGCGGAGAATGGGAGCGCATCACAACAGATCTCCCAGGGTCACTCATACTTCATCCTCCAGTGCTCAACCCGTGATTCAAAAGGCCCCTTGATTGGAATCCCTGATCCCGCGCTCTGATTGATTCCTGTTGCGTCCCCCGTGCGAACAAAGTGGGCCATGCCGTCATGGTTGGCCCAGTAGTAGATGCCCCATTGCCCCAGGCTCCACTCGTCGGAGTAGGGATTGACCTCGTAATCGATGTAATACAACTCCGCCCCGTTGATGACAAAGTTGCCTTCGGCTACCCATTCGTGTCCGACGTGTCCTGGAATGTACGCTTTGAGAAGAAAGCGCTGTCCCTGATCGAATCCGATAAGGGGAGGCATCGGAATCCCCAGTCGCGAGAGTGTTGCATGCGCCTGAACTTCCAGAAGGACCTTGTCGTCCTTGAATGTATAGAAGGAACACGGCTCATCATGCATACGCTTGAATACCACCTGCCGTCCCCGGAGTTCGGCCAGAAAGGAATGACCGGACTTCCCCTTGCCGAGCCTTCGAAGCAGGGTCACGGTGCCGAATGATGTGTCGATCGTGACGGGAGCAATGTCTGAGTGCACCACTTTATCCAGGTTGCCGATTTGTCAGTACGCCGGCAACATAGCCCATCGGGAGATAGGCTCCTGCCAGGTCAAGGACCGTAAACCAGAGCGGTGAGGGGAGCAGGAGAACGTTGATGATCCCGCCCACAAGGAAGAGGGCACTGATACCCAAGGAGATCTTTAGCTTGTGCGTCCGTGCTATCGCACCGGCGACCAACGCGCCCATGAACGTTCCGATCGCATGCGCAAGGAATGGGATGAGAAAATGCTTCGGTTCGAACAAGTGCATTGACGCCTTCAGACCCTCCATCGTGGTCACATCGGCACCGGCGGGGGGAGGAATGATCGAGCCGCTGACCATGATGATGGCCATGTTGACGATGCTGCCGAGCACAACGCCGACGACCACTGCGAGGATGTTTCTGAGAATCGCACTCATGCGATTTGTGTCTCCGCGTGTGTGACGAGTTGGGTTCCCAGTATTCCCTGGAAGTATCCCGGGGATTTCCCCGGGTGTAATCCCGGGAGTCTCCCCGGGTGTTATCCCGGGTATTATCCCGGGGCAATCCTTGTGATGCGGCCACCCACCTTCGCAAACCATCGCAAGGAGGGAATAGTCACAGTTCACCAGACGTGATGCCGTGCTCCCGCCGGATCTCTTCGATCCGCTTGATATGATGGAACACGTGACTTGCCTGCATCTCGACAATGAATCCGACCGATACGCGGGTGATCTCTCCATTCGGTTCGCGGATAGTTGCTGATCGTTCCCAGGCATCTGTTCTGTGTGCAAGGAGGTCGAGAACGTTCGCTCGCGTGGCCTTGAGCAAAGCGAGGGAAGAATGCACTGGGCGCTTCGCGTAGGCCCAATGCGACGCCCAAGTCGTTTGCGGGAAGGGCGAATACCAGTCGAGATGGAATTCTCCTTGTTCGTTCCCCAGCGCCATCTTGATGCAAAATGTCCAGATGTCGTCGCCGTCGGCGATGTGGTGGACGATCTCACGGATGGACCATCCTCCTTGGGATGGCGCCTGGTCGAGTTTGGATTCCGACAGATCCTTGACGATGCGTTCCAATTGGGCCGGTCCGTCTGCATACTGCGCGAGGATCGCTCCCCGTTCACCTGTTGCTTTGAGTTCGGACATTCAGTTCACCGTGATTGTGTGTCATACGCTTCCCGCACATCAGCACCCCCGGTGGAAGATCTCTCCCGTTCGAATATGGAACAAAAGTGTCTACCGCTTTGACGCTTTCGAACTGCTTCATGATCGAGTTGACTTCGGAACGCCCATTCGGCCGGCTATGTTGTCAAAGCAGCAGCATTCCCTTGGCAGCAGAAACCGCAACTTGAGATCAATGCGACATCGCCTATGGCAACGAAAACGCTCTCGCCGAGACAACGTGAAGAACTCCTTACAAAAGTACGCGTTCGATTCGAGAAATACACAAGCCGCCACAGCGACATCCCTTGGGCTTCCTCTGGTTCCTTCGTCTTGCGTTGAGCTCCTGCGTGTTTCGTCTTCAGGGTCTCTTGGAGATCTCTCATACGTTCCGCTCAGTTCTTCAACTGCACCGTCGGGTCAGCGCATGATCGATTCTAGAAGAACCGCCACACCGACTCCGGCGGCCTCCGGCTCTTGAATTGCTGATACCATCGACACAGCGGGTACAGCGGAACAAGTCCCAGAATCCATACGGCATACATCACGCCGAACGTCGTGCCGTTTGGAAATGCAACACCGACGCACGCATACACATAGAGGTGCACGATATAGAAAAAGAGCGCCGATCCTCCGAAGACAACAAGGAACTTCGCCCATCGCTGCACCTGCGCTTCAATGCGTGACAACAAGAACAGCAACAGGAGGTCAACGCCAAGCGTCAACAAAATGAAATCGAGGGACGGTGGATATTTTGTCACGTTGAGAAAGCCCACCCAACCGCTGGTCATCGCGTGGAATTCGCCGAACTCTCCGAACAGTCGCAGCAGCGTGAAACAGAGGATCGCGGAAATGCCGCCGATGAGCGCACCCCGATATGCCCGGTTGCGATCATGCCGTATCATTCTTCCCCATGCGATCCCGAGTCCGGCAACCCCCAGCCAGGGAAGAACAGGATAGAACACTTGCCAAATGCCGGTCTGTCCGGGGATCAGCAGCAGGCGAAGAACAGGGGAATAGGGAACCGCGGCATTCTCGGGATTGGGGATGAGCATCTGCGTGGCGAGGATGGCGACGGCGCTGAGCGCAACGATCACCGCGCTGTTGAATCGTAAGAGGAATGACCAAACGAGCATCGCTGCGCCGAGCGCAGAAAGCACGCCGAAGTACAGAAGAACCATCTCTCCAGTGCCACCGGGAGGGGGTGTGCCGTGGATGGTGCCACTGACAATGCCGAGCGCCCAGGCCGGGTTTTCGATCAGAAGCTGCAGAAGGATCAGGATCGATCCTCTCAACACAAAGAAGCGTGTGATCCTGGCCTCCGGCCACCCCAGGCGACGCCGTGAATCCGTCAAGAGAACCATGCTCACGCCCATCAGGAAGAAGAAACCCGGGGCGCAGAAATGGGTGACGAACCGGGTCAGGAATTGTCCGGCATCCGAATAGACGGGAAGCGGCACGCCCCAGAATTCTCCCGGGTGAACCCTCGCAATGAAATTGCTTGCGTGGTCCAACGCCATGACGACGATGATGAGTCCTCTGAGCGCATCCAGCCAGACCAGCCGCTGCGTGCTCACGTCAACTCCCGACGGGCTCCGGCGCGCCGATGGTTGAATGGTCGGATTCATGCCTTTGTTCCGCGCAGGATCTTTTCCATCGTTCTGCCTTTGGCCAGCTCATCCACCAGCTTATCCAGATACCTGACCCGCTGGGTCAACGGATCCTTGATCTCCTCCACACGATACCCGCAGATCACTCCGGTGATAAGATGTGCGTTGGGGTTTAGCGACGCTTGGCAAAAGAACGCTTCGAAGGTCACATTGGCCTTGATCAATTCCTGCAGCTTCTTAGAATTGAAGCCCGTCAACCACTCGATGACCTGATGCAGTTCCTTCCTGGTTCTGCGCTTTTTCTCCACCTTTGCGACATACATTGGATAGACCGAGGCGAAGGTCATTTGAGCGATGCGTTGATCGTGTGTGCTCATCGTGTCCTTGAAAGGTTCATCGGGAGTCCGACGACAGAGTGGATATGAGTTGATTCTTGAAGTCGGATGCGAGCAATCGGACCGTTACGATACTCAATCGGTTATGCAGGGCCGAATGCCATAACGACAACGGTATCGTTCCGATCACCAAATACTGGTTGTCGACATCAGAGATGAAACCGATGGCGGAACGAAGTTGGATGAGTGTGATCTCTATTCCGAAATAAGCCGGGTAGGCACGGCCGCTTACGTTTCGCGAAACAACGCCGTCGTTTGCCGTGCTATGCGGCGCGCCGCATGGGTGTCCCCATTCAGCGGGTGAATACGCTTATCAACGGTAAGCGGGACATGAGTCCAAAGACGGCAATGACCATCTACCTACCTAATTTACGATTCCGTCAATGAACGCAACAATGCAATCAGTATCTGCCCGGATTTAGTATTTCATATTCTGCGATCTCTGCGGCATCTTCAGGAGTCGGAAACGACGGCAATCTCTTTCCTTTTTTCTGGCATGTTCATCAAAGACACCTCCGAAAGAGCAGTATTGAAAAGGCTCACCGGCGCAAGCGTAATCGCACGACCAGAGGCATTGAAAGGACAGCCATTCTATTCCCTGAAGAACCGCGTTGCATATATTCCAAAGTGAACGGCGTCTTCAATTGTGGTAGGTATTTCAATTGCCGAAGGATATCCCAAGAAATCGCCAAACGAATGTAGTCCATATGGAAAGACAGGTCGGTCATCTGGACAATTGTATTGTCCGGCAGAATGAAGGAATTGCGTTTGAGCGGATCTGGAAAGACCCGATAGTTCTTGCCAAGTGCTTTGCAGACCTTGCCCTGTACCTCTACTCTTGCCACCACGCCGGGCCGCGCACATCCCAGCGATTCCACTGGACGGTGTGGCATTCATGCATGGTTCCGGTCCAACGTTGGGGGCAAGAGCCCATCGCAGCGAGACAACTTTCACAGAACAGCCCGGCTCCGAGCACGCCGCGCTACCTTCCCGGCCAGGAAGGCTCCAGGTTCCAGGTGGTCGTCGTCGTGATTCGAGTCTCCCCCGTGCCGTCAATGTTGACCGTGTACACCTCGCTGCCGTTATAGGGGGTATGCCGCTCCGTGGTGAACGCGACTCGCGCGCCATCGATCGAAACGGTCGGCTCCCAGTTGGGGCCGGCAGCGTCCGTGAGCTGGACCACATTGCTGCCATCGGCGTTCATCAGGTGAACCTGCCATTGTCTGCTCCGGTCGCTGACGAACACGATCTTGTTGCCGTCGGGAGTCCATTGCGGTTCGCGATCATTGCTCGTGCTGTCCGTAAGTCGAACTTGGTTTGTGCTGTCTGCGTTCATCACGTAGATGTTCTCATTGCCATCGCGCCCGGACTCAAACACGATCTTCCTGCCATCGGGGGAGTAGAACGGCTCCGAGTTGCCGCCCGACGACGACGTGAGTTGGCGCAAGTCGCTGCCGTCGGCACGCATGGACCAGATCTGCCGATCGCCGGTACGGAAACTCTCGAAGACAATTCTGTTGCCGTCCGGCGACCATTGTGGTTCCTCGTCGCGGCCAGGGTCGTTCGTGATGCGGGTCTGACTCGATCCGTCCGCGTTCATGATGTAGATCTCGGTGTTGCCGTCCCGTTCGCTCGCAAACGCGATCCGTTTGCCGTCGCGTGTCGCGCTTCCCTCTCCATCGTACGCGGCGTTCTTCGTCAAGTTCACGGGGTCCGAACCGTCGCTCTCCATGGAGTAGATCTCGCCGTTCCCGTCGCGGTATGTCTCGAAGATGATCCGTCCCGGGACGAGAGAAACCGCCTTGGGGGTCACGACCTCGTCCTCTGCGCATCCCAAAACGAACAGCGCAGCCAGGAAGACAGCACCAGACAGTGCCCGCAATGAGCAGTTCGGAAATAGATCTCTCGTGCGCATAGCTTCCTCCATGTTGTGAGTGAATCATTGCTGAACGTTGCTTGAATCGGACTGCCAGGCCACACCCCGTATACTTGATTGTATCATAATTTGGTATTAATTTGCGCAAGTTCTGGAGAAGGAGAAAGCCATGCCTATCATCAAGTCAATCTCGAGTCTACGCAACAGAACTCGGGAAATCGCCACGATCTGCCACACACAAGATGAGCCCGTGTATCTGACGACGAATGGAGAAGGCGATCTTGTCGTGATGAGCATCGATCATTATGAGCGCCTGAAGGCAGAGCGTGATCTATTCGCAAAACTGGGGATCGCCCAGGCGGAGCGCGCAGCGGGAAAGAAGGGCATCACCCACAAGCAAATGATGTCCAAACTCCGCAAACGATCCCATGCCTGCTAGATACACGCTGCGCTACCTCCCAAGTGCGCAGGACGATCTGATATCGATCTTCGACTACATTGCTCAAGACAGCCAGAGTCGAGCGAGTTCGTTTGTAGACAAGCTCGACGACCGAATCGGAGCTCTTGAGCAGCATTCACAGCTTGGGCGGACACCTCGTCACCAGAAGCTGAGGGAAGACGGGTATCGCGTTCTCATCGTGGAATCCTACCTGATATTCTACATTGTTCGCGGCCGCGAGATTGAAGTGCATCGCGTTATCCACGGATCCCGCAATTTAGATCATCTCTTCTAGGCAGCACGACGACCCTGGTGCGGCGCCTTGCGCTCCCGCATTTCTATCGCTCATCCTTCGATCGAAGTTCTTCGATAACAGTTGCATCTACCCAGTACATTCTGCATTCCGTAGACCTTTGCGTGTCTTGCCATCGGGGTAAAATACGCTTCGGTGCCGTCGGGGGAAAAGACGACCGCACTGTGATATCCTTCAGGATGATCGAATAGTTCGGGGGCAAAGAGCGCCGGAATCCGGCCAGGGGGTGTTTGACCGAAGAAAGGACCGCGAATCGTCTGAGCGTAGTCCCCATTTCCTGTTAGCCCGCCGGCAAAATGGTTGTTTCATTTTCTCTGATGGCGTCTCGCTTGAGGGATCGTTGCTCGCCATTCCTCGAATAAGCGACTTGTTCGGTTACTTTCGGGAGATCGCATAGCTCACAACAGTATAAAGATCATCGAGTTGCCTCTTCGCTGTGAGGTCGATGATAAAGGGATATAATTTACCGATTGGAGCGGCCTTATCGTAGGAAGACTTCAATGAATGGTCGATCGAGAGATCGGAAATGCCATCGCCTGATCTCTGGGTGAAATAGAACCCACACTTCAAACATTGCTTCCACACTGATATCCAAAACACCGTCTTCTTCTTCCGGGTCATCTTACACAACCATGCTCCACCGTCCTTATAGAATCGCCACTCGGGAGAGATCTCATAGGGAGGTTTCGAAAGTGTCTCAGTGAGTGTCTCGTAGAGAGAGAACCAACGCCCGAGTTCTTTCTTGAGGTTGTCGGTAGTCAGATCGAGATCTGGTGACGTGAGCAGCTTCTTTGGTTCCATTTTTGCCTAACGCCTATTAATGTGTTGTGTTCCGTGCAACGTTTCGCGCAACACTGCCGTCCCGTCACGCTCTCGCGGGACGGGATGGAGCGGTTCTGATCTCATTTGTTGAGCGCTGTTGTTGCCCGTGTTATGCGGTCCGTTGCTTTGCGTGAACAAAAGTATCGTCGTTGATCCTTTTGTCCCGAATCGCAGTCACTGAACATTCTGTCATGGTTCCTGAGGTTTCATAGAGGGGGTACGAGAAACTACTATTGAAATAGCTATCAGCGATAAGGCGAGAACAAGTATGGAAGAATTGTAGTTGGAAAAGCCAAGGTCTGGCAAGACATTAATTGCTGTATGCAAGAGAATTGCTATGAGTAGCTTGCCTCCGAAATTCAAGTAGAACCAGGTGAAGATAATCGTGATCGGTATTGACCATGCTATTCGTAACAATACCGCTCCTATCGCGGCAAGATCAGCTCCGGAAATATCGCTAGGCAGGTGCCAGAATGCTTGCATAAGCCCCAAAGCATAACTTGCCTGCAAAGGTGAATATTTCTTCAATAGAAGAGGAAGTGCAAATCCACGCCATCCGAGTTCCTCGCCCATTGATCCACCAAAAATCAGATTCATGAAAAACGCTGTAACCAACATCGCTACGAAACTGGTCGGACCATTCTTCAAAGACGTAATAGCCCAGCTGTCCCCAGGAATATTGACGATGATCCATCCTATGAAGAACAGAAGCGGTATGCCGAGGATTGCAAGAAGTATGCCCTTGGTTCCAGCTTCACCTTGGGTTTCACCGGTCGCAGGCAAGAGTAGGCGTCGGTTCAATGGCGAAAAGAGCATTAGCGAGGCTATTCCGACTGTCACGACAACTATCGATATCAAGGGTGTGAAATCTTGAATTGATCGCGGCGCATATCGCGTGATGATTATGCCAACGATGAAAATGAGGATGAAAAGAGCAAATACTCTCAGTCCACTCCTTCTGAGTTCCCTAGATTGGGCACTGGAGATGAGCAGAGCTGAAATTGAGGGACCAAATACTCCAATCTGAGCAATCAGCCAACGAGTATCATATGAAAAGTCTTGTGGCCTTACAGGCAGAACGCCGGAGAGATAGAAAAGCGACCAAGAGATTACCCATGTCACAATCATGAAGAGAACGAGTTGATTTCTAACACCCATGATCATTTGGCGAACTCTTTGTTGAATTAAGCTTCTGCAAAGCAAAGGCACATAACGTCTCGGGCAACCACGCCGTCCGCCGAAGGCGGATGGAGCGGCCAAGTTCTCCTTCAGACGAGCGCCGTTGTTGCACGTGTTAGGCGCCACCGCACCGATTAGAGTGTCATAGAACCAATTCCAATTCTAGCTCATCTCGTATCGGGATGCCATCGCTTCCTGTCGCCGGGATCCCTGGTTTGAGCTTCCGGGATTCATCGAGTGCATTGCGATGAAGAGCAACAAGAACGAACCCTTGCATCTGGTAGAAGCGAAGCGCTTTGAGATTGTCGTTGGTCGTAACTAGTCGAAGGTGAGTGCACGTCGACTCACGCGCAATAGACTTTACTGCTTTCAGTAAGGCCGATCCAACTCCTCGTCCTTCTGATAAACTATTCAAGGTTACGATCTCGCACTCGGTCCCGACGATAGTATATGTGACCATCCCGAGATTGCTACTGGTATCTGTGGCAACGAAACCGGCAAGTTGATCGGCGTGGTGGAGTCTGCCTCGACTGACAACATCTGTCGATCCCCAATGGTCTCGCAAGACACTATTGACCCATGTACGATCGTTGGGTCCTATCTGACGAATGACATATGGTGCCAATGGAATTCCTCGGAGGTGCGGTGGCGCCTAACTAAGGAATTGTTGTGGAAAAGTTCGTGTTTGATTTTTCACCTTCGTCGT
>Ga0209079_10000396_pt1 | contig 17631 bp, 19 predicted proteins | sample PPLLaktember2015_2_FD_187259 | JGI IMG/M metagenome (GOLD analysis project Ga0209079, IMG submission 187259) | Freshwater sediment microbial communities from Prairie Pothole Lake near Jamestown, North Dakota, USA - PPLs Lake P7 Core (6) Depth... | ecosystem: Environmental > Aquatic > Freshwater... | reverse complement strand
ACTTAAAATTTGAACCATGTTAGCCATGCTGTCGTTGTTGGTTGACCTGTACACCATAAGGTTTTAGTTATTAATTAATAATAATTATCCATCTGTCCAAAGGGTTTTCAGATGGATAATAGGGTTTTAAAAAGTTAGAACAGTTTATTCACTTGCTTAGGTGTGTTAACAGATTATTTAGTTGCGGCTCATCTGTAAGGAGACCGTTTACCATCTTACAGTTTAAAGTCATAAGATATGTTGGACTATAAATTAATGAGTTGTAATAACCTATCACTGTTTCAGATAGTTAACCGTACTTAATTGAAATCAATCTCTTAAGGTTTTATGACGTTTATTACAACTCATTGAATGATGGGGGAGTACCCCAACCACTCAATCTGTCCATGGGGTCTTGGGATGGAGTGGTCAACTCCCTCATTAATATAACAGTTTTCAAAATTTAGAAAAAAATTTTTTTTACAGGCTCAAAGCTCTGATACACAAGCTCTAACACGCAAATTGTTCTTGCCCAATTGTTATGTGTGAAAAATATATTTGTATTGTTTGATAAAAATCATTTATCTTTGGAGGGTGGGTGGGTTAGTATGGATAAAAGGTTCTTTAGTAAAGAATGTTAATTGAATAAGGTTATGTTGATAATTGGTATTTTAATTGTAGTGTTGGTTATTATATCTTTGATATATGGATATAATGATGTAGTGAATATACAAGTGACAATAGAGGTGAATGATCTATCTACCCCTTATCATCATTTAGGTGTTTCATTCTTTGGAGAATATGAGAATGAACAATTGGTAGAACAATTGATTATAGGAATGATATTCTTTAATGTAGTGATTGTGTTCTATAAACAAAAAGAATAGAGATAATATAGCTATTGATAAAAATATTGTATTGTGCAATATGATATAACTAGTTATCTTTGTGAATAATTACGTATGATATATTATGGAACCAACAATAATTGTCCAGAAGCTTAAGAAGGTAGAACCTGATGATTTTGTATTAGCACAGAAGTATTATTCTATTCTTTCTATTCTTAATAATTTAGGATTGACAGATAGAGAAATACAGCTTGTTGCATTTACAGCAATTAAAGGGAATATTTCATACAAACATTTAAGAGAAGAATTTTGTAAGAAGTATAATACAAGCTCCCCTACAATAAACAACATTATTTCTAAATTGAAAAAGATGCAAGTGTTTATAAAAGATGGAGGAAAGGTGAAGGTGAATCCTGTTATTATTTTAAAATTTAATAATGACATTAGATTAGAAATTAATTTAGCACATGGATAAGCCAAAGAGTCTTTCAGTAAAGGATTATATAATTAGGAAGATGTCTATTAAGCTAAATGTTTCTGAGAAGAATATAGATGCTGTGATTACACATCAGTTCCAATCAGCAGCAAGTGCTCTTTCAACAAACGATAGTTTGGAGATTTCTGGTTTTGGTAAGCTTCTTTTTAATAAGAAGAAGGCTATTAAGAAAATGGAAAAACTAATGATTTATAAAAACGCTCTTGATAGAATTATAAATGATGAGACATTAACAGAACAGAAAAGACGTTCTGCTAAATTGAAATTAGATACAGTGGAAGCGTTAATTGAAAGTTTAAAACCAAAAAATCTATGAAAATAAACCAAATCATAGAAGGATGGAGAAACAAGTTGGTTCCTCCTTCAGAGTTAAAGGAAGTGATTGCTGAGGTTAGTGCAGAAAGAATTAGTATTTGTGATGATTGTGAATTTCATTCTAAGCTTCATAAGACTGTAAGACCAGATGATCATTGTACAAATTGTGGATGCACTCTGTCAGCTAAAACTAAATGCCTATCTTGTGCATGTCCATTAGGAAAATGGGTGGCAGTATTAACAAAAGATAAAGAAGAAGAAATAGAAAATGGAAGGTAGTAGTAACAACATAGCTAGGAAAATTGATTTGCATTCATTTATTCAAACACTGATAGAAGTGTATAATTCAGGAGCAGATTACATAGATTTAATTGGTAAGAGTGAAGAGACCTCTGATACAGTGAGTATTGTTGTTCATGAAGATTATCTTTCTGATGAAGAAGAAGAAGAAGACATCGATGATGATGCAATAAATGATTCTCCTCTATCAGATGAAAATATAAATGATTTAATATGAGCAGGAAGCAATCAGAGTTCAATCAAATAATTGCAGTGTTAAATGAAATACATCGTAATCAACCTAAATGTAATATAGGTAAACATATTGCTACAGCCTTAGATGGCAGTGATTTATGGGGAATGTCAGATAAAATCCTTTTAGAATACTTAACTAAGTATAAAGAAGAACAAGATATAGATGGTTCTCATACAAATGAGAAAGAACTAGATGCAATCATCAATGGTGGTATGAATCTAGACAATTTATTTGAAGAAGAATATAATGGCGAAGACTATTAATAAAACTACATATATTAACACTGAGCTTGAATGGGCTGAGGAACAATTAAAATCTTGGAAAGCTTATGTAGATGCAAATCCAATGCATCAATTGAAAGACAGGATTGAATGGAAGCCTACAGCTAAAGGAGGAACAATGCCTATGGTGATTGCATCCATTGAAGCTCAGGGAAAGTTTATTCAAGAAACCATGAAAAACTATTTAGCTCTTTTAGAAGTGGTAGATAGATTACGTAGTATAGAAGAAGCAAAGGTGGAAGTGAGAGGAAAGGGTGAGATGTCTTCTATGGCTGAGAAGTGGATGAAGAATAGAAAATAATGGAAGATTTACATAGCATTGATTATTCAGATTGGTTCATTAATCAGAAACGTCTTCCTGATAAGGAAAGTGAAGAGTATGATATGTTCTTTGAATTTCATAAAGAGCTATGTACAAATGGTGCCATGATGAATGGTACGTATATTAACCCATTTCTATATTGGCATTTAAACATATGGCATACAGAGGTGGATATTATAGATGAGAGAGGAAGGATTGCACAGAAATATGCCAATCCTCTTTTGCGTGATAATGAGTGGTTAGTAACTAATGAAATAGATAGAGCTCATCAAGAGAAAAAAGGATTAGTTATTCTTGGTATACGAAGATTTGCTAAATCAGTTCTTGAGGCTAGTTATATAGGATGGGGGGCTACATTTGATGAGAATTCTCAAAATATTATTGCTGGATTGAATGCTCCAGATATAAAACTAATTACAGATAAGATTGACAAGGGATTAAACTTTATTCCAGAAGCCTGGAGATGGCAAAGGATTGAGGATAATTGGAAAAACCAGGTGACACTTGGTATTAAAACTAAAGCAGGAGAGAGGATTCCATTCTCTCAGATTCTTATACGTAACCTTGATGAAGGTAATAATGAGGAAGCTATTGCAGGTACAAAGCCTAGAAAGCTTATTATTGATGAGATAGGTAAAGGTAATTTCTTACGAGGATTACAAGCAGCCACTCCAGGATTTACAACACCATTTGGTTGGGGATGTAGTCCTATTCTTACAGGAACTGGTGGTGATATGAAGAAGTTCATGGATGCAAAGAGCTTAATGTTTGATGTAAACAATTTCAACTTCTTAGAATATAATAATGAAAAAGACACTCATAGAATACATGGCTTATTTATTTCTGCTAAATACAGAATGGAAGCTAAAGAAGAATCTACACTTGGAGCATATCTCAATGAGCCAGAGTCTAGCGACCTTCATAATGTAAAGATGTTAGTTAGTGATGAAGAGAAAGCTCTAAACATCACTAATACTAATTTAGAAAAACTTAAAAAAGCTGGGGATAGAGTTGCCTATCTAAAAGAGAAAATGTATTACCCACAAGAAGTGGATGATATATTCTTGAATGAGGATACAAATATTTTTGATATCGAAGCAGCTAAACGTCAAAAAACCAGACTATTACAGCAAGAACGTACAGGTACACCTGTTGTATTATTTAGTGATGATGGAACAATCAAACACGAATTTACAGACAAGCAACCTATTACAAATTTCCCACTAAAGAATAGTGATCCTAAAGATGCACCTGTAGTTATATACGAATTTCCTGTTGAGAATCCTCCTTATGGATTATATGTTGCAGGGGTCGATCCATATAGACAGGGTAAGTCTGAATATAGTTCTTCCTTAGGATCAGTTTACATATACAAACGTATGCATGCTATCACTGGTGAAAAGTATCAAGATATGTTTGTTGCTAGCTATTGTGCTAGACCTGATAAAAAGGATACATGGGAAGAGCAAGCTCGTCTCCTCATTAAATATTTCAATGCTAGAACACTTGTCGAGAATGATGAGATTTCTTTCATTGAATATATGAAGGCCAAAGGAGATGCTCATTATTTAGAGAGACAACCTCAATGGTTGATGGAAGTTGTTCCAAACACTACAGTGAGACGTGAATATGGTATTCACAGATCTTCTGAAAAAATTAGAAACTATTTACATAGTTGTCTTAAAAAATATATGGAAGAAGTGATATATTTAGAAAAAGATGATGATGGTAATATAACCAAAGAGTTATTGGGAGTGAGTAAGATATTTGATCCTGTTCTACTTGAGGAAATTATACAATACAATGATTCTGGTAACTTTGATAGAATCATTGCTGCAGAACTAGCAATAGCCCAAGCTATGAAGATGGATCCTATTATGGGAAAAGTTGGAGGAGGTGGTGATGATAGAGTGGCATCAATGTTTAAACCAAAGAAGAAGAATCACTTATTCACTGAGTCCAGAGGACTATTTAATGTTAGAAAAAATAAACTGTTTACATAATGGCAATAATTAGATATACCAAAGATGCTACTATACGTTATGCGTATCTAAACATCTTTCCTGATCAATTCAAAACTGAGAAGGAGAAGAAAGACGAAAGTTGGATTAAGAATACAATGGACTATTTTGCAAACAAGGCATATGCTGAGTATATAAAAAATAGAGACACCTTTGTAAAAAACTATGATCTTGTTAAAGGTATTCTTCGCATGGAAGATTTTTATCAGGAACCAGAAGTAAAAAGCTTTACAGATATGCTTACAGCAGATCTTGCTCTTCCTGCGTACGTTAAACATTATTCTATTATAACAACACCAATTAACGAATTAGTTGGTGAGATCACTAAACGTCCTGATACATACAGAGTTAAGGCTTTTGATGATGACAGTAAGGCAGAAGAGCTGGAATTTAAAACAGACTTGCTTCAAGAATATGTTATTCAGTCTGCTAGAAAGCAAATATTAGAAAAAGCTGCAATAGCAGGAGAAGAAATAGAAGATGAGCAGTTACAGCAGCTTACGATGGATGAAGTGAAAGATGAGCTTGATAGTTATACATCTGTAGCTGAGAAATGGGCAAATCATATTCTTACATGTCAAAAAGCTGAATTTAATCTAAAAGAAAAATCAGAAGATGCCTTTAGAGATATGTTGATATCTGCTAGAGAGTTTTACCATGTTTATGAAGATAACTCTAAACTTGGTTTCAATGTTGAGGTGGCTAATCCTAAGAACGTTTGGTTCCTAACCACTCCAGATAGAAAATATATTTCAGATCCTACAGGTAGAGCACAGGGTGCATATGCTGCAGGAATGGTAAATGTAATGGAACTTTCTGAAATCATTGAAACATTTCCTGATTTAACTAAGGATGAAATAGATCACTTAAGAAGTTCTCTTCAAGATTATGGCTTGATTAATGTTAGAGATTCTAACTTAGGAAATCCAGAAGTTACTCCAGGTATTGATTCAGTTACATATGATACATATGATCCTCTTGTTCTTCAAACAAGAATGATGATTGAAGGAGAGATGAAAGAAAATAATGATGGGTTACAAGACTTCTTAGGTCTTACATCTAATGTTTCTTCCTTTGGATATAAATACGTTGTTGTACGTGCATATTGGATTTCTAAAAAGAAAATAGGTAAGCTTATATACATTGATGAAATGGGCAATGAGCAGTCTACTCTTGTGGATGAAAATTATAAATCAGGAACAATTCCTACACAACAATCATTAGATTGGGGATGGATTAATCAATGGTATCAAGGAGTTAAAATTGGACCAGACATTTATCACATCAAACCTTATAAGCTTCTTAGTTATTGTCCAGTTATTGGTATAACTCACGAAGTTAAAAATACAGAAGCAAAATCATTGGTAGATCTAATGAAACCTTTTCAGGTGATTTACAATGTATGTATGAATCAACTTTACAAACTTCTAGAAAAAGAAGTGGGTAAGGTGTATTTAACATCAATCAGACACGTACCTATTCCTAAAGATGGAGATGCACAAGATGCTCTTGACATTTGGGAAATGGAAGCACGTAATAGAGGAGTGGTATTTATTGATGATAGTCCAGAGAATCTGAAATCTCCAAGTTCATTCAATCAACACAGAGAGATTGATCTTACACGTACTCAGGAGATTCAATCTCGCTACAACTTAGCGCAGCAAATCAAAGCTGAATGTTGGGAGCTTATAGGTATGTCAAGACAGCGTATGGGGTCTGTATCAGCGTCAGAATCTGCAACAGGAACTAATGCTGCTATACAGCAAAGTTATTCTCAGACAGAACCTTTATTTGTAGCACACGAATATGTTATGGGTCAATTATATCAAGCAATTATTGACGCTGCCTTATTTGTTGAATCTACTAAACCTCAATCTACGCTATCATATGTTAATTCTGAAGGAACTTCAGCATTTGTTCAAGTGAATGGTTCAGATTTAAAATTCCGTGACCTTAAGGTGTTCTTAACTAATCGTCCTGAGGATACACAAATGTTTAATGAGCTTCGTCAATTAGCACAGCCATTAATGCAGAATGGTGGATCTCTATATGATGTCATTGAACTTTATAGCACTAAGTCTATGAGAGAGATGAAGAAAACTTTCAAGGATCTTAGAGATAAACAGGATCAAATGCAACAACAAGCTGCTCAACAAAAACAACAAGAGATTGAGCAACAAGGACAGATTGCACAAGCTCAAATTGCACAAGCTCAACAATTAAATGATACAAAGATTGCTAATGATAACTATCAGAACGAACTTGATAGAATTAGTAAAAAAGAAATTGCATTAATTGCTGCTGAATCTAAATCTGGACCATTATCTGATGTAGATGTTAGTGGTGTTCCAGATGTATTAGAAATTAATAAACTTGCTAATGATCAAAATAAAGCAATAAAAGATTATGAAATGAAAATGGCTCAAATTAATTCTCAAAATCAACAAGCTGCTCAAAAACTAGAAATTGAAAGAGAGAAGAATCAGATTGCTAGAGAAAACATGGTAAATGATTTACAAGTAGCAAAAGAAAATGCAAAAGGAAGAGCTAATAAAAAGTCAAAATAAAATAATTAAATTGATTAAATAAAAAAAGTATTAATGCTATATTACTTTAAAAATATAATGATATGCTCACATACTTCTTTGTTATCTGACTAATCTTATATAATTTTACATTACAAACCAAACTAAAAAAATAACTACATATGGCTGACAACTTAGATAATCCTTCATTTGGAGGAAACTTTGGTATACAAGATACTATGGAAATGGGAATGGGGAATGCAGAACTATTAAATGATTTAATGGGTCCTGAAACCTCAACTAGTAGTCCTGATGATTTACAAGATATAGTTAAGACTGTTGAAGATCCTGCACCTGTTAAAACAAAAGCTGCACCAGTAAAAACTATTGGTGATGACATTGTTGATAAATCTGCAGAATCTGATGAGAATAAAGAAAAAAGTATACAGGACTTCTTATTAGGAGGTGATGATGAAGAAGAAGAAAATTCTGATGATGAACCAACTAAACCAGTACAAAAAGCTGATTCAAGTTCTGATGAAGATAGTGATGATTCAGAAGTGGGAACCAGTAAATTTGAAGCTTTATCAAATGACCTATTTAACTTAGGAGTATTTACTAAAGATGATGATGAAGAAGATATTAACATTAGCACTCCTGAAGAGTTCCTAGAAAGATTCCAAGCTGAAAAGAAGAAAGGTGCAATTGAAGTGGTTAATAACTTCATTGGACAATTTGGAGAAGATTATCAACAAGCGTTTGATGCCATATTTGTAAAAGGAGTAGATCCTAAAGAGTACTTTGGTACTTACGGTAATATACAAAGCTTCTCTGAAATGGATCTCTCACAAGAGAACAATCAGGTAGCTGTAATTAAACAAGCATTATCAGATCAAGGATTTGATCCTGAAGATATTGAGACTGAAGTAGAAAGATTAAAAAACTATGGAGATCTAGAGACTGTATCAACTAAACACCATAAAGTGTTAGTTAAGAAAGAAGCTCAGAAACTTCAAGAACTAGAAGCTAAGTCTGAAAGAGAGTTGCAACAAAAAGCAGCTATCAAAAATCAATATATAAATAATGTTCAGTCTATCATTCAAGATAAATTGAAAACAAAAGAATTTGATGGGATTCCATTGAATCCTAAAATAGCTGGTGAACTACAAGATTTCCTTTTGGTGGATAAATACAAAACAAACTCTGGAGAAACATTAACAGATTTTGATCGTACTATCTTAGAACTAAAGAGACCTGAAAACCATGCTAATAAAGTTAAGGTTGCTCTTTTGTTAAAGATATTGGAAAAAGATCCAACTCTATCCACAATCCAAAAGACTGGTGTAAGCAAAAAATCTAATCAATTGTTTAGTGAAGTTGCAAGACAAGTTGATAAAGGATCAGTAAAAGGAAATAAAACAGATAGACCAGCATCATCATGGTTTGTGTAATTTATTAATAATTTAAAAAAAAAGTATAACAAAATGGCAATTCAAACAATCCCAGGTTTAACTGGCTTTACTTATGCTCGTGTTGCGTCTATGGACAAGCGTGCTGTTGGCAAGTTAACCGATGCAAATCACTTGGAGTCTTTCCACTCCACTGAGCCTGCTGATTATGACAAGAAAATTATTTCTTTGTATACTCAGAGCTCTTTGTACAGTAATGACTTCTTGGACATGATCAACAAGAGCACACCTTACTACATCGATAATAATAGCGATGCTTGGAAGTGGCAAGTTCAAGTTCCTTACAAGTTCCCTAAAATTATTGATGTTCCAGATTCAACATTAGCTTTAAGCAAGCCTGGTATTGATGGTCAAGAGTTCACTCTTGTTCTTGATACTAATGAGTTTTCTAAGAATGCAATTGTGTCTGTAGGTTCTCGTCAGTATGGTCCACGTTTCTACGTGATCAAAGATCCAGTAGCTTGGAATATGGGTTACCTTTATTCTTTCAATCTAGTAACTGACAATCCAACTGTAGATTTCGTTAGCTCTACTTTCTTAAAGAGTGGTATTGAACTAGAATTAGTTGATGCTGCTATTGGTGAATTCGATCAGGATCTATTAGGTCTTCCTCGTTTAGGTGAGCAAATCACTATGTTCGAATCTTTAGGATCTGGATATGGTTTTGAGCACAAAATCACTGAATGGGCTGATGATAAAATGATGCGTGATGCTTCTGGTAAGCCACTTGACATTTTAGTATATGCTCCTCAAAGACGTAATCAATTACCTTTAACTCGTAATGATGTTAAATGGGAGCCATTTATTGAATTCTGGATGCGTAAGTCTATGCTAGAACTTAAGGTTAAGCGTATGATTTGGTCTAAGCCTGGTACTGTTAAAACTAATGGTTCTAAGCAAGAATTAAAGCGTACATCTGCTGGTGTTTATCACAGAATGCGTAACAATGGTAACTTGGTACAATACAATAGAGGTGAATTCTCTGCAAACTTGATTCGTTCAGTATTTGGAGATTTATTCTATCGTCGTGTGGATGTTAAAGACAGACGTGTAAAGATGTACACTAACGAAGCTGGATTTGACGTATTCCAACAAGCTCTTAAGACTGATGCTTTAAATTCTGGTCTTACTTTCATGGCAGATTCTGGTAACAGATATATGCAAGGTGAAGGACAACACATCACTTACAACTTTGCATTCGATGCAATGGTAACTCGTGAAACTGGTCGTGTTGAACTTATTCACTTGAAAGAACTAGATTTACCACAGTCTAACTTAGAATTTGGACAGAACAAGAAGTCAACCCCTGTATTCATGGTGTTTGATGTTTCTCCAATGTCTGATGGTTCAATGGTAAATAACATGCGTGAAGTTCGTATGAAGGGTGCACCTTCTATGACTTGGGGTTATATCGATGGAACTCGTCATCACTTAGGATTTGCTAAATCTCAAGGTATGAGCTCTGCAAACAAATTCCCAGGGTACGAAATATGGATGAAAGATCGTTGTGATGTGTTCATTGAAGACTTGTCTCGTACAGTCTTGATTGAAGAGATTCCACAATTCTAATCCCCTTCTAGGATAGAATCCTAGAACTGAGCTTTAACCAAAGCTTTAAATACTGAGAAGATTCCCTCCCCTCACCTGTCCCACCTAGGAGGGGAGGTTCTTCTCAAACTACAGAGTGATGAATGAATCAGATGTTCATTGCATACCCTTCGATGGGAACACTCTGCAACTAATTCCTCTTAGTCCCTGATTAATCAAACTTTGAGGTATAGACTTTTAAAACCAAAATAATAATTAAACTACGTATGGGTAAGATAGGAAAAATCTCAACTTTAAAAAGAGAGTATAATAACTCTCAGTTGCAAACAATGCAAGGAGGACTTGCTGCAGTAGGTATGACAAGAATTCCTGGAACAGGAGTTTTTAAATATCCTTACAAAGAACTTGATGGTCAGTATAGAACAGGACTTGATCCTAATGCTGCTTACATAAAGAGAATTAGTGATCCTTTGGAAAAGGAGATGGAAATAGAAAGAGTTACAACTCTTAGAGCTAAACTTGAATCTGCTTTAGGTGATATTAATTTAGGACCTCGTTCACCTTTTTGGAATTATGGATTATCAACTTCTACAGAAGATACATTACATGTACAAGCTGTAAAGTTATTAGATGGCGATAATTTCTTTGATTTAACTAATCCTCTACAAGAACTAGCTTTTGCATGGTTAAGAGTTCATCCAACAATTGCTTCTAGCTATCAAGCTTGGGAGCGTGGAGAATATCCTGCAGATACACAATTCTTTGTTGCAGATGATGAAATTGAAAACGCTGTTATTTACAAAAAGAAACAACTAATCAATAAAGCAATTGTTAAGTTTGATTCAATGACTCCTGAGAAGAAACGTAAAGTTGCTCGTCTATTAGGATTACCAGTTACTGATGATACTAAAGAAGAAGTAGTTTACAATCTTGTAGACAATGTTCTAAAACAAACAGAGTTTGCAAATGGTAAATTCCAAGGTTTAAATCCTGTAGAAGTGTTTGGCAGATTTGCTGACATGAAAGAAAACTTACTCCATATTAAAGATCTTGTTAAACAATCAGTAATTCATTCAATTTATAGAATTAAACCTAATGGTAAAGTTTATGAAGGAGAATTTGAAATTGCTAAAGATGAAGAAGATTTAATTAAATTCTTAGCTGATGATGATAATCAGGATGAATTGATTACCCTTGAACAAAAATTAAAAACAAAAAAACTAGCTTCTGCATAAGATAATAGTTTTAAAATATAAAAAGCATGATACCAGTAGATAGTTTATTATATAAAATTGATCAAAAATTAAATAAACTATCTACTAATGAACATCAACAAATTCAGCTTGAGGATAAAATCCTTGCTTTGAATGAAGCCCAAATTAAATTAATTAAGCAAAAGGTTGATGGTTTTAGTACAAATAGTGGTCTTGGTGCTGACTCTTTTAAAAAGCGTTATGAAGATTTGCAAAGTTTAGTGATTCCTTATAATGAAGGTAAATTACCACTAACTTTAAAAAATCCTGAGTTAAATGAATGGATTGGTAAAATTCATAACTTAAATCCAAAGTACATGTTCTATGTAGATAGTTATGTACTTGCTGATAAAGGAAGGTGTAAAAATAGAAAGATTTGGATTAATAGAGATCTTGCCAAACATGGTGACATTCAATTTATTCTAAATAACACACATTACAAACCTTCATTTGAGTACCAAGAAACATTTAACTTATTGTCTTCTGATGAAATAAGTATATTTACAGATGGGACATTTACCCCAAAAGATGTATACATTTCATATTTTAGATATCCTGTTTACATTAATAAAAAAGGATATATAATGTTTGATGGCAAACCATCAACTGATCAGAATTGTGAACTTGAAACTTATCTAGAAGATGAACTTTTAGATTTAACAGTTCAAAACTTAGCAATGTATACAGAGAATCAATCTGCTGTACAAAGTGCCCAGTTCAGAATTCAAACAAACGAATAAATTATTCACAAATTAAAATAAATAAAAAATGGCTGATTTTTCATTAACCACCCTCTTTGTTGTACCAGTAGGACAAACTGCTCTACCTAGCTCTGGATCAACTCAGAATTTGACTGCTGGTCAAGTTGGTATTTTCTTAAACGATTATAGCGTAGCTAACGCAGGTAACATTGCTGCTGCTCCCTATTTCTACGTTGCTCAAGGTAGAGTAAATACTTATTTACAAGGTTCAAAACGCTCTGACAAAATTAAAGGTTGTCCTAGTGGTTCTGGATGTAATACAAACGTAACTCAATATTACAAAGTTTCTGGATGTCCAACACCTGCAAATCAAATTACTCAAGTGGGTAACTGGAATGTAAAGTGTGGAGATGTTGTAACATTGACTCTTCGTGGTCACTCTAGCTATGTTGATACTTTGTATTTCAATGGTTTCACTCGTTCAGTAACTGTACAAGCACCTTGCTGTGATTGTGGTGGTGATCCTTGCGATACTGTTGATGTTCCTGCATTAATTGATCAGTTCATTGTTAAATTAACTGCACAAGCTCCAGGTATCAATCCTGATAACATTAGCTTCAACACTTTCTACACTTTCCAACGTATTGGTGATGATGCAAATGCAGTGTTACAGATCTCTGGTAAAGCTTTAACTGCATATGGTCAACCATGTGATGTTGCTGCATTCCCTTTTGAATATGACAGATTCTACTTCCGTACATTTGTTTATTCAGGTCCTGCTACTACTGCTGACTTTATTGTTGCTGATAATTGTAACATTGTTGCTGATGCTGTAATTACTCAACGTTCTTCTTATCCTGTTGGTCAATCTGCAGAGATTGCTCAATTAGAGAAAAACTACTACAGCTACCAAGCAGGTTACTTAAAGCATCTTTACAGAATGGCTGGATACAATGAGAACTTCGAGTCTTGGGTATCTGCTGGAAGCACTTACGATACTTATTACATTAAGTTTAATGAGTACGATAAGGCCGCTTATTCTTGGGGTGATTACATTAAAGAAGATTCTTTAGTAATCATTGCTACTGTAAAAGGTAGTGCTGTTGCTGCTGAAATTGATGGAGTGTTAGAAGCTGCGTTAGGTGTATTAGATGCTGATAACACTTGTATCACAACTACTACTACTAGCTCTACTGCTGCACCTTCAACAACTACTACCACTTCAACTTTGATTCCATAATTGAAGAGTGTAGTAGAAAATAATTAATACAACCTATGCCAGAGGGTGAGAGGACTTCTCAAAATCCTCTGGCATTTTATTTAAATAAAGATGGCAGATTTAAAACTAGACATATTAGTAATTCCTACATATGACACTTATACATTAGGTGTTGCTGATGCTTCAACTTATCCAACTGATCCTCCTGTAGTATCATCTCCTACAATTACAATTGATGTTCCTTCATTTGGAGAAGTAAGTTTACCATTCTTAGTAAATGATTTTAATATTTTCACATCAACATCATTAGGAATAACTGCTATTACAGATCCAACCTTACCTCTTCCTGATGGAATATATAAGTTAACTTATACGATTGCTCCAGCTTTTGAAAACTTTGTATCAAAAACAATTATTCGTACAGAGCAGCTTCAAGAAAAGTTTGACAGTGCGTTCATGAAACTTGATATGATGGAATGTGATAGAGCTATAAAGACACAAGCTAAAGTAGATCTAAACACTATTTATTTCTTTATTCAAGGAGCAATTGCTGCTGCTAACAAATGTGCTGTAGTTGAATCAAACAAACTATATACACAAGCTAACAATATGTTAAATAATTTTATTAAAAATAACTGTGGTTGTTCAGGAAATAACTACATTAATAATTTTTATTAATATGGCACAATGCTCAAAATGTGGAACTAAAGTGGGATGTAGTTGTCAATTAATAAATGGTTTATGTTCCTATTGTAACAAAGCTGCTCAAAAAGTAGCACAAATTTCAAAATATGTTGCAGCCAAGCTTAATTAATAATGTTGATTGTGGTACTATTCCAGTGCTTCTAGATGATATAGATTGTAAACTTAAAGAGTTAGCAAACAATCTATACAATAATACTATATACTCATTAAACCATCCTGTAAATGGTTCTGTATTTTTAGACTTATTAAATTATAAGAGAATTTTAACTTATAAATTTTGTAATCCAGATTATGGTCAACCATTCACTGTGGAAATGATTTCAAGTAGAGTAAAACTTTTAAAATATAAATAAACATGTCTTGTTCAAATTGTTATAACGGATGTACTGAAATTGTATCAGACAAATGCGTAAAATATACAGGAGTAGATGTTCCTGCCTTAGGAATTGAAAAAGGTGATCCTTTATCAGTTGTTGAGCAATCTCTTATTGAATTTCTTACATCTGCATTAGATGGTACAGGAATTATATTAACTATTGATCCTGAGATCATCTGTGAAGTAGTTAATAAGTATCTTCCTGTTTGTGCTGAATGTACAACTTTAAATGCATTAGATCTTTTCAAAGCATTGATTCAAGCAGCTTGTGATTTACAAGCACAGGTTGATGTAATTGTTGCTCAGTTAGCAGCTCTTGAAGGTGATTATGATGTAGAGTGTTTAGAAGGTGTTACTGCAGGAAGTGGTACACATGATATTCTACAAGCTACAATAACAAAACTTTGTGAAGTGGATGCTGATCTAGCAGCTCTTGCAATAGATGTAGATACTAATTATGTAAAGCTTGCTGATCTAGATGATTTAATACAAGCTTATTTAGATTCAATTTCTCCAATAGATCAACAGTATCTTAAAATGGTTCCTTATACCGCAGTTGAATACTATGGTCCACTTACTAATTTTGATGGTGCTGGAAAAGGGATTGCAGGTTTAGGATGGGATAAAATTTATTTATGTAATGGTCAACCTGGTACTCCTGATAAAAGAGGAAGGATTGGTGTAGGTGTTACAACAGGTGTACCTGGAGGAGCAATGAGTCCTGTAGTGGATCCTGCTGTTCCTGGTAATCCTACATATAGTTTATATTCAGTTAATGGTACAAACAATGTTACATTGACCACTCCACAAATTCCTGCACACACACATACTACAACATCTTTACCTGTTGATCATACACATTTTATGTTTGGTGCAAACCCAAATAATGTTGATGGACAAACAGTAACTGCTGCAGATAATGTTGCAAGAGCTAGAGCTATTCCTGGAGCAGGAGAAGAGTTAAATTATGAAATGATGAGAACTGCACTTCCTTCTACATTAGGTAAAACTAGTTCCGCATCTATCACTGCAAATGTTAGTGTTAATAATGCAGGAGGTGGTCAAGCACATACAAACATTCCTCCAGTGCTAGCAACTAATTATATTATTTATCTTCCTTAATATATTATTCAAATGAGTTGTTTACCAGGAATGCCTTGTTATCAAGAAACAATAACAATCATCTATCCAAAAAATTGTGATCCTTGTTTGCATTTTAAATTTCCATCATCTAAAATAAATTATGATGGAGTGAATTTACCATGTACAGGAATTCAAACAGGGGATTGTTTAAATGTTGCTCTATCAAAGATTGATGATACGATATGTTCAGAAGAAACAGTTGCTAATATAATTCAGATGATAGAAAACAACGATGTTTTAAAAGCATATTTCTGTCAACTAGTTAGTTCATGTTCACTTGAACCAACCACTACAACTACTAGCTCATCAACAAGTTCAACATCTACTACATCTAGCACTACTAGTTCAACAACTAGCACAACAACTAGTTCAACTAGTACAACAACAACTACCACTGCTACACCTACAACCACAACTACAACAACTCTAGCACCTATTCCTCCAGGAACATATACTATTGGAGAGTCTGCTCTGGGTGGTAAAATTGCATATATATTACAACCAGGAGATCCTGGATATGATCCTGCTAGTGAACATGGATTTGTTGCAACTGTTGCAGATGTTGGATTTTCTGTTCAATGGGGGTGTAACAGTATTTTAATATCGGGAGCAGATGGTACAGCACTTGGTACAGGTAGTCAGAATACAACTGATATAGTTGCAGGATGTGCAACAGCTGGAATTGCTGCTAGACTATGTAATGATTTAGTAGAAGGTGGTTATTCTGATTGGTATCTTCCAAGTAAAGATGAGTTAAATAAATTATATTTAAACAGATTTTTAATTGGAGGATTTATAGCAGGTAGTTACTGGAGTAGTTCAGAATTTAATGCATTTAGTGCATGGCTTCAAATTTTTGGAAGTGGTTCTCAAGTAGATTTTACTAAAACTAATACAATTGGAGTTCGTGCAATTAGATCTTTTTAAACATTAACCAAACATAATTAAATAAAAACATGACAGTATTAATAACATTAACAACTGCTGGTGCAAGTACAGGACCTTTTGATCTTTATTCAGATGTTGATGGATATTTAGTCCCATTTGAAACATTAGTACCAAAAGCATCCTTAGTATCAGGATATACATCAACACTTGTTCCAAATGGAACAACTATAGTTAGAGTGAAATCAAATTCAGTATGTATTAACTTTATTGATATTACAATTAGTTTAGTTACTACAACCACTACTACATCTAGTAGTAGTAGCACTAGTACTAGTACATCTACTAGTACAACTACCACTACAACTACATATCCATGTTACTGTTTTAGAGCTACTAATGTATCAGGTGAAGAACGTACTCTATCATACACAGAATGTGGAGGAACCCCTGTAATTGATGTACCTATGGGAATAGGTACAGTAATAACAGATTGTACCCAAGCAGGTGCTAGTATAATTGCAAGTGGTGGGGGTGTAGTTATTACAACTTGTACTGATATTCCTTGTTCATCTGAAGGTGATTGTAGTACTTGTGGTGCTTAATAACATGACTAATATTATACTATGTTAAAAATATAAAAATCCTGTTTTGTTGGTTTTACAGGATTCTCCCAGAGCAATTGTTCTGGGAGTTTTTTTATTTTATAACTAATTTGATTAGTTGTAATAGTATCTCTAACTAAAAAGATTTGGTTTTTTTAAAAACTATTTTGTATCTTTACGTTAATTTTAACTAAAATCGACTTAATATGTCTGAAAATCAAACACTTTTGTGCAGCCTAGAAAACTTACTGGTACACAAAAAGAGTAAAAAGTACTATGCAAAGAGACTTGGTGTTACAGAAGAAGTTGTTGAAAAATTATTAGCAGAATTAAGAAGTAAGCAAAATAAACCAAGTTCAATATTTGATAATAGTAAAAAAGTAAATAAAGAAAAAGGAACAATTG
>Ga0209079_10000391_pt1 | contig 17778 bp, 20 predicted proteins | sample PPLLaktember2015_2_FD_187259 | JGI IMG/M metagenome (GOLD analysis project Ga0209079, IMG submission 187259) | Freshwater sediment microbial communities from Prairie Pothole Lake near Jamestown, North Dakota, USA - PPLs Lake P7 Core (6) Depth... | ecosystem: Environmental > Aquatic > Freshwater... | reverse complement strand
CGAGCGGGCTGGCGGCTCTTCACCGTCGTACCCATCTCTTGCCTCTTGCTCTTGTCAGCACGGCGGGGACTTGGTCTGTTCGCACTGCACCGGATCACCTAGGAAGGACGCGACCACCCTTGCTCTTCTCGTCGCTCATCGCAGCGCAAAATGATTGCGGAACCTGATCGACTCGCCTATTCTTGGCTCCGGGCAATCGACCCGCCTCACGGCCAATGTGCAAGGAACAGGTGCTTTTGTACGATGAAAAAAGCCTTTGAGTATGCCCTGGTGCGGTTCGCGGATCTGCTCTTTCATGCCCTGCCACGCTCCTGGGCCATTGGATTGGGCGAACAACTCAGTCTGGGCGTCTCGCATGTCATCACCAAGCGACGCGACCTCGTCCTGCGCAACCTGGCCCTGTCGTTTCCGGAAAAGTCTGAAGCCGAGCGCGCTCACATTGCCCGGGCAGTCTGGCGCAACCTCGGCCGGCTGGCGGTCGAATTCGCCCGCGTGTCCGACTTTACCGACGGCTCGATCGACCGCCTGGTGGAGATAGAAGGCCGTGAGTACGTAGACGCCGCCATCAAAGAGGGCAAGGGCATCGTCGGACTGACCGCCCATTTCACCAACTGGGAACTGACCGGGGCGCTGGTGCAACGCATCTTCGGGAACATGACGGTGATCGCCAGACCCGTCCGCAACCCCTTGGTCGACCGCTGGGTCTATGAAAAGCGCACCGCCGGCGGGCTGAATATCATTCTTCCCAAAGATGCCGTCAAAGCCTCGCTCAAATGCCTCAAGAACCGGGGCATCATCGGCATGATGGTCGACCAGAGTCTATCGACCGGAGGTGTCTTCGTCGACTTCTTCGGCCGCCAGGCCTCCTCGACCACATTGCCGGCGCTCCTGCATATCCGCACCGGCGCGCCGGTCATGTTTGCCTATCTTGTCCGAAACGGGGAGCGATTCCGCCTCGTGTTTGAGCCCGTGGTCTTTCCACCGGTCGAAGATCCCGCAGCACGGATCCAGATCTATACCCAGGTTATGAGCACCCAATTCGAACAAGTCATCCGTCGCTATCCTGAAAGCTGGCTCTGGCTGCACAATCGCTGGAAGCGACAACCGGAATAACTCGCACTTCGCAACCCGGAACTCTACCGGACCCTCTCCCGCCTGGCTCCGCAACAATACGTGAAGGTTGCCGTCGGATGTGAGGGCAGCTATGCGCTAATCACATTACCCGGTCGGCTCACTATCGAGCTGATGCGCCTTCCGCCCGCCACGGACAAGCGGATGTTCCGGCACCCCGCCCTCGACCATGAGCCTTGCCATATCGACGGCGCGCGCTACGAGTGCTTGCGCCCCCTCCCGAAGTTCCCGGCTGCTCTGCACCTCGCTGACGTTCCGCTCCATATCCTCCGCACTCCACCCGCGCGAATGGGCGATGAACGGGAATTGCGGGAACTGGCAGCCGACTTCGGCGAAAAAGGTCATGAGTTGTCCGGCTACGCCCTGCACATTGTCCTGCCCGCCCATGATGATGAAGGCCGCGACCTTGTTCTTAAGCAGATGTTTGTTCGCAATGGTCTCCTGATTCTGGATGCAGTTCATCCGCTCGACCATCTTGTAATACAGACTGCTGGCATTGCCCCAGCGGATCGGGGTGGCGATCAGGATGACGTCGGCCCAGTGCACGATGGCCTCGTACACGCGATCGAGCTGATCCGTCGGATCCATCTGCGTGATCGAACAGGGCCAGGTGCAGGCAGAGGCGGATTTCGAATAGAACCCCTCGCAGGCACGAAAGTTCAGCTCGCGGAGCTTGATGCACTGTGTCTCAAGTTGCAGCGCGGCTGAGGCATGCTCCAACGCCACGTCGAGCAATGCATCCGACGTACTGTAGCGCGGATGCTCCCGTGTCATCGCCGTGGTGGAGATCCCCGCCACGCGGATCGGACCGGGCTGACGGACGATCGGACGGGCGAGGGGATGAGGCTTGGAGGGCTGTCGCTTCCGCTTCGTGGCTGCGGCAAGATCGACATAGAGCCGGCCGCTTTCCACTTTGGTGGGATAGGCCGGAACTTGATCTTCCTCGTATCCCGGTTCCCCTTGGCCGGTTTGACGATGGAACTTCCAGTAATGCCAGGGGCAGACCACATACTCGCCGTCGAGCGTGCCTTCGCCTAAGGGACCGCCGACATGGTTACAGGCGCCGGAAATCGCGGCAAACGACCCGTCCTTGTATGTCAAGGCGATCGGGGTTGTGCCGCACATGATCTCCTGCAGGGATTTTGTCTTCAACTCTTCGATGCTTCCGATATCGGTCCATCGTTCGTCCGGCATCAGGCGCTCCTCACCATTTATGGCTCATGAACATGTCAGACCTGAGAAATCACACCGTCTTGCCAAATTGGTCCTCACAAGTACAGTGCGTCAACCCTCGAATTGTTTCGATCGCGAGATCATTGATAGAGAGCCATACCGTGCTTCGCATCGGTTTGCCTCCATTGGAAAGACAACCTCGCGGTGTTTCCCTCAGACGCGTGGCAGCAACTCACCCGGTCAATCAAAACGACAGATACAGTCCTACGCCGAACCACTCCACCTTCTGGGCAAAGAACTGCCCATAGGGAGCGAAGCCGTGATAGTAATTCAGGAGCAACCTGAAGCGACGAGAGCTGCCGACCTTTGCCCATTCAAGGCCGCCGACGACATTGCCGTTGACGTTCCAACTCAGTGCTTCAAAACTCTTAAAGTCCGCCCCGAAAACCGGAATGAGACGGAGCCCGGGCAGCTGTGCTACTAAGACCGGACTGACGAAGTCCGGCCCCCGCAGCTCGACCCCCCACTGCAACCCATTCCTTTCGAGTGCCGCCGGTTCCCGATGCACCAGATAGGTTCCGCCGGCATACACCCGTCCCCACCCTCCCGGCGCATCGAGAGACAGGATCGCCTCGACCGCCTCGAAACTCAAGTCCACACGTTTGACGCCGGGATTGCTAAATAAAAACTCATCGCCCAGGTGGCTGCTTTGATGATACAGCCGCAGACGGGTCGAGAAGAGCCCGCTCCGCCAGGAGACCGGAATGCCGACCACATAATCCGCATTGATGAGATCAATGGACGAGGAACCAAGATCGAACTGTGCGAACACGCCGGCAAGAACGCCGACCTGCCACCCGTCACAGCCGTTCCGTCTTCCCACCAGACCGAAGTTTTCGCCAAATCCAACAGAGCCGAGGCTGACCGACTGATTGGTGTCACGCACCTTCATCGTTTGATACGCTGCGAAGAATTGTGGCTGCTTCGGATCGGCCATGAGTGGACGAAAAACATCGGCCTCCGGAAAGATGTCGACCCGCGAAGAGCCTGGGCTGTCTGATTGCTCCTTGCCGATCCCTTCATAGCGACAGTCCAGATGGGACGAATCTGTGGTGGTTGGCTCTTCCGCAGCCGCCGGCATGACATTGAGGGCACACAGCATCGCAAGAACCGCGCACCACGTGCGCGATAATTCAGAAGATTTATTCTCTCGAGTCATCCATCCACGCATAACACGCCTACCGGAACTGGCTATTCCCACCATGATTCAGCAGGCCCAAATCCGGCCTTGCCGGTGAACAGCCGTCGTTTCATAGCGCCTGCTTCAGACCGACACAAAGATCAAAGGCAAGTACCCGCCGGCATATTAAATTGCTCCTTGACCTCCTTGCTACTGCAAGACATCAAGCTGTCCGCTCACGCCATCTGCCCGATGGTTTTACGGAGGCGGCCCAGCGCGACCACAAAGAAGATCGTACCAATCAGCGCGAGGCTGATGAATTGGGGCCACACCACCTCCAGACCGGCGCCGCGATACAGAATCGCCTGGGAGAGTAAGACAAAGTGGGTGGTGGGTGCCGCCAGCATCAGAGCCTGCACGAACTCGGGCATGCTTTCGCGCGGCGTGGCTCCGCCGGACAGCATGTTCAGAGGGATCAGTACCAACACCAGCAGCAGGCCGAACTGGGGCATCGAGCGCGCGACGGTGGCCAGGAAGATGCCCAGTGAGGTAGTGGCGAACAGATGCACTCCGGCGCCGGCGAAGAACAGGGCGAGCGACCCCTCGATGGGCATGCCCAGCAGTCCCTGTACGATGAACAGCAGCGAGAAGGCGCAGGCGGCGAGAACGACCACCCCCATCGGCCAGACCTTGCTGGTCATGATCTCGAACGGCGTCACGGGCATGACCAACAGATGTTCGACGGTTCCGCGCTCCCGCTCGCGGATCAGCGCGGCGCCGGTGAGCACGAGAGACAGCATGGTGACGTTGTTGATGACCTGCATCACCGCGCCGAACCAGGTCTGGGTCAGCGACGGGTTGAAGCGGGCACGCAGCGCCAGGTCCACCCTCGGCGTCGTGCCTCCGCGATAGCGCCGGGCGAACTCGCTCACTTCGTCGCTGATCATGGCTTGAATGTAGCCGCTGCCGACAAAGGCCTGGCTCATGCGGGTGGCGTCGACGTTGAGCTGGATCGTCGGCGTCCGGCCGGCCAGCAGGTCGCGCTGGAATTCCGGTGGAATGTTGAGCGCGAAGGTGAACAGGCCGGCATCCATGCCCTGGTCCATGCCGGCCAGAGGAATCAATGCCGGAAGAAGGAAGTGGGGAGGATAAAAGGCGCCGACGATGCGGGCCGAGAGCGGCGACCGATCCTCGTCGACGATGGCGATCGGCGCCTTGTTGAGTGTCTCCGGTATGGCCGTCGCCCCGATATAAACCGCCACTGAGAACGAGTAGACGATGAGGATCAACAGCCTCGAATCACGGGCCAGACTGTAGAGTTCTTTGATCCCCAGTTGCAGAATGTTCGCGGCGCGCATTCAGACCTCCTGTTTTTTCAAGAGGGCGACGCAGAGCCCCATCAAGACCGGCACGGCCAGCAGCAGCGACAGGAAGGGGCCCTGCAGATCGGCGAAACCCAGCGCCTTGGAAAACGTGCCCCGGCAGATGGTCAGGAAATGGGTCGTCGGATAGAGACGGCCGATCAGGGCGCCGATCCCCTCCAGCGAGGAGATCGGATCGATCAGGCCGGAGAACTGCGTCGCCGGGAGGATGGTGAGCACCGCGGTGCCGAAGACGGCGCCGATTTGGCTGCGCATGAAGGAGGAAATCAAGAGTCCCATGGCGGTCGAGGAGATGACATAGAGCAGTGCCGCCGCGGCCAGGGCGAAAAAACTGCCGGTCATGGGTACGCCGAATGCGGCGACCGCGAGTGCCGAGAGCAGTAGGAAATTGAGCATCGCCAACAGGATGTAGGGCAGTTGTTTGCCCAGCAGAAACTCCAGCCTGGTCACCGGCGTGACATAGAGGTTGACGATCGAGCCCATCTCCTTGTCCCGCACGACTGAGAGCGCGGTGAGCATCGATGGAATCAGCATCAACAGAATCGCAATGTTCCCCGGCACGATCGCCACCAGGCTCTTGACGTCGGGGTTGTAGCGAAAGCGGGTTTCGATGTTGACCAGCCCGGCAGCCGGTCGCAGTCCGAGCTCGCGAGAGGCCATATCGGCCAGCCATTGGGCGTGCATGCCGCGCACATAGCCCTGGACCGTTTCGGCGCGTTGGGGCATGGCCCCGTCGATCCAGGCGCCGATTTCCACCCGATTGCCACGGCCCAGATCGCGGGCAAAACCGGGGGGAATTTCGAGGGCAAGGCTCAGCTCTCCGCCGCGCATGCGCCGGTCCAGATCGGCATGGTCCAATATGGGTGCGCGTTCGATGAAATAACGGGAGCCGGCGAGGTTGAGCACATAGTCGCGGCTGCTGGTGCTCTGGTCACGATCGAGCACGGCAAAGGACAGGTCCTCGACATCCATGTTGATGCCGTAGCCCACGACGATCATCAGCAGGATGCTGCCGACGAGCGCCAGTGTGGCGCGAATCGGGTCGCGGCGCAGTCCGAGAGTCTCGACACGGGTGTAGCTGAACAGACGGCCGAGATCGAACCCCCGCCTCTTATCCCGGGTCGTCGGGGCCGGTGTCGGAGGAACAGCGGAGAGAGCACGGGTCCCGGACGGCACCATGTCTGCGGGCAGCGGCAGCTCCTTCGTCTTGTCCTGCGCCACAACCTCCTCCAGATAGCTGACGAACGCATCATCCAGGGTCTTCGCCCCGCGCTGCTCCGTCAGCGCGGCCGGTGAGCCGCTGACGAGCACCCGGCCCGCATGCATCAGCGAGATGCGGTCGCAGCGCTCGGCCTCGTTCATGAAATGGGTGGAGATGAAAATGGTCACTTTGTCCCGGCGGGCCAGGTCGATCATGATCTGCCAGAAGGCATCACGGGCGATCGGGTCGACGCCGGAGGTCGGTTCATCGAGGATCAGCATCTCCGGCCGATGGATCATCGCCACCGCCAGGGACAGGCGCTGGCGGTGGCCAAGCGGCAAGGCCTCGGGTAGCGCGTCAATCACATCGGTCAGATCGAAGCGAGCAGCCACTGCCTCGACCCGGCCGCTGATCTCTTCTGCGGCCACACGGAACAGTTTGGCGTGCAGCGCCAGATTCTGGCGCACCGTCAGCTCCGAGTAGAGCGAGAAGGATTGCGACATATAGCCGACGCGTTGCCTGGTTGCGAGATCTTTCGGGTCCACCGCCTGACCGAACAACCAGGCCTGTCCCTCGCTGGCCGGCAGCAGGCCGGTCAGCATCTTCATGGTCGTGGTTTTGCCGCAGCCGTTCGAGCCGAGAAAACCGAAGATTTCGCCGCGCTCGATGCGAAAGGTGACATGATCGACCGCCACGAAATCGCCGAAGCGCATCGTCAGGTCCTTCGCTTCGATCGCGATATCGCCGTCGTCGCCTGTGCGGGGCGGGATCACCACCGGCCGGTGGCCGCGTCGCTCTTCCTCCGGGAGCAGCGCGATAAAGGCTTCCTCCAGCGAGGTGGTGCCGCTGCGCGCGAGCAATTCTTGAGGAGTGCCGGTGGCCAGCACGCGGCCGGCGTCCATCGCCACCAGCCAGTCGAAGCGGGCGGCCTCCTCCATATAGGCGGTCGACATGAGCACGCTCATGCCGGGACGGCCGGCACGGATGCGCCCGACCAGATCCCAGAATTGTCGTCGCGACAGAGGATCGACTCCGGTGGTCGGCTCGTCGAGAATCAACAAATCCGGATCGTGTATGAGCGCGCAGCACAGCCCGAGTTTTTGTTTCATGCCACCGGAGAGCTTTCCGGCCGGCCGGTCGCGGAACGGCGTCAGGCCGGTGCTGTCCAGGAGGTTGTCGATGCGGCGCGCTCGCTCGTCGTCCTGGTGGCCGAAGAGGCGGCCAAAGAAGTCGATATTCTCGAACACCGACAGCGTCGGATAGAGATTCTTTCCCAGACCCTGCGGCATGTATGCGATACGCGGACAGACTGCGCCGCGATGTTGCGCCTCAGCCATGTCCCCGCCGAGCACTTGAATCCGCCCCTCCTGGATCGCGCGGGCCCCCGAGATCAATGAGAACAGGCTCGATTTCCCCACGCCGTCCGGTCCGATCAGTCCGACCATTCTCCCCGCCGGGAGATCGAGGCTGATCGCGTCCAGGGCGAGTCGCCTGCCATAGCGCAGACTGACGTTGGAGATGCGTACAACCGACGCCTCCCCTGCTGCCCGCGCCGTGGTAAATGGCTGGTCGTGGGTCATTGCGGCAACTTTATTTGTAGTGCGACAGGCCACTCGACATTGGGATCGAGACGCACATAGGCCATCCCCGGCAGGCCGGTCTTGACCTTGCGGATATGTTTCTTGAGGAGTTCCTGGTCGATCTGCGCCTTCACCCGGAACATGAGCTTCTCTCGCTCGCTGGCGGTCTCCACGGTCTTGGGCGTGAACTGAGCGGCGTCGGCCACGAAGGATACCTTCGCAGGGATCACATACTGGGGCACGGCATCGAGCACCAGGCGCACCTCGGAACCGATCGCAAGCCTACCGGCCGCAGTCGTGGGAAGAAAAAAGGTCATGTAGACATCGGCCAGATCGAGGAGGTTAAGCACTTTGCCACCGGCGCTGAGCACCTCGCTGGGCTGGGCGACGCGATGCTGCACACGGCCGTCCCGGGGTGTTCTCAGTTCGCTGTCGTTGATGTCTGCCTGCAGTCGTTCGATCGTCGCCCGCGCCGCTTCTACCACAGAGTCGGCTTCGAGCACCTGGGATCGGGCCGTCGCGATCGCGGCGTCTGCCGCCGCCACCTGCGCCTTTGCCGCGCTGACCGCCGCCTGCGCGCCCCGGACAGTGGCGCGAGCGTCGTCCACTTCCCGGAGGGCAATGGCCTGCTCGGCCACTAGCGGTTCGGAGCGCTTCAGAAGCTGTTGCGCCAGCCTAAGCTCGGATTCGCGCTGCGCCACCACAGCCAGGGCCGCAGCTTTCTCGGCCTCGCGCTGCGCCACCAGACTGTGGGCCCGTTCCACCGCACTCTGAGCCTGGCGCAACTGAGCCTCGGCCTCCCGGCGTTGGGATGCGAGCACCTCCGTGTCCATCCGCGCGACGATCTGCCCGGCGGTGACAAAGTCGCCCTCATTGACAAGAATGTCCTTGATGCGGCCCGGCGTCTTGGCGGCAATGTCGATCTCCACCGCCTCGATGCGACCGTTGCTGCTGGCAAAGCCCTTACCCAGTTGTTTTGGTTGAAAATAGCGCCAGGCCAGAAAAACGAGACCCGCTGCAACCGCAATGAATCCGATCCTCACGAGCCATGTCTTATTCAACTTCTTCATTTCAGTATCCGGTGATAGTTGCCAGGCGGTGACGTGCGGGCTTGTCAAAAGTGGCGAACGGGTGCGCCGAGGTCTGCGCGCGGCTTTCTTGCCCGAGACGTCGCGGGAGAACTGTAGCCGATCACGCAGTAGAGCGCCACCCCCGCCGTTCCATAATATTCGGGACCGGCTGCCATCCAATCCTGGCCTTGAGGCGTACACTGTGTCGCTTCATTCCGCGCCTTGACGGGACAGCAGGCGTTGCGCAGGTCCCGCGCAGTCGTGAGACGGAGTGACCCATGCAGGCTGCATCTTCCCGGCTGATTCAAACGCCTCTCTCAGATCGCCTTCGCTCGTACGAAGGACGTCCGCCAAGAGACGGTCACTCTAGGTATCAGTTATTTCACCAGGTGAGAGGGGCGGCCCGTCACCCATCATTGGGGATGTCACACGCGTACCGGCTTCGGCCTTTACATCAGAGGCCCATCAATAGCCCACGGTAAAGCGGTGACGGATATGGGCCGGCCGTTCCACTTCGTCGATCATGGCCACGGCATAGTCCTGCGTCGAGATGCGGCTCTGCCCGTCGGCATCGCTCAACATCTGATCCCCACCGAGCCGGAACTTTCCGGTGCGTTGGCCGGGAGCGAGGTCCGCGGAGGGGGAAAGGAAAGACCAGTCGAGGGTGGATTCTTTGCGCAACAGGTTCAAAGCCTCGCGAGTGGCGAGCGCGCCTTGCTTATACTCAGCAGGAAATCCCGGCAGGTCCAAGGCCTGGATGCCGGGCTTCACCTCCAGGCTGCCGGCGCCGCCCACGAGCAGCAATCGTTTGATTCCGGCCTTCTTCACACCATTGATAATGGCCTGGGTGCCCTTGACCTGAAGATTGTAGATATCAGGATTGGCCCATCCTGGATTGAACGCGCTGATCACAGCCTCATGGCCCGCGACCAATCGGGCTACATCGTCAGCGTTATACACATCGCCCTTTTGAGGGTGAAGCCGGGCGCGCGGCTGCAACTTCTCCGGATGCCGGACAATGGCCGTCACCTCATGGCCGCGCTGTAACGCTTCCTGCAAAATGGCCGACCCGACAAAACCGGTCGCGCCGATGAGCGCTATCTTCATTGTTCCACCGCCTTATCACCTTCAGAGCGTCTTGTGCGTGCCGTCGCAAAATGGGGGGTTCTTGGTCTGCTTACACTGACAGAGCGCAACCGTTTTCTTTTCGGTCGTGGTGAACTCCATGGGCGTGAAACTGGTCTCCTTGTGAGACCCATCACAAAACGGCTGTTTCTTCGACCGGCCGCACCGGCACCAATAGTACGTTCCAGGTTCTAACTCCAACACCGCCGGCTGCTTGGCTGCAATCACTGGTTTTTCCATGGGTGGTCCTCCTGGTGAATTTGTTCGTTGGGTTACGCCTCGGTCTTCCCGTGAATCACTGTCTCAGACTCTTCACATAGGCCAGGACATCCTGAATCTCGGCTTCCGACAGTTGCCCCTTCCAGCCCACCATCGCCGTCGGCGGACGGCCAGTCTCGATCGTCGCGAGCAATTCAGCATCGGTTTTTTTCTTGCTCGCCGCACTGGTGAAATCGGCTGCAGGGGGATTGATAGTTTTTCCGACAGGACCGTCTCCTCGACCTTGGGGACCGTGACAGAGCACACAATTCTTCTCGTAAACAGCGTTGCCCTTCCGAGCATCTCCACCGGCCGCATGCGCAACTGTGTTGCCCAGACCCGTCCGCCACGGCAAGATGACGAATACCGCAATAACCACACCCGTCAGAACCTGTTTCATGATCGACCTTTCTCTCACCACCGGCTTCTCCATTCACAAGGGGCTTCGATAAATCGCCACACCCCTACATCTATCGGTTAAATGTATAAGAGCCACCGTCCCCACATGCTTTTGGGCAATTAATTGATGGTGCGAAACCCTTGCCATGTACAAAGCATGATATTTCGCTCACCTAGAGGGCGCCCTTACAAGAAGATTGGGATGAAACGCGACAGTTCCCCCTTGATCTGTCGCGGGAAGGGGCACATGACCATTGTGCTGCAGAGGTCCGGATGAGATACCGTTCCGGAGCACAATCTGACATCCGCGCGGGCATCTTCCCAAATGTTTTCTAAAGATACAGCGGCTTGATCGGCGACACGACTGCCGCCGGGTCGTTCTTCCATACCGACTCATCCGCATCGACATATACTTCGACTTCGTTCCCATCGGGATCATGCAGATAGAGGCTCTGACTCACCGTGTGATCGCTCATGCCGTCGATCGTCACACCGGCTTGTTCCAGTTCCTTCTTCGCGGCGCGCAGCTCATCAAGGTTGTCGCCGACCTTGATGCCGATGTGATAGAGCCCGCGCCTGCGCCCTTGTGGTGGACCAGGCGCATCACCCACCTGGATCAGCAACAACTCGTGATGGGTGCGGCCGGACGTGAGTGCCGCCGCCGCGCCGTTGAAAATCCGCCCGACTTCCTTGAAGCCCAACAGGTCCCGATAGAAGGCGAGCGACCGTTGCAGATCTTTCACATAGAACACGACGTGGCCGAGATAGTGCGCTTTCATCGGTTCACCTCCCGAACGTGATGCCGGCCTTCTGGACCTCCTGGTAGGGGAGGAGCCAGACGAGCGACTCGTCACTCAGATCGCCGACTTGAATGCGATTGCCCCAGGGATCGCGAAAGTCGCAACGGAAACCCGGATGCATCTTCAGCTTGTACTTCTTCGTCAGCTTCTGTCTCACTTCCTTGATCTGTTTGGCGTCGCGGACCATCAGACCGAAGTGCTTCACCCGATCCGGTTGCAGTTGCTCCACCTCAAAGATCGCCATGAACTGATGTTCGCCGAGTTTGCACCAGGCGGCACCCTCGCCCCCGCGAAGCATCTTGAGGCCGAACACGTCGGAATAGAATTTCACCGCCTTCTTCGCATCGGTCACTTCGATCACGATATGGTTACAGCCATAGACCTGCACCGCCATCACACACCTCTCTTTCTCTTCCCCTCACATTCCGCTGCTGCTCACCCCGTTCGGCCATTCGACCAACCGGGGAGTTGCAATCCCACCAGCCGCTATTTGGCTCCTGAGAATTTAGGCGTGGCGCCGATGCTGTCCAGACCGGCTTGCGCACAAGCCGCGTCAAGATGTCCTCCCGGTGCGCCTCCAACGCCGATCCCTCCGACGACTTCACCGGCGATCTCGATCGGCAATCCTCCGGCCAAAAACAGAATCCTGTCGTTCATGTGCTGCAATCCCTGAAGCCCCGGTGTTTTGGCGATAAGCTCCGCCCCATTCGCCGTCGGTCCACGCATGCTCGCGGCGGTATAGGCTTTTTTCTCGCTGCTCTCGACGGTATGCGGTCCGGCTCCGTCCGCCCTCAGAAACGCTCTCAAAAGGCCGGCCCGATCCACCACCGCTGCGCTGACTCGATAGCCATCTTTCGCGCACTGGTCTACAGCAGCCTTCGCCGCCGTTGCGGCGAGAGACACGGGCAATACCGCCTCACGCGGCAACTCTTCCGCCACGAGAGGAGCAGGGAACAATCCGAGAACACAGGCCGTGATCATGATCAGCCCCTGGGCGGACAGCCGTACATGGGACTGACGCGGACTCATGTATGTCATCGATTCCTCCTTGATTGAACGAACATATTGCAACTGCACAAGATCACTATCGAGCTCCTGCTGCCTCCAAAGTACCCACAATTTCTCGATACCCTTTCTGGCGGGCATGCTGGAGCGGCGTGACGCCTTCCCGATCCGGAATATTCAGCTCGGCGCCGGCCGCCGCGAGCATGCGCACGATCTCTTGGTGTCGTGGCCCCCCGTCACCGAGGATGATGGCTTCCAGGAGCGCCGTCCAACCGAGATTGTTCACGTGATTCACGTCGACATCCGAATTGAGCAACGCCCTGACTACCTCGACATGCCCGCGCTCGCATGCCGGAATCAGCGCCGTACCCCCGAAGCGATTATAAATCTTGAAGTTCGGCCTGGCCTTCAGGGCGAGCGTGAGAATCTCCAGATACCCGCTGGCACCGGACAACAGCAGCGGACTGTCCAGCTTCTTGTCCTGCGCGTTGACATCAGCCCCGGCCTCAATCAAGAGTCGGGCGCTTTCGACATGGTTGTGGCCGGTCGCCGCAAGCAGCGCCGTGCGCCCTTGCGCATCGCGGGCATGGAGACTGGCTCCTGCTTTCAACAGCCGCTGCACGGTTGCCGTGTCATTCTCATCGGCCGCGAGAATCAGCCGCTGATTGTCGCTCATGGTCTCACCATGGCCATGAGAAGCCGCGAGCCCGATAAGAACTATGGTCACGGCGATCATGCTTGTCCGTACCTGGCTCATCGTGCCGACTCCGCCGTTCGATCTTTCTCCGCCAACACTCTCTCAACCTGCTTCAGGGTCTCCACGAATCGGCCTGAAGGTTGCGCTCCCGAAATTGCATATGTCCCGTCAATCACGAAGTAGGGCACGCCGCGAATACCGAGTTTGTGGCCGGCCGCTTCTTCCGCCTTGACCTCCGCTGTTCCTTCGTCGCTCTGGAGAAACCGTTCCACGGCCTCCCTGTTTAATCCTGCTTGCTCCGCGAGTTGGACAAGCATAGCAATCGATCCGATATCCGCTCCCTCCTCGAAATAACCGCGGAAGAGCGCGTCGACCACCGCGTCCTGGCATCCTTCCCGTTCGCCCAGCCAGATTAACCGGTGCGCGGCAAACGTATTCGGCGTCCGGGCGATCTTCTCGAAAGCGAAGGTTATCCGCTCTGACGCCCCGGCGGCCAGCACATGCTCCTCCAGTTGCCGGAAGGAATCCAGGCTCCCGAACTTGGCTTCGAGATAGGCCGTCCGATCCATCCCCTCCTTCGGCATCGTGGGATTCAGCTGGAACGGCCGCCAGGTTGTTGTGATGTCGCCCCCGACCTGGCTCAAAGCCCGCTCCAGCCGACGCTTCCCGACATAGCACCAGGGACAGACGACGTCGGAATAGATCTCGATCGTGAGCCCGCGATCCGTCATGACAAATGCCCCATCTTTCCCGCCTGATAGTCCTGCACCGCCTGAACCAGTTCTTCTCGCGTATTCATGACGAACGGACCATAGCGGGCAACCGGTTCCTCGATCGGTTCTCCGCTCATGACCAACAGCTTGCTGTCTTCCCGGGCCTCCACCGTGACCACCGATCCGCTCCGCTTGAAGATAATCAATTCCGCCTCTCCTGCTTCGCGCGACCCGTTCACCGATGCGCGGCCCTGCAGCACGAGGATCGAGCTGTTCTGCCCAACCGGTAGGTCAAGTTGAACGTGTTGGTTCTTGTTCAGTTGCAGGTCGTACAGCTCAACCGGCGTAAACGTATGTGCCGGACCCTTCCGTCCCCGGAACGATCCGGCGATCACTCTCAATGTCCCGTGACCATCCAGATCGACGGCCGGAATCTCCGCATTCAGAATCGTCTGGTAGCCGGGCGCCGACATCTTCGAGACCTTCGGCAGATTCACCCACAGTTGAATGGCGTGCAACGTGCCGCCCTTCTTCGCAAACTCCTTTTCGTGAAACTCCTCATGAACGATGCCGGACGCCGCGGTCATCCACTGCACATCGCCCGGCCCGATCACCCCGGCATTGCCGGCCGAGTCGCGATGGGCCACGACGCCTTCGTAGACGATCGTCACTGTTTCAAATCCCCGATGCGGATGCTCTCCCACACCCCGCGGATGATCCGTCGGTGGAAAGTACTGCGGCCCTGCATAGTCCAACATAAGAAAGGGGCTCACCTCGCGATCCAGCTCATTGCTCGGGAAGAGATTCCGCACAGGGAATCCGTCCCCGACCATATAGGCGGAACCGGGCTGATAGATCCCCACGATATCTTTTATCGCTGCGGTTGCGATTGTCCCTTGTTGGTTCATGGTTGTTCTCCTTCCGTCCGTCACAGACCTGGTCTTGCAGGTGATGTTTAGAAACGTGTCTCCTCAGAACGCCATCGTTTCGTCGCTCTCCCAGATAAGCACCTCGGACCCGGTCGCCCCCTCTGCCGTGAGCTTCCGCGCTCCGGCTGCCGTGAGTCGCACAGCGTCGCCCGCGTTCAGACGACCGGCATGCTCCAGCTGCACCGACCCTTTCGCCACGTACAGATGGACATAGGCATTGTCCGGGACGGTCACGGTTTCTCCCGGCTGAAGTCGACCAGCCCAGAGAGCCGCTCCCTTCTGGTGAATGGAGATCGCGCTATTGTGTCCCTTGCCGGAGGCAACCGGGACGAGTCCGCCCTTCGCAAGCTGCCCGTTGACGTCGAGCTGTTGATAACCGGGGGTAATCCGCCTGGTATCAGGAACGACCCACATCTGAATGAAATGCACATCCTGATCCGCCCGCGGGTTCATTTCTGAATGCCGGATTCCGGTCCCCGCACTCATGCGCTGGGCGAGTCCCGGATAGAGGATCCCCTTATTGCCTTCGGAATCTTGATGTTCCAGTTCGCCCTCCAGCACCCAGGTGACGATTTCCATATCCTCATGCGGGTGCGTGCGAAAGCCGGTACCGGCCTTCACCGTATCGTCGTTGCTCACCAGCAACAGCCCGTGATGGGTATTGGCCGGATCGTAGTGGTTCGAAAAACTGAAGCTGTGCCATGAGTCGAGCCAGCTGATCTCCGTGTGGAAGCGCTCATTGGCTCGACGGATATCGATCTCGGAGGGCTTGATGCTGATCGTGTTCATGGTGACGCCTCCTTTCGCAGGCCTTCCGGCACTTCTCGCTTATCTCTCAATCTTCTCCGCAATGAGCCGATCCATCGACCATTTCCCGGCGCCCGTCGCCAACAGCGTGAGGCTGATGCCGATGACCAGGAGATGATATTCGAAACCCTCACCCTGTTGCTTGCCGAACCAGTTCATGAAGAACCCGTAGGGCAGATGCGCCATTGTAATCGCGCCCAGCATGATCACGATATAGCTGGCAGCCGTAAACCGCGTCAGCAACCCCAACATCAGCGCCACACTGCCGAATGATTCCCCGATGATCACGAGCATCGCCACAAGCCAGGGGAGATGCAGGGTCTCGGTGAAAAATCCCATCGTCCCGCTGAAGCCGAATCCGCCGAACCAGCCCAACAGCTTCTGCGCCCCATGCGGGAATATCACCATCCCCAGTGTGAGCCGCAAGATCAACCCGGCCCATCCGTCATCCGTTTGAAAAAGCGCCTTCATATCGTACCCCCCATGGTGAGTTCGCTGATCTATCACCCCTGCATTCCTGCAAGATAGTTCTAACTAGTACTAAAGTCAAGTGCAAAAACACCACGAGCGATGACGCTCCATAACTCACATGGACTCAGGCACTTATAATGAGATGGTCGCGTGAGCGAGGAGGGGAGTGGAGAAAAGCTGCGTCCAACAGGAAGAGTATACGACCGAACTCGAGGAGCTACTTTCTGTCTTTGATGGCGCGTTCGACCTCGCGTCCGGCTTCGCGTGTCTTAATGGTTTCCCGCCGGTCGTAGAGCTTCTTACCCTTCGCCAATCCGAGTTCCACCTTCGCACGACCTTGTTCATTGAAGTACAGACGGAGGGGAATGAGCGTCAGACCCTTCTGTTGTGTCTTGCCGAGCAGCTTGTTGATCTCTTTCTTATGCATGAGCAGCTTCCGCACCCGCATCGGATCGTGATTCATCATATTGCCGTGGCTATAGGGGCTGATATGGCAATGGTGCAGAAACACCTCTCCGTCGCGCACCGACGCATAGCTGTCCAACAGATTCACGCGGCCGTCACGGAGAGACTTGACCTCGGTGCCCAACAGCACGATCCCGACCTCGAACTTCTCTTCGATGAAGTAGTCGTGATACGCCTTCCGGTTCGTGACGACGGCTTTATATTGATCCTCTTTTTCTTTCGACATATCGATCTCGCCGGGCCGATGCCTTGACCCTCTTCACGCTCCAAGCCTAAGATGGCCTATGGCTGCCTCCGGTCCCCTCGTCTCGTTCGGTACGATTCTCTCCAGCGTGGCCAAACAACTCGGTTTGGAACAGCGGCTGGTGGAGTTACGCATTCAGCAACAGTGGCCGGCCCTCGTCGGTGAACCGATCGGTTCGCACACCTGGCCCACCCAGATCCGCTTCCACAAACTCTACCTGCTCGTCGAGAACTCCGTCTGGCTCCAGCAACTGACGTTTCTGAAACCGGCGCTCCTGGCCAAACTCAATGCCGAAGCCGGATCCGAACTGCTGACGGACATCGTCCTGCGTGTGGGCGAAATCCCTTCACAGAAACCGGAGCCTGCTCCGACGACTCCCGCCCATCAGAAAACCGGTGCCTCCGACAAGGAGCTGGCCGAGTTCGCATCACATGCCTCTGCCATTCAGGACCCGGGTATCCGCCAGCGCTTTAGAGAGGTGATATCGAATTATCCTTCTCCGCCTCCTCCACCGGAAGAGGATCCGTCACACGTCCCTTGAACAGCACGCGCGTCGCTGCCGAAAGCTCGCCGGCCTTGGGCATTGGGCCGACACCACCTTCCTCCTCCTGATCTTGTAGCAGATAATATCCCCGAACGGACTTGTCGAACTCTTTGGCGACCGTGGCGTCCCCGGCCACATATTTCGCGAGCACCTCGGGATCGGTCCACCCGTCATCATCGAACACATAAATGAGCATGCGTCGATACCGGCTGCCGGCATCGTCCGGCGTGGTCGGCCGGATCTTCATGGGACCGAAATCGTGAGTCTGATGCCCCACCTTGCGAAACCGGTTCAGCAAGGTCTCGATCTGATGATCGGTGGTTCCCGGAGGCACGTGCGTCGCGACAAGATGGCCGTTTTGCGACCCGACGCTGTAAGGAGGAATCGAGCGGTCCGGGCGGCTGAGATACATCCCGCCCCAAATGAGCGCGAACGAACCAACGAAGACCGTGAGCGCCAGCTTGACGACCGTGTCCAAGGGCTTCTTGGCCTTGGGACCGGCAGGGGACGTTGTGGAAGGTGCCTGCTCGTGCATGAACGTCTTGTGCGGCGAGACAGGCCCGCCGGGTTAGGCCTCCGGCTGGTCCTCAGGGATCGCCTCAAC
>Ga0209079_10000387_pt1 | contig 17878 bp, 11 predicted proteins | sample PPLLaktember2015_2_FD_187259 | JGI IMG/M metagenome (GOLD analysis project Ga0209079, IMG submission 187259) | Freshwater sediment microbial communities from Prairie Pothole Lake near Jamestown, North Dakota, USA - PPLs Lake P7 Core (6) Depth... | ecosystem: Environmental > Aquatic > Freshwater... | reverse complement strand
GTCGAAGCGGAATGGCTCGACAACATCGAGCGCTTCGAAGAGGCCGCCCTCGGCGCCGAGCATGTTCGCGTACGGGAATTCCTCGGCAACCCCGTCTTTTCGGATGTCAAGGACCTCTCGCCGGAACAACTGCCGCAGGAGATCGAGGTCGTCACCGCGCTCCTCGAAGAGAACAACATCCGCGTCGACTGCCTCTCCGACGACGTCTCCGATGCAGACTTCTACAAGTTTCTGACGACCGAGCTGATGGACCAGGAGATCGAGGACGTCCGGCTGGAAGGATTCACCGCCTGTTTCATCTACGAGGAGTTCCATCCCAACAACCGGATGGACATCGAGGAACTGAGCCGCGATTTTTTCTGGAGACTCTTCCGGCGGGATTCACGGTTCATCGACTTCCTTTTTGCGAAGAAAGGCATGCGCGATCCTGACGGACGGCCCATCACGCAGGACGCTGCGATCGAACAGATGAAGCAATGGATCAACTCGATCGCCGTCTTCACGACGCACACAACGGCCGTGCGCCAGTGCGACATCAATGGGGATAGCGCCGTCCTGACCGTGGATACATCCTGGACCGGCCTTGATGCCACCTCACTCGCCGAACGCTCCGCCTCTGGAGAATCGATCTTCAAAGTACAGCGGTTGAACGGACACTGGTGGATCGTGCAGATGACGATCGCAGGATTTGAGTGGAGGGAAAAGAAGAGTAGCAAGTAACGAGTAGTAAGTAATAAGACAAAGAAACGAAAAACGCCGTTCCGAATACCTCGAAACGGCGTCTTCTTTTGTTCCCCAGTCCTTTTACTTACTACTTACTACTAAATACTAAACACCAATCACTCCTTCTCCCCCTCCTTCTTACAACAATCCTTCTCTGCTCCATCTTTGCAGCAGTCCTTCTTTGCTTCACTGCTGCTTCCTTCCTTCTTCGCCTCGCCGCCGCAGCATTCCTTCTTTGCTTCCTTCGCCTTCGCGTCACACTTCGGGCATGTCTCCCCCTTCTTGTGATCGCACTTCGCGGCCATCGTCTTGGCTTCCTTCTTTGGTGCCGGCTTCTCCTGCGCCTGGGCGGTGGTCATCGCCAGAAATGCGACGACAAGAACAAATGCGAGATTCTTCAACATAGGTCCCTCATGTGTGGATGATGGTTGCTTGCTGCCTACTGTATTGGATAATGTCACAATATTCCGCGCTTTTCCACCTCTTGCCGTCCCCGCGATTTCTTCGTATATTGAACGCGCCTCGGATCAATGGAGTTCCGAGGCATTTTTGTTTTTCTGCTCCACAGAATGGAAGACCGTATGCAAGCGCAGGATCTGATCCGCAATATCGCCATCATCGCCCACGTCGACCACGGGAAGACCACCCTCGTCGACCATATGCTCCGCCAAACCGGCACCTTCCGTGCAAACCAGGAGGTCGCCACCCGCGTGATGGATTCCAACGATCTCGAACGGGAACGCGGCATCACCATCCTGGCGAAGAACACGGCGGTCGTCTATTCCTCCCCGAACGACAAGAAGACCTACAAGATCAACATCGTCGACACGCCGGGACACTCCGACTTCTCCGGAGAGGTCGAGCGCACGCTGAAAATGGTGGATGGCGTTCTTCTCCTCGTCGACGCCGCCGAAGGGCCGCTTCCCGGCACCAAGTTCGTTCTCAAGAAATCCCTCGACCTCGATCTCCAGCCGATCGTCGTCATCAACAAGATCGACCGGAAAGACGCCCGCGCCCACGAGGTGCTCGACGAAGTGTTCGAGCTCTTCCTCAGCCTTGGCGCACACGATCATCAACTGGATTTCCCAACGATCTACTGCATCGCAAAACAAGGGATCGCAAAGCGGGAATTGGACGAAGAAAGCGCGGACCTGTTGCCGCTGTTCGAGAGCATCGTGTCGAAGGTTCCGGCGCCGTCGGGAAATTCCTCCGAACCGTTCAAGATGCTCGTCACGACGATCGACTACAATGACTACCTTGGACGCCTGGGAATTGGACGTATTTCCCACGGCTCCATTAAGTTCGGTGGGCCGATGAAGATCATTCATCGCACAGGTGAGGTGGAAGACGCGCGCGTCACCAAGATCTATACATTTCAAGGATTGAAGCGCGTGGAGGTCGAAGAGGTCGGCACGGGTGACATCATCGCGCTCGCTGGAATGGAAGACGTCGATATCGGCGAGACCATCGCAGATGCCGCCGATCCGACGGCGCTGGAGTTTGTCTCCATCGAAGAGCCGACGCTTTCGATGAACTTCATCGTGAACAATTCACCGCTCGCCGGACTGGAGGGCAAGTACGTCACGACCCGTCACCTGGGCGAGCGCCTCGCGAAGGAACTCCGCTCGAATGTCAGTCTTCGTGTCGAGCTGACCGATTCGCCCGACATCTTCCGCGTCAGCGGCCGCGGCGAACTCCATCTCGGCGTCCTCATCGAAACGATGCGTCGCGAGGGGTTTGAATTCCAGGTGTCGCGCCCCGAGGTGATCCTGAAGCGCATCGACGATGTGCTGTCCGAACCCGTCGAGCACGTCATCATCGATGTGCCGGATGAATTCGTCGGCGTTACGATGGAGAATATCGGTGCGCGCAAGGGAACGCTGAAGAACATGCTGCAGAACCAGGGGAACACGCGGCTGGAATTTCTCGTCCCCGCCCGCGGCCTGATCGGATTCCGCTCCGAGTTCATGACGCAAACGAAGGGAACGGGCATCCTGCATCACAATTTTCATGGATACGAGCCGCACAAGGGAGAACTCGCCCATCGTACGCGTGGAGCGTTGATCGCCCTTGAAGACGGAACGGCGGTGGCCTATGCGATGGGAAAACTGCAGGAGCGGTCGAAGTTCTTCATCGAACCGGGGATTCGGGTTTACGCAGGAATGATCGTGGGTGAGAATTCCCGTGACAGCGACATGACGGTCAACGTCTGTAAGACAAAACACTTGACCAACATGCGCGCATCCGGTTCAGACGATGCCATTCGCCTCGAGCCCCCGCAGTTGATGACGCTCGAACAAGCGATCGAGTGGATCGGCGACGACGAATACGTCGAATTCACCCCCAAGTCGATCCGTCTTCGGAAGAAATGGCTGGACCACAACGAACGGAATCGGATGTCGAAGAAGAAAGTCGAGCAGATCGAGGAATAGAAGAATACCACAGATTGCACAGAGGGACACTGATTGCCACGGAGATTATTCAGTAGTGCCGGTTCAAATATGTCCCCTTGTGTCCTGTGGTGGTCATCCTAAGCCCCGAGCTTGTCGAAGGATGTCAATCCTGAGCTTGTCGAAGGATGACCGGGATTCAATCGTCGGTCTTCGACATGCTCAGACCGACGCGCTCAAGAAACACAAGCCAACTTCTTGGAAACGGCACTCGTTATTGCGAGTCTCCCCCCCCTCTCCTTCTTTTTGCTCCCTGATCCGGGTGCTTGAACTTCGAGCTTCGTCTGGCTTCTTGGATCTTGCGTTCTTGGCTCTTCCCGGCTAAAGTTCTCTTCTGAGTCCCTCTACTTGCTCCGGTGTGCCTATCACGATAAGCGCATCTCCCCCCTGGAGCACCGTCTCCCCCGGCGGATTGAACTGAAACCCTCCCCCGTTTCGCTTCAGCGACACCAACACCACTCCCGAGGACGCAATGACATCGCAGTCCCGAAGTTCTTTGTTCACATGCGGGGAGCTCGCACCGATGTTCACCTCGTCAACACGCAATCCCGAATCATCTCGCAGCATCTGGTCGAGGAAGCTCGTCGTTTTCGGCCGGACCAGTTCCGACGCCATGCGTAATCCGCCGATGTAGCTCGCGGAGATCGCGGAGTCCGCGCCGCTGCGGACGAACTTCTCCCGCACACGCACGTCATCCAGTTTCGCAATGATGCGGAGGTTCGGATTCAGTCCGCGGGCCGTGATGACGACGAAGAGATTGTCCTTGTCTTCGGGGAGTGTCGTGACCAGACCGGCCGCCTTTTCGATCCCCGCGGCGCGAAGCACGGCGTCATCCGATGCATCTCCATGGATGGCGGGAATTTCCCGCTCCTGCAATTCAGCGACCTTCGCCTGATCCCGTTCCACAACAACGATCGGCCGTTTCGTCTTGAGCAATTCTTCCAAGACGTAGTGTCCGTTCTTTCCGACACCGCAGAGAATGTAATGCTGCGCGCTTTCCCGGATCAACCGCTCCATCTTGCGTCTCCTGAGTATTCCACCGATTCCCCCTCGAAGCAGGAACTGCGTCACTTCCGACACGCCGTACAGAATGATCCCCATTCCTCCCATGATGAGGAAGATGGTGAACACTCGACCCGGCGTGCTCAGCGGGTGCGTTTCGCCGTACCCGACCGTCGCAAGCGTAATGACCGTCATATACAGCGAATCGAACCACGACCATCCCTCAATGACATGATATCCCAACGTCCCCGCAAGAACGATGAGCACAAGAAGCACAATGATCTGTATCCCACGCCGATGCGACTTCATAGAGAATCACCCAATCTCACAATCAACAATCACAAATCACAAATCAACAATCACAAATCAACAATCACAAATGTCTTATTTCCCCTCAAACCTCCTCCACATCTCCGCATACTCCTGAAGTTTCCTATTCGCCTTTTCCAAGACCGTCCGCGCGCTGACGCCGGTAAGGAGCTCGATTCCCTCCTCGACGGTGCGCACGGCGAATACGGCAAACTGCTTCTTGCGCGCCGCCGTGCAGACATCCTCCCGCAACATCAATTCCCCCATATTCTGATGCGGAATCAACACACCTTGCTTCCCTGTCAATCCGCGCGCTTTGCAGACGTCGAAGAATCCCTCGATCTTTAGATTCACCCCGCCGATCGGCTGGATCTCTCCTTTCTGATTCACCGAGCCCGTCACCGCAAGGTCCTGCCGGATGGGAATGCCGCACAGACTGGAAAGGATCGCATAGATCTCCGTCGACGATGCGCTGTCGCCATCAACTCCCGAATACGACTGCTCGAACGTGATGCTCGCATCCATCACCAGCGGCTTGTCCTGCGCGAACTGGCTCCGGAAGTACCCGCTGAGGATCGCGACCCCCTTATTGTGCGTTCGTCCGCTCATCTCCGCTTCGCGCTCGATGTTGATGACGCCGCTTCGCCCAAGGGCCGTCCGCGCGGTGATCCGTGCCGGCTTTCCAAAGGCGTGCTCGCCAATATCGTACACCGACAAGCCGTTCACCTGTCCGACCACCGATCCCTTGACATCGATCATGATCGAACCATCATCGATCATCTCCTGGATCTTCTCCTCGATGAGCTTCACCCGATAAATGCGCTCCGCGATCGCCTTGTCAACATGCGCCCCCGTCACCGCCCCAGGTCCTTTTCGCTTCTGACTCCTGACCACTGACGACTGACCACTGACGACTGATGTCTCCTTCTTTTTCCAATATTCCGCTTCCCGCACCACATCCGCGATGATATTGAACCGCGTCGAGATCTTCTTCCGGCTGCCGGCCAGGCGCACGCCAAACTCGATGATCTGCGCGAGAGCGGTCGCATCGAACGGGAGCAGCGTCTCGTCATCGCACAACATCTTGACGAAGCGCTGGTACTGAACGAGCGCACGCTTGTCCCGCTTCATCTCGAAGTCGAAGTCTGCTCGGATCTTGAAGATCTTCTTGAAATCGTCGTCACGATGATACAGCAATTGATAGACATCCGTGTCGCCGATCATGATCACCTTCACGTTGATCGGAATGGCCTCGGGCTTCAGTCCCATCGGTGCAAAGCCGAAGGTCGGCTCGTACGTCTGGATGTCCATCAACCCGGTACGCAGCGTTCGCTTCAGGTCCTGCCAGACGCCCGGCTCGATGAGCGTGTCGAGCGCGTTGAGGACCAGGTATCCGCCGTCGGCACGAAGGAGCGAGCCCGCCTTGATCTTCGTGAAGTCCGTGCGCCAGATGCCCCCCTTGACGAACTCTCGATCGACCGTTCCGAAGATGTTCTTGTACTTCGGATTCGTTTCGATGATGATGGGAACGTGCGTCGTCTCTGCATTGTCGACAAGCACATTCACCTGGAACTCCGTGAATTCGTCCGCCTCTGGTTCTTCCTCTCCCTCCTGGGGCGGAGCGGCCGGCTGCTGTCGGAACCGTTCGAGGTTGTCGACAACGTGGGCGCGCAGGTCTGCGAGGTAAGCATGAACCGCGGGACTGTCGTAGGTCGCGCGAAGCACGGCGATCGCCTCGTCCACGACGGGCATGACGATCTTCTCGTCCAGTTCTCGCACGGAATCCTGAACGCGCTTTTCGATGTTCCGGAGTTCGCGGAAGATGGTCCCCATTTGCTTTTCAAATTCCGCAAGGTCGGCGCGCATCCGATCGAAGTCCCCGCGAGCGATCTCCCCCTTTTGCACAAGCGCCTCGATCTGCTCCATCCCGACCGGCTGCCCGTTCAGCACCGGCACAACTTCCGGCCGGGTGACGTTTCCCATCTGGACCTGCACAAGTTCGAAGCCGCGTTCCTTCACCCGACGTTCGTAGTCCTGAAGGATGGTTCGCTGGCGATCCTGAAAATGCTGGACGACGTTCTTCCGGGCCTGCTGGTAGCGGTGACCTTCGTAAACAGCCGGGACATTTCGCTTGAGGTCCGCAATGAATCCTTCCATGTCCTGCTTCAGCGCGCGACCCTGACCCGCCGGAAGCGCAATGGCCATCGGCATATCAGGATTCTTGAAACTGTGCACGTAGCAATGATCGCGCACACGGCCTTTCGTGTGTTCGAACTCCTGGAGCATCCGTTTGATGGTCGTGGTGCGGCCGGTACCGGAGAGCCCGGACACGAAGATGTTGTAGCCGAAGTGCGTCATTTCCAGGCCGACGCGAAGAGAGCGGAGCGCGCGTTCCTGTCCGATGATGTCGTGCGACGGCTTGACGTCATCGGTCGTGCGAACACCGAGCGATTTCGGATCGCACTGCCAGCGCAGTTTGTCGGGGGGGAGAGATGGATGAACAGGAGCAGGAACGAAGGAAACCGCGGAAGCACGGGCACGCTTCGGCATAAGAACCCCAATGCGAAGAGTTGATGAACAGGAGGTGCTGCTGGGAAGAAGTTACAAAGAAAGGAGAGAAATCAAAAACCGTGATTTCTTCTAACGTAGGCTGACCCGCTTTCGCAGCGTTTCCAGCTGGCGCCGGAAGTCTTCGTTCGTCGATGCGTGCTCTTCCACTGCCTGGCAGGCGTGGATGACCGTGCTGTGGTCGCGGCCGCCGAAATGCAGGCCGATCGTCTTGAGCGACGAATTCGTCAGCTCCTTCGCCAGGAACATCGCGGTCTGCCGCGCGATCACGACCTCTTGCCGCCGCGTCTTGGCCCGCAATTGGTCCACGGGAAGGTCGAAGAACTCCGCGACCGTCGTCTGGATCTGCTCGATCGATATCGGCGAACGCAACTCGTGCACCACGATGCGCAGCACATCCTTTGCGAGGTCGATGGTCAGCTCGCGGCTCTCCAGCGACGCGCGTGCAAGCATGCTGATCAACACCCCTTCAAGCTCGCGGATGTTGTTCTTCACGTTCGCCGCGATGAAATCGATGACATCCGAGGAAAGCTCCAGCCCGTTCTCCTGGCTCTTCTTCTGGAGAATGGCAATCCGCGTTTCGAGATCGGGGGGCTGAATGTCTGCGGTCAATCCGCATTGGAAGCGGGAGATGAGCCGATCGTCCAGGCCTTTCAATTCCTTGGGCGGGACGTCGGACGACAGAACGATCTGCTTGCCGTGCTGATACAGGGCATTGAAGGTGTGGAAGAAGTTGTCCTGCGTCTTTTCCTTGCCGGCGAAGAACTGAATGTCGTCGACGATGAGCAGGTCCATCGAGCGGTAGAAGTTCGAGAACTCCGAGACGCGATCGGACTGCACCGACTCGATGAAGTCGACGGTGAACTTTTCGCTGGAAATGTAGACCGCGCGTTTTGCTTTGCCGACGGCGATCGCGTAGTTGCCGAGCGCATGCATCAGATGGGTCTTTCCCAGGCCGGTACCGCCGTAGAAGACCAGGGGATTGAACGACGTTCCGCCGGGATTGTTCCCGACCGCCATCGCGGCCGCACGGGCAAGCTGGTTGCTGTCCCCTTTGATGAAATTTTCGAACGTGTAGCGGGGATTCAGATTCGTCGGGACCGCAAGGAGGTTTTCGGTGCGCATCGCAACGTGCGGTGCGAACGGCAGATGCGTCTGTGCCTGCTCGGGGAGAGGTGTGACCGTCTCTGCCTGAGGCTCCGGGACCACGGACTCCGACGCGACCGAGTAGAACAACTTCGCCGAATCCCCCAGAACGGCCTTCACCGTGTTGCCGATGAGCGTCGCGTAGTGTTCCTCCAACCAATCATAGAAGAACTGACTGGGAACCTGGACCGTCAGGTGATCGCCGTTCAGTTTGATGGGAACAACAGGCTGGAACCAGGTTTTATAGCTCAGCGTGGAGATCTCGGGTTCGATGATGCGGAGGCATTTCGACCAGATGAGCTCAGGAGTTGCAGATTCTGCGGGAGATGATTGCTGAATGGTGAGCGGCAGCGCCATGACGATCGTTTCAATTTCAGCGGTTGGACCGTGAAGACACCTGTTATCCACAGTGTCATCCACATCCGTGCACAACCGAATTCCAATGCGAACGGGATTTCAGCGGAGGGTACGCTTGAGAGCGAGCGTTCAACTGCTTGGTTTCAAACGACTACAGCCTCTTCGCCGAACAGGTTATCCACAACGAGCACGCTCCGAGAAAACCCTATCATATCAATTCTGACGTGCCCTTCTTCCGCGTGTCAAATTCGATCCACAAGTTATCAACACGCACGATTTCCCCATCAAAGGGGCGTTCATTATAACACCGCGGAGGTGAGAATGCAAGAGGAAAGATTACAAATCAGGCATTGAGTGGTTGCGTAGAGTAGGTTGATTCTTGCAGGCCTTTCTTTTTTTTTGTACATTAGTGTTTTAGCAACGAATATCCAATTACCAGGAAGCACCATGAAGCGTACATACCAACCCCATCGTCGGAAGAGGACCAACAAGCACGGATTTCGGGCCCGTATGGCGACCAAGAATGGACGCAAGGTACTGAGCCGACGGCGAAAGGCCGGCCGCAAGAGTCTTTCCGTCAGCGACAGGAAATAGGTTCCCGTTCTCCTCCCAGCCGCTCTTCCTGCCTGACCGTTGTTCACCACGAACTGTCCGGATCACCGACGATGAAACGACGCGCAACATTGCGCAAGGCAGATATCCTCCGCGGATATCGGTCGTTCACGGGCGTGATCGCGGGGGGCACAAGTTACGTTGCACGTCCAGTTCGTTTGTTCTTCGTCATCGATTCAACTGCACGTCCTGGGATCACAATGGGCTTTACGGCAGCACGTACGATTCGCGGAGCCGTCCGGCGCAATCGCGTCAAGCGCCTCCTGCGCGAGGCGTATCGGATCCAAGGATTGAACGTTCGGGAACAGATGGACCACGCCGGGACATCCGTTCGGGCCGTCCTGATGTATGTAGGCTCATCTCCGGAACATCCCGGACAGATTCGATTTCACGATGTTGAACGTCCTGTTGGCCAGCTGCTCGGCCGACTCGCCGCTGCGGTCAAGGGAACAGCGTGAGGACCGTCGTCGTCATAGTGATCCGGGCGTATCAAATGCTCCTCTCTCCCCTGCTCCCGTTCAACCAATGCCGGTTCATCCCGACATGCTCGCAGTACGCCATCGAGGCCGTGGAAAAGCACGGAGTGCTGAAGGGGATCTGGCTCGGCACCAAACGCATCGGTCGATGTCATCCATACTCGAAGCACAGCGGCTACGACCCTGTCCCATAAAGAAAGAATACCACAGATTGCACAGATTACACAGATGATGTCCACAGAAACAAATTCTGTGAAAATCTGTGAAATCACGTGGAAGTCTTTTAAATAACTACGGATTCTGATCATGGATAAACAAGCAACCCTCGGGTTCATTCTCATCTTCGTGGTCCTTCTCGCCTGGATGTGGCTCAACGCGCCCGAGCCGCAGAAACCGGTCGAACCCACCGTCGCAACACAGCTTGCCGATAGCGCGAAACCTGCGCCCAAGCCGCAAGCTCCGGCCAAAGCGGAGATTCAGCCGATCACTTCTTCAGAACTGTTCGGCAAGTACTTCACCGATCGGGCGGAAGGCCGCGAGCGCATTGTCACCGTCGAGACCGATCAGTTCCGGGCAGAGTTCACGTCAAAAGGCGGGCTCGTCAAGTCCTGGAAGATGAAGGAATACAAGACTTGGGACGGCCACCCGGTCGAACTCGTCAATTCCCCGAAGGGGGACCTGACGCTGCTCTTCACGACGGCGGACGGCAAGGTGCTGAACACGCGCGATCTCTACTTCGACGTTCGCACGGCCAGCAACGCGGTGGTGCTCACAGACAATTTTGAATTTGAACTAATTTTCTCCCTGCCGTCAGCCGGCGGCGGGCGCGTCGAAAAGGTCATCCGTCTCAAGAACGGCGAGTACGGCTTCACCACCGACGTGCGGATGGTGAACATGCAGACGACGCTCGCCGGCTTCGAGTATCAGGTGGTCTGGGAACACGGCATCCGCTACGCCGAACATCGCACCGATGACGAATCCCAGTTCGCTGCCGGCTATGCGTACTCCGGCGCGGAGCTGACGGAGATCGACGCCGCCGCCTTCGATGAGAAGGCACAGAAGGAACTGGCCGGCAACATCGACTGGGTCGCAACGCGGAACAAGTACTTCGGCGTCGCTCTCATACCGGCACAGATCAAGAGCGAGGGGGCCTATCTCGAGGGAACGCGCCGGGCCGCCGCCAATCAAGGCGTCGTCGAATCCTACGCCGTTGCGCTGAAGATGCCCTTCAAGGGGGGTGCGGATGAATCAACACCGGTCCGCGTGTTCCTCGGTCCGCTGCAGCACAACATTCTGAAGTCGTATGAGAACGGACTCGAACAGGTGATGAGTCTCGGTTGGGCCTGGCTCATCCGACCCATCTCCGAGTACATCCTTCTCCCCCTCTTCATGGGCATTCAGTACCTCGTCCCGAACTGGGGCCTCGTCATCATCATCTTCTCCATCATCATCAAGATCGCCCTGCATCCGCTCACGAAGAGCAGCATGAACTCGATGCAGAGGATGCAGAAGCTCCAGCCGCTGATGGAGGAGATCCGCGCCAAGTACAAGGATGATCCGCAGAAGATGAATTCCGCGGTAATGAACCTCTACAAGGAATACGGCGTGAATCCGATGGGTGGATGCTTGCCGATCCTGCTTCAGCTCCCCATCATGTATGCGCTCTACTCCGTCTTCCGGGGTGCGATCGAATTACGTCAGGCAGAGTTCGTTGCGTGGATCACCGACCTGTCCGTTCCTGACGTGATGGTCACACTCCCCTTCACGCTTCCGCTCTTCAATGTCACAGACATCAGCGGCATTGCGCTCCTCATGGGCATCACGATGTTCGTTCAGCAGAAGATGACCGTGAAGGACCCGCGACAGAAGGCGATGATCTGGATGATGCCTATCATGATGACGCTGTTGTTCAACAGTTTCCCGTCGGGACTGAACCTGTACTACGCGGTCTTCAACGTCCTCTCGATCGCCCAGCAGGCATTCGTCAATAAGTCCCACAGCGACGAGCCGCTTCGCAAGGTCGAGCAGAAGAAATCCCGCGGCGGCATTTTCAAGTTCGCGAAGGATATGCCAAGATTGAAGAAGTAGGGAGTACTAAGCATATAGTAACAAGACTGGAGAGCGTAACGAAGCGCCGTTCTGAGAAATCGGAACGGCGTTTCTCTTTCCTCGACCCCCTACCAGTACCAATCTTTTCGTACATTCTCCCTCCATGCAACATCACACCGACACGATCGCCGCCATTGCCACGCCTCCTGGTGAGGGGGGCATCGCGGTCATTCGCATCAGCGGTCCGGAGTCGATCCCCATTGCGGCCTCGCGTTTCGCTGGGAAGGATGATCTGCGCGACGCGGCATCGCACACCGCTCACTTCGGCGAAATCCGCAGCGCATCAGGCATCTCGATCGACCAGGTCGTTGCTCTTGTTTTTCGCGCTCCGCATTCATACACTGGCGAGGATATTGTCGAACTCAGCTGTCACGGCGGAACGCTTGTCACACGTCGCGTTCTCGAAGCTGTTCTCGCTGCTGGCGCTCGTCATGCGAAGCCGGGGGAGTTCACTCAGCGCGCATTCCTGAATGGCAAGCTCGACCTCTCGCAAGCCGAGGCCGTTGCCGACCTGATCCATGCCCATTCCGACGCCGCCCATCGTGCCTCCCTCGACCAACTCCGCGGCAGCGTCCTCCGCTCCGTTGAGCAAATGCGCGCGCAGCTCATCCAGTCATCGTCGCTCATCGAGCTGGAACTGGACTTCGCTGAAGAGGGGTACGAATTCCAGGATCCGAAAACGTTGCTCGGACAACTTGAGGTCAGCGTAGCCCGAATCCGGGAGCTCGCTTCCACGTTCAAATTTGGACGGGTGTGGAGAGAGGGCGTCGCAACGGTCATTGCTGGTGAACCGAATGTGGGAAAGTCGAGTTTGCTCAACGCTCTGCTGAATGAGGAGCGGGCGATCGTCACGCAAGTCCCCGGCACGACTCGGGACTTCATAGAAGAATCGCTTAGTATTGAGGGGGTGGAATTCCGTCTCATCGACACGGCTGGACTCCGAGATTCCCGCGATCCGGTGGAAAGCGAGGGTATCCTTCGCTCACAGAAGCTTCTCGCATCCAGCGATCTGGTCTTGTTCGTCCTCGACGCGTCCCGGCCGTTCCAGAATGACAGCATCGAACGCTTGAAGCAAGTTCGCGATGCCGATCCCGACCGGATCGTCCTGGTCGTGCTGAACAAGATCGACCTTGCGAGATCGCCGGAAAAAGAGGCCGAGCTCAAGACGAACGGATTTCCTCCGTCACACGTTCTATGTGTATCAGCACGAACAGGAGAAGGACTCAACCGTCTCCAAGAGGCGATGCTCGGCGCCGCAAGCTCCGTCAGCCCCAAGCCGGCGGAGGGATCGGTCGTGGTAACCAACAGCCGGCATCACGATGCCCTGGTCCGGGCGGCGAACCGCCTCGAAATGGCGCTTCAGACATTGCGGGAAGGGAAGAGCGGCGAGTTCGTCGCGGTTGACCTCCGAGGAGCGCTGAACGATCTCGGAGAGATCATCGGGGTTGTGACCACTGACGACATCCTCAACAGCGTATTCTCCCGGTTTTGCATAGGCAAGTAGGAGAATGTTCCACGTGGAACGAGGGGATATGAGTAGCTGAGTCCATGAGTCTATGAGTCTTTGAGTAGCAGCATCGGTGTTTTGCTCACGGACTCACCGGCTCAACGGCTCATGGGCTCCGCCACTGACCACTAACTACTAACCCCTGACTACTGCTTCCTACGATATCGTCGTTGCCGGTGCTGGTCATGCCGGCATTGAAGCTGCCCTCGCCGGGGCTCGGATGGGTTGCTCCGTCTTGCTCGCGACCATGGACAAGCTCGCCACGGGTCGGATGTCCTGTAATCCTGCCATCGGCGGGACGGCGAAAGGGCACCTCGTCCGTGAGATCGATGCCCTCGGCGGCGAAATGGGACTCCTGGCCGACCATACAGGCATCCACTTCCGCATGCTCAACCGAAGCAAAGGCCCCGCCGTCTGGTCCCCCCGCTGCCAGAACGACCGGGAGTGGTATTCCCGCAATGCATTCGACGTGATCGCGAAGCAACCCGGAATCACCATCCTCGAGGACAGCATCGTTGACATCGCCATCGAGGCGAAAGGAACAGGACAAGGGTTCCGGCTGGTCGGAGTGATAACAGGAGAGGGACGGCAGATCAAGTGTCGATCCCTTGTTCTTTGCGCCGGGACCTTTATGCGAGCGATCATGCATACCGGAGAACACACGGTCTCCGGTGGGCGCTTCAACGAACCTCCATCTTCAGGCCTCACGGAGCGGCTCGAAGAACTCGGACTCGTCAGCGGAAAACTGAAGACCGGAACTCCTCCCCGGGTCGACATCCACAGCATCGATATGACCAGGGTGGAGGAGCAACACAGCGATCCGGTCATTCAACCGTTCTCCTACCGGACCCCGAACATCACGAACAAGCTCATTCCGATGTTCATGACGAGCACGAACGAGGAGACGCACAATGTGCTCAGAAGGGGATTCAGCCGTTCTCCGCTTTTCACCGGACGGATCAAGGGACTCGGTCCGCGCTACTGCCCTTCTATTGAAGACAAGATCAATCGATTCGCGGAACGGGAATCCCACCATATCTTCCTCGAGCCTGAGGGATACGATACCAACGTCGTCTATGTGAACGGCTATTCGACCAGTCTCCCGGAGGATGTCCAAATTGAGGGGCTCCGGACAATCCCCGGCCTGGAGAATGTTCGGATGCTCCGTCCCGGCTATGCCGTCGAATACGACTATTTTCCCCCGCATCAGGTCAAGCGTACGCTCGAGACCAAGTTGGTGGACGGCCTCTTCTTCGCGGGACAAATAAATGGGACCTCTGGTTATGAGGAGGCGGCAGCTCAGGGTCTTGTCGCAGGAATCAACGCCGTTTTCCGAGCCAAAGACGCCGATGACGAATTCGTTCTGAAAAGATCTGAGGCATACATCGGCGTTCTGGTGGATGATCTTGTCAACAAGAGCACCGAAGAGCCATACAGGATGTTCACCTCACGGGCGGAATACCGGCTACTCCTCCGCCAGGACAACGCCGACCGGCGTCTGATGGAACGCGGGGCAAAGTTCGGTCTCATCCCGGTGGACCTGGTGGATCGTCTCAGGGAGAAGGAACGTCTCATCAGGCGAACGATCGAGGAGGCGGATCGGGTATCCTTTTCGCCGAACGAGGTCAATTCGCTTCTCGCTTCGCAGGGTTGCGACATCCTCGCCGAGACCGACCGCTTGTCCAGGATCCTCCGTCGCCCGAATTCAGCGCTAGCCGGACTTCTTGAGCTTGAATCGGTCCGGCACAACGCCTTCTTTGCCGGTTTGCGCGCCATGCCGGATGCACGGCTCCGCAATGAGGTCCTCGAGCAGGTGGAGATCGAGTTGCGGTACGAAGGATACATCTCACGGCAGACCGAAGAGGTCGAGCGATTCGAGCAAAGTGAGGCGATACTCATCCCCCCGGACTTCGACTATGCAAGACTGAAAGCCCTCTCGGCGGAAGGCCGGGAAAAGCTCCGCCGAGTCCAACCCTCATCCATCGGGCAAGCGGCCCGCATCAGCGGGGTCACCCCTGCCGACGTATCCATCCTGATGGTCTATCTCCGAGGATAACCAAAACCATGTTCCACGTGAAACAATGAACGACGAATCCCAAATCAACGCGAGCCACGAAACCTGGCTCCGCACCGTTTGCCAGAAGAACGGTCTAAGCCTGTCGGACGAACAACTCGAGCAACTCGCCCGCTATGCGGAACTGCTGCTCAAGTGGAACCGGGACATCAATCTGGTCTCCCGGAAGGACGAGCCGAACATCTGGCAGAGCCACATCCTTCATTCTCTCACGTTGCTCATGCGGGTGGAGGTCCCCTTGGGTCTGCGCGTTCTCGACCTCGGAACCGGAGGCGGATTGCCGGGAATTCCGATGAAGATCGTGCGGCCTGACCTCACCTTCCTTCTGCTCGATTCCACCAAAAAGAAGATCGACGCCGTCTCGGACATGGTGGCACAGCTTGGACTGACCGGCATCGAGACCCGGTGGGGAAGAGCGGAAGATGTTGGGAAGGAACCTGCCCACTCCGGTGCGTATGACCTCGTTGTCGCTCGCGCCGTTGCATCGTTGAATGACCTGATCAACTGGGGAAAGCCCTTCCTGAACCCGTCGAATCCCACACGTCGCTTGGTCACGCTCAAAGGGGGAGATATGTTCAAGGAGATCCTTCACGCGCGACGCGTTTCAGGAGCAAAAGATGTCCACACAATACCCCTTGCACTCGCCGACGTGACCGAGTTTCTTGATTCGGACAAGAAAATTGTGGTAGTTGAGTTTTAAAGAGCCCAGACTCATCGGCTCAACATCTTCCAAACATCTCCCTCTTCCTCCCCCATGTCAGAATCCAAAAGACTCTTTGAACAGCTGAAAGACCTTTCCACTGAGCAGCGGAATCCGGCGAGCATGGATATCGATGCCCGGTCGTCGCTGGAGATCGTCACCCTCATCAACGACGAGGATAAGCGAATCGCGTTGGCGGTCGAGACGCAGATCCCGCATATCGCGAAGGCGGTGGACCTGGTGGTGCATGCCTTCCGGAATGGCGGACGGCTTCTTTATTTCGGGGCGGGAACAAGCGGACGGCTTGGCGTTCTCGATGCAGCAGAATGTCCCCCCACGTACGGATCGGATCCCGAGATGGTTCAGGGATTCATCGCCGGAGGGGAGAAGGCGATGTTCCGCGCGCAGGAAGGGGCGGAAGACCACAAAGAGAGCGGAGCCAAAGAGGTCGATGCGCTCAACGTTGGACCGAACGATGTGGTCTGCGGGATCGCGGCGAGCCTGCGGACACCCTACGTCATCGGAGCAGTCATTCGCGCGAAGGAGCGGGGTGCGAAGACTCTGTATGTCACCACCAATCCCCGCTCGCGATTCGATGATCCTGCATACGCCGATCTCGCCAAGGCGGTCGATGTCCCGATCTGTCCCGAGGTGGGACCTGAAGTTGTGATGGGTTCAACGCGGATGAAGTCCGGAACCGCGCAGAAGCTCGTTCTCAACATGATCACCACCGCCGCTATGATCCGTCTCGGCAAGGTGTACGAGAACATGATGATCGACCTGCAGATGACGAACCTGAAGCTCCGTGAGCGAGCGAAGCGGATCGTCATGACCATCACTGGCGTCTCGTACGAAGAGGCGGCGGACCACCTCGACAAGGCGAACTATCACGTCAAGACCGCGCTTGTGATGATCAAAGCGAACGTCGATCGCGACGAAGCGAAACGGCGACTGGAACGCGCGGACGGATTCGTGCGGCAAGCGATTGAGGGGAAGGAGTATAGGATTGAGTGATTGGGTGATTGGGTGAGTGAGTAATGACATTTACGATTGTTGATTTTTGATTGTTGATTGGAGAGAGTATGTCGTCGCTGGTTCTTCCTGATCTGGATCTTCAGCCTCCGTTCACGGGATTTCCGAAGGAGGGCGTCGCGTTTCTCAAGCGGTTGAAGAAGAACAATAACCGCGAATGGTTCGCGACGCATAAGGATGAGTACGAGGAACTCGTGCGTCAGCCGATGCTCTCGCTCATCGAAGCGCTGCAGCCGCACTTCCAAAGATTCGCTCCGGACTTCGACCTCACGCCGAAGCGGGCGATCTTCCGCGTCTATCGCGATACGCGGTTCAGCGCGGACAAGACCCCGTACAAGACGCATGTTGCGGCGCATTTCGTCATCCGCGGAAAGGACAAGGGATTTCTCGGTTCGGGATACTATCTCCACGTCGAGCCAGGAGAGATGTACGTCGGCGGCGGCATCTACATGCCGGACAACGATCAGCTCAAGAAGATCCGAGCGCACGTCGCGGCGAACGGAGAAGAATTTCTTTCCATCATCAATGCCCGTGCGTTCAAGAAGCGATTCGGCAAGCTGGAAGGAAACGCGCTCACGCGCATCCCGAAAGGATACGACGAATCCCATCCGATGGCGGAGTGGCTGAAGCTGAAGCAGTTTTTTGCCGGGGTATCGTGGCCGGAAACCAAATCCCACAACACGCGCGTGGTGAAGGAGATCGCCGACGTCTGCGAAACGCTCGCGCCGCTGGTCAACTTTCTCAATGCGGCGATGTCACGATAGTTTAAATTTGAAATATTGCGTCGCGGTGAGCTTGTCGAAGCGCGACATG
>Ga0209079_10000382_pt1 | contig 17991 bp, 16 predicted proteins | sample PPLLaktember2015_2_FD_187259 | JGI IMG/M metagenome (GOLD analysis project Ga0209079, IMG submission 187259) | Freshwater sediment microbial communities from Prairie Pothole Lake near Jamestown, North Dakota, USA - PPLs Lake P7 Core (6) Depth... | ecosystem: Environmental > Aquatic > Freshwater... | reverse complement strand
TGGACTTTCTGCGATCATAGCACTCCTGACGGGGCTAAGTTACGCAGAACTCTCCTCCATGTTCCCGAAAGCCGGAGCAGAATATGACTATGTCGCGAATGCATTCAATAAACGTCTTGCCTTTGTCATCGGCTGGCTGGTTTTCCTGTCTGGGGTCCTCGCTGCTGCCACGGTTGCACTCGGGTTTGCAGGGTATTTCGCAGCCCTGACAAGCGTCCCGCTGATAATCTCTGCAGTAGTTCTTCTCGTGCTGCTGACCGTCCTCCTCGGATATGGTGTAAAAGAGACTGCCAGGGTTGCGGTAATCGCAACGCTTATAGAAGCAGCAGGACTTGTCCTCATTATTGCACTTGGCCTGCCACATCTGGGGAGTGTCAATTACTGGGAGATGCCCCAGGGTTTTTCCGGACTTTTTGCTGCATCAGCCCTGATTTTTTTTGCTTACCAGGGATTTGAATCCATGGTAAAATTTTCAGAAGAAACACGGTCGCCCGAAACCACGGTTCCCAAAGCGCTCGTCCTCGCTGTCGTTATCAGCGTTATCTTCTATGTACTGGTTGCCCTTTCCGTAGTATCTTTACTGGGATGGCAGGAGATATCGGTTTCCAAAGCTCCGTTCTCAGATATCGTATCGGGTACGCTCGGTCCTGATGCTGCAATCGTTATCGCAGTAGTTGCCCTCTTTGCAACGGCCAATACCGCCCTGATGTCCATGTATGCATCATCCCGGGTCCTCTACGGGATGGCAGGGTCGTCACGGTTAACCGCCCGCTTTGCCAGGGTTCACCCTGGCAGGCGAACCCCGTGGACTGCCATAGCGTTCTGCGGTGTCCTCTCGATCGCTCTCCTGTTCTCCGGTGACATTGCCTTTATTGCCAACATGACCAACTTCACCCTCTTTGTCACCTTCATCGTGATCAATGCGGCGGTCATTTTCCTGCGGTACCATTCTCCGGAATCTCCAAGGCCTTTCCGTATCCCGCTCTCGATTGGGAGGTTCCCCCTGTTCCCCCTTGCCGGGCTGGTGTTTTGTCTTTTCCTTCTTTTCCAGCAGGATTTACCCGTGCTTGGTTTTGGCATAGTGCTCACCGTGGTCGGCGTAGTGTTCCTGGTTATTGCGGAATCCGGGGGTGTAAGAAAAGCCTGACAAGCCGTTTCCGACTCATTTATTAAAAAAAGTGTCTAACCTGAGATATCCGGATCTCATGGCCGGAAGTGAGCGGAACTGACACTATGGCAAAAAGATCCAGGGCATATATCTGGCAGTTTGTTATCGGTCTTGGCTTCATATCCGGAGTCTGGACAGCGATTGGTATCGATCCTGAAGCGGTGATCCTGAATGTTATAGGGGATATCATCGGGACAGTATATTCCGATCCCGGATTCCGGTCACTTCTTATTATCCTGCCCACGGTCCTGCTTGTCATCTCTGTCATAGGGGCGTACCGCCGTGGCAAAGTGCTGGGGCTTATCTCCGTTATCGTAGCCTATATTTCAGGACTTGCCATCCTTGTCTCAATAATGACATCAGCCATCCTTCTCATTGTCGCGGTCATCACCGGATATCTCGCCACCAACCGGCGCATGAGAAAAAAACTGACGGGTATATGACCTTCATCTTATAAATTCAAGCAGAGACAAAATGGTAAGAGCATGAGCATGTTTCCCAAAAAGAATCTTTTTTTGGTATTTGATTCCTTTCTCCCCAGCAAATACCTTCTCAAATTCAGGAAATTCATTTTTTTTGAGCCATTCCTGGGAAACGATATTGCAAACCGGGGCCGGCTTTCCCATTACGGCAGCCAGGATCGTAAAGAATTTGCAAAGTCGTTGAAAAAGATCCGGTCCGAAACGGAACTGCTGCTGGAAGACATTGAGGCATACAACATCTACATGGCCGTGCGGCAGACGCAGAAAGTGCCGGGCGATATTGCTGAGGTTGGTGTGTATAAGGGAGGTTCAGCAAAGATCATCTGCTCGGCAAAAGGAGAAAAGCACCTCCATCTCTTCGATACATTCGAAGGCCTTCCAAAAGTTGAGGATATCGATATGGTCTGGCCTTTTTACGAGGGTAAGTTTGCCGCCTCGTGCGATCTCGTGAAAGATTATCTGAAAAATGACAATAACGTGTTTTTCTATAAAGGCGTCTTCCCGGGCACATCAGATCCGGTGAAAGAAAAAATGTTTTCCATGGTAAATCTTGATGTCGATACCTATGAAAGCACAAAGCAGTGCCTTGAGTTTTTCTACTCCCGCATGAGCCCCGGAGGTATCCTCCTCTCCCATGATTACATCACCGCCCCCGGCGTGAAAAAAGCCTTTGACAATTTTTTTTACGGTAAGGCAGAACCGGTCCTCGAGACAGCCGGATCCCAGTGCCTCGTCGTCAAAGTGTAAAAACTATTTTCCGGTTTCTTCTCTGGCACGTTCCATTTTTCCTGCCGTTAATCATTCACGATCAACAGGCCGAAGATGAGTACAAGAAGTCCCCCAAGCACTACGACAATCCCGATTAACCCTTTCACCGCGATTATTGCTTCCGGAAGAAAGATCCATATTGCAAGACCGCCGATTGCAAGGAGTACAAGTCCCATGATGACCGAAATGATTCCCATCGTATCCATATTTTTTCCTCAAACTCTCTTTTTCTGTGAATCGTCCATATAAGGATATGTATCGATCAGCCGGGCTCTCACCGCACGGCACGTTGGGTCAGGGATTTCCACGGGTAGGGAAGAACAAACATAATCAGCATCGCTGCAATAATCGGGACAGGGATTGTTCCCAGTGCAGCAGCGAGCGAATAATGGTCAGCAATCATTCCATTGACCGCCACGCCAAGCCCCCCGAATCCTATTGCAAGACCCAGCATCATGCCGGAGGCGAGTCCCACGTTCTGCGGAAGAAGTTCGTGTGACATCGCAACAGCGACGGCAAAGGTCGACCAGAGGAAGAACCCGAACAGGAGAATGGCGATGATCGCAACGATCCCGGTTGTCGCAAAGAAGAGGTAAAAGAAAGGAACAGCTCCGGCAAGACCGATGATCATGAACTCTTTTCTGCCGATCCTGTCGGATATCTGTCCCCCCATTACCTGCCCGGCAACTCCGGTAAGGAGCATCAGGGTCATGATGATACCTGCTGTCATAAGGTCATATCCCTGGGTAACCAGGAACATGGGCAGGAAGGTGATCGCCGCAAAGACCGCCCACGCCCTGAGAACCGATACGATCATGAGGATCACAAACGGTTTTTTTGACTGGTCATTTCCACCTGTGGATTCCGGCCTGGTATGGGACTGGCATGCCCCGGCAATCCCGCCCGGAAGAAGGTACCTGAGGGCAATCACCATGAACAGTGCCGGGAAAATGAGGAAGAGGAGCCCGGGAAGCCCCAGCCAGAAGACAAGAAGTCCGGTGAGAACCGGCCCGATCGCATAACCAAAATTACCTCCCACCACAAAGTACGAAGTGATCCGTCCGCGGTTTTCGCTGATGCAGAGGCGGTTGACCAGGCTCAGGGCAGTCGGGTGGAAACAGGCGTGTCCCAGTGCTGCGATGATCGCAAGGAGCATGATCAGGTAGTAGTTCTGTGTAATGCCCATGAGAGCGATGAATACTGCACTCACCAGAAGACTGATGCTGATGTTTACCGAGAAACCTTTTGCGTCCGAGAGCCATCCGACAAGAGGCTGGGTGAAGGACGAGGTGATGTTGTATGCAGTCACGAGCAGCCCGGCCGCAAGGTAGGAGTAGCCGTTGTTTACGATGAGCAGGGGGAGAATGGCAGGTAGTACCGGCATGTAAATATCGGTGACAAGGTGTGCCGCGGCAAGTCCCGTTATGGTATTTTTTATAGTACGCGGGTGGACTGTTGTTTCCGTTTCAGGCGTAGGATCTCAACTCCAATCTCCTGCACATCCTGCGTATGGAAGGAAAAGGTACGCTTGATGGGAAATATTCCCCCGATTTTTTCGTCAATTTCCGCCCGCTTCGCTGTGTAGGTTTCTATAAATTGGACTGAGCCCGCATTAAAGATGCTGTACGTGATTGGAGCAAGCGTGAGGGCGAGGTCGATGAACGGGCGATCGGCATGCGCTTTCTGCGCCCCGAAAGGCGGGTTCATGATCACCGTGTCAGAATATCCAAGACGTGCAGGAAGGGTCGCATCGCCTACATCGGCCACGATAAACTCAACATCAGCATCGAGCAGTGCTGCATTTTCTTTTGCCACCTGGATTGCGTTTTTGTCAATATCCACTCCCTGGACCTGCTCTGCACCAAGCAGGGAAGCCCCGATAGCGAGCACGCCTGTCCCGCTCCCAAGGTCACATATCTTCTTTCCCCTGATATCCCCTTTCATCAGTGCATGGAACAACAATCGTGCGGCAAGGGGTGCCGGTGTCTGGTACTGTTCGAGGGCGGCACGCGGGCAGGAATATCCTGAAAGTCGCTGGAGTGCCATCTCAAGATTTTTGAGTTTCATACGATCTCGTCAATGGCGTACTCGTCCCATGTGCGTGTCCCGCAGAGGATCTCATACTCCTGAGGTGACAGGACCGGCACCGGGAAACGTACCTGGTCATCGTACGCGAGACGGGGACAGGCAGTGTTAACGTAACAGGCAAACCCGAGGTTCAGCAATTCGTCCGGGGTAACCTCCCTCATGGTCACGATGACAGCATTGTTCGAAAGCCGCACAAGGCGCTCTGCAAGTTTCTCACGCTTCTGGCCGCTTTTAGTGCAGACGATAATACCCACGGTCCGTGCCCCCCGTGCTTTTTCCATGACCGCAAAACGGCGGCGCATAAGGGTATCCCCACGAACTTCCTGTGCAGTTCCTGAGAGCGGATCCAGTGCAATCACCCGTGCCCTGGTGGCGATCGCAATGCCGGTCGGGTGGAAGAGTCCCGTACCCACAAAAAGAATTTCGTCTGCCCCGCTTGCCCGTGCAGCTGCAAAACTGCACCCGAGCACCTGCCCGGGGAATGGGGTACGCCTGCTGCCTTCTCCGACTGTGCAGGAAATGCCTCTGGATTGCAGGTACGTAATCATTGCCGGGATCAGACCGACGTGCTGGACAGTTGTGACAAGACCAATAGGTGTTCCCCTGAGGAAGGGAAGCGCATTTTTCAGAACTGTCACATCAAATGCAACAGCCCACGGTTCAAAAATTACCTGTGGCTGCTCGTCAACAGGAGCATGCCCGAAATGGACCAGCACATCCGAAGATCCCAGGGTCTCTAGCGCAAGATCACAGGCCCCATAACAGGGATCGCCACTTACTACCACCTCAAAACCGGCCTCCTTCAGCGCAGCAACCATCTCTGCCGAACGCCTCTTCAGGCCTTCCGGGAACTGGAGGGCGATCCTCCGGGCTCCCCGTTTCTTCAGGCGCTCAATAAGGTCAGAGATGTCGTTCAACAACATACACCCGGTCTGTTACCTCAATCTTTACGAGTGATTTATACGGGCGCCCGATATCCGGGTCACCACGCTGCACGGCAATGCAGACATCCACGACCGTGGCACCGGCAATTTCAAGGGCTTTTAACAGGGCTCGCATCGTGCCGCCCGTGCTCACCACGTCATCAATGATTACGACCCGGTCCCCGTTATAAACGCCATTGAGGTACAGTTCACCTTTTGAATAGCCGGTTGTCTGGTGGACGGCAATCTCAGCGGGCAATTTGTATGGCCTCTTCCGCATGATGGTCATGGGGATATCGGTCATGACAGAAAGGACCGAACCGATATGAATGCCCATCGCCTCAACAACGACGATTTTGTCGACACCGGCCAGGTCAAGCATTTTGACCATCCCTGTACAAACCTCCCGGAGGAGTGCAGGATCCATGATCGGTACCCCGTCGGTGATCGGGTGGATGAAATAGTTATATTCTCCCCGCTTTACCATCGGGCATGTCTCAAGGGATGCTACCAGTCTTTCAAGCATACATTTCTCCAATATCTTTTATAAATGCCTCAATCCTGTCACGGTAAACATGGGGCATGCAGACGATCCTCATGTGTCCCTGTTTTGTCCAGGAGACCCTCCAGGGCTCGGGTACATCCCTGCATGTAAAGGTCGCCACATTCACGTCAGGTACCACAGCTCGCATAATGCCAAAGGTCTCCAGACCGGCTATCAGGCGTTCCATGTTCTTCATGCAGCCGGAAACAACCGCTGTCATCCCCTCAACGCCCAGGTAGTCCAGCACAGCAAGTGCCCCGACAACAGGAGCACCCGGACGGGTACCGGCGAGTGTGTAGCATTGTTTTACCGAGAGGTACGGTGTATCGATGTTGAGTGTCTGGAGCATGTCAGGCTCCCGGGTGAGCAGGCACCCTGCCGGGATCGTGCTCATACCCATCTTGTGCGGGTCAACGGCGATGCTGGTAACCCCGGGCAGTGCAAAATCAAAGGGAATGGGTTTTTTCAGGAAGGGTATCACCATGCCGCCAAAGGCCGCATCCACATGGAAGAAGAGATCATGCGCATTGGCAATTTTTGCAAGATCAGCGATCGGATCAACCATACCATACTCGGTAGTACCTGCCACACCGACAAGACAGACCGTGTTATTGTCGATCTGTTCTGCTGCTTTGTGTGCGTTCATGCGAAAATCGTTGTCGAGTGGTACCGTCCGCATCTCAAGGGAGAGCAGATCACATGCCTTTCTGAATGAAAAATGTGCAGATTCGGGAACGACGATGTTCGGGTTTACAATTTCGTTCTTCAGGACCTTTGCAAGACGAAGTGCCTGGATATTCGACTCGGTCCCACCGGAGGTTGCGTATCCGCCTGCCTCTTCATCATGAAACAGGGTGCCAAGCCGCTGTATGAGGAGACGTTCCAGCGATGCCGTCCCGGGAAAGAGCCCCGGGTCCCCAAGGTTTGTCTCCATGAACATCGTATGCGCCTGCACTGCTACCGGGTGGGGGATGGTACACATGGAGCTCAGGATATACCTGTGATCGCTATCCTCCCTTTTTTTTTGGGAGAAAAAAGAGAAGAGTTCTTCTTTTGAACAACCCTTATTCAGCATCGCGGTTTCTCGCAGCCTCAAGAATAATGCGCTTTTCCGTGCGGGCAACTGCCTGTCGGATCTTGGCAATCGCATCGATGTTTGCCGAGATACTTGAAATACCGTGCTCGACAAGCCACATGGCCATTTTCGGGTCGGAGCCGGCCTGCCCGCAGATCGAACACTCGACATTATATTCCCGGCATACCTGGATCGCGTTGTGGATCAGGTGAAGTACCGCCGGGTGCTGGGGCTGGTACATGTCGGCAACATTCTCATTGTTCCGGTCGATTGCCAGCGTGTACTGGACGAGATCATTGGTCCCGAAGGATGCAAACTTTATGCCGCACCGGATGAACTCCTCGATCATGATCGCGCTTGACGGTATTTCGATCATTATGCCGAGGGTAACATTCTCAACATCTACTCCGAACGCCTTCATCAGTGCTTTTGCTGCGACAAACTGGTCGGGATGGGAGACCATGGGGAACATGATGCCAAGGTTGTCATACCCCTCCTTCCAGAGACGCTTGAAGGACTCGACCTGGAGCCGGAACTGGTCCTGGCTCTGGAGGTCGCGCCGGATGCCACGCCAGCCGAGCATGGGATTATGCTCGTGGGGTTCGTTCTCTCCCCCCATCATGTTCCGGAACTCGTCAGTCGGGGCATCAAGGGTCCTCACCCACACGGGTTTTCCGGGAAATGCATCGAGAACAATCTTGATCCCGTCATGGAGTTCCCTGACAAAATCCTCCTCCTTGTTGTTGGCGATGAACCAGCCCGGTGTCTTGTTGAGCCCGAGGATCAGGTGCTCGATCCGGAGGAGCCCGACACCGTCAGCACCGGTCGCTGCAGCCCTGACGGCCGCTTCCGGTATGGAGACATTTACCTTCACCGATGTTGCAGTAATGATGGCTGCCGGTCCGGGTCCTCCCAGCTGGGGAGTCGCTGCCGCGACGGGAGCTGCGTGGGGGATCTCTCCTTCATAGATGAGTCCCATCTCACCATCAACGGTGACCACCTGTCCGGTCTTCAGTATATGGGTAGCTGTTTTCGTGCCGACGACGGCCGGGGTCCCCAGTTCACGGCTTACAATCGCTGCGTGGCATGTCATTCCGCCTTCGTCGGTCACAATGGCTGCAACCTTCCGCATTGCCGGAACCATGTCAGGGTTTGTCATCCTGGTGACGAGAATATCGCCCTCTTTAACGCTGCCGGCGTCCTTTACGTCGCGTATGATAACGACCCTGCCTGAAGCGATACCCGGTGCTGCTCCCTGACCTTTCAGAATTATGGTTGCACTCTGTTTTTCAGCGGACATGCCTTTTGCCTCTTTCCTGTTCCCGATAGTAGTTATAGGGCGGGACTGGAGGATGAATATGGTCCCGCCAACTATTGACCATTCCACATCCTGGGGGATGCCGTAGTGGTCCTCGGCAATCTTGCCGTACATTGCCAGCTTGTCAATTTCTGCATCGGACAGCACACGGGTATCCTGCCGTGCACCTGTCACTTCCACTACTTTTGTGCCGTGGTCCCCGTCAGCGATGATCTCGACTTTTTTGTTCGAGACGAGTACGTCCATCACTTTTTGCGACCGCTGGTCAAAGATGTATTTATCCGGGGACACGGTACCGGAGACAACCGCTTCTCCCAGTCCCCAGGAACCTTCAATAATCGTCAGGGGCTCTCCGGTAATCGGGTGGGAAGTAAACATGACTCCTGCTTTTTCCGAGTGTACCAGTTGCTGGACTACCACGGCGATATTCACGCTGTGGTCATCGAATCCCTGCTTTGCACGGTAGTAAATCGCCCGCGCCCCGTACAGGGATGCCCAGCACATCTGCACGGCAGTTAAAAGAGCTGACTCGCCTTTAATATTGAGATAGGTCTCCTGCTGTCCTGCAAAACTCGCATCTGGCAGGTCTTCTGCGGTGGCGCTCGACCGGACCGCTACGATCAGATCTTCTGCAGACATTTTTTTGTATGCTTTCCGGATCTCGTCTTTCAGGATCGCCGGCATCTTTGCCTTGAGCACCATACTCTTTGCACCGCTGGCAGCTTTTTCAAGAGCCTCATTATTTTCGACATCGAGTTTTTCGTAGGATGCAAAGATCTTCTTTTCGATACCTGTCTCGACAAGGAACCTTCGGAAAGCCTGGGCAGTGACAACAAAAGCTTTTGGGACGGGAAGACCGATGGATGCCATCTCACCAAGGGAAGCTCCCTTTCCTCCGACCGAGGGTATGTCTTCTTTCCGGATCTCTTCGAGCCATAGAATATTGGGGACTTCTTTCATGCTCGCACCACTTATGATGTCGACCTCTTTTGTATAATAATTATCATCACCCGTGTTTTTTATAGCTGGCACGGATTTTATCCTTTCGGGGGGACTATTTAGTCCCCGGCCAGGGTCTCTGCCCTCGTCAGAAGAATAACCCTCTTTAAGTATGGTGCAGATATAGTATGGGTTTTTATGGCTAACTTTAGAGTGCTCGTCAGCGATCCGCTGGCTGAAGAGGGGCTCGCGATCCTGAAAAAGGCGTGCGATGTTGATGTCAAAACCGATCTCAAAGAAGACGAACTTTGCAGGATCATCGGGGACTACGATGCCCTGCTGGTGAGAAGCGGTACTGAAGTAACCGCGAAGGTGATAGAAGCCGGGAAACGGCTCAGGTTTATCGGGCGTGCCGGCGCAGGGGTGGACAATATCGATACGGACGCAGCAACCCGCAGAGGGATTATTGTTGCGAATGCGCCCGAAGGTAATACCCTTGCAGCAACGGAGCACACCATGGCAATGATGCTTTCGCTGGCACGAAATATCCCCCAGGCAACAGCCAGCCTCAAAAAGAAGGAATGGAAGCGCTCGAAGTTCATGGGTGTAGAACTGAACGACAAGGTGCTTGGTATTGTCGGGTTCGGGCGAATCGGAAGGGAACTGGCAAAACGGGCAAACGCACTGGATATGCGCTGCGTTGCCTACGACCCCTTCATCTCCAAAGAGAGGGCAGCCCAGCTTGGCGTGGAAATGATGTCGGTTGAGGAGCTGTTCCGGATTGCAGATGTCATCACCGTTCATACGCCGTTAATCAAAGAGACAAAACACCTCATCAATGCAAAGGCCCTCTCCACCATGAAAGATGGGGTGCGTATCATCAACTGCGCCCGCGGAGGCATCATCGATGAGAAGGCGCTCTATGATGCAATCGGGTCCGGGAAGGTGGCGGGAGCAGCACTGGACGTCTTTGAAGCAGAGCCCCCGTTTGAATCCCCGCTCCTCACGCTGGACCAGGTTATTGTTACCCCCCACCTTGGGGCAAGCACGGTCGAAGCCCAGCAGAACGTGGCGATATCGGTTGCGCGGCAGTGTATTGAGGTCCTGAACGGCGGGGCAGCAAAATATGTTGTCAATGCTCCCATGGTCCCGCCTGAGCAGGCGGAGGTGCTTGAACCCTATGCACAACTGGCGGAAAAGATGGGCAGGTTTGCGATCCAGATTGCCCCGGGACGCCTCTCTTCCGTTGAATGCATCTACGGCGGGGACCTCTCTGCCTATGCAGCCAGCATGAAATTTGTCACCCGGCTTGCGCTCAAGGGACTGCTCGATCCTATCCTCCAGCAGCCGGTAAATATCGTGAACGCGGAGTTTATCGCACGGGAGCGTGGCATCACCGTAAGCGAGACCGTGACCCAGGAATCCCATGGATTCAAAAATCTTATCACGATCCGCATAAAGACAGACAAGACCGAAGAGACCGTGAGCGGCACGGTGTTTTTCAAAGGCAGGAGCAGGATTGTGGCGGTTGGAGGGTATACCATGGATATGATTCCTGAAGGCTACGTGATCGTCTCACGACACCTTGACAAGCCCGGGGTTATCGGGCGTGCATCCACCATCCTCGGAAAATGCAATATCAATATCGCCGGAATGCAGGTCGGGCGCATCAATCCCGGTGAAGAGGCGATCATGGTGCTGAACGTGGACAGCGAAGTGCCCGAAGAAGTGATGGAAGAGATACGTTCCATGCCGGGGATATTTACCGCGACGTTTGCAAAGATTACCTCAGAGAAGATCTAAACTATTTTTTTAACAGGTTTTATTGAACAGGTATCCTCGTAAAAACCGGAATACTGTCGTTCCAGGTGATCTAAAAAAAAGATGACCGTTTCCTGCTCTATGTCGATCACTCTTCGAATATCTTTACCGGCACCGGCAGGATTTCGGGGCGCTTGTCGGTCATGATATTGGTGTAACTCATCACATGCACCATATACTCCAGATATCCCTTTGCAAAGTCTGACAACCCTTCGTTACGCCTCCCAAGGATGAGGATATGAAACCACTGGATAAACAGACAGATGCTCGCGATGATCCCATATACGGCTGCAACGATACCGATGAGAATCCAGTAAACAATTCGGATGAGCAGTTCGAGACGGCTGGCGTCATGCTCAAAGGTAAAGAGTTGTCGTGGTGAACCTGGTGTTTCAGTCATGTGATATCGTGTTAGATCATCGCTGCTATAAAATCTCTGTGTTTAACTGGATTCCCGTCTCCGGATACTTTCATTTTTCCCGCGGAGCAGCGAAGAACCGGGGAATTTCTTAAAAACTCCTGTACACTATTTTTTAATAATAAGATGACAGATGTTATAGAGCATCAGACTTGAGCGGGCTCGTGGTCTAGTTGGCTATGACGTCGCCTTGACATGGCGGAGGTCCTGAGTTCGAATCTCAGCGGGCCCATCTGATCTTTTTTGTTTTTCTGAGGGAATATTTTACATGCTAATTCACCGGAATTCACGATATTAACGTGATAATTACCAGAATAAATTTCCCCGAATTCACCTGAAAAAAGTTCAAATCTCATGGTAGCTGAAAAACCAGTCGAAAATCCAGGAGGGGACCGTGCCTGTCCCCTCCCTGGATCCACCCCTGCGCTTGGGATGACTCTGTAGTTCCTGTCAGGGATTTTCTTCGATCGCGCCGCTATTCTCCTTCAAATAGATTATTGCAAATTGGGGAAATCGCAGACACCACAGGGATGTCTCAATAAAATAGATAAAGCAGTGGATAGAGCCGGAAATTGCTATCAGAAAATTCTATCGGGTGATACAGGATCTTTTTTTGTATCGTGATATATCAGTACGAGTTCAGCGATATGAGTGCATTGGCAGAACAGACTGTACACGTGTGGAATAACCTGCGGATAAGTAACAACTGATTTTATTTCGGGTGATATCAGAAACTGCCGTTTCTGTATCATGGCGGATACCTGTGCGGGTGCTGCGCCCACTAAGGGACTGTGGCTCTTTCACGGGTATTACCATCTTTTATCACGACGCAGATATTTCTGGTATTCCTGTACGATCATGGTTTTAATCTCTTCCGGTGAATTTTATGACATGCGGTAAAAATGGCGACTGGTCTTGAAAGAAAAAAGGATTATACCGATGACGTTTTACCATCGCAAATTACCGGCATCTCTTTTTCCTTGAAATTCTCACACTGATCCAGTACGGAAAAGCTCTTTGCAATTTCACATTTGCTGTACTCCAGGCATTCATTGCAGACAGATGCGATATATCTGATCAGATCATCGCTATACATCACCGCTGGCACACGAAATGATTCCTTGCCGTCCCCACACATGATATGTTCCCCCGGGTTGTCCTTTAAACGGATACGGGAATATGAGCACAAGCCGCATACAATCCCCTACTATCCAGGTAAATGCTTATAATTACTTAATAACTAATAAATATATTTATTTTAATCATGGCTCATTTTATTAGTATTTTACAAAATAATCCCTAAGAATTCCTTCATTTGAACCTGTTACGACGACTTTTTGAAAAAAAGACACACCCGGCTACAGGAGGGTGGCAAGCCCGGGGGGAACCGTTTTTTGGGGAAAAAGAGCAGAAGAACTCACAATCTTTCGCAGTCTTTCGAGATTGTTGCAGAGATCTGAACATTTTCAGATCCCAAGGACATGGGATTTCAGGAGAGAATGGCTCGGGATTTTAGAAATCCCGACGTCGTTCTCGCTATTAAAGGTCGCATTTTCTTACCGGGGACATTCATAAATGGAACTGCAGCGGCAGGTGTGTCCCGATCAACCGGGCTCCCATGATACCCTGTCAATTTGAATTGCAGTTAAGTGGATAGTACCGTAGTTGACGAAATTCAGAACCAGGTCAAGTACAGGAATTCCTGGTTAGTCCTGTCCATTTGTTATTTAGTGCCTGCCGGTCCGGTAAGGTACTGCATGATCCGATCAATCACCAGAGGGTTCCTGGGCAGGTTAATGTGGCAGTACTGCTCCGGAGCAGGAAGATGATCCATCTGTTCATGGGGCGCAGGGATGATGTCAAGTGAAATGCCCGGGAGCACGGACTCACGGTGAGGTACTACCCCGTCTCCGTATAAGGTTGCCCGGTATCGCCCGTCATCTGCAATCTCCCATGTCTTTCCATCAAACCAGGGGAAGAACCCGAAATTGTTTTCCGGATTCGTGGTTACGATGATCCGGTAGGTAATATCTGAACGCAAACCTGCTGTGCGAAGGCGATGCATGACCGGGCTCCCGGGACGTACATCCTGCACGATCCGGTCTGAGGCCGGATCAAACCCCTGCGGAACAAAAATGCCGGTAAGCTTATTGATGATCTCTTCGCCACGTTTCGGGTCATGAAAGAGTTCTGCGAGCGCCGAACCGTTGTTGGGTGGTCCAAGGCCGATCAGCTGCCTGACGTTCTGGTTATGCTCAACCCTGTCTGTCACCTCGAGGAGATAACGTACGATGCAGGTCCCCATTGAATGGCTCACGATATCGGCAGGCCCGGACCAGCCGTTTTCGTCCCGTTCGGTGCGGATATACTCAAGGAGAGCCCCGGAGATCTCCGGCAATGACAGATCCCTCATCCCCGAATGATCAAATTTTCCGTACTGGATTCCCGCTGCCTCAAGATGAACAACCAGCTTCTTCCAGATCCCGGGATGGCTGTTCCACCCATGCACCAGGATCACCGGGTACTGATCGCCACTCATGTCATCATAATTTGATACCGGTGACGAAAAGGTATCCGATCCGGTCACTGGTTTACAGGAATTCCTTTAGACTGACTGCACGTGCCTGGCACGGGAAGAAGCCTGGTCATTTCTCCCTCGTCCCTTTGTATTTATACTGAATCTGCAATCCGGTATGATCCCGTGCGCACCGAAATCTCAAACCGGGCACCTTTTCCGGGGATACCTGTTTCCCGGATCGTCATACCGGTAATACCAAGAATTGTCCGGGAAAGGAACAATCCAAAGCCGGTGTGCCTGAAAAACCTGCGTTCGAATATTGCCTCTTTATGTTCTGCAGGTATCCCCCCTCCATTATCCTCGTAGATAACCACGAGACCATCATCCAGAGTTTTGAAGGAGAATCTGATGATCGTAACATTTTTTCCGTGGCGGAGGGTGTTTTCCATGAGCGTATAAAAAACCTTTTCAAACAGGGGATCGGCATACAGCTCGAGCTTGTCGAGATGCACATCAAGCGAGACATGAGAAAGCGGCAGGCTTGCTGCAACCGACGAGATTACCTTCCCGATATCAAACCATTGCGGGGACTTCACTCCGATATCCTGGTAATCTTTGGTGAACATAATCTGGGTCTTGATGTTGCTGGCAGCAAGGGTTTCCTTGTCGAGAATGTCCTGCAAAGCGGGGTCGGGAAATTTCAACTTCATGATCTCGAGGTATCCGAGTATCACGGTTAGCTGGTTGAGGATATCGTGGCGTGTGATACTGTTCAACAGGTTGAGTTTGTCGTTTGTCTGTGCCAGGGCATCTGCGTATTGCTGCAACTGGCTGGTATAGAATTGCATCTCTGCTTCAACAGCCTTACGTTCGGAAATATCGGAAATCATGGCGAGATAATAAAGAAATTTTCCATCCATGTCCCTTACCACGGATACCACGACTGAAGCCCAGATTACTTCCCCATTCTTTTTGATATACCGTTTTTCTGTCGTATAATCGGGAATCTCACCCGCACTGAGCCGTTGCACCTGGGTAATGTCTTTTTTAAGGTGGTCCGGATGGGTGATATCAGCAAAGCTCTTTGTGAGTAGTTCTTCCTGCGAGTATCCAAGCATCGTGCAGAACATCGGGTTGACTTTTATGAACCGGGACCTTGCGTCTGAAATTGCCATGCCGAGCGGTCCTTTCTCAAAAACCGTTCGGAATTCCTCCTCACTTTTCCGGATGGCCGCCTCAGATGCTGCAAGGATCTGCCTCTCCCGGTCATTACGCTCAAGCACATAGTAAAAAATCAGCACGAGAAACAGGAGCAGGAGGGTCGCGATAATCGCAGGTCCGCAGGCAGTGATAATCTGCAGGTTCCAGTCAGCGGCATCAATGTCAATGCCAAGGAGTGCAATAACCCTGCCATTGGCGGCATCCCTGATCGGAACGACACCGCTAACCCATGTACCCCAGCGATCGGTCAGGGGGCCTTCTGTCGTCTCCTTTCCTGAAATAAACGTATTCAGCAGGATTGCGGATGCTTCAGGGTACACCTGTCCCGGCGGCGAATAATCTTCAGATTCGGGGGGTTCGGAGTCGGCAAAGAAAAAGACCGTCCCATCCGCCCCCTGCCCCATGAGGTAGACGAACCGGACCAGGGGATCGGCGGATCGTACCATCATTAGTTCATCTTTCAGTGCAGTGTAATCCAGTGAAACGAGGTCAGAATCAGAGCCGGTCAATTTCTGTATATGCCCCGTACTGATACCGCTCTGCACAAGACGGGTTTTGATGAGGAGTCCCTCACGGAGCTGGCTGTCCTCATGATGAGCAGTCCACAGGGTTAATGCAATCCCACTCGCAACGATAACGATTATTGCGATGATCAGCCATCTCTTGATGTTACGAATCATGATGGAACACTTTGCCGGATCTACGTGTAATATATTATTCAGCCAGTCTTCAACCGTCTGATATTATAAGAATATTATCTCTTTCCTACGAATAATTAATGTTCTGAAAGATTTATATATTACTAATTAGATCGGGTTAAATCCTTGAAATCTTTTTATTTCTCTTTTTCGAAATCATTATGTTATATTAAATTCATCGCTCTATAATCAGAAGCGAATTAATCGTTTTCTGTTCGGAGGTATACTCATGGCAGAAGAAAAGAAAGTTGCAGAAAAGAAAGGCATGGTGGGGGAATTCATGGATTTCCTCATGAAATACCAGGTCATCGGTCTTGCTGTTGCGTTTATCATCGGTGCAGCGGCCACAAAAATGGTGACTGCCTGCGTTAATGATATCATTATGCCCATCATTGCCGTGCTCATTCCCGGAGGGGACTGGAGAACTCAGGTTGTTATGGCTGGTCCGGTAAAATTCCTTGTCGGTGATTTTGTCGGGGCCATTATTGATTTCGCTATCATTGCCATTGTTGTGTTCCTGATTGTCAAGTTTATGATGAAAGAGGATGCAACTGCAAAGAGATAACATTTTTTTGTATTTTGGAGTTGTATTTTTGATAGTACAGAATTATACGGCGATTTTACCGGTATGTATCAGTCATTCTATCTGATAAATACAGGAATAGACCGGTAATGTATGGTAATCGCAAGCATTTCTATGGTGGGAGCAGGGTAATCCCACGCAGTGCACCCGAAATCTTCTGGGAAAAGACAGATCCTTGAATCCGATGAGGCTATCTGTATCCTCAAAACATAACCTGATCATGGATAAATTCCGGACATTAGCTTAATGCTGGACAACACCCATACAAGAGAAATCAGAAAAATCAGTCAGGTGAACAAAATGAAGAAAGGTTTTGCAGCAAATCTCGAAGAAGAAACAACGAAGAACACAGATTTCCGCAGGGTATTGTATACCGGAAAATACAGCCAGCTCGTTCTGATGTGCCTCAGGCCAATGGAGGATATCGGTGAGGAAACTCATGATGATGTTGACCAGTTCTTCCGTTTCGAAGAGGGGGAAGGCGTTGTCGTAATTGATGGCGTCAGGAATGTTGTGAAGGACGGCAGCGGAGTGATAGTACCTTCAGGGGCGAAACATAACGTGGTGAACACCTCGAAGACAAAAAACCTCAAGCTGTACACGATCTACTCTCCGCCCGAGCACCAGGACAAGGTCGTGCGAAAGACGAAGCAGGAGGCACTTGCCCGGGAAGAGCACTATAACGGGAAACCGACAGAAAAATAAATCCCTCACCTGTTTTTGTCAATCACCATCTTCGTATCACGTGACACATAAGATCGAGCCCTGGCTTTCGTTGCCTGTTATTGGATCTGCCCGCGGGTAACGTTTTTACTACCCTCTTCTCTGTCGAAGTTCCTAATCCGGTGCCAGGTATCAATTTAAGGCTTTGTAGAAACCCTAAGTTTTCAACAAATGGTACCTATTTACGGAGGGGACCGTGCCTGTCCCCCCGAACTGCCCCTGCGCTTTATGATTGTGTCTCCCCGGGCAGGAATACGTCAGAACAATCATAATGCATGTAAAAATGCGGTACAGATGAGAAGTGGTATACGAAGGAGACGTATCTGGACACGAGGGGAATATTCATTGTCCAGGCACCTTCATCATTCTGTGTCCTTCCCCACAACATATCTTCGGAAAAACAATTCTGATGATTCCTGAGCTGAAGTCATCAAAGACGCAGACTTTTTTTAAGACATCCACCTGCCGGTCATTGATTGCAGGGATACTACTTCAGGGCGCAAAGATATGAGTGAAGAGAATATTCAATCCGATTGTGACAAGGATAAGCCCGCCTGCGATTTCGATCCTTTTTCCGAGCAGCGCCTTAAGCCGGGTACCGGAAATCACTCCTGCAAATGAAAATATGAACGCTACAATGCCAATGATGATGGCCGGTATCAGAATATCTGCATGGAGGAAAGCAAACGAAATTCCTACACCAA
>Ga0209079_10000380_pt1 | contig 18016 bp, 18 predicted proteins | sample PPLLaktember2015_2_FD_187259 | JGI IMG/M metagenome (GOLD analysis project Ga0209079, IMG submission 187259) | Freshwater sediment microbial communities from Prairie Pothole Lake near Jamestown, North Dakota, USA - PPLs Lake P7 Core (6) Depth... | ecosystem: Environmental > Aquatic > Freshwater... | reverse complement strand
CGTCAGGCGCGCTGCGAGCCGATCTGCCCGTTCCAGCGAGGCGCGAGGTCGTGCTCGATGTCGAAGAGATCGAGCACGCGCGCGAGCGTGTGGTCGACCATCTCCTCCAGCGACCGGGGCCGCTGGTAGAACGCAGGGACCGGCGGGAAGATGACGCCGCCCATCAGCGTGACCGCTTCCATGTTCCGGATGTGGGCGAGGTTCAGCGGCGTCTCGCGGGCAAGCAGCACCACGCGCCGCCGCTCCTTCAGGCAGACGTCGGCGGCGCGAGCGATCAGGTTGTCCGCCAGGCCGTTCGCGATCGCCCCGAGCGTCTTCATCGAGCAGGGCGCGACCACCATGCCGGCCGTCGCGAACGATCCGCTGGCGACGGACGCGCCGATGTCGTTGACGTTGTGGACCACGTGGGCCAGCGCCTCGACGTCGCCGCGCTTCATGTCCAGCTCCTGGTGGACGTTGAGCACGCCGGCGGACGAGAGCAGCAGGTGGGTTTCGATGCCGGGCAGCTCGCGCAGCCGCCGCAGCAGCTGCACGCCGTAGATGGCGCCGGTTGCGCCGGTGATCGCGACGATCAGGCGGCGCATCGGTTCGTCACGCGGACTCGGCTTCCCTGACCAGCGTCTGCAGTTCGCCCGATTCGAACATCTCGGTCATGATGTCCGAGCCGCCGACGAACTGCCCGTTGACGAAGAGCTGCGGGATCGTGGGCCAGTTGGCGTAGTCCTTGATGCCCTGGCGAACGTCGTCGTCCTCGAGCACGTTGACCGTGACGAGGTTCTTGGCGCCGGCCTGCTTCAGCAACTGGATCGCGCGGCCCGAGAAGCCGCACTGCGGGAACTGCGCGGTGCCCTTCATGAAGAGCACGACGGGATTTTCGGTGACGGTCTTGTGGATGAATTCCTTGGCGTCCATGACAGCACTCTTGCAAGGGAGGGGTCGGGCGAGTGTAGCGAGCGCGCCGCACGCGTCAAACCGGGGCTTGCCTGACCTGCCCGAGCGCCACGCGCGGTTGCCCGGCGCCGTCTGCGTACGACTCCGCGTTCAGCCCACTGCGGGCGAACAGCGCAGCCACGGCCGCCGCCTGGTCGTACCCGTGTTCCACCAGCAGCCACCCGCGCGGCGCCAGCCGCTGGCCGGCGCCGGCGGCGATCGCCTGCAGGCACGAGAGGCCATCCCGTCCGTCGGTCAGCGCGCGCATCGGCTCGAAGCGCAGGTCCGCGAGGTGCGGGTCGCCCGCGGCGACGTACGGCGGGTTCGAGACGATCAGGTCGAACGACTCGTCGACCGGCAGCGCGTCGTACCAGTCGCCGCGGTGGAACGCGACCGCGGCGCCGAGGCGCTCGGCGTTGCGGCGCGCGACGGCGAGCGCTGCGTCGGATGCATCGGTGGCGGTCACCTGCGCCGCCGGGCACTCGAGCGCGAGCGTCACCGCGATGCAGCCCGACCCGGTGCCGAGGTCGAGCACGCGCGGACGCTCGACGGCGCGCATCCGCTCGAGCGCGAGGTCGACGAGCAGTTCGGTCTCGGGCCGCGGCACGAGCACGTCCGGCGTCACGACGAACGCGCGCCCGTAGAACTCCTTCTCGCCGAGCAGGTACGCCAGCGGTTCGCCCAGCGCCCGCCGACGCGCCAGCGCGACGAAGGCTTCCGCGTCCGTCGCCGCGACCATCGTTTCCGGACGGGCCACCAGCCGCTCGCGCGCGACCTGCAACCGGTGCGCGAGCAGGGCGCGGGCCTCGAGCAGCGGCAGCCCGCTTCGCTCGAGCAGTGCGGCGACGGTGGACGTCACGCCGCCTCGCCGAGCGCGGCCAGCAACTCGGCCTGGTGCTCGGCCGCGAGCCGCTCGGTGAGCTCGTCGAGGTCGCCGTCCATGATCGCGTCGATCCGGTACAGCGTCAGGTTGATGCGGTGGTCGGTGACGCGACCCTGCGGGAAGTTGTAGGTGCGGATGCGTTCGGAGCGGTCGCCCGAGCCGATCAGGCTCTTGCGCGTCGATGCTTCCTTCGCCTGTTGCTCGCGCGTCTGCTGGTCCTTGATGCGCGCCGCGAGGATCTTCATCGCGCGGTCGCGGTTCTTGTGCTGCGAGCGGTCGTCCTGGCACTCGACCACGATGCCGGTCGGCAGGTGCGTGATGCGCACCGCGCTCTCGGTCTTGTTGACGTGCTGCCCGCCTGCGCCCGAGGCGCGGTAGACGTCGACGCGGATCTCGGTCGGGTCGATCTTCACGTCGTTGATCTCGTCGGCCTCCGGCAGCACGGCCACGGTGCACGCCGACGTGTGGATCCGGCCCTGCGCCTCGGTTTCCGGCACCCGCTGCACGCGATGGCCGCCCGATTCGAACTTCAGCTTCGAGTACGCGCCGGCGCCGACGATGCGCACGATGACTTCGCGGTAGCCGCCCATGTCGGAAGTGCTCTCGGAGATCATCTCCGTGGTCCAACGATGGCGCTCGGCGTAGCGCATGTACATGCGCAGCAGGTCGCCCGCGAAGATCGCCGACTCGTCGCCGCCCGTGCCGGCGCGGATCTCGAGGAAGATGTTGCGGTCGTCGTTCGGGTCCTTCGGCAGCAGGAGCCGCTGCAGGTCGGCTTCCAGCGTCTCGATGCGGCCGCTGGCGGCGTGGATCTCCTCCTCGGCGAGCGCTTTCATGTCCGGGTCCGACAGCATTTCCTGCGCGCCCGCGAGCTCGGCCCGGGCACGGTTGTACTCGTGGAAGCGCGTCACCACGGGTTCGATCTCGGACCGTTCGCGGCCCATGGCGCGAAAGCGGTTCATGTCGCGCGCCGCTTCCTCGCTCGCGAGTCCGTGGTCGATCTCCTCGAGCCGGCGGGCGAGCTGCTCGAGCTTGCTGTGCATGGACGGTTTCATCGGCTCGTTTCTCTGCGGTATCGGGAGGTGCGGCGGGCGCGGGTGCCCGGCAAGCTCGCGGTGCGAGCGGACAGCGGCCCGCGCGGCCAGGCCTGGCGGCCCGGGCACGGGCGGCAGCTAATGATCGGAACTGGAGTAGAACCGCGCGAGCAGCGACTGCAGGCGGGCCCGTTCGCTTTCCTCGGTGGCCTCGCGCAGCGCGCTCATCGGATCGTGCAGGAACTTGTTGGTCAGCGCCTGTGACAGGTGCTCGACGACCGCCTCGGGCGAGTCGCCCCTGGCAAGCTGCTTCAGCGCGCGCTCGAGCTCCCGGCGGCGCAGCGTGTCGGCGCGCGTGCGCAGGTCCTGGATGATCGGGACCGAGCGGCGCGCCTTGATCCACTCCTCGAAGTCGCGCACACCGCTCTCGATGATCGCTTCGGCCTGCGCGACGGCGGCCTGGCGCGCCTCGCTGCCGCTCTGGACGATGCGGCCGAGGTCGTCGACCGTGTGCACGTAGACGTCGTCGAGGCGGGCGACTTCGGGCTCGACGTCGCGCGGAACGGCGAGGTCGACGATGAACATCGGCTTGCGGCGGCGGCTCTTGATCGCGCGCTCGACCATGCCGAGGCCGATGATCGGCAGCGAGCTGGCGGTCGACGACACGATGACGTCGAAGCGCGACAGCGCGTCGGGCAGGTCGCCGAGCTTCATCGGATGCGCGTGCAGCTTGTGCGCGAGCGCTTCGGCGCGCTCCAGCGTCCGGTTGGCCACGGTGATGGACTTGGGGTGCTGCGCGGCGAAGTGCGTGGCACACAGCTCGATCATTTCGCCGGCGCCGACGAACAGCACGTTCTCCTGCGACAGGTCGCCGAAGATGCGCTGCGCGACGCGCACGGCGGCCGCTGCCATCGAAACCGACTGCGTGCCGATCTCGGTGGTGGTGCGCACCTCCTTCGCCACCGCGAAGGTGCGCTGGAAGAGGTGATTCAGCAGCAGGCCCAGGCCACCGGCGTTGCGGGCAAGCTTCTCCGCCTGCTTCATCTGGCCGAGGATCTGGGGCTCGCCGAGCACCATCGAGTCGAGGCCGCTGGCGACCCTGAACGCGTGACGCACGGCGGTGTCGTTGGGCAGCGCGTACGAGTGCTTCTGCAGCTCATTGACGTCGAGCCGCTTCTCCGCCGCGATGAACTGCGTCAGCGCGTGCTGGGCGCGCTCCGGCTCGTGCACCGCGCAGTACAGCTCGGTCCGGTTGCAGGTCGAGACGATCGCCGCCTCGGTGACGCGGCCGCCGGCCGGCTCCGCCAGCAGCTCGCGCAGGCGACCGATCGTCGAGCCCACCTCGTCGGGGACGAACGCCACCCGTTCGCGCACGGCGAGGGGCGCGGTCGTGTGGTTCAGTCCCAGCGTCAGCAGCTGCATCGAAGGGGCGCCGGGGAGGTCGGGCCGGCGGGGCATCTGAAGTTCCGTTCAGGCACCAAATTATAGGGTTGGGGGTTGCGCAAGCGGAAAGTCGTTGCGGGGACCGAGGCTGCGCTGGATCAAGGTCGGCCACCCTTGGGACGCCCGATTGCAGCCGTCGCAGCGCAGCAACGCCCCTACGGCGCAATGGACATTTGTGCCTTCGCTGCATGCGCCCGCCCGCCGGGGGCGGGTTCACTCACGGGTCAGATCGCCCCGGCGTCCGCCAGTGCGGTCACGAGCGACGTCGCGAAGTCCGTGATCGTCGCCTGCATGCCGGAAGTGGGCGTCGTCGTCGACGAACCGGACCACAGCACCATGAAGTCCTTCGCGTCGAACAGCCGGGTGTCGACGACCACGTTCTGCACCGTGTAGATGCTCGGAGGGATCGCATAGGCCGATGCCCACATGCCGTGGTAGTAGCCGTAGAAGCCGCCCCACCCGAAGCCGTACGGCGGACCCACCACCATGCCGGGGCTGACCCGGACTTCGCTGGTCACGCTGACCGTGCGCGAGATCAGGACCGCATCGGCGCCGGCGTCGCGAACCGCCCGCTCGATCGCCGGCTGCGCGGCCGGACCGTCGTCCGGAAGGCTGCGGTACGAGGGCTGCGCCTTGACGCCGCGCGCGGCGAGCTGCGCGACCATCGTGTCCTCGTAGATGCGGCGCGCGGTGGTGTCGCGGCTGATGCCGATCACGAGGACGTTTCTCACCGGCAGGCGGTTGCCGGCCTCGGGATTCAGCCACTGCGCGTTGAACTGCGTGCTCGCGCAAGCCGACAGCAGCAGCGCAGCGCCGCCGAGAAGAACGAGCCGGGCGGCCAGGACGACGGGGTGGCTCACGAAGCCTCCTTGGGGCGGCAGGCGCGCTACTTCAGCGCTTCCTGCTCCATCCTGAGATAGGTGCCGTACGCGTTGATCCGGTTGGCGGCCTCGAACGCCGGCACCTTGGCAAAGCGCGACCAGTCGACCGCGGCGTAGGCCTCGTCGAACGGCGTGAGGTCCTGCACCGCCTTGCCCATCTGCTCGCGCAGGAAGCGCAGGTACTCGCGCGTCAGGTCGATGTCCGGCTGCGGATTGCTCGACGCGCTCCCGTGACCCGGGATGACCATCGCCGGCTTCAGCGGGCCGATGCGATCCATCGCCACCAGCCACACCTTGCTGTCGGCGTTGCCGACGAAGGGAATGCGGCCGCTGAAGTAGAGGTCGCCTGCCAGCAGCACGCGGTCGTTCTCGACCCACAGCATCACGTCCTCCGGCGCGTGCGCGCCGGAAACGTCGATCAGCCGGAAGCGGACGCCGCCGCGCTCGAACGCCACCTCCCCGGATGGCCCGAAGTCGAGCCAGCGCGTGGCGCCGACGAGGCGCGTGTCCTGGTCGACGTCCGGCCAGAGATCGCGTCGCCGCTGCTCGAGCCGTTCCTGGGTGGACGGGGAGCCGAGCACCTCGCGGCCCTTGGCGTGCGCCCAGATCTCGACGTCCGGGCCGGCGAGCGCCTGCAGCCCGTAGAAGTGATCGGCGTGGAAGTGGCTGACGATCACGAGCCGGATCGGCTGCTTCGTGACGCTCGCGATCGCGACCTTCATCGCCGCGCCGAGGGCCGGCGTGCCGAGGGCATCGAACACGACGACGCCGTCGCTGGTGACGATGAAGGCCGCGTTGGAGTTGAAGGCGCGGTTGGCCGACGAGGCCATCGCGGGCTCGCCCTCGAAGTAGTACACGCGCTCCGAGGCCTTCTTCGGCTGCAGCTTCATCGGCGGCGGCTCGGCGCCGGCCACGGCGGTGATCAAGCCGAATGTGATGGCGAGCAGGGCGTGGGCGAGGTTCATCGCGATGTCTCCGGCATTCGTCCGGTCAATCGTAGCGGCCCAGCCGCACCTGCGTGTTGCCGGGCTTCAGGTGACGCAGCGAAGGCATCACGAGCACCGTGTCGTCGTACGGCGCCGTCCAGGTGCGATCGCCGTCGCGCGCGATCGGCGTGCCTGCTTTCGGGACCACGCTCAGCCCCACGACCGGGACCAGGAACTGGAAGTCCATCGACTGCACGACCACCGGTTCGGTTACGCGAACGACTCGCTGCCGTGCCGGCAGCGGCCTCTTGAGGTGAGCCTGAACGCGCTCGAACGGGACGACGCCCACGGCGGCCAGGAAGCGCAGCGTGGTGTCGACCGCGACGTCGGCCGCCGACCGCTCCCAGTGCTGTCCGCACTCGACCAGCAGGGCCTGGCGCGGACTGGCCGGGTCGTTGAACCCGCCGCGGTCGCGCATGCGCAGGCCGGCCGGATGCCCGGTGTCGATCAGCAGGTCCGCCGGCATGCCGATGCGGCGCGCGAGTTCGAGGTGCTTGTCGATCATTCCGCAGACGCCGATCGGCCGGCAGGGATCGTGCATCGAGTGGATGTCGAGCAGGAAGTCCGCCTGGTCGACGAAGGGCCGGAGCTGGCGCGCGCGACGCAGTTCGACCGAGTCGCGCGGCCCGAACAGCACCTCGTCGGCCCACACGCGGTTGTAGTCCTCGTCGACGCAGCGCGAGGCATCCGGATCGTCGAAGTCGAAACGCCCGAACGCCTCGACGTTGGCGAAGGCGAGGATCAGCCGGCCGGCGTCCGGACGCAGCCCGGAGCGGAACAGGAAGTCGAGCGCGATCGCGCCGCAGATCTCGTTGCCGTGCGTCAGCGCCTGCACCATCGCCGTCGGGCCGGGCCGGCCGGAGTCGAGGATGTGCGCGTAGTCGACGCCGGTGTTGCCGTCCCGGTACGGCGCGATGTCGGGCGGCTGGATCTCGATCGGGTAGTGCCGGTGGGCGTTCATCGCTTTTGAATGAAGTCTTGAATGGCTTCGACCAGGCTCGTCAGGTTGCTCTGCAGCGTCGCAAAGCCCTCTTTCGGAACGCAGCGCTCCTCGTCCATGTAGAGGCGCTTGTTGACTTCGACCTGCAGGCTGTGGCGCCCGCGCGCGGGATCCGAATAGGCGCGCACCAGCTCGACGCCCTTGTACGGATCGTTGACCTTCACCGCGTAGCCCATCGACGACAGCGCCTGGCGCACGAACTCCGTGAATGCCGGATCGCAGGTCGTCCGCTCGCGGTCGCCGAGCACGAAGTCGGCGCGCTCGGTGCCTTCGCCGCCTTCGCCCATCCTTCCCGCCACCGAGTTCATCGAGTGGCAGTTGATGTGGAAGACCTCGCCGAACTGCGCGTGCGCGGCGTCGATGAGCTGCCTCAGCGCGCCGTGGTACGGGGCATGGACCCGCTCGATGCGTCCGACCACTTCGTCCACGGTCAACCTGCGCCCGTAGATCGCGCGACCGTCGTCCAGCGTGCGCCAGACCAGCGCCTTGCCGATCGCCGCCTTGCCGCTCGGCACGAACGCGTGCGGCCAGTGGCCGCCGTCGATCAGTTCGAGGTCGATGTCGCCCGCATTCCGGTTGTTGTCGAGATAGGTGCGCGGAAACTCCGCGGCGAGCAGCGGGACGCCGAGCTCGGTCGCGGGCAGGTACAGCTGGTCCACGAAACAGTCTTCGCCGTCACGCAGGTCGAGCTCGCCGACGACGGCGTCGAAGTCGGACGGGAAGCGCAAGCCGGAGTGCGGCGAGTCGAGAACCAGCGGGACGGTCGGCACGGCCGGGCCGTGCAGCCGGAAGGCTTCGTGTTTCATGACGGCGTCGAGTCGTTCAGGTGGCACGCGGACTGCCGGCCGGGGGCGATCTCGCGCAGCAGCGGGACGTCCGACGCGCAGCGCGGCATGGCGTGCGGGCAGCGCGGATGGAAGTGGCAGCCGGGCGGCGGATTCATCGGCGACGGAATTTCGCCCTTGATCGGCACGAAGGTGCGGCGCTTGCGGTCGATGCGCGGCACTTCGGTGAGAAGCGCGCTCGTGTACGGGTGGTTGGGCGCAGCGAACAGCGCCTCGGTCGGCGCGATCTCGACGACACGCCCGAGGTACATCACGACCACCCGGTTCGACAGGTGCCGGACGACGCCGAGGTCGTGGCTGATGAACAGGTACGTCAGCCGGAACTCGTCGCGCAGGTCCATGAAGAGGTTCAGTACCTGCGCCTGGATCGACACGTCGAGCGCCGCGACGGCCTCGTCGCACACGAGGAACTCCGGCTTCACGGCCAGCGCACGCGCGATGCCGATCCGCGCGCGCTGGCCGCCGGAGAACTGATGCGGGTAGCGGCGCACGTAGCCGGGGTCGAGGCCGACGCGCGACAGCAGCTGGGCCACGTAGTCCTCGACCTGCTTCGCGTCCACGAGGCCGTGCACGCGCGGTGCCTCGCCGATGATGTCGGCCACCCGCATCCGCGGGTTCAGCGACGCGAACGGGTCCTGGAAGATCATCTGCACCGGACGCTGCGCACCGTTCATGTGGTGGATCGGCTGCCCGCGGTAGCGCACCGCGCCCGCGGTCGGCTCGTACAGTCCGCAGGCGATGCGGCCGAGCGTCGACTTGCCGCAGCCGGATTCGCCGACGAGTCCGACGACTTCGCGCTCGTCGACCGCGAACGTCACCTGGTCGACCGCGTGCACGGTGTGCTCGCTGACGCTGGCGCCGAGCCTGCGCGCGAATCGCTCGATGACGTCGAGGCGCTTCTCGAATCGCTTCGAGACCGCGTCGAACTCCAGCAGCGCGCGGTTGCGCGGACCTTCGTCTTGCCGACCGGTGGCGCTCACTGGACTTCCCTCGCGCTGCGCGCTCATGCCGCCTCACGCACCGCGTCGAGCGGGTAGTGGCAGCGCAGCGAGCGGCCGTCGAGCGCGGTCATCTCGGGCATCGTGCCGCACGCCTGTCCCGCGCGCGGGCAGCGGTCGCGGAATGCGCAGCCCGCACCGAGCTTGAGCAGCGACGGCGTCGACCCGCTGATCTGCTTCAGGCGCTGCCCGGGCGCAGTGGCCGCCGGCACCGAGTCGAGCAGCCCGCGCGAGTACGGATGGCGCGGCGCGTCGAGGACCTCGCCGGCGTCGCCGATCTCCACGATGCGTCCGGCGTACATCACCGCGATCCGGTCCGCGAGGCCCGCCACGACCGCGAGGTCGTGCGTGATCCAGATCAGCGAGGTGCCCGACTCGCGCGTCAGCTTCTGCATCTCGTAGAGGATCTGGCCCTGCACCGTGACGTCGAGCGCGGTGGTCGGCTCGTCCGCGATGATCAGTTCGGGGTTGTGCAGCAGCGCGATGGCGATGGCCACGCGCTGGCGCATGCCGCCGGAGAACTGGTGCGGGTACTGCTGCAGCCGCTCGGCGGCCGAGGCGATGCCGACGCGCGAGAGCACCTCGATCGAGCGGGCCCGGGCGGCCTGGCGCGAGACGCGCTCGTGCGCCAGCACCGTCTCGACCATCTGCGTCTCGATCGACAGGACCGGATTGAGCGTCATCATCGGGTCCTGGAAGATCATCGCGATGCGCCTGCCGCGCAGCGCCCGCATCCGCTCGGGCGGGGCGCCGACCAGTTCCTCGCCGTTGAACCGGATGCTGCCGCCGGCCACGCGGCCCGGCGGGTCGATCAGGCCGATGATCGAAAACCCGGTGACCGACTTGCCCGACCCCGACTCGCCGACGAGCCCAAGCACCTGGCCGCGGCCGAGGTCGAACGACACGTCGGCCACGGCCGGCAGCACGCCGTCGCGCGTGGCGAACTCGGTGCGCAGGTTGCGGACCTCGAGCAGCGGCGCCGTCATCGCGCCAGCCTCGGGTTGAGGACGTCGCGCAACTGGTCGCCGACGAGGTTGATCGCGAGGATCGTCAGCAGCAGCGCGATGCCCGGATACACGCTGATCCAGTACTTGCCCGACATCAGGTACTCGTAGCCGTTGGAGATCAGCAGGCCGAGCGACGGCTCGGTGGGCGGCAGGCCCAGGCCGAGGAACGACAGCGTCGCCTCGAGCGCGATGGCGTGCGCGACCTGCACGGTGCCGACGACGATCAGCGGCGGCAGCGCGTTCGGTAGCAGGTGCCGCAGCACGATGCGCGCGCCGGACAGCCCCAGCGACCGCGCCGCCTCGATGTACTCCTTGCTGCGTTCCACGAGCGCCGCCGAGCGCGCCGTCCGTGCGTAGTAGGCCCACTGCACGGTGACGAGCGCGATGATGATCTTGTCGATGCCCTTGCCGAGCACCGCGAGCAGGATCAGCGCGACGAGGATCGCCGGGAAGCCGAGCTGGATGTCGACGATGCGCATCACGATCTGCTCGAAGCGCCCGCCGAGGTAGGCGGCCAGGACGCCGACGATCGAGCCGATGGTCAGCGCGATCACGCCCGACAGAACGCCCACCATCAGCGACACGCGCAGCCCGTACATGATCGCCGACAGCATGTCGCGTCCCTGGCCGTCCGTGCCGAGCCAGTAGGTCAGGCCGTCCATGCTCTTCGCGCCGGGCGCCTGGCGCGCATCCATCAGGTCGAGCTTGGTCAGGTCGTACGGGTCCTGCGGCGCGAGCCACGGCGCGAACAGCGCGATCAGCACGATCACGAGCAGCATGGTCAGGCCGAGCATCGCCAGCCTGCTCTCGGCGAACTGGCGCCAGAAGCGGCCCCACGGCGTCTGCGCGGGTTCGATGGTGGCGAGCGGGGCCGGTGCAACGCTCATGACTTGACGTCCGCCAGCCGCACGCGCGGGTCGAGGATCGAGTACAGCAGGTCGACCACGAGGTTGATCAGGATGAACATGAACACGACCACCAGCAGGTACGCGACGACGACCGGACGGTCGAGCTGGAAGATCGAGTCGATCACGAGCTTGCCCATGCCCGGCCACGCGAAAATGGTCTCGGTGACGACGGCGAACGCGATCACCGAGCCGAGTTCGAGGCCGATCACGGTGACCAGCGGAATCATGATGTTCTTCAGCAGGTGCACACCGATCACGCGGCGCGTCGACAGGCCCTTGGCGCGCGCGAACTTGATGTAGTCGAGCAGGCTCTGCTCGCGCACCTGCGCGCGCGTCAGCCGGATGATCAGCGACAGTTTGAAGAGCGCCAGGTTGACCGCCGGCAGCAACGCGTAGCGCAGCCCCTCGGCGTTGAGGATCGACAACTGCAGGCCGAGGAACTCGGTCGTCGGCCCGCGGCCGGTCGACGGCAGCCAGCCGAGCTGCACCGCGAACACGATGATCAGGATCAGGCCGACCCAGAAGGTCGGCAGCGAGAAGCCGAGGATCGACCCGGCCATGATCGCCTTCGACACCGGGCTGGCCGGCCGCAGGCCGGCATACAGCCCGAGCGGGATGCCGAGCACCACCGCGATCACCATCGCGAGGAAGGCGAGCTCCAGCGTCGCCGGCATGCGCTCGAAGATCACCTCCAGCGCCGGCCGCGCGTACACGAAGGAGTTGCCGAGATTGCCGGTGAACGCGCCCTTCACGAAGGTCAGGTACTGCTCGTGGATCGGCTTGTCGAGGCCGAGGGCGGCGGCCGCGCGTTCCTTCTCGATCTGGTCGGCCGACGGATTGACGAGGATCTCGACCGGGTCGCCCACCAGGTACAGCCCGCCGAACACGAGCACCGACGTGATCGCGAGCACGAGCGCGGTCTGCGACAGGCGGCGGAGGATGTAGACGAACATCGTGAGTGGTTGGAAGCGCTGGCGAAGAAAAGGGCGCCAGCGGCGCCCTTTCGGCTTTCCCGCGGACCGGATTGTCGCGCTACTTGGCCGGCCGCGTCTCGAACGCGAAGGTGTACTGGTCGGCGCGCGCCTTGTATGCCATGTCCTTGCGCGTGGCCCACGTGCTGACCTCGTAGTGCAGCGGGACCAGGCCCATCAGCTCGCCGACCGCCTTGTCCGACGCGCGCGCCAGCATGATCCCGCGCTTGGTGTCGTCGATCGTGGTCAGTGCCTGCGTCAGCAGCGCATCCACCCCGGGGTCCGAGAAGCGGCCGCGGTTGGCGGTGCCGAGGCCCGCCTTCTGGTCGAAACTCGCCAGCAGCGCGCGCAGCGGCGACGACGTTTCCCCGGTCTCCGCGCCCCATCCGGCGAGCAGGAAGCTGAACTCCAGTTTCGAGCCGCGCGAGAAGAAGACGTTCGACGGCATCGTCTCCAGCTTGGTCGGGATGCCGTTGCGCGACAGGTACTGGGCGACGGCCTGGGCAATCTGCGCGTCGTTGATGTAGCGGTTGTTCGGCGCGTGCAGCGTCAGGCCGAACCCGTTGGGGTAGCCAGCTTCGGCCAGCAGCTTCTTCGCGCCCTCGGGGTCGTACTTCTCGGGCTTCAGGGTCTTGCTGGTGCCGAAGAACTGCTCGGGCAGCAACTGGCCGGCCGGGACGCCCTGGCCTTCCATGATGCGCGAGACGATGGTGTCACGGTCGATCATCTTCGAGATCGCGCGGCGCACGCGCGGGTCGCGCAGCGGGTTCGCCTCCATCGGCTTGCCATCGGTGGTCGTGACGAATGGCGAGTTCTTCTCGCGGCCGGAGTCCATGTGCAGGTAGATGATCCGGTTGGACACGGCCGACGAGACCGAGACCCGGCTGTCTTTCGACAGCTTGGCGATGTCCGCGGTGGGCACGCCCTCGATCATCTGGACGTCGCCGGCGAGCAGCGCGGCCACGCGGGCCGGCGCGCTCGGGATCATCTTGAAGCGCACGTTCTCCCAGGCCGGCTTCTGGCCGTAGTAGGCGTCGTTGCGCTTGAGCACCACGCGGTCGCCCGCGACGTACTCGACGAGTCGGTATGGCCCGGTCCCGATCATCGCCTTGCCGGAATTGAAGTCCTCGGTCTTGGCCGTCTCGGCCACCGACTTCGGCAGGATCATCACGGCGCCCATGTCGTTCGGCAGCAGTGGGTGCGGCTTGTCGGTCTTCAGCCGCAGCGTCAGCGGATCGACGGCCTTGATCTCGACGATCGGCCGTACGAAGAACGCGAACGAGGCCGGGCTGTTCGGCACGTTGGGCACGCGCTTGAAGGTGGCGATCACGTCGTCGGCGGTGAAGTTCTGGCCGTTGTGGAACTTCACGCCCTTGCGCAGCTTGATCTCCCACTCGAGGTCGTTGATCGCCTTCCACGACTCCGCGAGGCCCGGCTGCATGCGCTGGCTCTCGTCCTGCCTCACGAGGGTCTCGAACACATGGCGACCGAGGCTGTTGTTCGGCGTCAGGTTGTGGAAGTGCGGGTCGAGCGATGTGACCGGCGTGGACAGCCCGATCGTCAGGTCGGCCGCGTGGGCCGAAACGCCGAGCGCGAGCGACAGGATGGCCGCGCCGGCAGCGCGATGGAAAGTGCGCAACATGGATTCCTCCGGACCGTGAGGCCGCTAGCTTAGCCGTTCGGCGCTGGCGCCTGCGATCCGCGTGCCCGGCCATCCCACGGCAGGGACAAACCCGGCCGGAGCGTGGCGCCGAGCTGGCGCGGTGGTAGGCTGGCCGCCCCTCGCCCTGGAGCACGCCATGAAATCTCCGCTGTTGACCCTGGCCGCGGCCGTGACCGCGCTGCTTCCCGCGCTGGCAAGCGCCGCCCAGACCATCGTCGACGAGTGGCCGAACGTGAAGGTGCCCCCGGCGCCCGCGCTGAAACCGGTGACGATCGACCCGAAGACGACCGCGCTGCTGATGCTGGACTTCGTCGCCCCCAACTGCAATCCGCGGCCGCGCTGCGTGGCCTCGGTGCCGGGCGCGAAGAAGCTGCTCGAGGAAGCGCGGGCGCGCGGCATGACGATCGCCCACGCCACGACGTCCGCCACCAAGGCGGCCGACATCCTGCCGGACCTCGCCCCGAAGGGCGACGAACCGGTCGTGTCGTCCGGCGTCGACAAGTTCCGCAACACCGAGCTCGAGAAGATCCTGAAGGACAAGGGCATCCAGCACGTCATCGCCATCGGCACCGCGGCTCACGGCGCCGTGATGTACACGGCCAGCGGGGCGGTGCTGCGCGGCATGAAGGCGATCATCCCGGTCGACGGGATGTCCGCCAACGACCCGTTCCCCGAGCAGTACGTCGCCTGGCACCTGACCAACGCGCCGGTGATCGGGCCGAACGTCACGCTGACGAAGTTCGATCTGCTGAAGTTCTGACGCCAGCCGGAGCCCGCTTCGAGCTTCGCCCCGGGACAGCTGAAATGCAAAGGGGCCGGTCCAGTCGACCGGCCCCTTCTCGTTCTGGTGGCCAAGGACGGAATTGAACCGCCGACACAAGGATTTTCAATCCTCTGCTCTACCGACTGAGCTACTTGGCCGTCTCGGATGACCGGTCAAAACGACCCCGGTCTCGAAGGGCGCGAAGTATAGCGAACCACGCTCTCCCTCCCAAATCGGGCCCTCTGGCGGCTGCGATAATCCGCACCATGGATCCCCTTCGTTTCGACGTGGCCGTGGTCGGTGCCGGCGTGGCCGGCCTGGCGACCGCCCTGGGTCTCGCGCAGCAGGGCCAGAAGGTCGCCTTGATCGGGCCGCGCGCCCGCATTCACCAACCATCGCCGGCAGCGCCGTACGACGCGCGCATCTATGCGCTGGCGCCGGGCAGCGCAGCGCTGCTCGAGCGGCTCGGCGTCTGGGGCCGGGTCGACGCGGATCGCGTGTGCCCGGTGGAGCGGATGCGGGTCTTCGGCGATGCAGGCGACGAACTGACGTTCGACGCCTATGCGGCGACGGTCGAGCGACTCGCGACCATCGTCGAGGAATCGGAACTGGCGCGAGTGCTCGATGCGGCCTGCGACTACCAGCCCGCCATCACGCGCATCGACGCGGCCTTCCAGTCGCTCGAAGCGCAGGCATCGGGCGCGGCCGGACTTCAACTTGCCGATGGCCGTCGCTTGTCGGTCGCGCTGCTGGTGGGCGCCGATGGCGCGAACTCGGCCGTGCGCGCGGCGGCAGGCATCAACGCTGAACTCAAGCCGTACCTGCAGACGGCGCTGGTCGCGAACTTCGAGTGCGGGCAGCCCCACCTGAACACAGCGTGGCAATGGTTCACCGACGAAGGCATCGTCGCGCTGCTGCCGATGCCGGGTGACCGCGTCTCGCTGGTGTGGTCGGCTCCCGAGGCGCTGGCGCCGCAACTGCAGTCACTCGAACCCGCTGCGTTCGCCGAACGTGTCACCGCACTCTCGCGGCACGTGCTTGGGTCGTTGACGCCGATCGGCCCCGCACACGCGTTCCCGCTGAGGCTGCTCACCGTCGGGCGACTCGTCGGGCCGTCGCTGGCGCTCGTCGGCGACGCCGCGCACGTGGTTCATCCGCTGGCGGGGCAGGGTCTCAACCTCGGCCTGCAGGACGTCGACACGCTGCTGCGGGTGGTCGGCGAGCGCGAGCCTTTCCGGGCCTGTGGTGATCCGGTCGTGCTGCGTCGCTACGAGCGTGCGCGTGCGGAATCTATCGGCCTGATGCGCTTCGCGACCGACGGGCTGGCGCGGCTCTTTGCCGTCGACGATCCGCTCGTGCGCGGAGCCCGCAACGCGGGCATGGCCATGGTCAATCGCCTCGGTCCGCTGAAAAGCCGGCTGATCCGCCAGGCGCTCGGTTGAACCCGACCGGCCGCGTCCTGTCTATCCGGAACCTGCAGGTCGCCTCGGTAAACTGGCGGCTATCACATTGGAGAACACGATGAAGAGTTGGCTGCGGCACGCAAGCGTGCTGGCAATGACGTTGGCGTGCACGGCGGCGCTTGCTCAGGCACCCGCCCAGGCACCCGCTTCGAAGGCCGCCCCGGCGGCGGCCGCGACCGAGGCGCAGGTCGCCGCGCGGTTCGCCGAGCGGTCCGGTGGATCCAAGCCGGACCAGGTGTTCAAGGGGCAGGCCGGCCTGTTCGAAGTGCTGATCGGCGGCGAGCTGTACTACGTCGACGCCAACGTGAACTTCGTCATCGCGGGCACGATGTTCGACGCGCGCACGCGCGAGAACCTGACGCAGAAGCGCATCGACACCGCGCTGAAGGTGGACTTCAAGTCGCTTCCTTTCGATCGCGCCATCAAGACGACGCGCGGCAATGGCTCGCGCACCATCGTCACGTTCGAGGATCCGAACTGCCAGTACTGCAAGCGGCTGTGGCAGACGATGGGAGACCTGAAGGACGTGACGATCTACACGTTCCTCTACCCGATCCTGTCGGCCGACTCGAATGCCAAGTCGAAGGCGATCTGGTGCTCCAAGGACAGGGTCGCGGCCTGGGACCAGTACATGGTCGGAGGCAAGGCGCCCGCCGCGGCGGCCGACGGCTGCAAGCATCCGATCGACGAGAACGTCGCCCTCGGTCGTTCGCTCGGCATCAACGGCACGCCGACGATCATCTTCGCCGACGGTTCGCGGGCGGCCGGCGCGCTGCCCGTGCCGATGATCGAGCAGCGGATCGCCTCGGCGAAGAAGTAGCCGGCGCTAACGCTTCAGCAGCGCCTCGGGCGCGACGCCTTTCGGGGCAAGCATCCAGGCGCTGCCTTCGTGTTTCTGCCGGCCGGCCTTTTCCCCGGCTTCGGCGCCGAATCCCCAGAAGTAATCGAAGCGCAGCGGTCCGCGGATCGCGCTGCCGGTGTCCTGCGCCATCATCGGCCGCACGAACGCCGCGCCGGTCGCGGGATCGGTCGACCTGAGCAGGAGCGGGACGCCCAGCGGGATGAAACGCGTGTCCACCGCGAGCGACGCGTGGGGCGTCAGCGGCACGTTGAGCGCGCCCTTCGGCCCGGTGGCAGGATCGCCGAGCGGGAGCTCGCGGAAGAACACGAAGCTCGGGTTCTGTTCGAGCAACTGGTCCAGGCGCCGCGGATTGAGCGCCGCCCACGCCTTGATTCCCTGCATCGACGCCTGGTCGATCGTCAGCTCGCGCTGGTCGACGAGCCATCGTCCAATCGACCGGTACGGGTGTCCGTTGCTGTCGCCGTAGCCCAGGCGGGTGACGCCGCCATCGTCGAGCATCACGCGACCCGATCCCTGCACCTGGAGGAAGAAGGCGTCGATGGGGTCGTCCACCCACAGCAGTTCCTGGCCGCGCAGGAGGTTGCCGCGCATGATCTCGCCGCGGTTCGGATACGCGACGACCTTGCCGTTGTGCATGCGGCCACGCAGGCGCAGGCCGGCGAGTTCGGGATATGTGCCCGCCAGATCGATGGCGACCAGGTCGGCCGGCACGCGGTAGATCGGCACACGGTATTTCGGCGACGGCCTGCGGCTGCCGTTCAGCAAGGGCTCGTAGTAGCCGGTCACGAGGCCCGTGTCCCGGACCTCGGCGGCCTTCGCGTCGACGGGAGCCACCGCACGGATGCGATAGGCATCGAACGCGCCGGCGAAGAAACTGCGTATGGCCGTGGCGGAGCGGCGGTCGACCGCCGCGGCGCGCGCGCATGGGGCTTTCCACGCCGGGTTCGTTGCGAGGGCCTGGCATGACTGCAGGAACGCCGGCCAGGCCGCGATCCAGTCGGCGTCGCTTGCCGCGGGTAGAGACGCGAACGCGATGCGGTCGTAACGGGCCACGGCATCGGCGCGCATCGGTGGCAGCGGCTGCGGCGCTGCCGGCGCCGGTTGCGCCGCGGCTGGCGGACGCGCCACGGGCGGAGCCGCAACGACGGGAGGTTGGACCGCGGCGGGAGGCGCCGACATGGTCGGTGGCGCCGCCGGACCTGAGGCAGGCGGCGCGGGTCGCGACGGTGGCAACGAGGGCGGAGTGGCGGGCGCAGTCGTGGGCGGCGGTGCGGCGCACGCGGCGAGCAGCAGCGCGGCGACGACGGCGCTGAGCCGCCGGCGCGCATCGCGGCTCCTACAATGATCGCTGTCTTCCCGGTGCCCGGTCATGTGGTTGA
>Ga0209079_10000376_pt1 | contig 18151 bp, 28 predicted proteins | sample PPLLaktember2015_2_FD_187259 | JGI IMG/M metagenome (GOLD analysis project Ga0209079, IMG submission 187259) | Freshwater sediment microbial communities from Prairie Pothole Lake near Jamestown, North Dakota, USA - PPLs Lake P7 Core (6) Depth... | ecosystem: Environmental > Aquatic > Freshwater... | reverse complement strand
CAGTTGAAAGAAGTGCGCGCCCGTTCCGACCGGCTTGCCGAACTCGAACTGCGGGAGTGGCATACCTCACTTCTCATCGAACGGGCGGAAGCCTGTCCCTGCCGGGCCGGCGAGCATATCGTGGTCTATCAGCGGGTTTCGGGCGCCCAGCAACCGAGAAAGAGCTGGTTTTACTAGAGGCAGTCAACCCGGCCCGCAGATCACGTATTCACCCAGACGAGCGGCGCTTTCGGGCGGCGTTTTCTGTTACTTACAAAGTCGATGAAGCCGTGACGGGTGATTCTGGCGCATAGCCAGGGGTCACGATAATCCTTGCTGACTTTTGGCTGCTTGGGTGCGGGCACACAAATGCGAGGCTTGAGCATGTCTAGGAAAGTCGGGGCGATTCACACTTATAGCGGCTCCTATTCCGTTCGGTAACGCACACAGCTCTCGCCTAAGTGCGCTGTCGCACAGCGCTGGTCATCTAACAAGGTCATCCTGTAGACAGACCGCTTAACAAGGAGTCGCGAAAATGGATGAGTCAACATTCTTGGGATCGTGGGCAGACCGCCTTGTGCGGTTGCCCGCCATCACCTTGCCCGGGATTGCCATGTCAGCTCAACATGAAAAGGATTTATCGTTAACACAAGCCGCCTCTGCCAGAGACGAGGTATTTGCGCACGATCCCTTGCGGCGAAAATTGCATCTGACACTCGCGTTCGGCATCGCCTTCCTGATCGCGACGCTGGTAACCAGCTACATGCAGGGTAGCGCCGGTCTTGATGCCTTGTCGCGAGTGGCGCTGACCAACTCACACGCTGACCACGTAGATCAATTGCGACTGCACATAACGGGCGCCCAATTGATTTCGAGCGCATATATGCTCACCCGCAATCGTGAATACCTAGTTCGCTTCAACGAAAAAATCCGTTTGATTCGTGATGACATCAAATCCATCAGCGAGAATATGAAGGACGAAATCGCCATCGACCGTCTTGTAAAAGCGGCACTTGCAACGGTTGTAACAATGGAGATCCAGGTTGGCAGAGTGATGCGCGGAGAAGCACAGGAAGAACAATCTGTGACGCAAAGCCCCCTGCTTATGTTGCGCTATGAAGCCGAAGATCAATCAGTAAAGCGCTTATTGGCGATGCAGAATGTGCTCGACGTTAAGCAATCGGTGGCCAGCTTTCGCCAAATCCAGATTGTAACCGTGGTGCTCGCTGTCGCAGCACTGGTGTTACTACTGTTGGCCATCACCGAAAATCATAAACAATATACCTTGCGCCGAAAAATCAACCAGATGCTGGTCGCCGAGAAAGATAGTCTCGAACGAATGGTCAGAGACCGTACCGAAGAATTGACTACGCTTGCCAGTTATCTGTCTGAAGTTCGCGAGGAGGAGAAACTGCATCTGGCTCGCGAACTCCACGACGAACTGGGCGCATTGATGACCTCCGCCAAGCTCGACTCCGACTGGATCGAACGCAAACTGCCGGATGAAACACGGGCGTTGGTGGCGTACCGACTTGCGCGGCTGCGTCAGTCTCTTGCCAGCGGAATTGCGCTCAAACGCCGTATCACCAATGACCTGCGCCCTGCCTTCCTGTTTGACCTTGGGCTAGTCGAGGCGTTGCGGGTCTTGGTAGGCGAGTTCAATCAGGGCGACGAACTTGTCCTGAATCTCGACTTGCCCGACGACGAAACCGTGTTTACCGAAGATGTGGCGCTGAGTGTGTTCCGGATTGTTCAGGAAGCACTGACCAATATCCGCAAATATGCGCAGGCGCAGCAGGTAGACATTACGCTGCAACTTGAATCTGGCGTCTTGGACCTGAGGGTTGCAGACGATGGCGTAGGGTTCGACACCGCACAACTCAAGTTAGGGCGGCATGGCCTGGCCGGAATCAAACATCGTGTGCTCACCCATGGCGGTACGCTGGATATTCAATCAACGGCAGGCTGCACCACCCTGCAGGTGCGTATACCCATTACGCCTGCAGCAAGACCGGACGCACTTTTCGCTCTGGCTGCCTGAGCTTGTGGCGATTCAGTATTCGTGGGCCGCAGCTGCAGCCAGCTCGATGTATTCCACCAGTTCATCGGCATTGAGCGACTTGTCATAAAAAGCATCGCAGCCCAGACGTATACAGCGATGATGCATGCTGGCGTGCGCATAGTTGGTGAGCACCACCTTGATGGGTGAACCGTAGCGTTCTGGTTCAGCCTGCAACGCCGCCAGCACGCCAATGCCACTGCCTTGCCTGAGTTCGATATCAATGACGACCAGCTCGACCGGAAACTGCATCAAATACTGCAAAGCCTTGGCTTCACCGTCGACGCTGCCCCGGAAATCGATGGCATCGATCTCACCCAGGATGCCTCCCAGCAATTCCTGTAACAACAACGAGTCTTCGATCAACAGAACTTTGAACATGGGTGGATGAAGCGTATCCGGACTGCCTACCCTCCAGGGTAAGCAGGACTACTCGGTGATCAGGCCATGACGCATGGCGTAGGTGGCTAATTCGGCATTGCTCGCGACGTTGAGCTTTTCGGTAAGTCGGGAACGATACGTGCTGATAGTCTTGACACTCAAATTGAGTTCGCGGGCGATGTCCGATACGGATTCGCCGCGCGCCAGTCGCAAAAAAACCTGCAGTTCGCGATCTGACAATCCTTCGTGCAGCACAACGCTGCGTTCGCCGCTCATCTCGTCAGCCAGCAACTCCGCTGTGCGTTCGGATACATAACGACGGCCCTGCGATACGATATGAATTGCGCGCAGCAATTCATCCGCCTCGCAGTCCTTGCATAAATAGCCATTGGCGCCGTTGCGGATCATCGCCAGCGCATAGGTTTCCTCGGGGAAACCGGTGAGGATCAACACCTTGAGTGCAGGGTAACGCTGACGTACTGAACGCAATACATCCACACCGCTCTTTCCGGGTAAGGAAATATCAAGCAACAACACATCGCACGGCTTCGTACGTAATTGCGCAAGCGCATCGTCACCATTACCCGATTCGAAACTGATCTGGATCGATGCATCCTCGCTCAGCAACTCGCGAAATCCGGTCCGCACAATCTGATGATCGTCGACGATAGCAACCGTGATCATGCTGCGCCTTTCTCGTTCCAGCTACGACGAATCATCCGGCAGGCACACACCGTTAGCGCCCGTGATCCATATTGACTACAACAGTGACGATAGCCATCACCAAAAAAACCACAAAAAGGACTTTGGCGATGCCCGCTGCGCCTGCCGCCAGTCCTGTAAAACCCAGGATTGCGGCGATTATCGCGATGATAAAAAATACGATGGCGTACTGCAACATGGTCTTTTTCCTTAGATGTGAGGCCGGCCACCTGTAACAAGGCTACCTGTAACAATGTGTCAGGCTGCCACATCCCGAGCTTAGTCCAGAGGGGATTCCTGTCTATCAGTTGTCACCTAGGTGCATGTCAGACAATACCCACAAGCAACCGTAGCTGAACAGGTCAATCACTACTTGATTGCCTTGACGGCCAGTAAGCCGATCACAAGGAACACTACGAACAGGGCGATAGCGATGTAGAACAGGATTTTTGCGATGGCACCTGCGCCCGACGCGATGCCTCCAAAACCGAATAGTGCGGCTACCAGCGATACAACAAAAAATATCAAGGCCCATTTAAGCATGATAGAAACTCCCGACAGTGGACAAGGAAAGCAACAAGCTGCATGCAAACATGTCAGCACGCAGTCATTATTTGGCATCCACCCAACTATGTCAGTCGGATAGCGCCACAAGCAATCCGAATCCAAGCCTTGTCGTGCTGTAAGACATGTCTGACGAGCTGATGCAGCGGCTTGGTGTCGGATGACGCCTACACGCGTGTAGTGTATCGGCGTACACGTGATTGTTGCGTTCTCTCATAGGCGCAGATTCCAGCGATGGGTACGATGAACTTCATGCAGCCATGTCGGGTTTGCATGACTTTTCAAACCAAGGAGATCCAAATGGAAACCACCGCTTTTGCCAAACCCGTTGAAACGCTTGCCGACGACGTCAAGAACAGTGCAACCGTGGAGAACGCCAAGCAATCAGCCGACGAAATTCGTGCCCATACCGAAGAATTAATTGCGCGCAGCAGAAATGCCGTGCGCCAGGGTGCAACCCACACACGGGAAGCTCTATCCCAAACAACGGACCAAGTCGCTCACTATGTGCAGGATCAGCCGCTCAAATCCTTACTGATGGCAGCCGCAGCCGGGGCCGCAATTGCGCTGCTCGCAGCGGCATTGAGCAATCGCCACAGCCATCATTGAATGAAAAGCCGACAAGCCCCAGGAGCGGCTAGATGTTGTCGCCACTGATCCGTCTTCTCATCAGCGAACCAGGTCTGCTGCTTGACCATGCAACGGGTTATGTCGCGGTAATCCGGCAGGATGCAAGCGGCTGGCCGACGCGCCTGAAGCAGCGTATCGGCTGGCTCATGGTGCTGGCGGCAAGTGGACTGATAGGCATGATGCTGGCAGGCGTCAGCCTGATGCTCTTTGCCGTTACCGGGGTGCAACACTGGTTACTCTGGGCAGTACCGGGCTTGCCGCTCGCCATCACGCTGGTTACCGCCGTGAGACTCGCTCAAGCCCCACGCACCCATCCCTCGTTCGCCCATGTACGCACTCAACTGTGTGAGGACATGAAATTATTTGGCCACGAGCTTCAGGAACCAGCCGACAGGCATGCCGAAACATGAACACAGACAACCCAGCCCCGACGGGTATCGAATCAGACAGCTTTGATCCGGAAGCCGCCATTCCAATCAATGCTGAAGCCCGGCTGGAAATCAATCGCGCCATATTGCGCCAACGACTTTATCGTCCGGAGGCCAAGCCGAATAACCGCATGCTAGGCGAAATGGGCGGCATCGCGGCGCCATTCGCGCGTCAATGGGTACGCCAGCATCCTTATGTCAGCTTGGGGGGTGCGGCCCTTGCGGGCGCGTTACTGGTTCGCTGGAAACCATGGCGAGGCTTGACGGGGTCGCTGCTGGCCGGGCTAGTTATGCGCAAGGTACTGAATTTGTCTCTTACTCGGGCGGCCACGCACTGAACAAGTTGCTGAATGGCTCCGGGAATTCGCAATCCACATCACAGAAGCTTTGAATCAAAGCCCCATGAACGCCAGGGCATGGTCTTGAGACGCATGTTTACATCTGTTCTGATTTCTTTGTGTGGATATCCATTGAGGGGTACTGAATGAAAACCCTGATAGTGGGCCGCTTCGTACGCTACGACCAAGGCGAAGCGGCGGCATATGAATTGCAACAGGCGGGCTGTTCAGCGGATGAAATGAGCCTGTTCTATATCAACCCTCAAGGACAACACGACCTCCATTCGCTCGGCGGCGACGAGGATGAATCTGCGTGCACGCATGATGCCGGTTTCCGTGCAGTTGCCACTGCGGCAGGTGGGGGCGGGATTGGCGGACTGATAGGGCTGGCAACGCTTCCTTTGCTGGGGCCAGCCGGGCCGTTGCTGGGTGCGGCGGTAGGTGCCTATACCGGATCGCTGGTGGGCGCGCTGGGCGGCATGAAACGATCCGAAGAGGCAGCAGACGAAATCGATGCACGCAACACGAACGAGTTGCCAGCCCCAGAGCCCGCCATGCTGCGTGACGCGGAAATCTCCCCCACATCCCCGACGCTGACGAAGTTGCTGCGCGTCAGCCCGGCGTGATGCTAGCGGTAGCCGTCGCCACCGCAATACAAAGTGCAGATGCGGAAACCATGCTAGGTCGATATGCCTTCCAGATCCAGCAGTCCAAAGGCGATCTGCGTAACGGCGACTGGATCGACTTTGATCCACTGGCAACCCCTGAACAAACCGGATAACCCCCTCCCTAAAACCATGCGAAGTGATCCACCGCCAACAGACAGCTTGCTCTATCGGACTGGAATGTCTTAGTGCAGGTGTCTGTTGAGTACGCCGTCCATGGACCGAAAAACTGCTCGAGCACAGATCAGTGCTGTTGCGTTTGCAACTCTGACTCGGCTTTGATGACTTTTCAGGACAACGATTTTGCAGAATCGAGCTCAATCACGCTGATGCGGCCATCGCCTTCCAGATAACATCTTTTCACCCTGCTTACAGCATCGATGCCCTGTTCGCGCAGCTGGCTCATCAGCTCTTCGACGCTGATCATTTCCTGCCGCAGATTGCGCCGCTGGATTAGCCCATCCTTGATCAACAACAATGGAGCGAAGCGCAACAGGCGTTGTACCAATGGCGAGGATAGCCCAGCCAGTCGAGAAAATAATCCCAGAAGGCTATTGTCGCCACCAGTACGATGCCTTCGGTAATCGACTTGTAATCACTCGCCATTGCGTTTTGCGACGCGTCGGCAACCAGCACCACGACGAGCACATCGGCAATGCCAATTTGTCCACCTTCGCGCCGCAACAAACGCAGCAGAAAAAACATAAACAGATAGATGATCGTACCGCGCAGAAAATCTCAGTGAGGTCAATCGTAGGGACAAAAATCTCGTGCCAATCCATATCGAAAAATTCCGTACTGCGTGCATGCAGCAGTAGGGAATTGTCGGCATCAGAATGCGCCAGATACTCTCGTTAGACGCGGAGGAATACCGTCCACTGTGACTTTCAACTCTAAAGGAACCCAGTGTAGTCCACTAATTTACGCAAACGACCGCAACCACCCTGCGGCGGATAAGCACGCCAGACATCGGTTCGGATGCTTGGCGGATTCAACTCTGTTCACCAGCCTGCGTGAGAAATTGTGCGCGTGCGGGAAACCGAATCTGTCACGACATCAGCTGATTAACGTAAGAGAAATCTTAAAATTTTCCAGACGTGTCCGACGGGTAGCTGCGTATCCGATATCCAACGCCGTCGACGGAGTCCAGCATGTCACCAAGACGCCGCGATCGGGTTTCGTTGATTCGTACAGGTCCGGACAGAACTGAGCAACACTCCGGGTGCCGGCGCTGTGCTTCAGTCATTTCCTACACACAGCATCGCCAGAGGATGACTTTTCTCTGTCGCGGTCCGGTCTACGCTTGAGGTCCATTCTATCGATCCAGCCTGCCTGCTGTGCTACGGGCGCTGGCCCACTGTTCAAGGAAGGAGGGCCGTCATGCAAAATCCAGCGCAATCATCTGCCTTGGCATATCCTGATGAGTCACTGATCCACCACTTCGAGCAGTTTATTACTGCGGATTCATTCCCCTGCGTCGGCGCAAAGTCGGCACTGAGCCGCGGACAGATCGTGTATCAGATCGAGCACGATTTGCTAAGCGGCCCAGCCGCTGCTACGGTGACTTCCCTGCAGCGTTTCAGCCAGGAGTACGATCGCGACACGGCCTTGTTCCGGAGCGTAGTCGTCTTGTTTCGCCACCCCGCTACGTTCACGGAATTGTCGTTCGAGTCGGCGCTGTGGCGCTATCTCCAGAAAATGCACTATGCCGATGACATTCACCACTACTGGGACCCAAGGGTGAGCAATGACCCGGCGTCTGCGAATTTCAGCTTCAGCGTCGGCGGACGGGGCTACTATCTCTTGGGTATGCATCCCCGGGCGAGCCGGGCCGCACGACGTTTCATTCGCCCCGTCCTGGTATTCAATCTGCACGATCAATTCGAAAGATTGCGCAGCGACGGCAAGTCGCTGACGATACGCGACACCATCATCAAGCGCGACACGCAACTGGAAGGCACACCGAACCCCATGCTCCAAGCTTTTGGCAACAGTTCAGATGCCGCTAAGTACAGCGGGCGTGAAGTAGACGACCAGTGGACCTGCCCGTTTCATGCGCGCTGAAATCCCCCCGCGCTGCGGAGTCGCCTTCGAACTTATGGCCGGCTAGCGGCTGCGGGTCATCGATCCGAGGGGCGAGCAGGTCTCCGACCTGATTGCGTTCAACCTCGACGACACGCAGGAGTACCTGTCCTCGGGGCGCACGCTCGACTACGCGTCCAGGCTCTTCCTGACAACCGGCGACCTCCTGTATTCCAACCGCAGCAGGCCGATGTTCCGGATCGGCGAGGATCGTACACGACGCCATGACTTTCTGTTGACACCCTGTTCCGCCGACACCTTCCATATCCTCTACGGCCACGAACATCCGCACCGCGGCTGCCACGGCAACCTGGCAGAAACACTCGCGCCTTACGGCATCACACCCGACCAGATCCCAGTCACCTTCAATGTCTTCATGAACGTTGACGTCAACGGCGAAACTGGTGAAATCGCGGTCAGGCCGCCCCCAAGCAAGGCGGGCGACTACGGGGATTTCGTTGCGCAAATGGATTTGATCGTTGGCCTGACCGCCTGGTCCGCCGAGCAGTCAAAAAACTACAGCTTCAAACCTATCGAATACGACGTGTTCAACGCCTGATTGCCAGAGGACTGGGGTTTCCCATTCAGTCGCTGGCGCACCCCGGCGCGGCCGGATCAGTATTTCAGCTTCATCTTCGATATCGGTGGGCAGCAGCCGACCATGGCAATCGGTAAAGGCAACAAGCTGACATTGCCAAACGTGGAAACGTCTTAAAACGCTTGTGCAGGATTCATTTCAGGCTTCTTGCGGGTTCGTTTCCCTTCCATCGAGTGCGGTTAGCCAACCGTTATCCCAACAACCGGCCAGCTTCAACACTGCCATTCGTTGGAAATCGCCAGTAATGATGACGGTATTGCTGCATCTGCAGTTTGACGAATTCGAACGCGCGGTCTGGGCAGGTCTTGCCGGATTGCGCCGATCAGGTCATGCAGCGAGCCGATTCGCATCCGCGCGGGCGGTCACCCTCATCGTGAGCAGCATGCCGCCCACAATTGCAAACCATCGGGCGTTCGTCATGGATCAAGAGGCAATGGGCAAAGTCCCATTAATATTTTGACAGCCACTTCATCCTGACCTTCTGCAGCCAGGACAAAACCTGGTTTCCGCATTTTCAGACATGTCTGACACGGAAGTCGGACGAAACTACGCTGCCAATCACCGACGTTATGCGCATTATTCAGTTGTCGCTTGCGATTGGCCATATTGCTGCGTAACCGACATTTTATTGACAGGTTTGAGCTGACATCAGCAGCCCTGCACACAGGACAAGAACATGAACCGGACCGCCGTGGAAGACCTGAACTCCCTCTTTGATAAGGATGGTTTCTTTATCGATCCTGGGCAATGGGATATCGCGTTGGCGCAGCGCATCGCGCATTCCGAGGACATGGGTGAAATGGATGAGTTACAGCAGGAGTTGTTACTGACCTTGCGCGATGAATTCCAGAAATTCGGTGCGGTCACTGCTTTGAGCCACATCTGTCATCTCAATGATCTCGACGCGGATTGTCTGCATCAGCTGTTCCGTTCCCCGCGTCAGGCATGGCGTATCGCGGGTCTGCCCAATCCGGGTGAAGAAGCCAAAGCGTACCTGGCCTGAATCCCCGCCCAATCACAGCGCCGCGATGACGCGAAATCGGCATCAAGGAGGCAGCATGACGACCACCAAAATTCGGGGCCTGAACGCAATTTTAAAACCCTGTACCCGGCAGGCTTCCTGTTGGTTTCGCACCCGAATCATCGTGAACCCGCGCTGATTTTTCCAACCCTGAAATGAGGTTAATCGAATGAACAAACAAATGATTCTCGCTACCTGCCTGATCTTGACACCCCATCTGGCCAACGCAGCAAACGAGCCCGCAGCAACCGAAAAGCCCATGGTGCATGACGGAGATGCCAGCAATACCGGCATCAACAAACGTGACCGGGATGACAACACCTTAACCCCGATGGATCAGATGAATAACCCGTCTGATTTGAAGATTACCCAGGAGATTCGCCAGGCACTGATGAAAGGCGAATTTTCCATGGATGCAAAAAACATCAAGGTCATTACCCGCAATGGCACCGTGACCTTACGCGGTCCGGTCAAGACCGCTGCCGAAGTGGAAAAAATCAGCGTCCTGGTCAAAGCCATGCCAGGCATCAAAAGCATCGACAACCAATTGCAAGTCAAATAGTTTTTAAAAGGAAACCATCATGTCTAAAACCGTAATCTGTCTCGCCAATACCGAAGCTCAAACTGAAACCATCGTTCAGCGTCTGAATGAAGCCGGCATTCCCACCAGCGACGTGTCCGTGCTGTTTCCGGACAAATCCGGCAGCCGTGATTTTGCGCACGAGCACAACACCAAAGCGCCGGAAGGCACCGCCATCGGCGCCAGCGCAGGGGGTGTAACCGGTGGCGTGCTGGGTCTGCTGGCCGGCATCGGCGCGCTGGCCATTCCGGGCGTGGGTCCGTTCATTGCGGCCGGCCCGATCATGGCAGCGCTGAGTGGCGCGGCCGTTGGCGCAACCATCGGTGGCATCGCCGGCGCCCTGATCGGCATGGGTATTCCTGAATATGAAGCCAAGCAATACGAAGCCAAGATCAAGGAAGGCAACATCCTCATCTCGGTGCATACCGATGATGGTGATGTGATCGACCGGGTCAAAGCCATCATGAAAGAAGCTGGGGCGGCAGACATCACCAGCACCGGTGAAGTCAGCGTGAGCGACGATGAGCGCATGCCCAGAAGCCGTCATGCCCTATAAACCAGTCGCTCAAGCGATGAATCACATTTTTCAACCTGGAGAAGATCATGGGTAAATACCTGCTTGGCTGGCTATTGGGCGTACCTGTAGTGTTATTGGTTATTTTCTTCTTGTTTTTCTAGTCACTTAACACCCCTCTTCAAATGGAGCTAAACACCATGGCGACACCAGAACCCAAAGATGCCTGCGACCTGCTTGACGACGATCACAAAGCCGTCAAGAAAATGTTCAAGGCTTATGCCGAGCTGGTAGAGCAGCCCGGCAGCACGAAAAAGACCGCGCTCGACAAAAAGCGCGAGCTTGCCAACAAAATCTGTTTCGAATTGACCGTGCATGCGCAACTCGAAGAAGAGATTTTCTATCCGCCGGTGCGCAAGGCGATCAAGGATGAATTGCTGATGAACGAGGCAGAAGTCGAGCACGAAGGTGCCAAGGCCTTGATTGCACAGATTCAGAACATGGATCCCGCTGATGCGATGTTTGACGCGAGGGTCACGGTGTTGGGCGAGTACGTCGACCATCATGTCAAGGAGGAGCGCACAGATATGTTCCCGAAGGCGCGCGCCAGCAAAGTGGATCTGGTGAAAATGCGCGACGCTCTGCAAGCGCGCAGGGTTGAACTGACGGCGGATTCGGAAGCGCTGGCCTGACCGGATAGCTCGACATCAAGGAGCCAACATGACACTAACCAAACGTAATTTGGGCACAGGACTGGCCCTGCTTGGCGGCGTGTTGATCGCCGCGCTCGCGGTCGCCGCAGAACCCAAAACCCAGCCGACCAGCTATATGCCGGTTGATATCAAGGAGAGCTTCGCGTCGATCATGGCGCGCATGAAGGCCGAAAAGCCCGCCGTTGAAGCGCGCCAGAAAGCGCTGCTGGAAAAACGCTACGACCTGTCCAACCGCCCGGCCCCCGACGTGACCATGTCGCGCGGCAAGCCGGTCCAGGAAGGCGTCCGCGCCAGGTTGCCGGGCGGTGTGACCTGGGAGTCGCTGGCAGCGATGATGCCGGAAGAGATTCGCGAAAAGGCACTGTTCCCGGCGGGTTTTCTGCCACTGCCGCACCCCAATCATGCCGAAGGCGGAATGGTTTTCCCCAAATTCCATATCGATGAAATAAAGAAACAGGAAGACCGCGACCTCACGCGCTTCGACCTTGATTTCGACCTGCCGGATCAGTTCCTGCCGGAATTCCCTGCGCCGATTTATCTGACCACGCGCACCGACCTGGGCGACGTCTCGCAAGGCAAGCTCGTCACCATCGACAACTACTACAGCCTGTTCAACGGCATCCTCAACCCGAAACAGATCGAAGGCGTGCGCCTGCTGGTGACGCCATTTGCGCAGCAGCAGTTCAATCAGACCGAAGACCGCCGATCGGAAAAACCGAGTCGCGGCGTCACCTGTTTTGACTGCCACGCCAATGGCCACACCAACGCCTCGACTCACCTCGTCGGCGACATCCGCCCGCAGGAATTCCGCCACCGCATCGACACCCCGACTTTGCGCGGCGTCAACGTCCAGCGCTTGTTTGGTTCACAACGTGCGCTGAAATCTGTCGAAGACTTCACCGAGTTCGAACAGCGCGCAGCGTACTTCGACGGCGACCCGGTAATCGCCGCGAAAAAAGGCGTCAACACGCTCGACCGCGCGTCGCAAGTCCACGCAATGGCTGAGTTCCAGGAAATCCTCGACTTTCCGCCGGCGCCCAAACTCGGCATCGACGGCAAGCTCAACCCCAAGCTCGCTACAGCTTCCGAAATGCGCGGCCAGGGGCTGTTTTTTGGCAAGGCCAACTGCGCCAGTTGCCACGCGGCACCGTATTACACCGATAACCTGATGCACAACCTCCGTACCGAACGCTTCTTCAAGCCGCAAATGATCAATGGCCGCATGGCCCACTCAGACGGCCCGATCAAGACCTTCAGCCTGCGCGGCATAAAGGACTCGCCACCCTACCTGCATGATGGCCGCCTGCTGACGCTCGAAGACACGGTGGAGTTTTTCAACCTCGTGCTCGAAACCAAGCTGAACGCGAATGAGAAGAAAGACCTGGTCGCATTCCTGCGCCAACTCTAAACGCTTCCATACCAGCCAGTCTAAGGCAATCCCCCTGCACCTCGTTGAGCAATGCGGCCGTCCAACAGCGGCAGCATGGCGAGGGAAATAGCGACGTTGCGGGCTTCGAACATCTGCTTTTCATGGCCCCAGGGCCGGATTGCAGGAAATACGCCGTCTGTTTCGCGTGGAAACAGCGATGGACGGTGATGCCCCAGGTCTCGCCCCCGAAGCCCGGCAGCTCATCGCGACCGAATTGCAGAACAAGCTCGATACCTGAGCTTTTTTGCATGTTGTTGTTTTATTCAATCACTCCAGGAGATAACACCATGTCCAGCAAGAAAACACTGATTTCCGCCACTGTCGGCACTGCCTTTGTGGCCACCCTTGGCGCGGCACCCCTCGCGTCCGCCGCCGAGAATCCTTTTGCCATGCAGTCCCTGGACCAAGGCTACATGGTTGCCCAGGCAGGCAAAATGGGCGAAGGCAAGTGCGGCGGCATGAAAGCCGGCGAAGGCAGATGCGGCATGACCATGATGGACGCCAATAAGGACGGCAAGATCAGTAAAGAAGAATTCACCAAACATCATGAAGCCATGTTCGCCACAATGGACGCCAACAAGGATGGCTCAATCAGCAAGGATGAAATGGGGAAAATGATGGACGGTAAGTGCGGCGAAGGCAAATACGGCGGCATGAAGAAGTAAAACCGTAACCGCATGACCTCCCTGCGCCTTTCCGGCCAACAATCGGACCATGTCAAGTTGTCCCGGAACTGTCTCTTCCAGGTCGGAAGTGTGAGTTCGTCTGATCGGGAAGCTGCCGTTCAACGTGATTCTCGGTCGAGTGGCCGGTAACCGAAACATTGCCGACCGAGACTGGCTGGCACGCGAATGGCCGTTCAGGCCGAGAACCAGCCGTCAGGTGCGGCCGGCCTAAACGACCGCTCCGGGTAGAAATCGACCTCTCTGCCCTTGATCCAAACATCATCCGTCTTCCATCTGATTGTCTGACCAGCCCTCGAACGGCACAGGCTTTAAACATGTCCCCTGCGCTGCCTTGATAGCTCGCGTGAGCTCGGCCCCCGTCGTGGTGAAGGTAATGTCGCCCCAGGTCAATGTGAGGACCTCATCTTCCCGATGGGTCTTCTTCTCGATAGCGCGTAAGCGCCGGCGTAACGACGTGCTCATGCCTGCCTGCTCCTTTGCTGTTCTTCCAGATCGCTCAGCCGCCGCTCGAGGTCGTCCGTCTCCAACGCCCTGCGTCGGCTCTCGACGAGCGCCGCCAGGGTGCTGCCCTCGCCCGGCAACAACTCGCCCTTGCCCACCGCCTCGATGATCACCTGCTGGGCCTTGCTGACGCCCTCGGTCGTGCTGGTATCCGGCAGCTCGATGCTGATCGGCCGCTCGCGGAGGGGAGGAGCGAGACGCTCCAGCACCAGCTTCGCTGCCGCCAGATCGCCCGTGCGCGCAGCCGTGATCACGGCCTGCGCAATCTCCTCGGCGTCTCGCTCCATAAGCCCGAGCACCATCAGCGTCGCCTTGTTTCGAGCCCCTGGCGGCCTTCCGGCGGGATTGCCACTCTGCCCCTTCTTCCATGTCGTCTTTTTGGTCGTCACTCTGTATTTCTCCTGCTAAAACAGATCACCAGAATCGGCGCACTCAGTTGATAGCGCCACCGCGCGAAAACGGATCGTCCAGTAGCTTGAAGGATGCGTTGGCGGCTTCCGATGCCCAAATCGCATGGAAGAAATCACTCCGCCTCCGTACGCCTGATTTCCGCTGCCAGTGCTGCGTAGGCAATGATGGCTGCCGGCAAATCGGCCCGTGCGACCTGCTTGGCCACTTTGTACTCACCCCGCTCGGTAAGACGATAACGGGCCGCGACCAATTCGAAGTTCTCGGCGAAGACCCGCGGCACACTCTCAGAATCGAACATACTCGCTGGCCTCTGGCTGATGTCCGGGCTCGAAGAAGAGCATTGTCTCCGGGTCATGCATCAGGTCCACAGTGCCGATCCAGCCATCGCCATTACGCTGGGCCTCGATCGTCAAGCTTGCGTCAGGTTCGTCGTGTCGCCTTTCAGGGGCCTTCTCTTTTTCCTTGTTTCGCCATACGGACAAAACGTTCTCGGCCATATCCGCAATCTCGGATGCGCCCTTGATGTCGTGAAGTCTTGCAGGCTTGCTGTCGTCATTGGCCTTACGTGCGTGCGCAACAAGGTGGACGTGCAAGGGATTCGCATGAGCGACAGATTGGACAGCATCAACGAAGGCCTTTTGCCCTGCGTAGTCGTCCGGCCCCATGCCGCACTTCATCAAGCTGTCGATGAGAATGTGATCGACGCGAAGTTCGGCCGCCGCGTAGCGGCACAGAGCAACCACGTCATTCGGTTTCAGGCTGGCCTGGGCGTCGTACAACCACATGTGCTCCAGCAGGAACTCCATGAACGCATTGACATGCTCGCTGGTGGGCCTCGTGGTAGCGCTGAACTGGTAGAGCATGCGCTCAAGCACCGACTCCGGCCGAAACTCCGGCGACAAGATGAATACCCGCTTACCCTTGCGGATCGCGGCCATGAACACCTGAGAGATCATCAGACTCTTGCCGTGCCCCTTATAGCCACTCCAGATCGTCAACTCGTTTCTGCGAAACTCAAATTTGCCGTGCAAGCCCTTGAAGGGCGTTGCTGTCGAGGTTGGGTCGCCGGCGTCACGATTCAGAATCCGCCTGACAAGGTCTTCACGGTAATCCGACGCGGGCTTGACGCGATGCCCTGCCTCCTCACTCATATAGGCCGTCAGGTCGATGTCGCGTATCAGATTGGTTCTGGCGAACTTTTCGAACGAGTTGATTACGCTCATAGCATCCCCCCTTTGGCGATGACTTCGCCTGTCGTGAACTCCATCGCGCCGCGCGCCATGTCAAACACCCCGCAGTGGTGGGCGCCGTTGCGCAGAGCCAGTACGGCAACGTCCAGGGCGCGGCTGGATTTGCCGCTGTGGGCCACAATGCATTCCACCCCACCCAGCATGGACAGGTCGAGTTCGGAAACCGGAAGGCCATCAGGCACGACAAGTCGAGGAACCGCCTTGCCGTAGTCCCATCCGAGTGAAATCACCAGCCAAGATAAGTTTCTGCCGGTGCGTTGCAGTGCGATCAGATCGCGCCCGTATGCGGGAAGCTTCATGCGGCCTCCTGCTGTTCGAGATAGGCACGACGTGCAATCGCGCGCTGTTCGCGGGCGTAGGCCTCGGCTTCATCCCGCGTCATCAGCGGCTTGTCTGGCTCGGGCAGCATGGCGTCAACCTGACCAATGTAGCCGGCGAACTTGGTGGCGTTGAACAAGGTTTCGGGTCGCAGGTACTTTCGCATCTTGGGGTCGTTCGCCCACTCCCGATGCTGGCGATCGACCACCGCCTTGGCGCATGCAACCGTCGCACCCTCGCGCAGCCTCGACGCGATCAGATTAAGGTTTGCAGGCAAGGGCTGAAACTTCGAGCCAACGACCTTATTTAGGTAGGCAAGAATCTCACTAGCCTCGGTGGCGTAGGTTTGCTTACGAGGTTTTGTCGGAACAGCGTCGGGCTTGCCCGACAATGCATTTAAGTTCCCTTCCACTCCTTTCCATTCCGCCGGCGAGGGCTCGATGAGCATTCCGGGAATATTCGAAGAGCCCTCGTCGATAGCTATCTGTTGATGCGGGGAAGGTTTGCCGCGTGCTCCGTCAATGCTCCCAGACGGGGGCGGACTTGGGTACCGATATGACGGCCTGTCAATCCGCTGGTGTTTCTTCCATCCGGTAACGCTCCAATATTTCTTTCCATCCGCCGTGAATTCTTTGATGAGCCGCTGCTCGATCAACTCGTTGATCAACCCGAGCACGGCATCGGGCTTGATGTCATCGCTGGGGAAGATTTCGGCCTTCAGCGTCTTGGCGGACGCAGGATGAACGCCACCGTCATCGCAGAAATTCCAGAGCCCGATAAAGGCCAAGCGGGCAAGCGGTGACAACTCCATGATCTGCTCGCTCGACCAAAATTCCGGTTTGGTAGTTCGGATTCTTGCCATCAAATTGCTCCCATTGAACTGAAGCCTGTCTTGAGCAGGCGCAAGACTTGCCGGATTGCGGATGCCTTCAGTTCATTTGGCAGAACCGGCACCGCGACCGCTAATTTATGTGCCGACTCAATTTCCGGTTGCCGAAAATATGAGCCGCTACTGCTGCGGTTAGGGATGGAGAAACAGCCATCGTTGGCAGCACCCATTTCGTAGATGCCGTTCGTCTTTTCTTGGCCGCGACTCATTTTTCAGAGACACCCTTGATGAAAGCTTGAATGTCAGACACCTTCCATGCAACGACGCGCGCCGACAGCCTGACCGGCTGCGGATACCTTCGCTCTTTCACCCCCGCATACCACGCAGCGCGCGAAATCGGGATAAGCGCGAGTACCTGACGCAGGCGCAGCAAGCCATCTAATTCAACATGATTCGGGTTTTGCACTAATGCTCTCCAAGAAAGTCCGAGTGGACGTTGGAGAAATTATTTCTCAGCGGCCAGCATTCAGCATTTAAGGTGACACTGAAGAGCTCAGGTCTGCTTTTTGAGGAAACGTGCTGACCAGACGGGCAATTTCTTAGGCACGCCTAATCTCCCGACCTGCGATTGCAGTTTTAAGACTGTGGCCGTCGCTCTAGATGAGCGTTTTTCTAGGCGACTGAACGGGCCCATTACCTCCGCTGGGGCTGATTACTCCATCACCGAAAGATCCTGCCAGTCGGATGACAGCGTCGGTGAAGGAGCCGTGTGCTTTTCCAGACGGGCAGGGCGTGAGTATTGAGTCGAGAAGAACAAGGCAGAAACCATTCGCGGCTTCAGGACTGAGACCCCGGTTACCGACACCCAGACGCGGGCATCGCAAGAAGGTGTTTTCCGTACAGTTTCCGTACAGCGATGAAGCCACAAGAAAAAAGCCCTAGCGGCTAACCGCTAAGGCTTTGATTTTGAAGCGTTCGGGTTGGTGGGCAGTACAAGGTTCGAACTTGTGACCCCTGCCGTGTGAAGGCAGTGCTCTACCGCTGAGCTAACTGCCCGAAACGGGGCGAATTAGACCATATCTGTCCGCGACCGGTCAATTTCGGCCCGCCTCATCCGCTAAAATGGCGCCTTTTCCGAATGGCTCCGCACATGGTCCGCACCCGCTTCGCCCCCTCCCCCACCGGCTATCTGCATATCGGCGGCGCCCGCACCGCGCTGTTCTCGTGGGCTTTCGCGCGTCATCACGGCGGCCAGTTCATCCTGCGCATCGAGGACACCGACATCGCCCGCTCGACGCCGGAGGCGGTGCAGGCGATTCTCGACGGCATGGCCTGGCTCGAACTGAACCACGACGAAGGCCCGTTCTACCAGACCAAGCGGCTGTATCGCTACAAGGAAGTGATCGAGCAGATGCTGGCCAACGGCCAGGCCTATCACTGCTACTGCAGCACCGAGGAGCTCGACGCCATACG
>Ga0209079_10000375_pt1 | contig 18197 bp, 25 predicted proteins | sample PPLLaktember2015_2_FD_187259 | JGI IMG/M metagenome (GOLD analysis project Ga0209079, IMG submission 187259) | Freshwater sediment microbial communities from Prairie Pothole Lake near Jamestown, North Dakota, USA - PPLs Lake P7 Core (6) Depth... | ecosystem: Environmental > Aquatic > Freshwater... | reverse complement strand
TGTTTGAGTTGCTGCGCGTGCATCCGCGCGTGGCGTGGTTCATGCGACTCAACAGCGGAGCGGTGCAGGACGGCGACAGGTTCACCGTGTTCTATCGTTTGTACTTGCGCGGCAGACCTGGGCGTACTAAGGGCGCCAGTGACTACCTCGGGCAACTGACTGACGGTAGGCTGTTCCTGATGGAGTGCAAGCGTCCCGGTGTGCGGCGCGGCACCGACGAGCAGCATGACCTACTGGATGCCTGTGTTGCTGCCGGCGGTATCAGCGGGATCGTTCAGTCTGTCGAAGACGCGCAGAAACTGCTGGGGGACGCATGAAACTCGACTTCTCTGCGCTCGCGCAGCGCCTGCTTCTCGGCAGCGAAACCCTCGTCCCGCAGTGGCTGCCCGGCGGCAGGCGCAGAGGCCACGAATGGGTCTGCGGCGATCTCAGCGGCGGCGAGGGAACCTCGCTCAGTGTCAACCTTCTGTCGGGCCGGTGGGCCGACTTCGCAACCAGCGACCGGGGCGGCGACCTGATCTCGCTCTACGCGGCGATCCACGAACTCACGCCCGGTGAGGCGTACCGCGAACTCGACGACGGCAGCACGGCCGAGCCGCCAGCGCGACCGACGAAACCGACGAAACCCGCCCGCACTGTGGTCACGCCCGTCCCCGAGGCGGCAGCGGACTGCGAGTGTGTACACCCACTATACGGCGCACCGTCGGCCCGCTGGACGTACTTCGACGGCAACGGCGAGACGCTCGGCTACGTCGCCCGGTACGACCCGCCTGGGCAGCGCAAGCAGATCGTGCCGTGGACCTGGGACGGCGACCGGTGGGGCATGGGCCAGTGGCCCGTCCCGCGGCCGCTGTACAGGCTACAGGAACTGGAGGCCCGCAGCGCAGACCCCGCGCTCATCGTCGAGGGCGAGAAAGCCGCAGACGCGGCCGCAGCGATCTCGGGGCCGTACGTCGCGACGACATGGCCCGGTGGCGGGCAGGCCGTCAACCGCGCCGACTGGCGACCGCTGCACGGCCGAAAAATCCTCCTGTGGCCCGACGCCGACGACGCGGGCATCGCAACGATGCAGCGCCTGGCAGCGATGCTGGCCGAGCGGTGCCCCGAGGTCAAGGTCATCGACCCGGCAGGGATGCCAGACGGCTGGGACGCTGCGGACAGCGGGTTCGCTTCGTGGCAGGACGCACGGGCCTGGATCGCGCCACGCACCAGCGTGTTTGCGCAGCAGCCGGAACCCGATCCGCCGAAACCGGCGGGGCCGGAACCGCAGGAGCACTCCGAGGCGCAGGCCGCAGCAGACGAGCGTGACCCGTCGTTGCTGGAGGTCGGCGAGTGGCACAAGCGGTTTGCCTACGTCGTGCCTGACGACGGGTACTTCGACGTCCAGCAGTGCGTGGAATACACGCGCAATTCGTTCAACGCGCTGTATCGGCACGTCCGGTGCCATAGCATCCACGCCAGTGCATCAGGCGGGGCGCGCCGGGTCGAGGCGGCCACCAGTTACGACGAAAACCGTGCCGCGATGCGTGGCCGGATGCTGCAGGGCATCACCTACGCACCTGGGCGCGCGGTCCTGTGCGAGCACGTCGGGCAGGTCTACGGGAACAAGTGGCGCAACGCTCGGCCCGCCTGCGTGGGCGGCGATCCCGGCCCGTGGCTGGCGCACGTTGAGCGGCTGATCTCGGACCCTGCAGAGCGGCAGCACTTGTTGGACGCGATGGCGTACAAGGTCCAAAACCCTGGCGTCAAAATCAATCACGCGCTGCTCATCGGCGGCGTGCCTGGCGCAGGTAAGGACTCGATGGTCGCGCCGCTGTTATACGCGATTGGCGGCGAAAACAAAACCAACTGCACCAGCGTGGAGGCAGCAGAGCTGCAGCAAGTATGGGGGTATTTCCTCGAAAACGAGGTAATTATCTTCAATGAACTGAGACAGTCAGAAGCGATTGACCGCCGCGCGCTGGAAAACCGGCTAAAGCCAATTCTGGCAGCGCCGCCAGAACTGCTGACGGTGCAGCGCAAGGGCCAGCATCCCATATCGGTCGTGAATCAATCGTTGGTCATAGGCATGACCAACTACAGGGACGCTATCGCAATTCCGTCGGAGGATCGGCGCTGGTGGGTGACGTGGACCGATGCCCCGAGGATGCGCGAGCAGGATTCGCTTGCCCTGTGGGCCTATTTCAAGGCCGGTGGGCTGCAGGCCGGTGCGGCGTATCTGCGCCAGCGTGACGTGAGCCAGTTCAATCCGGCCGCAACACCGCCGTGGACCGACGCCAAAACGATCATGGTCGGCAGCGCGCGCACGGGCGCGGAATCGTGGCTGGTCGAGCGCATCGAGAAGAGGGCGCTGGAATTCCGGCACGGGTATGCGTGCGGCCCGTGGCAGGCCGTCGTGGACCGGCTGCAGGATCACGCGCCGCAGAATGTCCGGCTCAACGTGCCTGCTTTGCTGCACGCACTGGCTGAGTGCCAGTGGACCGACGTCGGGCTAGTGAAAACGAAACGCTATGGCACGCGCCGGCATATCTGGCTGTCTCCAGACTGGCGCGGCACGAAAACCGAGGCCCGGGATGCTGCGGAGACGGCGCACACTGCGACCGTGCACGCGTTTCGGCGCACTGCCGACGACTGAAACATGGCCGTCGAACTACACGACATCCATCATCAACCCAACCAGAAGGAGCCGCTACCATGCGCGACAATGACGACATCGCTTACGCAATCAGCAGGCTGGCAGCAGCCATCACCCCGAAAGATGCAATTCCGTTCAAAGGTCCACTGGGGCATCAAGTCGGCAGCTTGACCGAGGCCATTATTTACGCCGCAGATACGATTGCCGACTCAATCAATCGACTGGAATTTATGGTTGAGGAGGTGCGCGACGCGATTGCGGAGCTTGATCCTCCTGCCGGCAAGTAAAAAAAAGCCCCCGGGAGCGAACTCAACCGGGGGCCGAACGGGCTTTCGCCCGAGGAGACAGACGACCGGCCACGCGGGCCGGCGTGCGCATTATAAGTCCAGCAGCAGGGCCAGCAGTAGCGCGATCAGGATCGCGACTAAGGCGGCGATCACGGCTCAAACTCCAGCGCAGCCGCAAGCGGCGCATCCCGCCAGGAACCGCAGGCAGCGCGCACGGCGGCATCCTCTGCGGCGTACCACAGGCGCACTAGGGGCGGCGAGAAAATCAGCCCGTCGCGGCGCAATAGCGCGTGCCGGTACGCCACCTCGGGCGAGACACCGGCCCGCTCGAATATCGCAGCAGCAGCAGCGAGGCCGCGCGCCAAGTCTTCGGGCGGGCGTTCAAGATTTTTGAATGCTAGGGGCATGGGGCGGATCCTCAAAACAAAGCCACAGGAACATCGTCCGGCGGCGGGCTATAACGCGGCGCAGAACGCGCGCCAGGGGGCTGGGTGGGGTAGTCCAGCAGCGCGGGCGGGAACGGCCACACAGGCCCGCGTAGGGGCTGCGTGGGCCGGGTTGGGGTCGGGGTCACAGGCCGCAAGCGATCAGCGCGCCGAGGGCGAGGCCGATCACAACAGCGCCGATGAGGTCGCGCAGGGTCAGGGGGACGTCATGCATGGCGAGCCTCAATGCAGGTGAGCGCGCACGCGCTGAGCGATGTCGGCTAGCTGGCACTCGTAGGCCTGAAACACCACGCAGCCGCCGAATTGCTTGTTATGGAATTTCCGGCCGCCAAACTTGCGCGCTGCAACCAGTACAGCAGCGTAGCGATCAGGCAGGGGCTTCGCGTAATCGTGCGCAGGCTCCAGGTCGAGGAAATGGCAGACCCAGCGCGGATTGCCGTTGACGTCGTTTTTAACGCGGGTCCATTCGATCGTGTTCATCTTCTCATCTCCAGTGTGAGCCGGCATCGGCCGGCGGGTTCAGTGTCGGCGGGCAGGCTTACGCCGCGCTGACGTCGGCTTCCAGCGTCGACCCGCACCAGCTGGTGCGCAGCACGCGCCCGGCGGCTAGTGTGGCCAGCAGCGCGCGCGCATCGGCGCAGGGGTGCTCGGTTATGGACAGGGTGTCCTCGCCGTCTACGGTGCGCAGGATCAGGTATTCCATGACCAACCCTCCACACTAATCGGCATCTTCGCCAACAAATCACGGCACCGATTCATCGATGCGCGAAGCCACGCGCGCGAATCTTCGTCTTGGCTTTCCTCCAATCGCACGCCATCGGCAATGGCTAGTTCAACCAATGCGTCGCGCAGGGTGTTCAATTCGTCTTCGTCGACTCGCAGGGTCAACGGAATATCTACTCTCATCGTTATCTCCTATTCGCGCGGGAATCGCACGCATACGCGCCGACGCGCGGCGCGTAAACCTACGATCGGTCAGGCGGCAGCTATCGGGATAAACCGCGACGCACGCGCGCCGTGAACTACGATCGCGACGCTAGCCTGTACGCTGCCCCGCTCCGCGCCGTCGCACGCGCGGCAGGTAATACACTGCCGACGGTTTCCGCCCTCATCGGACGCGGGGCAAACAATTTCACGCGCACCAAGCGCCTGATCCGCAGTCCGGACCCGGAACGTGCGCCACCCGAGCGCGCGCGCCACATCCCGCTCAGGAACGGTATCCACGCTAGCCATGGCCATCGATCGCAGACCCTGCGCGTACGCACGGCGCCATTGGTGCGTATATCCGGTCCTACCCGCAGCGCGACGCAGCAGCGCGCGCCAAACCCGCGCAGGGATCGCCGCAGGGTCACCATACGCGCCCATGCGCACTACGCGTCCAGCGACCACCCCGGCAGCAGCAGCGGGCGCGAGCAACGGATAGCTGCCCCGGACCCATGCCGCGAACACCGATGTCACACTTTTCGAGACGTCAACGTAGCAGGAACCGCCGAGCGCAGGTCGGTGCACGCAGTCACCGCAGATAGATTCATCATCCCCTGCGCGGATCGCGTCAAGCGGCGCCTGATCGGCACGCAGGATGTACGTCTGGACCATGTTTCCCGTCTTCCCGTTGACGGAAGATAGGACTGCGATCGCGACGATCGGGGCGCCATCGATCAGGCTGGGACCATCGTAAAAAACAAAACCGGGCATCTCGTCTACTCCTTTACTTATCGGGGGCTGGAGCCCCCAGTGCCGTCATTCGCAGATCAAAACCAACTGAAATCCGACGAAACCCGAGAGAACTCCCACGCGGAACCGTCGGGCATCGAAAACGTCTGTGCGTACCCGTCGGGGCAAGTCTCAAGCTTCGCCGCGACTTCATGGCAGACGATACGCTCCCACGCAGCATAGAAATCGCGCGAAGTGTGCTCCTGTACGTCATACGCACCGTCGCACAGACGCCACACACCCTCATCACCCCACGCGACTACGGGAACAATCGACTGTGCGTTTTCCCCGGGTACGAAGTACCCGATATCCATACGATACGAATCCATCGTCTGCTCCTAAGGCTAAGGTCATTCGACCGCGATCACAATCTCGATCACATCGTCGTCCGCGACCTGCAGGTCGTTCCAGTAGGCACCGGGATACCCCGCAGCGAACGCGTGCGCAGCTTCCAGGTCGGCAAACTCGATCATCACCATGCGTGCCGTGTCGGCGCCCACATTCACGATCTCGATCCTTGCTTCCATTTCGTCTACTCCTGTTACCGGCAGCACTGCGCTGCCATGAATGCAGTGTCGCGCCCAATCCTGACGTGAAACTTACAAACGCGGGCGGGGGCTAGATCGGGGGGCAGAGAAAAACGGGGTCTTCCCTCTTGGGGGGCTACGGGGGGCTATAGGTTCGACGATAGGTTTACCGCTGTACGTTTGTCGGGTGGAATGCGGGGGGCTATGCCCCCCATAGCCCCCCGACCCCCCGAGACCATGCCGGGGGCAACGGGGGGCTACGCTGACGCTAGTGGGGGGTGCAGTCTACCGATAGCCCCCGGTAGCCCCCGCGCGATGGGGGGCGATGGGGGGCAGTATCCGTAGTGTCGACCCCGCTAGTCTGACGATAGCCCCCGATAGCCCCCCGATGGCGCGGGATCGAGCCCGGGGGCGCACGGGGGCTACGCAATAGCCCCCCGCCCAGGTGCGCAGGAATACGGTACGGGGTAGGGTATCGGAGGCCGGGGAGCAGATACCCCTCGGGGTATGACCCCCCCCACCCCTAGCCCCGGTGGGGTCCGAGCGCCGGCCCGGCAATGGTACGGACCCCCCGCACAAATTTTTTCACCCCACAAATTTTTTGAACGCCGCGTAAGTTGCCCCCCACAAATTTTTTGCATTCAAAAAAATCGCATATCATCACCCCCCATGTTCCGCGACCTCCCCATCACTGCCAGAGAGCTAAAAGCCACGCCCGCGACGTTGGAGCGCATATACGACGGCGCAAAGTTGGGATTGCGTGGAGATTCGCTTGCGCTGGCTGCGGGTTTGTTGCCTGTGGAGTTGGCTCGGCTGAAGCTCATGGACCCGATTGCGGAGATCGCGGAGATGAAGGGCCGCGCCGACAGCGAGATGACGATGTCGCGCACGCTGTACGAGGCGGCCGAGGCTGGGGATTCGAAGGCGGCGCTGGAGTTCCTGCGGCACAGGCACTCGTGGGTTGCCACGCAGCAGGTGCAGGTAGACGTAACGCAGTCGATCTCGATTACTGCGGCTCTGGAGATGGCCGAGAAGCGCGTGCGTGCTGCGGAAGCGATAGAGGATGCGGTAGAAATACGGCCCCGGCTGGCGCCGCAGGCTCTGGCGGAAATGGGCCCGGTATGAGCCGATACGCGCCGATATGAACCGCTGACGCACACGCCATGCCGTACAATGACGAAACCCCAGGCCGTTGGCGCGGCGCTGGGGTTTCTGACCAACCAACCTGGACAAGAGGCTGATGATGGCTACGCGCATTCTAGACCCGTTCCGCATTGACGGGCCGACCTGCATTTCGTTCTCTGGCGGCCGCACCAGCGCGTACATGCTGTGGCGCGTTTTGCAAAGCAATGGCGGACTGCCGCAGGACGCGGTGGTGTGTTTTGCGAACACCGGCAAAGAAGATGAGGCAACGCTGCGGTTTGTGCGCGACTGCGAACAAAACTGGAACGTGCCCATTGTGTGGGTGGAGTACCGGCCTGACGGCTACGCCGTGGTGGATTTCGACACTGCCAGCAGGAACGGCGAGCCGTTTGAGGCGATTATTCGGAAGCGGAATTATTTGCCAAATCCGGTAACTCGGTTTTGCACGGTGGAGTTAAAAATTCGCGCCATGCACAAACACTTGCGGTCGCTGGGCTGGGGCGAAGGCGATCACTGTTGGGACCAGATGGTGGGCATTCGTGCGGATGAACCCAGTCGCGTGGCGCGCATCAGGGCGCGGCCCAGCCCGGAGACGACCAAAGAAACGATGGTACTGCCGCTGGCCGACGCCGGCATCACGGTAACCGATGTCGGTGCGTTCTGGGATCAGCAGCCGTTTACGCTAGAACTGCCGACGTACAAAGGCAAAACACTGGCGGGCAACTGCGACCTGTGCTTTCTGAAGGGGGCGGCCCAAGTGCAAAGCCTGATCGCAGAAAAACCCGAGCGGGCAATCTGGTGGGCCAAGATGGAGGCGCTGGCGCTGGCGCTGGCATCTAAGCCTGACGGCGCTGTTTTTCGCAAAGACCGCCCCAGCTACGCGCAGATGCTGGCGTTTACGCAGGCACAGGCTGATGCTTTCGGGTATTCTGCCGCAGAAGCCGACGACGCAATTGAGTGCGTTGGTTGCACGGACTGACTAATGCAGACCACGAAATACACCCCGCAGGAAGAACAGGCGCTGATGAGTCGCCTGTGGAGCGCAAAACTCCGCGACGACCCCGAAGCGTTTGTGATGTTCGTGTTCCCCTGGGGCGAAAAGGGTACGCCGCTGGAAAAGCGCAGCGGCCCCCGAAAATGGCAACGGGAGATTCTGCGGAAGATACGGGCGCACATCGAGGAAAACGGCGACCGCGATATGTACGAGGTATTCCGCCTGGCGGTGGCCTCTGGCCGAGGAATTGGAAAGTCGGCGCTGGTAAGTTGGCTGGTGCTCTGGATGCTGAGTACGCGGATCGGCGCGAGCGTGATCGTCAGTGCGAACAGCGAAGCGCAGCTGCGCAGCGTGACCTGGGCCGAGATTACGAAGTGGCTGGCGATGCTGATGAATTCGCACTGGTTCGAGATCAGTGCGACGCGTATCGTGCCGGCGAAGTGGCTGACCGAACTGGTGGAGCGCGACCTGAAGAAGGGTACGCGGTACTGGGGCGCGGAGGGCAAACTCTGGAGCGACGAGAATCCCGACGCGTACGCTGGCGCGCACAACGACGACGGTATGATGGTCGTGTTCGACGAAGCCAGCGGTATCCCCGACAGTATCTGGAGCGTGGCTGCGGGGTTTTTTACCGAGAACACGCCGCACAGATTCTGGTGCGCGTTTAGTAACCCACGCCGAAACTCGGGGTATTTTTTCGAGTGTTTTAACGCCAAGCGGAACTTCTGGAAGACGCAGAATATTGACGCCAGAACGGTGGAGGACACTGATAAAGGCGTGTACCAGGCGATTATTGACGAGTACGGCGAGGACTCGCCGCAGGCAATGGTCGAGGTATACGGCGAGTTTCCCGGCGCGGATGAATACCAGTTTATCCCGCTGGGGCTGGTCGAAGAAGCCGGCAAGCGGCCGCCGATGCGCGACCCGGAAGCACCTGTGGTGCTGGGGGTGGACCCCGCGCGGTACGGGGCGGACGCAACGATTATCGTGGCGCGACGGGGGCGGGATTTGCTCGAAGTGCGACGGTTCCGGGGCGATGACACGATGACGGTGGTGGGGCACGTCATTGAGGCCATTGAGGATTTCCGGCCAGTGCTGACAGTGATTGACGAAGGCGGCCTGGGCGCGGGCGTGCTGGACAGACTGCTGGAGCAGCGGTATAAGGTGCGCGGGGTGAATTTTGGCTGGAAGGCCAAGGATCAGAAGGCGTACCAGAACAAGCGGGCCGAGATGTGGGGCGCGATGAAACAGTGGCTGCGCACGGCGTCGATCAAGGACGACAGGAACCTGAAGAAAGACCTGTGCGGCCCGAGGACGCGACCGAATTCGTCGGGGGCGATTGCGCTGGAGACGAAGGAGCAGATGAAGGCCCGGGGCCTGGCCTCGCCTGATGCTGCTGACGCGTTGGCAGTGACGTTTGCGTTTCCCGTGGCGCACAGGGAGTACAATCCGCGCAGCCAGCACCGGGTGGTTACGACGCACGGGGGAGCCATGCAGTCGGCCGGGTGGATGGCACACTGAGGGTCTGTCATGGCGAAGTCGGTGTCTCTGAGCGTTGGTCGAGGCGAAAAGCTGCCCACAAAGCAGGGCGCTGGCCTGACGGCCAAGGGCCGCGAGAAGTACAACCGCGAGACCGGCAGTAATCTGAAGGCGCCTGCGCCGAACCCGAAGACTGAGGCCGACAAGGGCCGAAAAGCGTCGTTTTGCTCGAGAATGGGAGCAGTGGCCGCGAAGGCCGAGAACGGCGAGCGGGCCAAGGCTGCTCTGAAACGCTGGAAATGCTAACTGCGAGGTAAAAATGGCCACGAAACCCGGTCTCTACGCCAATATCAACGCCAAACGCGAGCGAATCGCTGCCGGCAGCGGTGAAAAGATGCGCAAACCGGGCGCGGCGGGCGCGCCTACGGCCAAGGATTTCCGCGAGTCGGCCAAGACGGCCAAACCGAAGGGGAAATGACATGCCGCTGGTGAAATCCGCGTCCAAAGACGCGTTTCGCAAGAATGTGAAGACCGAAATGGCGCACGGCAAGCCGCAGAAACAGGCTGTGGCGGTGGCGTACAACACGCAGCGCATGGCCAAGGCGCCTGCGAAGGGCAAGAAGTAACATGGCACGCGACGACGGCATCAACGGGGCTCGGCGGGTAGCCGACGGCGGCTCGGACAAGTCTGAACTGCTGGCAGAAATGCGCACGCGGATGCAGTCCGCGCAGTCGGCGTTTTCGCTCACGCGGCAGGCCGAACTGGACGACCTGCGCTTTATGGCCGGCAGCCCGGACAACAACTGGCAGTGGCCGCAGGACGTGCTTGCGACGCGCGGCAGCGTGCAGGGCCAGACGGTGAACGCCAGGCCGTGCCTGACGATCAACAAACTGCCGCAGCACGTCCGCAACGTTACCAACGAGCAGCGCCAGAACCGGCCCAGCGGCAAGGTCATTCCTGCGGACGATCAAGCCGACCCCGAGGTGGCCGAGATTTTTGACGGCATCGTGCGGCACATTGAGTACATGTCTGACGCCGACGTGGCGTACGACACGGCCTGCGACAATCAGGTCACGTTCGGCGAAGGGTATATCCGCCTGCTGACGGAGTACTGCGACGAGGACACGTTCGATCAGGACATCCGCATCGGCCGTATCCGTAACGCGTTCAGCGTGTACATGGACCCGATGATCCAAGACCCCTGCGGGTCGGATGCGCGGTACTGCTTTATCACGCAGGACATCACTGTCGACGAGTTCGAGCGGATGTTCCCCGATGCCACGCCGATCACGACGCTGCGCACGCAGGGCGTGGGCGATGCGTCGATGGGGTACTGGCTGAACGAAAACACGGTGCGGATTGCCGAGTATTTTCGCATCGAAGAAGAACGCGCCACACTGAACCTCTATCCTGGCGGCTTGACGGCGTTCAAGGGGTCGTTTGAGGCACGCCAGATGGAAGCGATGGGCATGGAGCCCCTGCGCACGCGGGAGTCGTCCAAGCGCGTTGTGAAGTGGATGAAGACCAACGGTTTCGAGGTTTTGGAGGAGCAGGACTGGGTTGGGAAGTACATTCCCGTGGTGCGCGTGGTGGGCAACGAGTTTGAGGTGGACGGCGAGATCCACGTCTCGGGCCTGGTGCGCAACGCCAAGGACGCCCAGCGCATGTACAACTACTGGGTGTCACAGGAAGCCGAGATGCTGGCGCTGGCCCCGAAGGCGCCGTTCATCGGGTACGGCGGGCAGTTTGAGGGCTACGAGAACCAGTGGAAGACGGCCAACACGCAGAACTGGCCGTATCTGGAGGTAAACCCTGATGCCACAGACGGAGCCGGAAACTCTTTCCCGCTTCCTCAGCGAGCGCAGCCGCCGATGGCGCAGCAGGGGCTTATCGCCGCCAAGATGGGCGCCGCAGACGACATCAAGGCAACCACGGGCCAGTACGACCCATCTCTCGGCGCGACTTCCAACGAACGATCGGGCCGCGCTATTCTGGCGCGTCAGGCTCAGAGCGATACCGGAACCTACCACTATGTGGATAACTTGGCCCGGGCCATACGGCATGTGACGCGCCAGATTATCGACATGATCCCGAAGATCTACGACACGCAGCGCATCGCGCGAATCATCGGCATGGACGGCCAGACAACGATGGCCAAGATCAACCCAATGCAGCCCGAGCCGGTGCGCGAGTTGAAGGACCAGAACGGCGTCACCATCGAGAAAATCTACAACCCCGGCGTCGGCCGATACGACGTTGTGGTCACCACAGGTCCGTCGTACCTGACCAAGCGGCAGGAAGCGATGGATGCCATGTCGCAGATCCTGCAGGGCTCGCCGCAGCTGTGGGCCGTGGCCGGCGACCTGTTTGTGAAGAACATGGACTGGCCGGGGGCGGAAGAACTGGCTGAACGCCTGCGCAAGACAATCGACCCGAAGTTGCTGCAGGATCAGGACGACCCGGCGTTGCAGGCTGCCAACCAGCAGATTCAGGTGCTGACGCAAGAGATGCAGGCCATGCAGCAGATGCTGCAGAACGTCCAGCAGTCGATGGAAGCGCAGAAGATGAAGGTCGACACGTTCAAGGCCGAGTCTGACGCCGAGATCAAGGCGTACGAGGCCGAGACGCGTCGCTTGCAGGCTGTGCAGACCGGCATGACGCCCGAGCAAGTGCAGGAGATCATCATGCAGACCATGCGTGACATCGCCACTGTGGGTGACATGTCGATTGCCATGCAGGGCCAAATGCCCACGGCCGCACCACAGGGGATGCCAGTATGAGTTGCGAGAAGTTCATCGGCCAGCTGTTTCTGGCGCGTGATGTCACGCACAGCGTGCATCTGAACACACGCTCGTACGCCAAGCACAAGGCGCTAGCCAAGTTCTACGACCAGATCATTGACCTGGCAGACAGTTTTGCCGAGGCGTATCAGGGCAAGTACGGCCTGATTGGCCCGGTGGAACTGCAGCAGGCCACCAAGACGAACAACGTGGTGGAATTCCTCGAGGACATGGTGCAGACCATCATGGACACCCGTTACGATGTAGTCGAGAAGGAATGCACGCCGCTGCAGAACATCATCGACGAGATTCTGGCGCTGTTTTACAGCACCCTGTACAAGCTGAAATTCCTGGCGTAAGGAGCCCACTGTGGAACTGCTCAACCCTCTTGACGACGCAACGTTTACCGCACGCACGGCGTCGTTTACCGGCACTGCTGGCAGCACCGGCACTTGGCCCGCAGGCCCGCAGGGCGTGGTGGTGTGGTCCACCACTGCGGCGTACATCCGCGTGGGCGAGGACGTCACGGCTACCACAGCCGACACGCCGATCCCGGCGAACACGCCGATCCCGTTCAAGGTGCCCAGCGGCACTGGCGCCCCGTGGCGCGTGAGCGCGATTCAGGTCACTGGCGGCGGCACCGTGTACGCCAAGCCCATCAACATCCAGTGAGTCTGAGCGATGCCCTACTTCGGTATACCCATTCGCAACGGCCTGCCCATCGGGCTGGGGTCGTCAGCCGGGTTCGGCATTGCACCGTTTGAGCCGTACTCACTGTTCGAAAACGGCGAGCAAGGCGCATGGTACGACCCCAGCGACTTCAGCACGCTGTTCACCGACTCCGCAGGCACCACGCCCGTCACTGGCGTGGAGCAATTTGTGGGGCTGATGCTGGATAAGTCGAAGGGGTTGGTGCTGGGGTCGGAGTTGGTGACGAATGGGGATTTTTCGTCTGGGACTACGGGGTGGACAGGCGCGGACGCTGTACTTTCTGTGGTTTCTGGACAACTTGGCGTAACGCCTAATGATAATTTTACCAGAACTGCTTATCAATCGTTTTCTGTAACCGCCGGCCGAACCTATGTTTTGCAATTTAATTACAATCAAAATACCGCAACAACATTACGGTATTTTGCAGGAACTTCACTCGGAAGCGGGAGCGACATCCCACTAACCGTTCTTTCTGGCTCTGGATTTGTTACAAGATACTTTACCGCCACAGGGTCAACGCTATTTATTCAATTTGGCGCACCCAATAGCGCCGGGTTAACTGCGCTGTTCGACAACATCTCCGTCCGCGAACTCCCCGGCAACCACGCCACCCAAACCACCTCCGCAAAACGCCCGAAGCTGGCGGCGCGGTATAACTTGCTGACTTATTCGGAGGAGTTTGATAATGCGGATTGGTTGAAGTTTGGCGTCACAATTTCCCCAAACGCTGGCACAGCTCCAGACGGCACAACTACTGCGGATTTAATTTACCCGTCTTCTACGGGAACAGATAGAACATTATATCGCGGCGGCTTTGCTTCAATATCAAAAACGCACAGCGTTGCGGCAAAAGCGGCTGGTAAAAATTGGTTTTGTATTTACCAAGAAGATACTACTGGTGGAGCCGCGTGGTTTGATCTTGCAAATGGGACTGTTGGGACTGTTGCCGCTGGATTTGCAAACGCAACCATCACGCCGCTGGGTAATGGTTGGTATCGTTGCTCGGTGACTTCGACTTCAAGTTTTAACCAGTACACGGCGTTTGCCCCTGTTGATGCGGATAACAGCAACACACTGACCGTCAACAGCACAGACGGGGCACTTATCTGGGGCGCAGACCTCCGCCCCGCCAGCCAAGCCACGGGCCTGATCGGCCCCACCTACCAGCGCGTAGCCGCAGCGACGGTGTACGACACTGCGGGGTTCTTGCCGTATCTGGCGTTTGATGGGCTGTCGTGGTCGATGACGACGAATAGCATCGACTTCAGTGCTGGGGATAAGGTTACGGCGTGGGCAGGGGTTAGGAAGTTGAGTGATGCTGCAACGGGGATGCTTGCCGCACAAACTGCGTGGAATACCGCCGGCGGCTTTGGACTGTATGCGCCGTCCTATGTAGCAACGCCAGGTGGAAAGTATTTTGTTGGTTTGCGCGGCAGTAACCTTGGACAAGTAGACTACGCAACATACAACGCACCAATAACAAATGTGCTTGCCTTGTCAATGGACATTGGCGGCGCCGCACTAACGGACGAAATTAAAATGCGCATTAACGCAGCAAATGTTGCGTTTTCTGCTTCGTCTGGTACTGCTGGAACGGGAAATTTTCCAAATTCAGTGTTGGAAATTGGTGCATTTGGGTCTGGCAGCAGCACGTTTTTAAACGGCTGGCTGACAAGCCTCATCGTCCGTGGCGCACAGTCCACGCAAAGCCAGATTGAGGCGACGGAAGCGTGGGTCAACGGCAAAACTGGAGCCTACTGATGGACGTCATGCGCACCCTCATCGTCACAGCCGAAGAAGCCCCCCTAGCCCGCCTAGTGTGCTCAACTCTCGGTGGCTTACCCTACGAGGGCATGTTTGAAATCGGCCTGTCGCCCACCGGCGACGAGCCTGCCACGCACTACATCAGCAGCGGCGGCGTGAGCGAGGGTTTTGCCAAGCTGGCACCGTTCAGCACTTGGGCCTGGAAGCAACCAGACCCCGATCAGCCTGGGCAGTGGGTGGAGACGGAATACAGCCCCGGCTACCCAGAAATTACTGCCGAGCGTTGTGTGGAGGCTGGGCTGGAGGTGACGCCCGAGGCCATCGAGTATATGTACGCCGCATCTGACGTCACGGACGAGCCGTGGCAGACGGCGCTGGCGCGGCTGGGGTTGCAGCGCATCATTCCTCCTGAGCCTGTGGCCACCTCGGAGCCGCTGACGTGACACCCAAACCCGCCCGTGGCCTGATTGCGTGGGTGCTGCGCCGCACGGGCTTTGCGGGCGTGGCGCTGGCTCCGTTCGGGATTTACATCCTGCCGGAACACATGTACAGCGACAGCCTGATTCGGCACGAACAGACGCATTGGAAGCAATGGCAGCGCATGGGCACGGTGAAATACTACGCGACCTATGCCTACCAAGTGCTGAAATACGGTTACCGCAACGCCCCGATGGAGCGTGAGGCACGCGGCGAATAATTTGCGTGGTATATTCCGCGCCATCGTACCGGCCCGTTGACCGGGGATTCCACGGAATCAAATGGACGCAGATCAACTGCCCGTAGCGGACACCGCGCCAGCGGAAACCGTGCAAGCGCCCGAGGTGACGGCCACCCCGGATGTCGCTACTGATGCGCCGGCTGAACAGTCAAAGACTTTTTCGCAAGAGGAAGTCGACGCACTGATCACCAAGCGGCTCGCAAAAGAGCAGCGCAAGTGGGAAAGGAAGCTCACGCAACCTGCCCAGCAACGAACCGTTTCCGCCCCCGCACCCACTGCGGATCAGTTCGCCAACGTCGACGAGTACGCGCAAGCGCTCGCCGAACGCAAGGCGCAAGAACTGGTTCAGCAGCGTGAGCAGCGGCAGCAACAGGAAGCCCTGCTGGAGAACTATCAGGAACGCGAAGAAGCGGCACGGGAAAAGTACGACGATTTCGAACAAGTCGCACTGAACCCGAAGCTGCCGATCACGACCCTGATGGCGCAGACCATCCAAGCCTCTGACGTGGGGCCGGATGTTGCGTACTATCTTGGGAGCAATCCCAAGGAAGCGGAGCGGATTTCTCGACTGCCGGCTTATTTGCAGGCCAAGGAAATCGGCAGGATCGAAGCCAAAGTGCAGTCGAGCCCGCCGGCAAAGAAAACCTCTGCGGCCCCCACGCCGATCACGCCCGTTACCGCTAGGTCTGCGTCTACGACGTACGACACCACTGACCCGAGGTCTGTGAAGAACATGACCACGAGCCAGTGGATCGAGGCCGAGCGGCAGCGGCAGATGAGGCAGTGGGAAGCCAAGAATCGCAATCGCTAACCGTGAAGTTCGTAGTCAGGAAAGTTGTCTGAAAGGCATCGCTTCCGCAGCGTAAACCGATGAATGCCAGTCGCTTTAGCCGCTTCTGCAAAGGAGCGGTACACGACACCAAACACCTTGCAGGCAGTGTTGCGCGGGTGTTCAAGGCTTCTTTTGGCCTTGGATTCCTCGCTATGCCCCGCTCGCGGGAAGTGGGGTCGTGCGCGTCCCAGCAGTGCGGCACGTTGTTTTGCCTTCGTTTCCTCGGACGTGACGCTTCCGAGCCTGGCCTGCCGAAGTTTTTCTTTGGTGGCCTCGGTTCTAACGTACCGTCCAGAGACGGAGTGCAATTCAAAATGCCTACTGCCGTGATGCTCTTGAGCCGTCAAGCACTCAAGGTTTTCAACGCGGTTGTCCAACTTGTTTCCGTTGATGTGGTGAATGTGCTTCTTGGGAGCAAAAGTCTCAAGCCAGCACATAGCTACGGCTCGGTGAAGGCGCGTTTCTCTGCCCAAGGTGGGGTAACCGTCAACGCCAACGACGGGCAGGTACGGGTGTCCGTTCCGCAGGGCTTTCCCGCATCGAGAGACGGCGTACAGGTGGTTCACGGCTCGGTATTCGATGCCGTCTACAAGTATGCTTGACATGGTGCAACTCCTAGGTGGCTATGGAATCATGATCGTAACACAAATTCCGAAAGGTTGAAAATGGCTCAGTCGCTTCTGACCATCGACATGATCACCAACAAGGCGTTGGAGATCTTGGAGAATAATCTGGTCATCACCCGCAACGTGAATCGTCAGTAAACGAAAGTCTAGCTGACGTTAAACCCCGTTAATTGCTGGAAACCCCTTAGAGCCATGCACGCCACAACGCACCCGGTAACGGGAATCGTGACGGCCAAAAAGTGCTGGATTGGGCAATCAGCAGCCAAGCATCGTATCGCTAACTGTGGTGCGATGAAGGTTCAACGACTAGCCGAAAGGCGTAGCGTTCAAGCGAGCGCGAAATGCGGGGCAGGCATGAACGTATTTAACGGTCGGTCTGAAGATATAGTCTGACCCCTGGCGAAAGTCAGGGCTGCGAAAGCGGGCGTGGCATAGCGAGCCGCGCTGAACATAGTGATGATGATTCGTTCGCCGTCGAAGGCGCCAAGATCGGCGACACGCTGCGCATCCGCCTGCCGGATCGCGCTCTGGTCACCGACGGTGCTGCGCTGCAAGTGCAAGAGGTGCAGCAGCAGTTCACCACGCTGACGATTGCTTCGCAGAAGCACATCGGCGTCAACTTCACCTCTGCCGAGATGGCCCTGTCGCTGGACGACTTCGCTGATCGCGTGCTCAAGCCTCGGGTTTCGCAACTCGCGGCCAGCATCGACGCCGATGTCGCCAACTCGTACAAGGACATCTTCCAGTCTGTCGGCACCCCCGGCACGACGCCGGCCACCTCGCTGGTGCTGCTGCAAGCGCAGCAGAAGCTCAACGAGGCTGCCGCTGTCATGTCGCCGCGCTACGCCACGGTCAATCCGGCGGCCAACGCGGGCTTGGTGGAAGGCATGAAGGGCCTGTTCAACCCGACCAGCACGATCTCGCGCCAGTTCAAGAACGGCATGATGGGCGAAGGCATCCTCGGCTACGAGGAGATCAACATGTCGCAGTCCATCAAGGTGCACACCACCGGCTCGGCCTTGCGCTCGGACACCCCGATCGTCAAGACCACGCTGACCAACGGTGCGACCAAGCTGACGCTGGACAACGTGACCGACGGCAACACGCTGGTCCCGGGCGACGTGTTCACCATTGCTGGTAGGTTTGCGGTCAACCCGCAGACCCGCGAGTCCACTGGCTCGCTGCAGCAGTTTGTGGTGCAGAACACGGTCACCTCGGCTTCCACCGAGTTTGTCGACGTGGAGTTCCTGCCGGCCGTGTACGCGCCCACGCAGGCCTTGGCCACGGTCACCGCGCTGCCAACTGCCGGGGATGTCGTCACCTTCTTGGGTGCGGCTTCGACGGGCTATCCGCAAAACCTGATCTACCACAAGGACGCGATCACGTTTGCCACCGCTGACCTGATGCTGCCGCAGGGCGTCGACATGGCCAGCCGGAAGGTTCACAACGGGATCTCGATGCGGATCGTGCGCCAGTACGACATCAACAACGACCGGATGCCGTGCCGGATTGACGTGCTGTACGGGTACAGCGTCATCCGC
>Ga0209079_10000374_pt1 | contig 18267 bp, 16 predicted proteins | sample PPLLaktember2015_2_FD_187259 | JGI IMG/M metagenome (GOLD analysis project Ga0209079, IMG submission 187259) | Freshwater sediment microbial communities from Prairie Pothole Lake near Jamestown, North Dakota, USA - PPLs Lake P7 Core (6) Depth... | ecosystem: Environmental > Aquatic > Freshwater... | reverse complement strand
CATGTCATACCGCGCGATCCGGTCGCTAGGCATTGCCCTGCTCAGCACCGCCTTGCTTGCCCTCAGCCCAGCCGCTTCCGCCCAGCAGAAGTTCATCAACGTCCTGACCGGCGGTCAGAGCGGCGTGTACTACCCGCTCGGCGTCGCGCTGGGACAGATCTACACCAAGGCCATTCCGGACACGAAGACCAGCGTGCAGGCGACGAAGGCCTCGGTGGAGAACCTCAATCTGGTGCAGGCGGGCCGCGGCGAGATTGCATTCACGCTGGGCGATGCCCTGTCTGATGCCTGGAAGGGTGACGAGGAGGCGGGCTTCAAGACGCCACTCAAGGGCCTGCGCACCGTCGCCGGCATCTACCCGAACTACATCCAGATCGTTGCCAGTGCCGATTCCGGCATCAAGACGCTGGCGGATCTCAAGGGCAAGCGCATTTCGGTCGGGGCGCCCCGCTCGGGCACTGAACTGAACGCGCGCGTGATCCTGAAGGCAGCAGGCCTGACCTACAAGGACTTCGCCAAGGTCGAGTACCTGCCGTTCGGCGAGTCGGTCGAACTGATCAAGAACCGCCAGCTCGATGTGACGCTGCAGTCGGCCGGTCTGGGCGTGGCCTCTATCCGGGACCTGGCGACTTCGATCAAGATCAATGTGGTTTCCGTTCCTCTCGAGGTCGCCTCGAAGATCACCGACCCCGCCTACCTGCCGGCTTCGATTCCCGCGAACACCTACACCGGGCAGACCGACGCGGTGCCGACGGTCTTGATCCGCAACTTCCTTGTCACCGGCGAAGGCGTACCCGCTGACACCGTCTATGCGATGACCAAGGCGCTCTTCACCAACCTGGACCAGTTGTCGGCGGCACACTCGGCCGCCAAGTCCATCACGGCAGCCGATGCACCGAAAGACATGCCGGTGCCGCTGCATCCAGGCGCGGAGCGCTACTACCGCGAGGCCGGGCTGCTGAAGTAGGTCACCCCTCCTCAATTGGCTGACTCCGATGGCACAGGTCTCCTGTGCCATCGTTGTTTCCGGACCCTTCGCGCATGACGACCGCCGTCTCCAACGCTGACGCCCAGCTGCAGGCCGGGATTATTCCGCTGTCCCGGGCGGCCTACGCGATTGCGATCGTCTTTTCGACGTTCCAGATCTACACGGCGGCCTACAGCCCGCTATCAAGCGGGGTCGTGCGTGCGGTGCACGTCGGCTTCCTGCTGCTGATGACCTTCGTGCTGCTTCCGCCGCTGGGCCGCCGATGGCTGGGCTGGGCGCTGGGAGTCATCGCGTTTGCCATCGGCCTGTACCACTGGGTGTTCGAGGCCGAGCTGATCGTGCGCGCGGGCGAGCTCACCGACTGGGACATGGTCGTCGGCATCGCGTCGATCGTGCTGGTGTTCGAGGCGACACGGCGCACGATGGGCTTTGCCCTGCCGCTTATCTGCGCAATCTTCCTAGCCTATGCGCTGTTCGGTCAGTACTTCCCGGGCTCGCTGGCGCACCGCGGCTACGGACTCGATCAGGTCATCGGCCAGGTGGCGTTCGGCACCGAGGGGATCTACTCGACGCCGATTTACGTCAGTTCGACCTACATATTCCTGTTCATCCTGTTCGGCTCCTTCCTCGAGCAGGCCGGGATGATCAAGCTCTTCAACGACGTTGCGCTGGGACTGTTCGGCCGCTCGCAGGGCGGCCCGGCCAAGGTATGCGTCGCCTCCTCGGCGTTCATGGGAACGATCAGCGGATCGGGCGTGGCGAACGTGGTCGCCAGCGCCCCGTTCACGATCTCGCTGATGAAGCGCTTCGGCTACAAGCCCGCCTTTGCCGGGGGCGTCGAGGCCTGCTCGTCGATGGGGGGCCAGATCATGCCGCCGGTCATGGGCGCGGTCGCGTTCATCATGGCCGAGACACTGAACGTGCCCTACATCGAGATCTGCAAGGCCGCGGCGATCCCGGCGACCCTCTACTTCGTCTCCTGCTTCTGGATGGTTCACCTGGAGGCGGGCCGACTCAAGCTGCTGGGACTGCCGCCTGAGGAGTGTCCGAGCGCCTGGCGGGCCCTTGTGAAGGGCTGGTACCTGATCCTGCCCCTGGTGGCACTGGTCTGGCTGCTGCTCGGAGGGTTCACGCCGCTCTTCTCCGGCATGGTGGGGCTTGCCCTGACGGCGATCCTCGTGCTCGGGATGGCGGTGGCACTCGGCTTGCGCGGCAATGCCCTGCGCACCGTTTTCTGGGTGGTGCTTGGGCTGGCCTGCGCGGCCTTCATCAAGCTCGGCGTGACGGTGTTCTTTGCCATCATCGCGCTGCTGGTCGCAGCCTGCTTCGCCGTCAAGGGCGGCCGCGCGACTCTCAAGCTCTCGCTCGACGCGCTGGCGGACGGCGCACGGAACGCCCTGCCCGTGGGCACGGCGTGCGCCCAGGTGGGCGTCATCATCGGCGTGCTGACGCTGACCGGTGCGGCAACCAACTTCGTCGGCTTCATCGTCTCGATCGGCGAGACCAGCGTATTCGCTTCGCTGCTGCTGACGATGGCCGCCTGCCTGGTGCTCGGCATGGGCATCCCGACGATCCCGAACTACATCATCACAAGCTCGATCGCGGCTCCGGCACTGCTGCAGCTTGGTGTGCCGTTGATCGTCTCGCACATGTTCGTCTTCTACTTCGGCATCATGGCCGACCTTACGCCGCCGGTGGCGCTGGCCGCCTTTGCCGCCGCCCCGTTTGCCGGAGTCTCGGGCATGAAGATTGGTGTGCAGGCGGTGCGAATCGCGCTTGCGGGCTTCATCATTCCCTTCATCGCGGTGTACTCGCCGGCGCTGCTGCTGCAGGGCGGGACGTGGTTCGACGTCACCTATGTCACCGTGAAGGCGCTGCTCGCGATCGGACTGTGGGGCATCGCCGCGACTGGCTACTGGCTGGCGCCGGTCAACTGGTTCGAGCGCCTTTATGTCTTCGTCGCGGCTGCTTTGCTGGTGGTCGCGGTTCCGTTGACCGACGAGCTCGGGTTCGCTGCCAGCGCGGCCTTCGTCGTCTGGCACGTGCTCCGTGTCCGGGGACTGCGGCGCCAGACGCCGCCGCAGATGCCGGCGCCATGATCGCGGCGGCGCTCTGCATCACGGTGGGCGCCCAGATTGTCTCGCTGCCCGTGCGCCGCTTCACCCTGCAGTGGCAGCACACTGTGGAGAAGGTCCTGTGGGAAGAGGACTACCTGGTGGCCGGCGACTGGTTGCTGCTGGAGCGAGCGCGCGTGCTGGGGTCCGGTGCGGGGATGGAACCGCCGCCGGATGCCGTGCGCGAGGGACAGGGCTGGAGCTATCGCCCCGCCGATCGCTGGCGCCGATCGGTGGTGCTCGCGCGCTCCGAGTTCGGCGACGACTATCGCCTATGTACACAGGGCGACTGTCGTCCGCTTTCCGGGCTGATCGCCGCGCGCGGCCCGGCGACGCTGACCTCCTGCGCCAGTGCAAAGTCCGGGTGACGGATCAGCGCTGAGCGGGACTGACCTCTCAGTCCGTAGCGCGCCGCTTGCGGTTCGGGCAGTCGGAACAACTCAGCGATCGCCCGTCCGCCAGGCGCACCTCGGGGCCGCCGCACGAGCCGCGCAGGCAGCGGCCGGTTGTCATGACTCCAAGCGCCATGCCGAGCACGGCAATGCCGACGATGGCGATGGTCGCCAGAAGTATCAGCCAGAACGTCCCGAACCCGCTCATGCTCGCTCCGCCGCCAATGCCGCGAACGCCGGAGTCACCGTATCCCGGTAGCCGCCCCCGGGCACGCGCTCGATGAACTGGGCCGCGATTCCGGAGCGTTCGGCGAGCGCCCTGCCGTTGTCTGCTCCCAGCACGATCAGCGCCGTCGCCAGCGCGTCGGCCCGCATGCAGTCGCCGGCGACCACGGTGACTGAGCACAGGCCGTGGCGGATCGGCACCCCGGCGAGCGGGTCGATCTCGTGCGAATAACGCTGGCCGTCCTCGAGAAAGTAGTTGCGATAGTCGCCCGATGTCGCCATGGCGCGTCCGGTGAGCGGAACAACCCAGCGCGCCCGCTGCGGCATGGCATCGGGCTCCTCGATGCCGATGCGCCATGCGTGCCCCGCCGCGTTGACGCCGCGGGTACGCACCTCACCGCCGACTTCGACCATGAAGTCCTGCACGCCGCGGGCCTCGAGCGCCGCGGCGGCGCGATCCACACCGTAGCCCTTGGCAATGCCTCCCAGATCCGCCTGCAGGCCGGCATGCCGCTTGACCACGGTGCGACGAGTCGCGTCGAGTGCAAGACTGCGCCAGTCAACCCGACGGCGTTCCGCAGCCACGACGGCCGGCGCGGGAACGCGACGCGACGCGCGAGTGCCGAAGCCCCACTGTTCCACCAGCGGCGCAACGGTGATGTCGAAGGCGCCGCCCGACCAGCGGCTGACTTCCTGCGCGGCCGACAGCACTTCGTATAGCTCGTTCGACAGCGTTACAGGCGTGCCCTGCGCCGCGCGGTTTAAGGACGAGAGTTCCGACTGCGGCTGGAACATCGACATGCGATCGTCCACGTCGTCGAGCGCCGCCTGGATCACGGCACGCAGCGTCGCCGCATCGCGCTCCGGCGCCCGGAGCCGGATGTTGTAGGTCGAGCCCATCGTCGAACCGCCCAGATGCAAATAGCGCGGCGAATCGACGGTCCCGGGAGCGCGTCCGCACCCGCCGAGCGCCAGTGCGCCCGTGCCGAGCACCAGCGCACGGCGGCGCGGAGAAAGTATGGCGTCCATTGTGTCGTCTCCTTCTGACAGCTCAGCTTTCAAGGCGTGCTCCGCTGCCCCGCACGGCGGCCTCGAACCGGCCCTCGCCGCGCTCGATCATGTGCCGCACCAGATCACCGATCGAGATCAGCCCGAACACCCGCGGGCCGTCGATCACCAGCAAGTGCCGGTGCCGGTTCATGTGCATGAGGGAGAGCGCAGCCTCGATCGTCGTGCCCGGCGTCACGAAGCGCACGTCGCGCGTCATGACCATGGAGATCGGCGTCTTCTTCGGATCCAGCCCCGCATTCACGACGCGCACCAGCACATCGCGCTCGGTGAAGATGCCGCCGACCAGCCCGTCCTCGGTCTTGATCAGCACCGCGCCGACGTGGCGCGCCGCCATCACCTGCACCGCTTCGGCGACGGTGGACGAAGCGGGCACCGAGATCAGCTCATCGCTCGCCTTGGTGCGTACGACGTGCTCGACGGTTTCCTGAAGCATGGTCTCCTCCCCTGCCCGATCAACCGAAGTCGTCAAGCATGATGTTCTCGCGATCGACCCCGAGGTTCAGCAACATCGCGATAACGGCCTTCGTCATCGGTCCCGGGCCGCACATGTAGTACTCGACATCCTCCGGCGCCGGATGCTCCTTGAGATAGTTTTCGAACAGGACGTTGTGGATGAAGCCGGTCGGCCCGGTCCAGTTGTCCTCGGGCAGCGGCTCCGACAGCGCCAGGTGCCAGGTGAAGTTGGGGTTTTCCGCAGCCAGTTTGTCGAACTCTTCGACATAGAACGCCTCGCGCATGCTGCGTGCGCCATACCAGTAGGTCATCTTGCGCTTCGAGTGCAGGCGCAACAGCTGATCAAAAATGTGCGATCGCATCGGCGCCATGCCGGCGCCGCCACCCACGAAGCACATCTCGGCATCCGTGTCGCGCGCGAAGAATTCGCCAAACGGCCCGGATACCGTGACCTCATCACCCGGCTTCAGGTTGAACACCCACGAACTCATGATGCCGGGCGGAATATCCTGCCGGTACTCCGGCGGAAACGCGATGCGGATCGTGAAGAGCAGGATGCCCTTCTCGAGCGGGTAGTTCGCCATCGAATAGGCGCGCGTGATCGGTTGCGGCGAAACCGACCTGAAGCGCCAGAGGTCGAACTTGTCCCAGGCTTCGCGGAATTCCGGCTCGATGGCAAAGGTCTTGAAGTCGATTTCGTGGGGCGGGCACTCGATCTGCACGTAGCCGCCCGCGCGGAACGGCACTTCGTCCCCCGCCGGCAGCTCGAGCTTCAGCTCCTTGATGAAGGTCGCCACGTTGCGATTGGAGATGACGCGGCAGTTCCACTTGCGCACGCTGAAGATCTCGGGCGCGACCTCGATCTTCATGTCGCCCTTGACCTTGACCTGGCAAGCGAGGCGGCAGCCGCGGCGGGCTTCGCCCGGGCTGATGAACCCCGTCTCGGTCGGCAGCAGCGCGCCGCCGCCCTCCTTGATCACCACTTCGCACACACCACAGGCGCCCTTGCCGCCGCAGGCCGAGGGAATGAAGATCTTGTTGTCGGCGAGCGCGCCCAGCAGCGTGCCCCCGGCCGGAACCTTCAGGGTCTTGTCGGCATCCTCGTTGACGACGATCGAAACCTCGCCAGCGGCAACAAGCTTGCTGCGCGCACCCAGCAGGATGCCCACCAGCAGCAGCACGACCCCTGTGAACATCAGCACGGCGAGAACGATATCGAGCATGGCGGCCGCAGGGTTCTAGAGCTGGATTCCGGAGAAGACCATGAAGGCCAGGGACATCAGGCCTGCGGTGATGAAGGTGATGCCCAGCCCCTTCAAACCGTCCGGCACGTGCGAGTAGGTCATCTTTTCGCGGATCGCCGCCATCGCGACGATCGCGATGAACCAGCCGAAGCCCGAGCCGACGCCGAACACCACGCTCTCGGCAAACGAGTAGTCGCGCTCCTGCATGAAGAGCGATCCACCTAGGATCACGCAATTGACCGCGATCAATGGCAGAAAGACGCCGAGCGTGGTGTAGAGCTTTGGCGCATAGCGATCCACGGCCATTTCGACGATCTGCGTGGCCGCCGCGATCGTGCCGATGAACAGAATGAACGAGAGGAAGCTGAGGTTGACCGTCGCCAGCGCGGGGCTGACCCAGGCCAGCGCGCCTTCGGCCAGCAGGTAGTGCAGCAGAAGGTTGTTCAGCGGCACCGTCAGCACCTGCACGAACACCACCGCCGCGCCAAGACCGATCGCAGTCTCCACCTTCTTCGAGCACGCCAGGAACGAGCACATGCCGAGGAAGAAGGCGAGCGCCATGTTCTCGAGGAAGATCGAGCGGATGGCGAGGTTGGCGAAGTGCTCCATCGCGGGTTCCCGATCAGTCCTTTTCCTGCAGCTGCGGCTTCCACACCCGCAACGCCCAGATCAGCAGTCCGATGACAAACAGCGCCGACGGCGCCAGCAGCATCAGCCCGTTGGGCACGTACCACCCGCCATCCGTGACGAGCGGCAGGACAGTGAAACCGAAGATCTTGCCGGCGCCGAGCAGTTCGCGTGCCAGCGCGACCAGCATCAGCACCAGCGCATAACCCAGGCCATTGCCGATGCCGTCCCAGAAGGACCGCAGCGGCGGGTTCTGCATTGCATACCCTTCGGCGCGGCCCATGACAATGCAGTTGGTGATGATGAGACCGACGAACACCGAGAGCTCGAGCGACAGTTCGTACAGCGTCGCCTTCAGGATCTGGTCGAACACGATGACCAGCGACGCAATGATCGAAAGCTGCACGATGATGCGGATGCTGCCCGGCGTGTAGTTGCGCACCAGGCTGACGGCGAGGTTGGCGAGCGCCGTGACCAGCGTCACGCCGATGCCCATGACCAGCGCCTTGTCCATGCGCGTGGTCACCGCCAGCGCGGAGCAGATGCCCAGCACCTGCACGCCGATCGGGTTGTTGATGATCAGCGGATCGACCAGCGCCTTGCGGTCCTCGCGGCTGAAGGGGATCGCGGCCATTTAGTCCTCCACCCGCGAGGCAGGTTGCGCCCGCCGCCTGTGCAAGCTCATGTGACCTTCCCTTCCCTGAAGCGCTTCAGGAACTTGCCGTAGCCTTTGTCCGACAGCCAGAACTGCATCAGCCGCGTGATCGCGTTGCTGGTGACGGTCGCGCCCGACAGTCCGTCAACCCGCAGCGGGTCCGCCTCGGGCGTGCCGGCCTGCCCCTTGATGACCGTGATGCGCGCATTCCACTGGTCGTCGAAGCCCTTGCGACCGTGCCACAGCGCCTGCCACTTGGGATTGCCGATCTCGCCACCGAGGCCCGGCGTCTCCTTCTGGTCGTAATACGTGAGGCCGCGCACGGTGTTGCCATCGCGGTCGAGCGCGAGGAAGCCGTAGATCGTGCCCCACATGCCGAGCCCTTCGACCGCGATGACGATCTGATCGACCTGATCGCCCTTCATGATGAAGTAGGCGACCGCGTAGTTGGGCAGCCGGCCGATGCCGGCATTGTTTGCCGGCGCCACGCGGCTCATCGTCGGGTCGCCCCGCGCCTTGCGCTGGTCGTAGGAGCGCGCGTCCATGCGGTCCGGCGGCACCAGTTCGCCGGTCGCCAGGTCGACCAGCCGCACCTTGATGCGCTCGTCGAAGATGCGGTTGACATCGGCCGCGGTGACATTGGCACCGGGCTCGAGCAGCCCCGCGGCCAGCAGCACGTTCTTCTCCATGTACAGCCGCGCGCTGGCCGCCTGCCGCGGCTGCAGCGTGACCGCGGCCACCGACACCAGCAGCGCGCACACCACGCACACTGCCGTGGCGAACAGCAGCGTGTATCGCGTGCTTTCACGCTTCGACACGACGCTTCCTCCGCGTGATGTTGGCCTTGACGAAGCCGTAGTCGATGACGGGCGCCATCACGTTCATGAACAGGATCACCAGCATCATCGACTCCGGGTACGCCGGGTTGACAACGCGGATCAGCACGACCATCGCGCCAATCATGAAGCCGTAGATCCACTTGCCCTTCTCGCTGAACGGCGAGGTCACCGGGTCGGTGGCCATGAAGGCGGCGCCGAAAGCCCAGCCGCCCAGCACCATGTGCCACCAGAACGGCACGCCGAACCACGGATTGGTCGATGAGCCAATGGCGTTGAACAGCAGCGCCATCGCGATGGTGCCAAGCGCCACGCCGGTCATCGTGCGCCACGAGCCGACCTTGGTCACCGCGATGATGACGGCGCCAATCAGGCAGGCGAGCGCCGAGGTCTCGCCCATGGAGCCGGGCTCCAGGCCGATGAACGCGTTCCACCACGAAAAGCCGGCCTGCTCGAAGGGTTGCGTCATCACGCGCATCTGGCCGAGCAGCGTGGCGCCGGAGAATCCGTCGACGGCCGCCCCCTCCGGCACCGCCGTCCAGACCTTGTCGCCAGAGATCTCGCCCGGGTACGCGAAGAACAGGAACGCGCGCGCGGCCAGCGCCGGATTGATGAAGTTCATGCCGGTGCCGCCGAAGACTTCCTTGGCGATGACGACACCGAAGCTGATGCCGAGCGCGGCCTGCCACAGCGGCGTCGTGGGCGGCAGGATCAGCGGGAACAGGATGCCGGTGACGAAGAATCCCTCGTTGACCTCGACCTTGCGCACGATCGCGAACAGCACTTCCCAGGTCAGGCCGACCACCATCGTCACGATGTACAGCGGCAGGAAGTACAGTGCACCGTGCACGAGATTGGCAATGGCGCTCGACGGTGCATAGCCCGTGCCCAGCAGGTCGATCACCGCGTGCCGCCAGCCGTCGAGCTGTCCGACCTTGGCCGGATCGATCGCGAGGTTTGCCTGCAGCCCGGTGTTCAGCATCGCCATGAATACGCACGGCAGCGCGGCGATGACTACCGTCATCATCATGCGCTTGAGGTCGATCGCATCGCGAACGTGCGAGCCGGTCGACGTCACCGAAGAGGGCGAGTAGAAGAAGGTGTCCATCGCCTCCCACAGCGGGTGCCAGCGATGGAGCTTGCCGCCCTTCTCGAAGTTCGGAGCGACGCGATCGAGTTGTTGGCGCAACCACCGCATCAGTGCTCCTTCTCGATGCGGTCGAGTGCGGCGCGCAGCAGCGGTCCGTACTCGGTCTTGCCGGGGCAGACGTAGGTGCAAAGGGCGATATCGTCCTCGTCCAGCTCGAGCGCACCCAATTCGACGGCGCGCTCGTCGTCGCGAATGATCAAGGCGCGCAGCAGGAAGGTCGGCAGCATGTCAAAAGGCATCACCCGCTCGTACGAGCCGATCGGCACCATCGCGCGTGGCGAACCGTTCGTGCTCGTGCTCAGGGCAAAGCGGTGCGCACGGCGAAATGCGCCGAGCACCGTGTTCGTGACCGAGTACTTCTCGGCGCCTGGTGCGATGTAGCCGAACATCTCACGCTCACCAGCCTCGGGGAGCACCGCAATCTGCAGGTGGTGGCGGCCGAGAAAGGCGTCGGCTTCCGACGTTCGCGCGCGTCCATCGAGCACTGAACCCGAGATCACGCGCTGTCGCCCCGGCAGAAGTTCGCCTTCGAGCAGTTCGTCGAGCGAGGCTCCCACGCGGGTGCGCAGCAGGCGCGGCTTACGTGCGCCCGGGCCGCCCAGCGCGACGATGCGCTCGACATCGAGGCGGCCCGTCGTGACGAGGCCGCCGATGGCCATGACATCCTGATAGCCAATGGTCCATACGCTGCGATGCAACCCGACAGGCAGCAACTGGTGTACGTGCCATCCTGCGTTGCCGCTGGGATGCGGACCGGCGAACTCGACCACCTCCACCCCCGCCGGCGCACTGACGCGATGCCCCTCGGCGACGCAGGCATAGACTTTCGGCGCCAGCGCGACCAGTGCCTCCAGGCCCGTCTGGAAGTCCGCTGCGCGCCCGGCGATGACCGTTGCCGGCGCCACGGCATGGGGCCGCGTGTCGGTCGCGGTGACGAAAATCGCGGCCGGAGTCGAATCGGGCGCCGCAACGCGGCCGAACGGTCGTGTCCGCAACGCGGTCCACAGCCCGGACTCGAGCAGCAGCGCACGCACCGACCCGGCATCGCGCGCCAGGCCCGGGCCCTTGAAGCTCTCAAACGGCGCCTGCGCTTCATGCTCGGCCACCGCAATGACTATCGACACCAGGGCCCTGCGCTCGCCCCGATGTATGGCCGTGACCGTTCCGCCGGCGGGCGACGTATAGCGCACGCCGGCGCGCTGCTTGTCCTCGACCAGTGTCTGTCCCAGCGCGACCTGATCGCCGACCTCGACCTTCACGGAGGGCTTCAGGCCGGGATAATCCGGCCCCATGAGCGCGACGGTCGACACGGTGCGCGCCGCTTCCACAGCGCCTTCCGGAGCGCCGGCCAGCGGCAAGTCGAGTCCCCTGCTCGATCGCACCACGGTCATGCCGCTACCACCCTCCCTCTCCTGACGGATCCGTCCATGTGCACAGACGCGTTGGGCGACCTTAGAGGCACCTGCTTGCGGCGCCTTGACGACCGTCAACGCCATTGCGTTGGGGCAAGCGCAGCCTATCGCATCCTATGATGTGCCAGCCCGGGCCACGGCCTGACACCGATTGCATGAGGAGCCCTGATGACCGCGCAAACGTCGACCCAGACCCTGCTGGCTCGCCATCCGTTCACCTACGGCATGGGTGGCCCTGCCATCGAGAAACTCGCGTCGCTTGCGCGAAACGTCGGCTTCGCGCGCAACGAGGTGATCTTCCGCGAGGGTGACGATATCCATGACTTCTTCCTGGTCGTGTCCGGCCGGGTAGCCCTCGAGATCGTGTCCGAGGGCGTGGCGCACCGCGTGCACACGCTCAGTGCGGGAGATGAGCTCGGCTGGTCCGCGGTGCTGATGGGCCAGGGCAAGTACTTCCAGGCGCGTGCGCTGGAACAGGTCGGGGCACTGGCGTTCGACGGCGGCGATCTGCTCGCGCTGTGCGAGAGTGACCCAGCGTTCGGATACAAGCTGATGCACCGGCTGCTCGGCGTCGTCGCAGAACGCCTGCAGGCAACCCGGCTGCAGCTGCTGGACACGTACTGGCCGGTGGCCCACAAGGCCGGCGCCTGAACGACGAAACCAGCTAGGCCGCAACCCGGTGCGGTTGCGCTGCAGCGCGCCTGCTGCAGCGCGGCGGTCGCGGCTGCCCAGTGCCGTTACGCTGCGTGCCAGTATCTCCACCCTGTACGCGCTCGAGCGCTCTCCTCACGATGGACAACGATCGCGTGCTCCCGCCGCGTGAACCGTGGAGCGCGGTGCTGGCCCTGGGCATCACCCAGATCACCGCATGGGGATCGATCTACTACCTGTTCCCCTTGCTGATGGAGCCTCTGCAATCGGCGGTGGGAGCCAGCCGCTCGGTCGTGGTCGGTGCGTTCACTCTCTCGCTGATGGTTTCCGGCCTGCTGGCGCCGGTCGTGGGTCGAGCCATCGACCGGCGCGGTGGCCGGATGCTGATGGCCGCCGGCTCACTGCTCGCCGCGGCAGCGCTTGCAGCCCTCGGCCAGGTCACAACGCCATTGCAGCTCTATGTCGTGTGGGCGCTGCTCGGCGTGGCGATGGCGGGAACGCTTTACGAGCCGGCCTTCGCCGTCCTGACCCGTGCCTTCGTCAACAACCATCGGCGCGCCATTGCCGTGCTGACCCTGTTCGGCGGATTCGCGAGCACGGTCTTCTGGCCATTGGGGCAGGCACTGATCGATGCCTACGGCTGGCGCACGACAGCGGTCATTTTCGGTGCGCTTCACCTGGTCATCTGTGTTCCGCTGCATCTGACCTTGTTGCCGCGCGGCGGGCCGCGTCCGGCCGAGCCGCCAGTGCAGGCAGCTTCGCACTCGCTCGGGGATGCGTTGCGCATGCCCGTCTTTTACCTGCTCGCCGCTGCCTTCACGTTCAATGCGCTGGTGTTCTCCGCAATGACGATTCACCTGCTCGCGATGATCATCGCCAAAGGACTGACAGCGGCCCAGGCGGCCGCGCTCGGCGCGTTGGTCGGTCCGATGCAGGTCGCGGGACGCCTGGCCGAGATGACCTTCGGGCAGCGCGTCTCGCCGGCCACAGTCGGCGTCATCGCCTGCGGGCTGCTCCCGGCGTCGATCCTGCTGCTGGCACTCAGCGAGCCGTCCGTGTCGAACTTCCTCCTTTTCGCCCTGCTCTTTGGCGCCGGCAATGGCGTGATGACCATCGTGCGCGGCACGATCCCCGTGGAGTTCTTCGGCCGCGCGCACTATGGCGCCGTCAACGGCGCGCTCGCGGCGCCGGTACTCACCGCCAAGGCCGTCGGACCGCTGGCTGCGGCCATGGCCTGGGCATGGACGCGCGACTACGACGCCGTCGGCCTGATGCTGGCTACGGCCGGGCTGTGCTCGCTCGCCTTCCTCGCGCTCGCGCTGCGCTGGCGGCGCCACTGAGCGCCCGGTGTCGCGTCGCGCGTCGCCGCGATGTTGCAGTCACCCACAATCGCAGACAGCAACGTGAGAGCTAAGCCGACGGTTGCGCCGTGCCGGCCGTGCGCAACGGCGCGGCCTGCCGACGCTTGCGGTACTCCGACCACCATGCCGCGGCGTCCACCTGGGTCCACGCAAGGCGGCTTGCGAGCCGGTCCAGCGCCTCGACAACCGCCTCGGCGCTCCTGGGGCGCCGCGCGCGGTCCTTCTCGAGGCAGGACGCTATCAGCGCGTCGAGCGCCTCGGGCACCGCGACACCGGCGGCCGATACGCGCGGCGCCGCGGCATGCAGCACCTGGTTGCTGATCGCGAGACTGTCGTCGCCCTCGAAGATCGACTTGCCGGTCAGAAGGAAGTACCCGACCGCCCCGAGCGCATAGATGTCGGAACGCGCATCGACGTCGGACGGATTGATTAGCCGCTCCGGCGCCATGTAACGCGGCGTGCCGACGATCTTGAGCTGCTTGGTGATGTCACGCGTATCGGCGTGCTCGAGGTTCTTGACGAGGCCGAAGTCGAGCAGTTTGACGACGTCGTCCTCGCCGCGGCGGCACAGCATCACGTTCTCGGGCTTGACGTCGCGATGGATCATCCCGTGCGCATGTGCCTCGCGCAGCGCGGCGGCCACCTGGCGCAGGATGTGGATCGCTCGTCCGGGCGGCACCCGGCCCGAGTCGGCGACGAGTTCGGCCAGCGTTACGCCGTCGAGGTACTCCATGACGTAGTACGGCTGGCCCTCGCGCGTACGACCGAAGTCGTAGATCTCCACGGTGTTCGGATGCAGCAGCTGGCTGGCGAGCTGGACTTCGCGCTCGAACCGGTGAATGAATTCGTCCGTCGCGACGTGCTTCTTCAGGATCTTGATCGCGGTGGGCCGCTTCAGCAGCGCATGGCGGGCGAGGTAGATCGTCGCCATGCCGCCTTCGCTGACCTTCTTTCCCAGCGTGTACGCACCGAGCCGCTGCACGCGTCCGAACTGCCGGCTCAGGCGCGCCAGCAGGAAGGCCGACATGAAGGCCGCCACCAGCGTCAGTGCGACGATGCCGCCGATGACCGAGAGGCTGATCGTCAGATAGCGCAGCGTCGCGAGCGCTTCGGCGGCCGACATCTCCGCCACGACGCCCAGGTCGTAGGCGGGCAGCCACTGCCAGGCACCGATGACCTCTGTGCCGCGATAGCCTCGATACGGCGTCGAAATCACGCCCTTCCGATCGATTTCGGCACGCTTGCCGCGAGCCCCGATCGCTCGCGCCGCGGCCTCGGTGAGCGGCCGAGCGGCAGGCTGGGACTGCGCCCGCTCGCCGGCCGCCAACACGGCGCCGGGGTCACGCACGTGGATCCTGTCGGCGCGCTCGGTCCCGACTGAAGCTGGCTCCGCCTCGAGCGTACGTGTCTCGGCCGGACGGCTCGACGTGAGCATGAGCCCGTCTTCGCCGAAGGCATAGGCCTCGCCGGTTTCGCCCGGCCGTGCCGCGGAAAAGATCGTCTCGAGTTCACGGTCGGTCGCCACGCCCATTGCCAGGGCCGCGACGGGCGTTCCCGAACCGACGCGGATCGGCGCCAGAAACCAAGCGACCGGCCGCAGCGCGCCGTCGGCACCGCGGACGGACAGTTCCGCGTCCGCATCCGGATAGGGCCGGACGAACTGCGGATGCCCTTCGAACGCTGCGTCGAGCCGCTCCCTGAACACACCGGAGCGGATGCGCTGTCCGCAGCGCAACGGATCCTTGGACGACAGCACGCGGCCGTCGCGGTCGAGGATCCGGAACGCGACTACGCCGGAAGTCGACAGACGGGCCTGGACTTCCGCGCTGAGCCGCTCGGCCTCCTGTGTACAGCGGCCCACCTCGATCTCGACACCACGGCGACTCGCCACGAACTTGGTCGCCTGCGCAACCACCGTCGGATTGCGCGCGGTCCTTTCAACTTCGGCCATGTGTTCAAAGGCCCAGACGTCGAGTCCCTTGACGACCGTGCCCAGCAAGGCTTCGAGGCTCGCCGCGCGGGTCTCGGCCAGCGCCGTACGCACCCCCGTGTAGGTCCAGTATCCAAGCCCGACAAGTAGCAGCCCGAGCAGCACCGTGGCCGCATTCCGCCAGGTCTCCGTTTCGACAAGGCTGGCAATCAGGTTTGGGATGGCGCCGGCGGCCGCTTCGGGGTCGCCGGCTCCGATATCGGCCGGCACCTTGGGTATTTCCGAAAGGCCGTCGGTCGTGTCGCTCATCGGCCGTGCCTGGTCGCTGCACGCTTGCAAGGTGCTGGGCGCGAGCGATCAGCGCGCGCAGCCGCGGCTGCGGACACGCTCATTTCGCAGATCCCTGGCGCCGCGCCCGTCTGGACTGGATGCATCGAGTGGCCGTCAACAACTAACAGGCGGCCATCCTAGCGCGCCGTGGGCCAGGCCAGCGCGCCGATAACGCGCCACCTTGGAGGAGGCGCGCTGGGTCGCCGGACTTCAGCGGCCCAGCAGCGTGATGAAGACCCCGGGGAAGACTGTCAGAGCGATCGTCGGCACCAGGCACAGCACGCCGGCGGCCACGGCGATGCGTCCCGCTGACGGTGTTCCTTCGGGCTGTGACCCCATGAACATCAACTGGATCACGCGCAGGTAGAAGTAGATGCCGAGGTAACTCCCGACCAGCCCGAGCACGGCGTACAGCGTGTAGCCCGCCGCGATGACGTTCTTGAAGATGAGGAACTTCGCGACGAAGCCGGGAAACGGCGGTATGCCCGCGAGCGAGAGCAGCGCGATTCCGATCAGGATCGCGGCGTATGGCTGGCGGTGGTACAGGCCCTTGAGCGCATCGAGGCGGTCACGGCGCGCGTCATCCGGCCCGGCCGGCAACGACGCGAATGCCAGCGCGTTCATCAACCCATAGGCGAGCAGGTAGAAAATGACCGCCTGCAAGCGGGTCGGACCGTCCCCCAGCAGCGCGTAGAAGAGGTAGCCTGCGTGCGCGATCGACGAGTAGGCGATCATGCGCCGGAAACTCGTCTGTCGCATGGCCGCCAGGTTGCCCCACACCATCGAGATCAGCGGCAGGATCGCGATCAAATCGACCAGCGGACTGCCCAGTTCGGCCATGCCGACGATGCGCACGACGGCCAGCAGCACGCCCGCCTTGATCACGATGGCCATGTACGCCGTGACGGGCACACTGGCGGCTTCGTAGGCATCGGGCGCCCAGGTGTGGAACGGCACGACGGCCGCCTTGAGGAAGAACGCGACCAGCACCAGGATGACAGCCACCACAGCCAGCGTGTCCTTGGCCTGCGCCGCCTTGACGAACGCATCGAGCGCGAGCGAGCCGGTCGCCCCGTAGACCAGCGAGGCTCCCATCAGGAACATCGCGGTCGCCGCGCCGCCCAGCACGAGGTATTTGAGCGCCGCCTCCGCCGCCTCGTGCCGCTTGTACGCAAGCAGCACCAGCACATACACCGGCATCGACATGATCTCGAGGCCGAGGAACATCGTCAGGAAACCGTCGGCGGAGCTGACGAGCAGCACACCGTAGAGCGAAGACAGCAGCAGGATGTAGAAGCGCTCGTCGTCGCCGAATTCGTCGCGCGACAGCTGCAGCAGCGGCAGCGTCAGCGCCAGCACGACGGCCTTTGCCGTCAGTGTTGCCTGGTCGACCGAGAAATGCCCCGGGAACGGCGAACCCTGGAACTGCACGATCGCCAGCAGCGTCGCCATCAGTGCTGCGCCCAGCACCGCGGCCGTCGCGACCAGCGCGGAATACCGTTGACCGACGTCCAGCACATCCAGGGCAATCAGCACGGCGATGCCGATGAGCAGCAGGTGCTCGGGCATCATCGCCACGACCATGAAGGACCAGTTCATCGTGCGGCCTCCGGTTGCAGCGCTGCGTCAGCCGCGCGGGCGGTCGGCGCCACGGGCTTCGCGGCGACGTCGACCCATTGCTGGTACTGGCGCGCGGCGACCTCGGTCTTGCGCAGTGCCTCCTGCGGGAAGAGCCCCAGCCAGAACACCGCGACCACCAGCGTCGCCAGGATGGCGCGCTCGCGTGCGTTGAGGTCGACCACGGGCGCATGAGGAACCTTGACGGCGCCATACAGGAACCGCTGCGCGAACCAAAGCATGTACATCGCTCCGAGCACGACTCCGGTGACCGCCAGGCCGGTCATCACCAGCGGCACCGAGTTGCCGGCCACGTGCAGCGGCCAGGCGGCATTGAAGGCGCCGAGCAGCACCAGAAACTCGCCCGTGAATCCGCTGGTCGTCGGCAGTCCGATCGCCGCGAGCGTCAGGATCATGAAGAACACGGAGTACACGGGCAGGATCTTCGCCAGTCCGCCATAGGCGGCGAGCTCGCGCGTGTGGCAGCGCTCGTAGATCATGCCGACCATCAGGAACAGGCCCGCTGCCGTCAGGCCGTGGCTCACCATCTGGATGATCGCGCCCTGGATGCCAATCAGGTCCAGGCTCGCCAGCCCCAGCATCACGTAGCCCAGGTGGCTGATCGACGAGTAGGCAATGATCTTCTTGATGTCGGTCTGTACCAGCGCGAGGCAGGCGCCATAGATGATGCTGATCACCGCGACCAGCATCACCCATTCCACCGCCGCGCTCGCCGCCTGGGGAAAGAGCGGGAAGCCCAGCTTGATGAAGCCGTAGGTGCCCATCTTCAAAAGGACCCCGGCCAGGATCACAGAGCCTGCCGTCGGCGCTTCCACGTGCGCATCCGGCAGCCAGGTGTGCAACGGCACGATCGGCACCTTGATCGCGAACGACAGCGCGAACGCCGCCAGCAGCCAGCCTTGTCCTGCAGCGGCAACTGGTGCTTGTAGAGATCGTCGAACGAGAACGAGGACACGCCGGTGCCCTGCTGCAGCGACCAGACGAGGTAGATGATCGCCGCCAGCATCAGGATCGAGCCGAACGCGGTGTACAGCACGAATTTCACTGTCGCATAGATGCGCCGTTCGCCGCCCCAGATGCCGATGATCAGGAACATCGGAATCAGCATCGCCTCCCAGAACACGTAGAACAGGAACAGGTCCTGGGCGAGGAAGGTCCCCAGCATCGCGAACTGGATGAAAAAGACCATC
>Ga0209079_10000373_pt1 | contig 18315 bp, 8 predicted proteins | sample PPLLaktember2015_2_FD_187259 | JGI IMG/M metagenome (GOLD analysis project Ga0209079, IMG submission 187259) | Freshwater sediment microbial communities from Prairie Pothole Lake near Jamestown, North Dakota, USA - PPLs Lake P7 Core (6) Depth... | ecosystem: Environmental > Aquatic > Freshwater... | reverse complement strand
CCTTTTGCGCCAACATGCTCAAGCTCCAGGAAGCCTCGGTCGGAGGAGCGAGCGTCCTGTGCGTGTGCAGCGGCACCTGCAAGGATCATGCATGCGGCGATCATTCGTACGATTCTCATGGCATTCTCCTTACAGATTGATTCCGACCGTCACGCGGGTGATCGCGCCCAGACGGCCCATGTCGCTATAAGCGGCATCCAGCGCGACCATTTGCCAGACAAATCCCGCACCCGCGGTCCAAGTCTCTTCGTCCGAGTAGAATTTGTAGCCGCCCCGGACGGTGAATTGACGCATCAGGCAATACTCCAGACCGACATTGATGCGTTCATCGTTGTCCGTCGGATGGAGGAACTCGCTCATCATGGTAAGCCGGTGGTCCTCCTCGAATCCGCCCAGGACCTCGGCCGAAGCACCGAAGCGGAAGTCGGTCGGCATCTTGAACAACGCCGCTTCGTACTTGCTTTCCAATCCAAAGTTCCGGACGGCACCGGCGACGCGGAGCGATCCAAATCCCGTATGATACAACATCCCGGCATCGAACAGAACGTTCGTGGATTTGTAGACGTCGATCCGTTCCTGCACGTACTTCGCCGTGACGCCGAATGAGAACTTTTCCGTCATTTGACGGCCGTATGTGATGCCGATTGCGATGGCATCGGCGCTGTAAGTGCCGCCGTACTGGTACAGCGGCCCGCTCGCGCTTCCTCCTTCCGCCTGTGGATCGATGTAACGCGGAATGTCTCCCATGTCGAGACGCACGACGCCGAGTCCGAAGAATCCAACATCTCCGGCGTTGTAGACGTACGCCGCCGATTGGTGCTCCGTCTCCGCGATCCAGGGAGCATAGGAGAAGCTAACGGATTGTCCGGCAGACGTGAACCCGATCGTGCTGGGGTTGCTGAACAACGCCTCGGGACCCATATCATTCAGGGAGACCGAGGCTTCTCCGAGTGCTGCGGTCCGTGCACCCACCGGGATGGTCAGAAACGTGTATCCGGCACTGCCAACCTTCTTGAATTCCGTTTGCGAGATGAGCACAACCGGAACGAGAAGGAGCATCAACATTCGCTTGATCATGTTCATGGTGTCTTCTCCTCGTTCCTTATCGGACGATCCCGATCTTGCCGGTGATGGACTCGCCCTCAGGAGTCTCGATGTGATACACATAGATCCCGCTCACGATGAACTGTCCGTAGTCGGTCTGGAAGTTCCACGTGACGATCCCATCCGGTTGGGTGTGATGGATCGTGCGCACGAGGTCACCACGGATGGTGTAGATGCGGATGGTGCACGGTGAAGGCATATTGAAGAATTGCACGCGCGCCTTGTCGTCCGGAGTGCCGGAACCGCTTCTGAGCACGAACGGATTCGGCGAAACGAACACCGCATTCTTGTCCAGCGTTTCACGCGGCGGCTGGGTCGTACGGAACGGACGAACGACGTAGTTTGGATCGACGGAACTGTGCGCATACAACGACGCGTAGATGGAACTCTCCAGCGGCGGGACCCGGTTGGAGCCCGTTTCGATGAAGTTGTTCGTCGTCCTCGGCGGCCAGCTCGGATGGCCGTTATCGTACGACGTCACCGCATAGTAGTACGGGATCCCGAGCACTGCATCGACGTCCTCGTATGAATAGAGCGTCCCTGCTTTGTAGATCGCATCGCCTTTCTTGATGTCGGCGATCAACTTCCACGGCCCGATCGGAAGATAGCTCGACCGATAGACGCGGTATCCCGCGAGGTCCGCCGCAGCCGTATCGCCGGGGGGATAGTCGGGATCGAGGATCGCTTCGGCTTCATCGGTCCACTCGATGATGTTGTTGATCTTCGTCGGATCAGGATTCATCTTCACCGTGTAGCGCGGCGCGGCAGGCGGATCGGGTACGTTGAATTGATTGTCGTACGCCTGCTGCATCGCGGACGACATGTTACGCAAGATGACCGGCGTTTCCGATCCGATGCGACTGGCATCGCGCACGTAGGCTGAATCGACGGCGTTGTTGTATGAAATGCCTCCGACGAATTCGCCGACGGCGATGACGACACTGTCTCCTGGACGAATGGTCCATGGACCCAATGACATCAGCGACCAGATCCGCCGTTGCGCCATGCGGGAATCGAATGGAGAGGTGAAGGATTCCGCGGCCTGCGTTGGATCCTTGATGATCTGGTATCGAAGCTGCGTGCCTGCGCTTGCGGTCCCGAACGGTCCGTACAGGTCCTGTTGATCCGGGGCCGCTGCCCAAACGGTGCGGATGCTTCGCCGGTCGGGTGGTGGATAGGTCGGAGTGCGGTAGACCGTATCGGGGGTTGCGTAGAGCAGCTTGAATCCCGCCCATCCCGGCGCAAGGTACTCACCATAGCCGGTCGGGCCGCCGAGCGAATCGAGGCCATACTTCACGAAACGCGTTGTCAGCGGCGTGTTGTCCGCGTACCCGTACATCATCCGGGCACGCACGCCGGTCGGTTCATAGTTGAAGCGATTGTTCCGTGCACCGGCATTCAATCCCGGGAACAGTGTTCGCCAAGCGCGCGCGTTCCCCGCGATGCCGTACATCAACATCGAGTAAGCCCCCCGGATCGTCATCGTATCGCTCGTGTTGCGAATCACGTATTGCACGATGATGAAATTCTCATGCCGTTGCGCACCTGCCCATTGCCGAACGGTGCGCGTGACACGAAGCGGCATCGGCTCGTCCCCCGGATATTGCGGGACGTAGGAAGGATTCGGGATCCACTCCGACTCGATCACCTCTTCCGCCTCACGCGGGTCCGCCTGGAGCCAGTAGTTCTCTCCTTGCGGCCAGCGCTTCGTGTGCTTCGTCACGCGGTATCGTGTTTGGCCCGTCGGACCGACGCTGCTGCCGTACATCGCCCAGTCTTCGATCCAGATCTTCGCGCTGTCGTACGGACTCGGGGCGGCGAACCACATCCCGCCGGTCGTGAGATACGACGGAGAGCCGCCGAGGCTCGCGTTGATCCACTCCGGATCGAATCCCGGCCAGTCGAGGCCGTAATTGATCCGCGTCCAGTTCGTGAACGGGGCGCCGGTCTTCGCGTAGTTGTAGGAATTCCAGAGCATCCCGCGCCGGAGGAAGATGTTTGGCGCGTCGATCTGCGCCGCCGCTGGAAGCGTTGCGAGCATCAGCGCAAGGATCAGCCCTGTGAGTACACCGTGCATGCGATTATCGTTGCTGTTCATGTTAGAACCCAAATCCGATGGTGAAGTAGACTTCCCGGGGCATGTTCCGGTACGCTTGATAGTAGCGGAATTTGTAGTTGTCGCGTGTCGGAGCATCGGCAGGATTGTCGATCGTCACGTTCCGCTCGATCCAGTCGAACAGCATGTCGGAATTGAGCGCCGGCGTCAGCCACCGATTGTCGAACACGTTCGTGATGCGGACACCGACGACCCAGGCAATGCGGCCGAGCGAGAACGCTTTGGAAATGTTGAGATCCAATTTGGCCTCAAGCGGATAACGGCGGTTGTTGACAATGAAACCGCGCGCGTATTCGGTGAAAAGGGGATCGTACGAGGGGACATAGGAGAATGGCGTACCGCTCTGCGCCGCATATGTCGCGCTAAACGTCATGTCCGAGAGCGGACGAACGCCGAACAGTTCGAGGCCCTCGTTTTGTTCAATGCGATACGACAACAACGTACGGAAGGTGTGGGTCCGGTCGAACGGATCGAGAAACTCCAGCGGCGAATACGTATCGACGGAATTTCTGGGATCGTTCGGGTCGGCACTGTAGAGACGCGTCGGGCCATAATAGCCGTATGAGGTCCGTGAGAACGAGTAGCTGAGTCGATAGCCCCAGACGCGGGAGTCGATGCGTTCCAACGTCAGGTCGAATCCGCGGGTCGCGCCGAATCCGTTGTTGGAGTACGTGGTGTAGTAGTTATTCGTCGTCGACGCCGTCAGTGCCTTGTAGATCTGAAGAGCGCCGATCTGGCTCACGCGATCATTGTAGTAGGCCACGAAATCGAGCCGATGATTCCCGCCGATGCTTTGCTGGATGCCGATCTCGTAATTGATCGTCCGCTTCGGTTCCAGATCGGCATTGCCGTACGCTCCCCATCCGTTGTAGTTCGTGCGCGTGTATGCCTGCGTGAAGACCGGCATCGAATTGAAGTGACCGTACTGGAGACGGAAGGCGGTCAGCTCGCCGACCGGGAAGGAGATACCGAGACGGGGCGAGAAGGTGAACTTTGTTTCCGGCAGTCGCGTCGTCGGGTCCCCAACCCGGCTTCCCCCTTCGGCATAGTAGATCGGAGCAAACCGATCGACCGGCACTCCTGAATTGAAGTTATACATATCCATGCGCAGACCGATGTTCGCGACCATCCCTTCGTATTCAAGCTTGTTCTGCGCATACGCCGCGACATAATACGGATAGGTCTTGTAGTACTCCGCGAATCCCGTGCGTGTGATGAACGCGTTTGCGGCAAAACTGGAATACACGGCGCTGTTGAACATATCCCAGTATTGCGCCTGCATCCCCGCCTTCAATTGATAAGACGATGTCACCTGCGAGGTGATGTGCGCCATCAAACTGTACATGTGCGTCCGCAGGTCCTGCTGATTGAACGTGGTGAACGAGAAGATCGTCCGGTAACTTTCGTCCCACGGTCCCTGGAACATGTACCACGTCCCCTTGTACACGTTGTCCCGCCAAGTCGTCGCCCGTTGCGGCACGGGTTCGAGCACGATCAGGTTGTTCTCGAACTGATGCGTCAGTTGGAGTTCTGTGAAGGTCGTCTGTGAAATGGTGTTTGTCCACGTCAGGGATTGCGACGTGATGTACTCGTTGCGAATGGGATCCGTCACGAGATAGTATTTGAAGCTGGCGTCGCGCCCCGCGTAACGCACGTCCTCCGAGCCCGTGTTGACGCCGCCGCGATAATGCTGATACATCGCGCTCAGTTTCAGCTTCTGCATCTGCACAGGCTGATAGGTCAGTGTCAGCGTGTAGTTCTGATAATCCTGCGTCCGCTCAGCGGTCGGGAGGCGCGTCGGTGCGCTCCGGGTCTCGCCGGAGAGATAGAACCGAAGCAGATTCGGATCGCTCCCGAGCGGCCCTCCGAATCCGAACAGGAATCGTTGGTAGGCGCGATTCCGGTAGTCGTATGCGCCGAGCTGGTTCTGATCCCCCGGTGAATGGTTTTTGATCCAGACATCGTACATCAACTGACGCCAGGCGCTCACGGAGTCAGCAGGAACACCGTATCCGGAAACGATGTTCGCCGAATCGAGATTCCGATACCAGGCGTCGAGGTTCCCCCACTTCTGCCATTCGAATGCATTGGAACTGTAGATGTAGTCGCCCCAATGGTATTGCCCCGGCGGACGATACTCAAAGCGGAAGTCCCCCTTGATCCGGTCGCTCCCCTCCTTCGAAACGATCTTGACGACGCCTGCCTGCGCATTCCCATATTCTGCGCTGAATCCGCCCGAGATGAGCTGCATCTGCGCGACGCCGAACGGATTGAAGTCGTATCGCCAGGAGTTGTTGACCTTGTCTCCCAATCCGCCGGCGAATCCGGGAACGCCTGTCGAAGAGGAGTTCTGAGATACACCGTCGACCATGACGTTCACTTCGTAAGCGCCGCTGCCGCGGATGGTCATGTTGCCGTTCGAGGTCCGCTGCACGTTTGCTGCGAGCTCCATCACTTGCCGCAAGCCCTCGACGGGGGCGCGCATGATCTCCTCTGAGGTCATGCTCGTGTACGACTCGGTCCGGTCTTTGACTACGGGGGGTTGCTTCGCCTCCACGATCACATCCCGCATCTGGATCGCGCTCGACGAGAGCTTGAAGTCCAGCGTGGTCGTGAGGTCGATATTCACCTGGACGTTCTGGATTTCCATGCGCCCGTATCCGAGCATGGTCGCCGCGATGGTGTATTTGCCCGGGAGAACATTCAGGATGACGAACCGGCCGTCAAAGTCCGTTGCCGCACCCATCGTGGTCCCGAGAACGAGGACGTTGGCTCCGAGGAGCGGTTCCTTCGTTTCCGCGTCGATGACCGTACCGGCGATCTTGCCGCGGCTTTGCGCGAAAGACATGCCGGCGAACGTTGCGAGAAGTAACGTGAGAAGAGCGATGCGTTTCATAAGAGTAGCCCGCCTTGGAATGAGAACCCCGTCCCGGCGCATGTATCCGGGACGGGAATCACTGCATCGATTACTTCGAGAGGATCATCTTGTTCGTGAACGTCGCCTGCCCCGCCGTCAGACGGGCGAAGTAAATACCGCTCGGGAAACCCGCTGCGTTCCATTGTACCGAGTGCACACCCGGCGCTTTCACTTCATTGACAAGCACAGCAACTTCGCGGCCGAGCAAATCGACCACACTGAGTCTCACGGAACCACCAATCGACAATCGATAATCAACAATCGTCAATGGATTGAATGGATTCGGATAATTCTGCCCCAACGCCGTCTCCGTCGGAATGAGCGTTTCGTCCTTCACGCCAACGGAACCCGTGCTGAACACATAGACGGAATCATTGTACTCGTCGATCACGTACGCCGTGTTCTCATCGGGAGACAGTGCAACATCGCAAGGAGCGTTGAACGGAGCACCGGCCGGATTCGGATTGAACGGATCGGTCTGACTCGGCAACTCCGTGTACGGGAACACCGCACCGCTCGTGTCGATGGTGTAGGCCTTCACCCATCGACGCGATTCATCGACTCCTGCCACATACAGGTTGCCTTCTTTGTCCGCGGTGATGCCATACGGAATTCCTGTGCCGAGGGCGAGTTCCGAGAACAGGTCTTCCACCACCTTCGTCTTCGGGAAGCCGGTCGTCTGCGACCCGCCGTACCAAATGGAAATGCCCCCGGTGTTCGGCTGGGCGGGACTTCCATTGCGCGCGGAAAAGAGTATCGTTTCGGACTTGGTGTAGTCTGCACCGGGAATCGCGGCAACATCGCGGATCACGTCACGTCCTTCTGCTTCGCGTCCGCCCCCTTCCGTCGGGTTGAACGCAGGATATGCTGGCGGCAAGTAGGCTCCAAAGGCAGCAGCGGTGAACCACCGGCTGAAATTATACTGTCTGATCGTCGGACCGCCGGTCGCCGGAGCGCCAGTCGTAAGACCTGCGATCAAGATCGTATCGCGGGTGAGCGTAAGTCCGTAGACAAACGTTCCGTAGCCGCTGGTCCCTTGCGACCATCCATACACTTCGCGCTGAGCCGGATCTCCGTTCCGATAGATGATGATATCGGAATGGAAGTCCGCGACGGTTCCGGCTTCACGAATGACCACATAGATATCGTTTCCCATCGCGGCAATACCGCGGAGCGTGCCGGCATTGATGCCCGGGAGAGGTGCCAGCATCGGATCGTTCGTCAGGTCGATCACCTTTGTGAAGACCGTGTCGGCTGGACCCGCTTTATAGAGCGCATTGTAGGCTGCGGTGTCAACCGCTTTGGAGGACATGACCCAGATGTTCCCTGACCCATCGACCGTCATCAAGTGCGGACGGACTTTGCCCGTATCGGCGAGCGGATAGGTGATAGCGCCGACATAGCTCCATGTCGGCTGCGCGAGTGCGCTGCTCACCAGGAGCAGTCCGAGAAACAGGATCGAAAGGATTCTCATGATAGCCTCTCTGTTTGAATGTTGGAAAAGGTGAAACACCGTTCGTTTGAAGGAATCAGCGCAACAACATCAGACGGCGCGTTTGTGCAACGCCGTTCGAAGCGATTCTGAACAGATACACTCCGGATGCAAGTCCATCGGCTTCGATGCGGACATCATGCGAGCCCGCGTTCATCGTCCTTCCGTCGATGACCTGGAGGACCTCTCGTCCCAGCACGTCGAAGAGCTTCGCCGAGACAGTCGCTGGAGACGGAAGGTCAATGCGGATCGTCGTCGACGGATTGAACGGGTTCGGGAATGCGTCGGACACCGAGAACTGCGCCGGAAGCGTCTTCCCTTCTTCGGCCGTCGTCGGGATCGCCGCAGGGCTCAAACGACGATTGAGGAGCAGCATCGCTCCGCCATCGAAGACGGACTTCGATGATTCAATGTTCTCATTCGAGACACGAAGAACGCGCGTGTTCATCCCCTCTTGATGGAAACGCGTGCCGAGATAGACCCATCCAACAAGATTGCCGTCCTGCTGGTTGAAGAGAACGCGGATGGCCGTCCCGCTCGTGTCATAGAGGTCGTACGGCGCTTGTGTCGTGCGGGCCGTGGAGCCGCGAACGAACGCGAAGACGTCATAATACGCGGATGCGGTGATATTCGCAAAATACTCGACCGATTTCGTTCCGCCAGTGGCCGTGGCAACCAGCGAAGGACCGAAGTACCCGGGTGCCTGCGCAACTGCGACCCATTGACCCGTTGTGTCCACGACGGAGGGATCGAGATTGTTCAGCAGGAGCGGTGCAGGGCGCCAATTCGCATTGCGATATGGTGGTAGAACTTTCGCCGCGTACGGTCCCGCCTTCAGCGTCGGAAAGTATCCGTATGATATCAAGTCACCGTAGAACCAAACCGAATTCCCTTGCAACCCTTGGTTTCGCACCACGGTGATCAGGTTGACCGCTTCCTGTTGAGAGACCGGCGTCCCACCAGGATTGACGGCAATGCCCGCATACACTTTCGATCGATGCGCTGTTTGTACCCCATAGAGCGCGGACGGGATATACGATTGAAGACTGCTCGAGCCAACATACATCTGCAATTGAACTGCGTCCAGCTTTCCGTTGTTCAGCCACGCCCACCAGTCCTGGAGGTAATCGTAGTATGCCTTGGGGTACGTCTGATACGCAGTGCTATAGTGCGCCGGTGCGTTAGACACAATGAGATGAGGATTGGCAGCCTTCAGGCTGTCGTAGATCGCTCCGTGGAATTGCACCAGCTTGTCCGCTCGCCACCGCATCCATTGCGCATTGCCGATATCCGATGGAGGGGGATTCCCGCCATTCTCTGACTTGTAGATGGCGACGCTCACGCTGTCGTAACCGCAGTTCAGAGATGGATAGCGGATCCGGTCGAGCTCGATGCCGTCAACGTCGTACTTTTCCGCGATCTCTCGATGCAACCGAATGAGGAAATTCTGAGCCTCTGGATTGTTGTGGCTGAACCAATAGAAGAACGTCCCTTCCGGATTCCCCAGCGTGTCGCTTCCGCTGAGGTCGCGCGCCAGCCACTGAGGATGACGGGCGAACACGGGACCGCGGGAAAAGGTCGAGGTGAGCGGATGACCGGGCCACCAACCGGCGAAGCCGTATTCCATCCATGCTTCGATCTCGATCCCGGCCCGATGTGCTTCGGTGATCGCCTCCTGGAGAATGTCACGCGTACCTGCCGATGGATCGGTGTAGTACCCGGACTCATCATAGTACACCTGGCTCCGCCACAGCGGAAATCCCCGACTCCACGCATTGAAGTAGACGACATTGAAGTTGTTGCGCGCGAGCGAATCCATTGCGGCGGCGATCGCGGATTGAGAAACAAACGTATTCCCCGACCGCGGCGTATACCAGACGCCCCGTAGTTCAGGCGTTTGTGCGACGACCGACTCGCGAGCGAACAGGACAACACAGCATGCAAACAAGATTGTACGGCTGCTACTCATGTATTTCCTCGTGTGTCTCCTTGCTTGGGACAAACTGAAGTTTGTCCTACACCGTGTATCCAACATCATTCTTCTATCACCGCGATCGGAAGCGCGTTCGAGCGATGGGACGGCTTGAACAGATCATAGAGGACCAATCCGACAGCTCCCAGCACAACACCGTCGTTGTTGAGTTTGGCCGGATGGATCTCGACGGCCTGCGCCGGCTCGGTCAGCAGGTCTTCCCGCACTTTATCCTGAAGCATGCGCGTCACTAACGGTTCGTGCGAAATGCTCCCCCCGAGAACGATGATCTCCGGATTCAGCATGTTGATGATATTGATGCATGCAACGGCAAGCACCGAAGTGACTTCATTGATGACCCGCATCGCGATCTGTTCTCCAGCGCCAGCGGCGGCAGCGACGGCATCTGCGGTGCACACCGCAACATCCCCGCCTCCAGCATGATACGCTCTGACGATCGACGGATCGGCCAGGATCTCTCCCAGGTCCTTCTGACCGTTGTACAACAGCGGGAAGCGTTCTTTGCTGGCAAGGACGTATCCAAGTTCATTGTACCCTACTTCGCCGGCGCTCGATGTGCGACCGTGATGCAGTTTCCCGTCGATCATGATCCCCGCTCCGACACCGTCACCGATCCAGAAGAAAACCTGGTTCGGTATGTACTTGCCTGCACCGAACAGATACTCCGCGAGCGTCATCGCCTTCACGTCGTTCTCGACGAAGACGGGTATGTCGAATCGCTCCTCGAAGAACATCCGAAGATCGGTCCCCTGCCATCCTTTCAATGTATCCGCAACGCGCACGATTCCGGTTCGCTCATCGATCAGACCGGGGAGTCCGATCCCGATGCCGACGGCGTGGGCGAAGAGATTGGCATCGAGAGCACGCCATTGTTCGAGGATGGTAGCGATATGCTGGAGGATGGTTGTGGCGGAAGATGAAGCGTCGTGTGGGAAGCTCTCGCGCCGGAGAATGTTGGCGTTGAGATCGGTGGCGACTACCTGTGCGGAACGCATACGAATGTCGATCCCAAACACGTAGCCGGCACGCGGATTGAACTTCAGCAGTTCTCGTTTGCGTCCGCCGCGACTTGTGGACGAGCCCTCGCCGATGGATTCGAGGAAGCCGTGCTCGATGAAGCGGCTAACGATCTCGGTGACGGTCGTCTTGGAGAGGTCGCAGAGTTGAGAGATCTCGGTGCGCGAGATGGAATTGGAGTCCCGAACGAGCCGCAGGATGCGGTATTCGTTGGGCTCATCGATGAAGCTGCGTCTGTGCTTCAGCTCGCGCAACATTAGAAGTCGCTAAGGAAGGAGGTCCTACGACTATTAGTTTGTAAGGCTGACGAACAAACAAAAGTTCGAGAATTTCGACAGGAATGTCAAGGGAAATATGTAGTATGAGCCGTTAAGCCCAGAGCCTACTGAGGGCCCAATTCTTCACCGTCACGCCCGGGGAGACTCCCGGGGAAAACCCCGGGGAGAATCCCGGAGAAATTCCCGGCTTGTCTGCTTTGCGGCTTTGTCGCGTCATCTGACTACCACCATCTTCCTTACGGCGATGTTCGTGCCGGCCACGAGTCGATAGAAATAGACGCCGCTCGCTAGTCGCGATGCGTCAATCGTCACGGAATGTTTTCCCGCTGGTTTATAATGGTCGAACACAATCGCCACTTCCCTCCCCAATAAATCGACCACCGATAGTCTCGCGGCTCCCCCAAACGACAATCGAAAATCAACAATCGTCATTGGATTGAATGGATTCGGATAGTTCTGCTCCAGCCCAAATTCAAGCGGTACTTCCCCTTCCTCAACTCCAGTGGTCATGTCCACGACCTGCGTCGGCGTCACTTCCTGTCCGCCGTCGTTCGTCCACTGCCGGACCCGATACTGATAGACCTGCCCGTTTGCCGGGAGATCCACGAACTCGTAGTGCTTCGTCGTGTCCGTGTTGCCCGCGCCGTCCACAGCCCCGATCTCCGCGAACACTCCGCCAACGCCTCGCTCGATTACATACCTGCTGATGCTGATCTCCGAATTCACGCTCCAGAACAACTGCACATTCGGACCGTTGCGTGTGACGCTGAATGTGATGAATCCCGTCGGCACCGTTAGTGCACTTGTGACCATCTTGTCGATGTAGAGTATCCTCGTTTGTCCACTCAATATGCTATTCGAGCCTTGCACGCGGAATCCGTTGAACTTGTTATTCACGTCCGTGATCGTTCCAGCCGTCAACCATGGCGTGAACAAGCTCGCATCGAGCTTCGTGCCGATCAGTTTCCATCCAAAGTGCTTCACCGGGAACGGCGGTCCCTGGCAGATCTGACTGTTGCCATCTCGAATGACGGTCCGCAGCGTCAGTCCCATGTCTCCTTCTCCCCATACCCATGCGCCGATAAAACTCCCCCGCAACATCAAACCGAGTTCCGTGGAAGGTCCGGACCGGGCGATCCTGATGCTCCAGTCTGTTGACAATGCCGCGTCATCGATGAATGTCCATTTGCCGACGCCGTCCCCTTCATACGGATGGTCCGTCGACCATGCAAGGTTTGAACTCGTCGTTATCCCGACCGTCTGCCCACTCCCGACGCCGAACGGCTGCAGCCATCCGGTGACCTTCACTCCGGAATTGAAGTCGAAGAGCACTTGCGGTGTCACTGCCCGATTCGGATAGTGGGCTGTGAGATCATCGATGGTCACATGGCCAACCACGTGTCCGCCAGAAAGGTTCGTCTGTCCGAGCACGATCTGGATCTGCGTGAGCGTGATCGGATAGTCTACCGTTCCGCTGCCGACCGGTGTCGCATACACCATTCGGAAGTTCACCGTCTTCCACGAGTTCGTCCAGTTCACCGTCCCGGGTGCCGTGATCACAAACAGCTCCCCATCCTTATCCTTGAAGAACAAGCGAAACACATGTCCTCCGCCATCACCCAGCACGCGAAGATAGACGCTGTCGACTCTGCCAGACAACGGCAGATCGGTATTGAGAAACACAGAAGCCGCCGCCGGAAGAAAATCATACGTGAACCGGAATGCTGGAGAAGAGACTATCGTCGTGTCGGTCAGGACGCCGAAGGTGAAGTTGTCTGCGTCCGCATTCACGAGGTCCCAACTCCAAAGGAACGTGTCGTTGAAGACGTCGACGACGATGGTCGTATCATGACCGGAAGAATTGTACGGCAGAACGCTCCGCAGCGTGTCGATGCCGACCGTCAGCGCTCCTGAGCCAAAGCCCGTCGAGGTCACGAGTCCGGCCTGGTCAACATATAGCGACGCTGTATTGGATTGGAACGCCGCCTGGGTGTTCGTCAACACCGCCTTGCTCCCCTGTGAGTCCTCTCCGCGCACAGAAAGCGTGAGTCGCTCTCCAGGAACCATGACGAGCGTTGACGGGTACGCCCGGAGGGAAGTCAACATGCGTACCACGACGAAGGCGGAATCCGACGCAGGACCATATTCGACGCGCACCCATCCGGATGCGTTCACGTTGAATGCGGAGAATAGTCCTGTGCTGTCGATCGTCCCGATGGCGCTGTCGCACGACCACACGACGTCGGGGGGAAGGGTCAACGGATTGTAGTACTCATCCTTTCCCTCGGCATGGAATCGGAACGATCCCCCCTGGAAGATGTTCGCAGTGGACTCGATGATGTTCAGCGAAGACAACGGCCCAGCCGGAGCGAGGCTGATCACCTGGAGGCTGTTCGCCACCGAGCGCTCTCCCCCGGGATCTGATGGAGAATTCTCCACAACGCCGCGCACGACCATGGTGCTCGATCCGCCGCCGTCGAAGTTCATCGCCTGATACAGATTCAGCACGTCTTTGCAGAAATCCTGGCATTCCCATAGCGTCATCCCCGCGCTGTAACCCGATTGCCTTCCATCCACCACAATGAGCACGAGCTTCGTCGTGTCGGCATTCACGCCGATGAGCGTCCGGGGATTTCTCGTGGTCACCAATCCGTCCGACGAACTCAGCGTGCTCTTGACCCCGTTCTGCACCAGGAACGGATGTCCGGAGATGAGTTCTTTGAGCGGAGGAAAGCCAGAGAGGACCTGAATGAACAGGCTGATGGTGTCCCCCTGCTGAACGTTGCTACTGAGGAATGTCGCAGCGTTTCCATTTCCGGACAACACCCCCTTCCCCTTCGCGATGACCAGATTCCCTACACCTGCAACAACGGTGTCCACGATGCAGCGCAGCGTGTCATTGACGCGCCATCCGCCGATCGGAATAATCCGCACCTCGGTGCCGTTCACATCAGTCCCAGTTGCAGCGGCAAACAGCGAGTTGAAGAGGACCAGCTCATGCGCATCCCTTGTTTCGTTCACGCCGCTCAGTGTCCGGGTCGACCCGTTGGCGATCAGGCTTCCGCTCAGCACCGGCTTGCGAAATGCGACCTGCTTCTCCGGGGTGATGGCGAATCCGGGATAGTCGGTTCGCTCGCGGCGCAACACCTCTCCTTCGATCACCTGCATCGAGTTGGGCTGGCTCGTTTCGAAACTGAAGAAGTCGGCATTCACCGCGCCGACGACGTAGTGTCCCGGCGCGTCACGCCGTGCGGACATCGACGTGGTCCGTTCGAGTCCGCCGTTGAGCAGATCGCGCGACTTCACCGTCTCGAATGTGATCCATGGATTCGTCAGATCGACCTCAAGCACTTCGACCCGCCACGGAATCGATGGAGCGGCCATCTTCATATGCACGACACCCGGACCGACGGTCTTGCGGGAGAGCGTGTCGTAGTGGACCTGGGAGAGAGCCGGGGAGGAGAAGCGAAAGACCAGGAAAAACAGAATGCCGAATGGCAAATGAGAGATGCCAAATGGAAGATGGGATATCTCAAATGAAAAAAGGGAGATCGGAGATGGGAAACTGCGCTGTGAACGGTTCATGGATCGGGCCCTTGCGAACGGCTGCCTCAAAACCACGACATCACGGTATCTTCTGCACGGAGGACAGCGAGCGTGAATAAAACTGTTACCCCTGAGGGGCTAAAGACCTTCGGTCACGGCTTCTTAAAGTCTGCGGACCTGAATGGAGACACGGCTTTCATCTTGTGGATCTCATCCCGGAAGAACGGCAGAAGGCCATTGTCCCGTATGTCATTATAGAACCAGAACGCGTAGCCGTCGAGGCCGGCACCACGAGAGATCGAAACAAGTTCGCGGATCTGTTCCCGCGAAAAGAGCTTCTCCGAAGGCTTCACTACGAGACCGGCGAAGAGACGGAATCTGTCTTCCACACGAATGCCGCGCATCATCGATCGGACCACATCGCGGAATTCCTCCGGAGCAACGTACATTTGCACTTGCACCGCATCTACACTGCCGCCCCGGATCCAACCTTTCCAGTCCTGGAGATAGTCTTCGTATGCCGAGTAGCCTGCGCCCGTGCTGTAATGACCGGGAGCATTGGAGACGATGATGCCGGGCCGCTCACGCTTGATCGACGCGAAGGCGGCCTTATGGAACTCAAGGAGCCGGTCTGCTCTCCAGCGCATCCACGCACTGTCGTCTGGTGCAGGGGGATGGGCTCCCTGGTGCGACGCTCGATACATTGAAACTGTGACCGAATCGTACCCGCAATCCAGCCGTGGGTATCTGATGCGGTCCAACTCAATTCCTTCAACTTCATATTTTCGAGCGATCTCCGTGTGCAGTTCGACCAGAAAACGCTGGACCGCCGGCTGGCTGTGCGCCATCCAATAGAACGTCCCGACGTGTCCCGAGATGAATTCATCTGAACCGTCGCTCCGTCGCGCAAGCCATTCCGGGTGTTTTGCGAACAACGGCCCCTTGGGATAACCCTCCAATTGATACCCGTCCCACCAACCCACAAAACCGTATTCCATCCACGCTTCGATGTCGAGTCCGCGCGCATGGGCCTCCTCGATCGCCTCTTGGAGAATGTCGCGGTCACCGGCTCTCGGATCTGTCAGGTATCCCGTCTCCGTCTGGAAGAATTCACTCCTCCAGAGGGGCCAGCCTCGGCTCCACGCGAGAAAGTAAACCGTATTGAATCCCGCCTCCCGGGTGCGCTCCATCGCTTGCGCGATCTCCTGCTTCGACCAGAACTCATCCCCCCTCCGTGGTGTCATCCAGATGCCACGCAACTCAACCTGTTGACTCATCAATTGGGTCGAGGCCACTAAGAGGATTTGCCCGAAGAAGAGCAAACGGCGGAAAGAACCGGGATTGGGAGAAGCCATGAGGAGCCTTTGGTGAGAAGTGTCTTTCGCGAAAATCGGAAAATTTTCTAACTAAACCTATTGTTCCTGAAGATTTTCGGCATTGCCCGTGTGGCACAATCTTTGACATTTATAACTGTCAACTATGGTCGCAGAGCGCCAGAATTCTTCCACATACTTCGCACCCCTCTATTCTATCGGCAAGGCGGCGAAGATCCTCGGGATATCTGTCCACACGCTTCGGATGTACGAACGGGAGGGATTGATCCTCCTGCGCAAGTCGGAGTCCTCGCAGCGTCGCCTCTCGGAATGGGACCTTGAACGGATTCGTTGCGTTCGTCGTGCCATCAGCGAGGAGAAGTACAGCATCGCATCCATTCGCAGGATGTTGTCCTTTCTTCCGTGCTGGAAAGTGAAGGGATGTCCGGATTCTTCCCGCACAACGTGTCCCGCATACGGCGCACATCGAAGTCCCTGCTGGGCGCTGGCACAAAAGCCCGAGCCGTGCGCTCACGCTGACTGCCATGAGTGTCCTGTGTACGTGAAGTTTGCAGATTGTGTATCCATCCAACGGATGCTCTTCCAACTCGTCGATCCAACCATGCGAGTCTCTCCATGAACGACCTCTCTCGTCGTAGATTCTTGAAGATCTCGACCGCGGCAGCCGGAGCCGTTGCCGCATCGGGCGCCGTCCTGAAGGCGGCTCAACGCGCGACACGGAAGCCGTCCGCCGGCATACAGAATATCCCGACCTACTGCGACATCTGCTTTTGGAAGTGCGGCGCCATCGCATATCTCAAAGACGGCGAACTCTGGAAGATCGAAGGTAATCCCGACGATCCGCTGAGCCGGGGACGACTCTGTCCACGCGGAACCGGCGGCATCGGCGCTCATACCGATCCGGACCGTCTTCGCGCACCCCTGATGAAGAAAAGCGTGCGTGGTGCGGAGGAGTGGGTCGAGGTCACGTGGGACGAGGCGCTCAATTTCATCGCCAAGAAGATGCGGGAGATCAAGGCAAAGCATGGTCCAGAGTCCATGGCACTCTTCTCGCACGGCATCGGCGGCAATTTTCTGAAGCACACGTTCAAGGCGTTCGGCTCGCCCAACATCGCCGCTCCCTCGTTCGCTCAATGCCGCGGTCCTCGCGATGTCGGGTTCCGTCTCACCTTCGGTGAAGACGTCAGTTCGCCAGAACGTACAGACATCAAGAACGCCCAATGCCTCGTTCTCATCGGTTCTCACCTGGGCGAGAACATGCATAACACGCAGGTTCAGGAGTTCGCAGAAGCCATCGAGAAAGGCGCAAGCGTCATCGTCGTCGACCCACGTTTCTCCATCGCCGCGAGCAAGGCGAAGTATTACCTCCCCATCAAGCCCGGCACCGATAACGCGTTGCTTCTTGCATGGATGAACGTCCTCGTCACGGAAGGACGCTACGACAAAGAATTCGTCCAAAAGCATGGATTCGGATTTCCGCAGTTCGCTGCGGAGATCAGTTCGTTCACGCCGGAATGGGCATATCCCGAAACCGGCATCGATCCCGAGCTCATCCGCGCTTCAGCGCGTGAGATGGCAAAGCACCGCCCTGCGACACTCGTACATCCTGGTCGACACGTGACCTGGTATGGAGATGATGCGCAGAGGAGCCGGGCGATTGCGTTGCTCAACGCGCTCTTCGGAAATTGGGGGCGCAAGGGGGGATTCTACTTTCCCGTCAGTATGGATGTCCCTGGTTATCCCTATCCAGCCTATCCGAAGCCGACCAGAGAAAAAGTCGACAATCCCGGTCACAGGTACCCGTTCGCACACGAGACGATCACGACCGGAATTCGCGAGGCCACAATCTCGGAGAAGCCGTATCCGATCAAGGGATGGTTCGTGTATGCGACCAATCTTTTCCATGCGCTGCCGAATGAGGCCGAAACCATACAGGCGATCCAGAACCTTGACCTTCTCGTCGTCATTGATGTGATCCCCAGCGAGATCGCCGGGTGGGCGGATGTCGTCCTCCCCGAATCCGTCTACCTCGAGCGGCACGATGATCTAAACGTCGAATGGTTCCGCGAACCGTTCGTTGCGCTCCGGCAACCCGTCATCGAAGCGCCGCACGATCAGAAGCCAAACTGGTGGATGGCGCGTGAACTTGCGATCAAGCTCGGACTCGGCGCATACTATCCATGGAAGCACATTGAGGAATACTTCGAACACCGGTTGAACGCTGCTGGCCTGAGCTACGCCGAGCTGAAGAAGAACGGGATCATCCGCGGCGCCAAACAACCGATCTACTTTGATGAAGGAGTGCCGATCCAATTCCCCACTCCCTCTGGGAAGGTTGAATTCTTTTCTCTCCAACTCCAACAGGCGGGATTCGATCCTGTCCCAAAATATCGACGACCCGCCGCGGGCCCGCCGGGTTCGTTCCGTCTTCTGTATGGCCGTGCGCCGGTCCACTCCTTCAGCCGTACGCATACGAATCGCATTCTCATGGATATGATGGATACAAACGAGGTCTGGC
>Ga0209079_10000371_pt1 | contig 18332 bp, 16 predicted proteins | sample PPLLaktember2015_2_FD_187259 | JGI IMG/M metagenome (GOLD analysis project Ga0209079, IMG submission 187259) | Freshwater sediment microbial communities from Prairie Pothole Lake near Jamestown, North Dakota, USA - PPLs Lake P7 Core (6) Depth... | ecosystem: Environmental > Aquatic > Freshwater... | reverse complement strand
CTCCGGATTCGCGAAGGGGCCATAGAGGGTTTTCCCCGGCGTCAGCTTGAAGGTCGGCGGAGGGCCGGGCGTCGTCTCGACGGAACCGATCATATGACAGGTGGCACAGCCGATCCCTTCGACCTGCGGTTTTCCGGCCAAGACCTGCGCGACAATCTTTTCTGCATGCTGGGGAAATACCGTCGTGGACGGGACGTGGCAGGAGAGACAGCGCTGCCGTTCATCGGGAGTCGGATTCGTCTGCATCCACACGCCCAACACCGTCCGAAAGACCGGCGACTCCAGCGAAGTGCCGTGCAAGAGAGCGGCATCGACACGGCCGAAGGTTTTCAGATCCGGCGTCTGCTCCCGCATGCCTTTCCACTCTTCATAGTGGCGGTCATGACATTGCTTACAATCTTCGGAGCGGATAAACACGTTCTCGATCTCGGCCACCCAGTCGGGCGGCGCCGCTCCATCCGATTTTTGCGCGATGGCCCGCTCGTGCGAGAGCGCATTCAGCCCGATGGCAAGAAGGAGAAAGCATCCGATGGCCAGGCGTCGCATCAATGACATCTATTGCCCTTAATCTCGCTTGCAGCCGACAAAATGAAAATTCACACCCCATCCGACCGGATCGCCGGGATCGGCCGGCTCATAGGTCCCGAGGGTAAAGTTGCATTCCTTCATCGCTTTTTTGATCGCGATCCCGAAATCCGTCATGTTCCGGATTTCCGTCTTATCGATTTCTTTGATGACGGATCGCACTTTGATGCCGGCATAGTCGGCGCGGGAGTTCCCGATCACCTCGAACACGGCGACTCCCTTCGCCTCCTGCAACTTCAGCTCTTTCCGAATATCCTCGTCCACCGATCCGACCATCACACCAAACTCCTCACCCAACCTGACCGCCTCGTCCTCGGTCATGGCCACGGCGTCAGCCGCTGCCGCTATCGGGAGGGAGCCGCCCGCCCCCGTGAAGCCGACGAGACTGATGGCCAGGGTGCAATTCCGGCCGCACCGGAGCGCGATGTTCACGAATCGACGGCTTCGAATAGCAATCCTTTCACGGGTCATCGGCACAGGCAATCGACGCTTTATAATACCAGGGAACTTAGCAGGCTGCTCAAAAAGGCCGTCCAGCAAGGCCGCAACGAGCACAGAGGCGGAGACGTACGCTTCGGTACGTTGAGCCTGTGTGCGATGCGAGAACGCTGCTGGCGGACTTTTTCAGCAGCCTGCTAGAGCTTGGCAATCGGATCAATAGCCAGTTGGAACCAGGGGGCCACGGACTTCTGTCCGTTGCGCTCTTTGTTCTCGCCGTTCCACACTGCGAATGAGATAGTTTGCACACGGCCTGGAATGAGCTTCGCCTCGTTCTCAGGCTCTTCGCTCACCAGCGGGCGGCGCATCACCACACGCCACACCCCGTCTTTCCATTGCGCCTTCCCTTGAATCCGTCCCTGCTTTTCCTTCGTGGTCAACGTGCTGAATCCTCCACCGATCAAGTCTTCCACAGACGAGACTCGCCGGGGAATGACTTCGAACGTGCGCACGCCGCCTTCCTTTTTTTCGGTTTGGCGGGAAGCTCGACGGTCGATATCACTCTGCCAATCGGCTTTCCAATGCCAGATGTTGATGTAGTGATCGAGCTGGCCCATGCAGAAGAACGCCGGCGCGTCGCCGAGCGGCAACCCGATGGCGACGCCGTCTCGAAAGGTACCGGGTGTCAGCCGATCATTCTTGGTGTTGTCCTGCCACTCCAGCAGGAAGGCGATCTCGGCGCCGTTATGGAGAGAGCGTACGACGAGTGCCCGCGCAGTCGGCTCAGGCCAGACAGGGCGCGTAATGACCTGTCCACTGAGTGGCACCGTTAAGGAAGAGACTTTGGCCCATGCCGCATCGTCCGGAGCCGACGGCAGGTCACCCTCGGCGAAATGGGACCGGATAGTCATACCGGCTGAGCTGACCAGCGGAATTCCCCATCCGGCTAGAACACTAGCGATAACAAGAAGGCCGGCAAAAAACACCAGCAGAAGAGGACGGGACTGGCTGAGATTCGTCATTCGCACCATGCAGATGATTCGAAGTTCGACGGTCGCCGTCTGGATCACCGCAGATTACCATAGCGCCGGCCGAGAGACAGGGCTCACGCTCGGAAACGGGTTCCTAGGACAGTTTCACCCGGCGAATTTTGTTCTCGCCGCGCTCGCAAATATAGAGATGCCCCTGTGAGTCGAGCGTCAATCCGACCGGTGAGTTCACCACGGCTTCAATGCCCAGCAAGCCATCGCCATGCTTGACCGTGCCGGCCGATTCTTTCGCGACAAACCGCGCGGCGCCGCACCCGCCCATGTTCTTGTCTTCATACCCGCTGTCGCCGTTGCCCGCCACGGTGGTGATCGTGCCGGTCACCGCATCGATCCTCCGCACGCGATGATTCATGGTATCGGCGACATAGAGATTGTCTTCGGCATCGAACACGACGCCCTCGGGCGCATGCAGCATCGACTTCACGGCCGGCTTGTCGTCGCCATCGTAGCCGTACCGACAGATCCCCGCCACCGTGGAAATGATCCCGGTCTGCATGTCGATCTTCCTGACACGATTGCTGCCCTTATCCACGACGACGATGTTGCCCTTGCTATCGATGGCCATTCCCACGAGATCATAGAGGCGGGCTTCCGTTGCAGGCTTCCCGTCATCCAGATACATCGAGAGATCCAGACCATCCGAGCAGACCGGCATCAGCCAGCCCTGATCGTCGCTGAAATCGATACCGATGGCATCCCCGGAAAGCACGACGAGGCTGCGCGCCACCAACGGCTGCTCTCGCGATTCGTCTTCCGCCGTCCAGGCACCGGCGACCGTGGTCACCATCCCGGTCCGCGCATCGAACCGGCGGACTTTGTGCGCCTGCGTATCGGCGATGTACATGACATCGTCCCGATCGAACGCAATCGCGGCAGGCCAGGTCAGATTCACTTCGAGCGCCGGACCATCGCCATTGAACCCGTGCTGGCCGGTCCCGACGACCGTTGTGATGATCCCGGTTTCATGATCGACCCGGCGAATCCGGTTGCTGCCGGAGTCGCAAATGAAGAGATTATTCTGTGAGTCGAATGCGACATCCAGCGGAAGATACAGACCGGCTTCTCCGCACGGCCCCTCATCGCCGCTGTAGCAGGTTTCCCCGATTCCGGCGAAGTTGTGGAGCGTACCCTCGGCGATATTGACCCGCCGGATACGGTCCGACCCGGACTCGGCAAAATAGAGCCACTTCTCTTCTTTGTCGAGCGCGACGTGGTGAGGAAGGGGAATCCCCGCTTTCACCGCCCGCTTCCCGTCACCGGTACTCCGGGCTTTCCCGTTTCCCGCAAAGGTCTCGATGTAGCCGCCGGCTAACTGCAGTTCTGTATCCATAGACGTCTGTGCGTCTCCACTTCGCATCGGAAAGAAAACTTACGCGCGCGAGGCCGGTTGCGCGACGGCAGCCGGCTGATCGACGGTCATCGATTGAACCGGAGCGGCGGTAATGGCCTGCGCCGGAGCCGCGGCCGCGGCTTGCTGCTGCGCGGCGAGTGCCTGAGCCTCGGCCTCGATGGCGTCGGCTTCATGCACGGACTTCTTGAAGCCCTTGATGGCTTTTCCCAATCCCTCACCCAGCTGCGGCAACTTGCCGGCGCCGAAAATGATCAACACGATCACGAGAATGAGGATCAGCTCTGTGAATCCAAGACTCCCAAACATGATGGACTCCTTCGTAAGGGGTAAATCAGGATGCGGAACTCTCTTTGGCTTTCTTGGCAAACCGCTCTTTCAACCGCTTCCGCGCTTCTTCAGCCTGCTCGAACATTTTGCACTTGTCGTAAACACTGATGAGATTGTAGTACGCCAGGGGCTCGTCGGGATTGTTCTCGACGGCGCTCTCCATCACCTTGATCGCCAGATCGGACTTCTTGTGATTCAGCGCGATCTCCATCAACTTGAAGCTGGCTTCCAGATGCGTGGGCTCGAGTTCGAGTGTGCGCATGTAACACTGGATGCCCATATCGATGGTGTTGTAGTCGGACACCAGGGGATTATCCAGCTCCACATATACGCTGGCGAGATTGTACCAGGCAATCGGATCTTCCGGCGTCATCTCGACGAGGCGCTCGTAATAGTCCTTGGCTTCCATGAACTTCTTCTTGTCCGCATACACCCGGCCCAGATTAAACAGCGCCAGGATATCATGCGGAAACACATCGAGCGCATGCTTGAATTCTGCCTCGGCTTCGTCGGCCATGTTCTTTGTTGCGTAGATGGTCCCGAGATTCGAATAATACATGGCGAGCGAGCGATTCATCTCGGCGCGCAATCCCTCGGCCATTTCAATCGACTTCTTGACCTCGATCAAGGCATCGTCCATCCGCCCTTTGCTGAAATACAATTCGCCTAACCGGCAGCGGGCCTGGAAATCGTCAGGCTCCTCCGCCAGCAATTTCTCGATCGCAAGGATTTCCTCGTCGGGCGAGAGCGGCTGATCTCCGGGATCCAGCGCGGTAGCCGTCTGCGTGGGTTCATTGCTTGGGTTCGTTGTGTCCATACATGCCCCTGTGTTCAGTTGCGGTGATTATACCTGTTCGGTTACCAGGGCATCCGAAGAGCCCATGAGCGTATTTGTGGCGGTCGACGGAGACTCCGAGACCGCCGGTCGGACCCGATCCATCGTGAGCAGCATCACTCCCAGAATCACCATCAGCGTGAGATTGGAAAAGAGCAACGCATACCCTGCGATAAACATCAGTCCGATCCCGTACCCCGCCAGCCGCCCCATGTTGAGCAGCTTAATGACGGTATAAGACCAACAGAGCAGCCCCCCCATGTAAATGGCAAAGGGCAGATAGAAGGTATAGCCCATGCCGAACTGGAAAATCCACCCGATCCCCTGGGAGGCCTGCCGGACCGCAGAAGCCAAAGCCGGATCATACAAGCCGAGCAGATAATCGGTAAAGATGAGGGTCGTGAAGATCGTCCCTGTCGTCGCCCAGAACCAGATCGCCCGGTTGCGCTGAACGCGATTCTTGGTCTTGAGTGACAGCCCCTGGCCGTAGGCCACAAAGGTCAGATAACTCGCCAACACCATCAAGGCTTCGCCGATCCGGTGAGCTTCATACACGAACGGCGGCGCCGCGACAGTATTTGCCACGCTATAGGCAGTCGAAAGAATCTGGTAATAGAGCCAGCCGGAAATGCCGAAGTAAAACGTCACCCCGAGAATCCGATGAGACCGCTGCTGCTGCGTCGAGACATACTCGAACATGAACAACGTCAAGGCCAGAAATGCCACGACGTTATAGACCAACGACCCGACCATTCCGGAAGGCACCACCAAAAAGGCCGCGGTTAAGAGCAGCAGCAACACAACGCAACTCATCGCCACTTTGGTCGTCCGGCTCACCTCCTGGCCGGCGCTTCGATTGACCATCGTCACACCCAGCGCGAGAAACAGGAGAATAGCCACGATGTTGAGGAGCCAGGTTCCAATTTCCGTGAGCGTGCTGAAGGTCGGAGTGATCCACGGATGCGCCACAGCCATCTTGCTCAGATGCATCCCCAATCTCGAGACCAGGCGATAGAGCACCAGCTCAAAAAATGAGGTAAGCAGTACGAGCTTGATCGTATATTCGAACATCGGGCCGTAATCGCTGATCCGGCCTGAAATCCGATCAATCATCGTTGCGCTCTTCATGCCCCTCGTACACTCCAACCAGCAAGCGTTTGATTATAGCTGTCGCAAAAAAACAGGGTCAATGCCGGGTCTCGGCCACCGTCCGGGAAGCTAGGACGCGCTGATCGGCTGCGGCGCCCGGCCGGCCTGCGCCTTTTCATGGGCAATATAGAGCAATCCATCCGCCATCGAGTAATTGAAGGGCAATTCGCAGACCACTTCACTGACCCGTTCATAGACGTGCTGATAGAGCTTTTCTGACTCGTCCGGCGTCATCCCCTCCTGCACCTCGTAAAAGAAACCCAGACTCAGATCCTCTGCGGAAGGCCGCATGATTCTGCGTATCCCGTATCCTCCAGGATCGCTCATGATCGGGGCTTCTTTCTCAAGATCGAAGAGGCAGGGCTGGCAGGAGAATCCGAACGACTCATGGAGCTTCTTGTTCTCCACGATGAAATTCATCGTCTCCAGCGCTTCCTCTTCCTTCTCCGTGGGGAATCCGACGATGATGTAGCAGTGGACGGCAATTCCCAGGTCCACACAGTCGTCGGCAATCCGCCGGACCCACTCCTGCTTGATGCCTTTCTTCATGAAATCCATGATGCGCTGATTGAAGGATTCCAATCCGAACACGATCTTAAGACAACCGGCATCCCGCATGGACGTCAGGAGTTCGCGGGAAAGATTCTTTTCGAACCGCATTTCGCAGGTCCACTTGATGTCCAGCTTGCGCTCCGTCATCTGCTGACAGAGCCGCTTGGTGGGAGCCAGCGCAAAACATTCGTCGGTAAAAAAGAAATATTGCGCCCCGTACCGCTGCTTGAGCCATTCCAGCTCTTCAATGGTCCGGCCGGGATCTTTCTGCCTGAAATTCTGATGATCGAGAGTCAACGCGCAGAATGCGCAATCTTTGTAGTAGCACCCGCGCGAAAACTGGACCGGCAGGACCGGCTCCGGCGATAGATACTTGTCGAGCGGAAACCCGTCGTAGTTCGGCGCCGGCAGCTGGTTCACATTCTCAGAATAGAATGGCTGATTGACTGTGATTTTACCGTTCTGGCGATAGATCAGGTTCGGCACCTTGCTGAAATCTTTCTTCCCGGCCATCTGATTAACCAGTTCCAGCAACGCCGTCTCTCCCTCAAACACCACAATGTCGTCGGTGATATCGAAGAGACTCGGACAGCGACGAATATTATCAACCAGGCGGGTAAAGATACTGCCCCCGATCGTAATATGCAGATCAGGAGCCGCTTCCTTGATCAACCGGCACAGCGTCAGGCCTGGAATAATCTGCGAAGTTGCCGTAATCGACACCCCGATAAGATCCGGACGATCGTTCACGATGGATGGAATGAACTTATCGCGGAACAGGCTGATGTAGGGATTCTGCGCCTCATCCCGAATGACCTTCATGAGGTCTTTCGAGGAATAGATCGAATAATTGTTGAACTGATTGTCCACGACCGTCAGTCGAGTGGGGAAATACACCGACGACACCAGTTCCAGCCATTTGTCGATCATGAAGAGACTGCCGCGATAGGCATCAAGGTCATAAAACGCCTCGCTGCGCAGCGTCTCTTTTGCCAGCTCTACCCGATCGATCAAATATGGGAACCGATCGAGCGACTCCGCAATTTTGGCAGCGTGCTCCCGGCTTCCCGGACCGGTCTCTCCGGACGTACTCTTTTCCAGCTCCCGCTGCTTTGCGAGCAGTTGCTCATGCACCTCAGCCCCGAAGGAACGGGTCAGGAGCTGGTCAAGCAGTTCAATACCAAGATCCCGCTGGGACACGTTTTTCACGCCGCCCTGATGCAGGAATCCGGTGAGTGAAGGGAGGCTGAGATACGGTTGCGAGGGATGCCAGGTGGGCGGAAATAACAGCGAGACTTTCATGGAAACCACTTTCTAATATCTTCGGAAAATCAGATAGTTTCGAAGGATTTCACTGATCGTTTATACACTCCCGTCTTCTTCATTTGCAACCCTGCTGCATCGTACTTAGGGAGAGTGAATAGCCTCCCGCCGCTATGCAGTAAACGTGCAAAAAAAAGAAAAAGCCCCGGGTCACTTCGCTATTCACATAGCGCAGACCCGGGGCCATTTTCTCACTTCACCTCAACGCGTTCAGCGATGAGCGGTGGTCTCTCGCGAGACCGCGTCGCTCACGGAAGCTTGAGCGTGAACCAGGTGGAGAGCGCCTTCATACCGTTGCGCTCAATGTTGTTCCCATCCCACACTGCAAACGCGATGGGCACAGACATTCCCGCCTTGAACTGCGTATCGTTCGCATCGCTGGTCTCCAGGCTGCGCTTGATGACCACGCGCCAGGTCGGACCAGTGTAACCGCCACCCTTGACGGAGCCTGACGGCTCCCACACACCGTTCCCGAGCACATCCTGATGGGCCTGGGTGGTGAGGGTGCTGAATCCGTTGGCATTCAGGTCTTCAACCGAGCTCACACGGAGCGTCGGGTCGGACATGATGTTACCGGACCAGATACCTGAATTGAATGGCCCAAGGCTCCGACCGATCCGATCGGGATAGGTCACGCCGCCAGCCGGCTCTTCGAAGTAGTAGTCCCAGAAAATGCCTGGGTACTGATCGTCAACGTCCCACATACCAGCGCTGTCCTTACCAAGGTCCTTCTGCCATTCCGCGTTCCACCGCCAGATGTTGGTGGTTCCGCCGGACTGACCCATACACTGGAACGGCGGCGCACCGGACGTGGTCACCGGGAACATGATCGCAGCCTGGTCGCGGAAGTCCTGCGGACCGATGGCTGTGTCATTCTTCGTCTGATCGTTCCACTCCACGCGCAGGCCGAGCTCCTTACCGTTGCTCATCGCCTTCACGAACACCGACTTCACCGAGATGTTCGGGTGCATCGGGGTGGTAATCAGCTGACCGCTCAACGGAACGATTACGCCAGGAACGCTTTCCCACACAGGGTTCGCGCCATCCATGGGAATCGGTCCCTTGACAGCCTTCGCCGGGATCGTCACCGGCTGGCTTACGGCCAAGGGCACTTGCCCGATCGTCAGCATGACGCCGACGACGAGGGCAGAGAGCAGGATGCTAAACACCAATTTCTTGTTGGTCGTCTGCACAACTCTCATACAGATAATCCCTCCTCTCAAATTAATGATTAAATAACATCGCCCAAAATAACTACCGTCGAGAAAACGAGAAATAATTGCTCGAAACCTACGCGGTTCCGACTGGTCCACCCTCCTCCTTGTCCTTATCCTTGTCCTTCACATCCAGGAAGGACTGCGCGCCGACTTCGTTCAACAACACGCTCAGCTCATTCCCCTGGTCCTGCGCACCGCACTCATACGTCTGACCTTCAGGAGAATTAAAGGTCGCCGGACGATAATCTGTTTCCGTGTAAGGTTGCGGGGTGACTCCGAGGAACGCGGTCTCGAACTCAATCCAATCAGAGGTCATATCCGCGACGATCTTGAAAAGACCGGAATCCGACTTTTTCGTCAACATCCGGCAAAACAGCGGCACCCAACGCCCGATGTGATTTTTGACGAACTTTTTCTGCGCATCCACGACGATCTGCGTCTTGTCGGCACCGTCATGGCAGCGGGAATACGATTCTTTGTAGGCCAGGAAATGCATGAACTCGAACTCGACACTGAGATGGTCGAGCCGCTCATGAATATCCTTCGACAACTCGACGCCGAACGCCTTGTAGAAGCCGGCGATGTCGCCCATGGTATGGGACTGCGCAAACACGTGATCGTTACCGAAGAGGGTTTCGTACGGAGGACAATCCAGCGTGATCACATTACTGAACACACGCCGATGCTCCGACTGCAGATCGCTTAACTGCCAGTTCACGCATTCTGACGCAACCAGCTTTTCGACATTATCCAACTGCTTTTTCAAGGCAGCCAGTTTCAGCTTCGCACGATCTCCGCCCTGATTGGCATCCAAGGCAGCCTGGAGGGCATCCAGGGCCGCACGGCCGTCTTCCACAAACTCTCCACACTGCAAGTAATCAAGAAACTCCTCGTCTTCTGGATACAAAAGACTCCAGGAAACAAGGAGATACATCTTACTGCGATTGAGCGCTCGCTCAACTGCCGGAGAATCTTTGATCGTCGGGGTATTAGGAATAACGGTAGCAGCGGTAGATGTTGCAGTCTGCACCGATTGTTTACTCGTCATGACAATTGTCTCCTGGATGTGTGAATCAACCCAGGCCTCACAACTCACATAACTTCCGAACCAGCACTACTCTGACCTATCACGGGCCTGCGTATGATAGGTAAAGGTCAAATGGATGTCAAGCAAGAACTCGGACCTCAATCCATAGATTTCAGCCGGTTTATTTTTTATTTATTTCCTCTAGACATTTCAATTCCCCGCTTCAGGACAGTGGATTTTCATTTCACTCCACATTCAGAACCCGACGAGTTGTCGCACGGGTGTCACATGGATCGCCACGTGATCATTGACGGTATTACAGATATGTTCACACACACCACAACCCACACAACCCTCTGCGGATACCTCAAGCCGCATGGTTGAAAAATCCATCGATATAGCCTCCACCGGACACTTCGAAACGCAGGCATGACACCCCTGCCCGGCCGTGCACAGTCGTTGAGACACCTGCGCCACCCCGAGGCGAACATCAGACATCTGATCGACCGGCCGCAAGGCTTCAGTCGCACAAGCGGCAATGCAGGGGAGATCGTCACACAAGAGACAGGGCGACTGGTCGGCGAAAATCACCGGAGTTCCGTCGCCGGCATGGCACACAATCGCGCCCGGATCGCAGGCCTTGATACAGTCGCCGCATTTCGTACAGCGATCCAGGAATACTACTTCTTCCATGGCCCCCGGCGGCCGCAGCCAGTCCGTCCGCAAGACTGGAGCCTGCGCCTCAGGTACAGCATCGACGTGCTTGGAAAACTCCTGTGCCGCCTTGGCGACGGACATCACGGAGTCTTTCAGGAAGTCCCGACGGCCATATGAAGGATTAGAAGCCATGGTGTTCGTTGATCCAGCAGATGGTCAAAACGCCTGTTCAACGAGGCCGCAGCGAGTGAACGGCCAACGCGTACTCCCTGCGGTACGTGGAGGCCTTGAACGATGCGAGAACGAAGCTGGCAGACGTTTTCACCTTCTGCACCTACATGACGCCGTCGGCCCGCAGCTTATACACTTCCACACACCGGTCGCAGCCGCCGTACTCGATGTCCCACCCGGGATGATTCTCGCGGATGAAGTCCAAGACGTACGGTTCCAGCTTGGTGCCCATATCTTCCACCCACGAATAGGTCGGGAAGCGGCAGAGCGGGCAGGGAAAGCCCGGCATCAGCATGACCTTATTTTCCGTCTCCGGAACCTCGCCCCCTTCCACATCGACCGCGCGATCCATCACGCGCAATGTATCGGTCGACATTTCGATCAACTCGGAATGGGTGAAATACGAGATCTGCCAAAGACCTTCAAACACCGATTTCAACTGGGGCGGCGCGATCTTCCGGTACCACGACCGAAACTCCTTGAACCGATCCTCTTTGCTCAGCATCGGCTCCCGGCCCGCCGCACTCAACCGGCTATCGACGCTCAGACTCCAAAGCACGCGGTAGCGCTGCAGAATCAGCGTTTCTTCTCCGGAATTCTGTCCGACCTTCGTATCAGGGTCATATCCGAAGACCGGGTCGAGCATGTCAGAGATGTGCATCAGCTCATGGCGGCAATAGCGGGTCAAGGCAGGATCATAAAACCGTCGCGGGATCAGCTTGATACCCACACCCTTCATGCCCTTGGCCTCAAAATCCTTGGCCAAATCCTGCTCGACCGATCCCCACTTGCGGAGAATGTCGACGCCTTCCTGATCTTCTTTCAAGACGCCCTTCACCAGCACAATCCCGACCTTATCCTTTAAGAGAGGATATTCGTTGAACGAATCCCGAATAATGTCGGAGAACCCCCACGTACCGAACAAATACTGGTACAGCTTCTTAAATTCCCCTTCCCGATCCTCGAGAATAAACTTCTCATAGATTGGATCGGCATGCTCGTGGAATTCCTTATAGTAGGTCGGATCGCCTTCGCGCTCCGTCTTTTCCACAAAGGAGTCGATCACCTCTTGCAGCAATGCGGGCTGAAATCTGATTTCCATTGGAAGCCTCGAAAGAATGGATGTGACGGATACTCAGTGCGTTGACACCACCGGAATCGCCTACGCGGGGGAGATGCGGCGCCCCGCGCCACCTTGACTTGAACGCCGAGCATCTCTTACGATCTCCCAGCGTTGACGAGAGAAGTATACTGGCCCCAAAAGCTGATTTGCAATCAAGGGGGGTCCCTAGGCCTCCCGGTGAGTGGAGTACCCAATGCCTGAACACACGATGACGCCACCCCTTCCCAGTGCTACCCCGGAAGCAGCCGCTCCGCAGCCGCCTATCGACTTTCTTGAGTATTGGAAAACCGATTGCCGGGAGATCAAGACCTTTCGGGGGCACTCGCACGGCGTCTGGGCCGTCGCCTTCTCCCCTGATGGGTTGACCCTGGCCAGCGGCGGCGCCGAACGTCTGGTGCGCATGTGGGATATCGAAACCGGCCGGCTCCTGCGCTCACTCCGCGGCCATACCAACGACATCCGCGCCATCGTCTTTACTCCGGACGGGCAAACCCTCGCCACCGCGAGCGAAGACCGCACGATCCGCCTGTGGAATCCGAAAACCGGCGAACCGACCAAGCTCCTGTTCACCCGGTACGATCACAATGTGTGCAGCCTCTCCCTCTCGCCGGACGGTCTCATGCTCGCGCGCGGGAGCCACAATAAGGACATCAAGATCTGGGAAGTCACGACCGGCACTGAATTGATGACGCTCCTGGGCAAAGACCAATACGATCACCACTGGTCCGTCTGTGTCGCCTTCTGCCCGGATGGCATCCATCTGGCTAGCGGCACCGACATCGGAAAAATTAAGTTGTGGGAAGTGCTCCCGAGCGGTGAAGAAAAAGTCTTGCACGACGGGCACTGGCAGCGCGACGCCGACGATTCCACCGAAACCCGTGGCTACTTTATCGAAGACGACGGCGGGTTCCAAAAGCCCATGGATTACTGGATCGGGGCCATGACCTTCACGCCGGACGGCAAGACTCTCATTACCGGGAGCCGCGACAAGACCATCAAGTTCTTCGAAATGCCGAAGTTGATTGAGAAGAAGTGCCTGACCGGGCACACCGCCTGGGTGAGGTCGCTGGCCGTGTCTCCGGACGGAAAAGTGCTCGCGAGCGCCGGGGACGACAACACCATCAAGTTCTGGGACATCGCCGCCGGACGGCACTTCAAAACCGTGAAGGGCCATACCGCCGGCGTCCGCCACATTACATTTTCTCCGGACGGCCGACGACTCGCCAGCGCCTCGTGGGATCGCACGATCAAGCTGTGGGAAGGCGGAGCCGAACCGGCCGAGTAATCCAGCATTCGCTCGGCAGCTGGCCATCTACGGTCGGCTGCCGAGCACTCTCTTCCCAGCGACTCATACTTTCCGACAAGCAATCGTCCATTCCGCTTCGCCATCGCTGCCCGGCACGACCTTGGCCCACTGCTTCGTCCCTTTGCCCTGATACACAGGACGGCCCTTGCCCATCTGCTCCGCATAGTACTTGGAGAACAAGAGGCGGCTTCGATTGTTTCGGCAATCGTACTGCTTCTTGGTTTTGACCGAACGATACGGCCCCCGCGCAACCTGCCTGGTTACAGTGAAGTCTCTCAACGTCCAAAGCGTCACAGTCTGGTCCGTCTGACCGATCGTCGCCATATCCACATAACCGTCGTACTTGTGAGTCCCGCCCACTCGGACCCACTCCGCCGAAGCCGTCCCGCAGAACAGGACGGTAAGAATCACCACAGCCAGCCAACGAGTCATCCTGCTGCTCTCCTTAAAACTCCGACAGTAAGACAGCCCCCTCGGCGATACCCTCTCAGCAGTCCTCTCAGAATTCTTCCTCTTCAACATCCTCAACCGCCCGCTTCAGCGCTGCGACGAAGGCCTCCGGCTGAGCCAGTGCCGCCTCTGTCAGCTGAAATTCAGACACCAACACACCGGCTTTATCGACAATGACGAGACGATACCCTGGTTTCATACCGTTCCTTTCAGAATCACAAGTGGGACGGGAAGAGGGAGGCGGGACGCACGGGTATTACCTATTCCTCTTCTCCCTCGTCCCTTGCCGAGGGGATACCGTAACGTTTGCACTTTTCCCACAAGGCTTTGCGGGAAAGGCCGAGGATTTTCGCCGCAGTGGTGCGACTCCCCTCCACCCGCTCCAGGACAGAGAGGATGTACTCTTTCTCAAACCCTTCCCGTGCGGTGGAGAGCGCAGTCAGCGACAGCTCTTTCTTCTTGGGCTTTCCGGTCAGGCCTTCATTACAAAACCCACAGGATTCTTGCGGTTCTCCGCCCAGATAGGGACAGGCCTGAAAGCCGCACAGATCGGACGGCTGAATCGGCTCCCGATCACGGCCCAGCGCCACCGCACGCTCGACCATATTCTCAAGCTCACGCACATTACCCGGATAGGAATAGCGGAGCAGCAGCTCTCGTGCCGGCTGGGAAAAGCCCCGCAGCTTTTTGTTCATCTTGGTCGAACAGGTCTGCAACACATGATCGGCGATGACGGTGATATCCTCCTGCCGCGCACGCAGCGGCGGAATCACCACCTGAACGACGTTCAAACGGTAGAAAAGATCCTCCCGGAACCGGCCCGCCGCCACCTCTTTCCGCAAGTCTTTTTGCGTCGCACAGACCAGCCGCACATCCACATCGATGGTCTGGTTACTCCCGACCCGTTCGAACTTCCGCTCTTGCAGGACACGCAGCAGCTTGACCTGCACGACCGGAGAGATTTCTCCGATTTCATCAAGGAATAAGGTGCCACGATTGGCCATTTCGAACCGGCCCCGTCGTTGACGCAACGCGCCGGTGAAGGCTCCCTTTTCATGGCCGAAGAGCTCCGCCTCCAGCAGCGATTCCGGAAGGGCCGCACAACTCACTTTGATCAAGGGATAGTCCCGACGCGGACTGTTCTGATGCACGGCATTGGCCGCCAATTCTTTTCCTGTCCCGCTTTCACCCAGAATTAACACCGTGGAATCCGTCGCCGCGACCGTCTTGATCTTGTCCAGCACGGCACGCATTTTCGTATTGGAACCGAGAATGCCGCCGAAACTGAACTTATCCTCCAAGATCTCTTTCAGATCCTGATTCTCTTTGCGGAGCGCAACCACGGTTCCCGCTCGTTCGACAATCAGCAACAGCTCATCCATTTTGAACGGCTTGGTAATGTAGTCGAAGGCGCCGAGTTTCATCGCCCCCACGGCGGTTTCGACGGAGCCGTGCGCCGTGATCACCACCACTTCGGTCTGCGCCCGCGCCTCTTTGGCCGCTTTCAACACCGCCAGGCCGTCGGCGCCCGGCAGCCGCAGATCGGTGATCACGAGATCGTATTCCCGCCGGCGCGCCTCTTCGATACCTTCGGTCCCGGTGGCGGCGGCGCAGACGTCGTGGCCGACCGCTTCCAGGGCATCCACGATGGACAAACGCATCAACGGTTCGTCGTCGACGATCAGAATCGTAAGTGGCATCATGAAACCCGCTCCACCGGCTGCCGCTCGCGGGAGACGGGCAACCAGAGAGTAAAGACTGTCCCTTTGCCGACTTCACTATCCACAAGAATCTTGCCTCCATGACGCTCAACAATCCCGAGACTCACCGACAAACCCAATCCGGTCCCTTCACCTTCGCGCTTGGTGGTGAAGAACGGATCGAAAATCTTCGGCAGCACCGCCGCCGGAATACCGGATCCGGTATCTCGCACTTCAACCAGACAAATCCCCTCTTCGACCCAGGTCCGGATCGAGAGGATGCCGCCCTCTTTCATCGCCTGGACGGCATTCAAAATCAGATTCATCAAGACTTGCTCGATCATGTGCCGGTCGATCATGACCGCCGGCAACCCGTTGCCTAACGAGGACTCGAGCACAATCCGGTTCGGCACGAACAAATGATTCGTCAGCACGAGCACCCGCTCGATCACCGTATTGATATCGGCCGGCGCAAACTCCGGTTGATGCTGCTGGGAGAAATCCAACAACTGCCGGACGATCTTCTGCACACGGTGCAATCCATCTTCCATCGAGGCCAGGTATTCCTCGCGCCGGGCCGGTGCGATCGTCCCCTTCCCGAGATTGTAGAGGCAGTTCAGGATGCCGCCCAGCGGATTGTTGATCTCATGGGCCACTCCCGCCGCGAGCTTGCCGACGGAGGCCAGCTTCTCCGAGTTCCTGATTTGCTGCTCCAACTTCTTCGTATCGGTCATATCGCGGGCGATCCCGAGCACGCCGAGGATTTCCCCGTCTACCCCGTGCAACGGCGACACACTCACCATAACAGACCGGGCCTCGCCTGTGCGGGTGACCACTTCAACCTCGTACACCTGCTTCGCGCCGATATCGAGCGTACTCTTGAGCCGTCGCCCCCGGTGCCGTTTCGACAAGAGGGCCAGATAGGGCCGGCCGATGAGATCGTCTTTCCGATACCCCCAGGCTTCAACCTTACTGTTGACGTAGGTGAAGCGCTGCTCGGTGTCCAACGTGTAAATGACATCGTTCGCATTTTCGAGCAGGTTCTCTAAATACTGCTTCGTCTCTTCGATTTCCTTCGTGCGCTCCCGAACTTTGACTTCCAGCTCATCGCGATAGGACCGCAGTTGTTGCTCCATCCGCTTCCGGTCCGTGATGTCGCGGAGCTGCACCATGATCAACGGGGCCTCGGCGGCGCCGGTGCGAATCAGATCCATTTCCACCGGCGTCTCGATACCGGCGGCTGTACGCACGGCGATTTCGTGGGTAGGGACCTGCCGCTGCCCTCCGGCCAATTCCATCAACAACGCACGGACTCCCTCACGAAACGCGGGCAGGGCAATGTCGAAGATGCTGCGCCCAACGACCGAGGATTCCGAATAGCCCAAGGCCTGCTCTTCCCGCTGATTGACCGCCACGATTTTCCCGTCGCGATCCACCATGAAGACGGAGTCGGCCACGAGGTCGAAGAGCGCTTTATAGCGCGCCTGCGACGCAACCAACTGCTGTGTCCGCTCGGAGACTGCCGTTTCGAGCTTGCTCGTATATTGCTGGAGCTGCCGCTCCAACTGATGCCGCTCGGTCACGTCCCGTACGAATGCGCGCGTGTGGACGATTCCGCCCCCCTCCTGGTCGAACAACGCCGTCGCATGAATTTCCACGTCGATCTGGCGGCCATCCTTCGCGAGAAAGATCGTTTCAATCGTGTTGCGGCCCTTCACCATGAGCCGCTCAAGATAGCTCAGGATTTGACCGGCCTGGTCCGGCGGCGCCACATCCCAAAGCCGCATGGCCAACATCTCGTCGAGACTGTACCCGAGCTTCTCCAGCCCGGTCTGGTTCACATGGACGAATCGCCCTGCCCGATCCAGCTGATAGATCATTTCCGGAGAGTGCTCGATCAGGTCCCGGTACTTTTCTTCCAACCGGCGCACATCGAGCATCCGCTGTTCGATTTGCGTAAACGACAACTTCAGATTGGCGGCCATCTGGTTGAAGGCTCCGGCCAGGTGTTCAATCTCATCGCCTGTCCTGATCTGCAACGTCTGATCGAGCCGGCCGCTGGCAATCTCCAGGACACCGTCGTGCAGGATTTTGATCGGCCTGGCGATCCGCCGGGCCACGATCAACCCCGTACCCATCAGCACGGCAAACACCAGCACTCCATACAGCAACACTCGGCCGACGAGACGCCCCAGAGGAGCGTAGGTCTCTTCCGGATCCTGCCGAATGACCGTCACCCATTGTTTTCCGCCCATACTGCCGGGCGCCAGGGGTTCGCTGAACCGCACCGGAGCGAATCCGATCAACGCATTGTGGCTCCCATGGGAGTCGTCAGGCGCGATGGCCCAACCGGCCTTCTCCTGCACGATGGTCCTGACCAGTTCCGGCGTCATCGTATGCTCTTCAGGCGACAACACCGGACAAATCAAGGAGACGCCGTCGGAGTTGAAGAGCATCGCGTGGCCGGATGAGCCGATCGACACTTCGCCGATCGAATGGAACAACGTATCCCGGCGGAGCAGAATGGTCACGGCGCCGATGACTTCCCGGCCACCGTCCTCAATGATCGGCACCGCCACGACCACGACGTGCGTTCCGAAGGCCGGATCGAAGGCGATATCGCTGACGTACGGACGGGACACTTGCGACTTCACCAGCGCCGTCCACCAGGGCGTCTTGCCGTAGAAATACTCCACCTGGGGGATGGAACTGACGACCAGGGCGCCACGCGCATCCGTGACCAGAATACCCACGTAGTCGGATTTCCGGATATCGTGCCAGCGAATGAGGTAGTTCGTGACGATGCGGTTGATGAACAGGGGGAACTCGCTATGGGTGTCACGCTGACGCCAGCGCTGCTGCCAGTCTTTGATCATGGCATCGACGGCGCGGTCGTCCTTGCCCTCATAGGTGCGGTTCGATTCAGTCACAGCCGTGCGGAGGAAGGGGGTGGTCGCAAGCTGCTGCGCTTCGTTGATCCCGCGCGTCACATGCATTTCGGTACGGCGCGAC
>Ga0209079_10000370_pt1 | contig 18380 bp, 30 predicted proteins | sample PPLLaktember2015_2_FD_187259 | JGI IMG/M metagenome (GOLD analysis project Ga0209079, IMG submission 187259) | Freshwater sediment microbial communities from Prairie Pothole Lake near Jamestown, North Dakota, USA - PPLs Lake P7 Core (6) Depth... | ecosystem: Environmental > Aquatic > Freshwater... | reverse complement strand
ACCTGCATCTTGCGGAAAGCACCGGTCAGTGCCAGCACTTTCACAAGGTTCCCGTTATAGTCGGACATCTCGACGGGGTCGAGGAACTCGCGGCGTGCACCGATCATGGAGTCTGCCTTCATGATGATGTACCCGAACTTGCTTGCCTTGACTCCTTCCCATTCCTTCTTGGTGGTTACATCATCAGTGATGATGACAACCGGGATACCTGCTGCAGCGAGCTGTTCGCGGGCACCGGTTGGTCCAGGGAGAACACCGTTGGGCGAGACAACAATACAGAAGTCTGGTTTGTATGCCTTCAGGTTGGAGACAACACGGTCGACATCTGCCGGCTCGAGTTTCGTTCCGCTGGTTGCCATGAATGTCTGCATGTCTTCACGGTCTGCTCTCTCATCGAGGAGCAGTTCAGCCATTACACCGCTTGCGATGTTGCCGAGTTTTGCAACGCCTACTTTAACTACCATCTTTTATCACCTAAAAATTCTTTTGCACGTTAATATGACCCGGAGTTCATATAAACATTTTGAAATGTCTCCCCTCGCCGAAAAAACAGTAAAAAATCCCTGTTCTTTTTTATGATTGCCGAAAAAAGCTGTAACCGGATCCCCTGCATAATGCTCATGCAGAGTTAACGAAAAGTGTTTAAGTCCGTATATAAAACCGGATAGCATGAAGGATGGGTTGCTCACCGATCGCCAGATGGAAGTGCTCCGGTACCGCAAGCAGGGGCTGACACAGCAGCAGATTGCAGATATCATCTCCACATCCAAGGCAAATGTCTGCACTATCGAAAAGAGTGCCATGGAAAATATACGACGGGCAAAAGAAACACTTGAGTTCCTTTATACCCTTGACGCGACACACCTGTGCGTAATCCCGACCGGGACCGATCTTTTCGAGGTTCCGGCCATTATCTTTGGTGAAGCAGAGAAGATCAATATCAAGGTCAAGTATGACACGATCTCCCTGATTAACCGTATCCGGGAATCGCGGCCGCAGTGTTGTAAAGCCCGCTGCATCTGCGAAGATGTCCACGTGTATATCACCGATGCGGGCGAATTGTATTTTGGCTGATGTCTGGTTTACCGTCCGACAATCCTCATGTGCCCGTCCCTGATCCCGGGTGGTTAGCATATATTTATATCCTTTTTTATTCAATACTAGAGGAAGCCGATATGAGGTTATCTTTGCCGGATCACGGATGTTTATAACATCCGGGTTCAGGCATACGGCGCAACCGAATCTCCAGACACAGGATTGATGGCGGTGCCGTGGGTGATCCTCGATTGGTGAACCCTCCTTACGGAGGGCTAAACCGAGAAGGAGTTGTGATCCGTCACAACGGGCTGACAGAGTAGGATCTGACCAGGGCGCATGGGTCGACGTTCGTGCAACGAGCCCATTTCACCTGCTACAAGCAGGTGGATGCCCCAAAAGTCAGGAACTTCTTTCGCGAGACAGGAATGCTGGTGCACACCAGTAGGGCAATACGTATCGCTCAATCGTGCATCGCCAGAAACGGGTGGATATCTGCCACGATCCGCTGCCAACGAATTCTTGGCAGGCCGTGAACAGAGGAGTTAACCACCCGTTCCCGCGTGTTGGCTTAACCAGAAGCGAAGCTATCACACAATCTCGGATTCATCTCACAAAACGTGTCGCAATGAGAATAACCTACACGCAAAAAGGATTGATTCACACATGCCAAAAATCAACAGACCACGCCGCGGCTCTCTTGCATTCAGCCCGAGAAAGCGTGCAAAGAGCCCGATCCCTAAATACCAATCGTGGCCAGTCTACGAGGGCGCACCGATCCTGCAGGGATTTGCCGGATACAAAGTGGGTATGACGCATGTTATCATGGTGGACGACCACAAGAGCAGTCCTACCGAGGGAAAAGAGATCATGGTGCCCGTTACCGTGATTGAAGTCCCCTCGATGAAGGTCGCAGCCATTCGTGCCTACTCAAAGGATACCTACGGCAAACATGCATTCACCGAAGTCTGGGCAGACCAGCTCGACATAGTGCTCGGCCGCCGGATCACTCTTCCCAAGGATTACAACGGGGAAGCGGCAAAGAAGAAAATTACTGATGCAATTTCCGCCGGAACTGTTGCAGAGATCTATGCGGTCACCTATACGCAGCCTGCCGCACTCTCCGGTGTTCCCAAGAAAGTCCCCGATCTCATGGAGATCAAGGTTGGCGGAGCAGACATCAGGAAGCAGCTGGATTTCGCCATCGGGCTCCTTGGAAAGGAAGTGACCTTAAACAACGTGGTCCAGACTGGTGCCTATGCGGATATTACCGCTATAACCACCGGCAAGGGGACGCAGGGTGCCGTGAAGCGCTGGGGTATTGCCCTTCGTAAGCGCAAGCATTCCGTTGGTGGCAAGGAGCGTCATATCGGAACCCTGGGACCCTGGAACCCTCACCACGTACGGTGGCAGGTACCCCAGATCGGTCAGATGGGATTCCAGCAGCGCACTGAGTTCAACAAGCGCATCCTGAAATTTTCCGAAAACGCAAGCGAGATCACCCCAACCGGGGGTTTCGTTCACTACGGCATTCTCAAGAACCCGTACGTGCTGATCAAAGGCTCTATCCCCGGCCCGGTAAAGCGGTTGATCCGTATCCGCCCGGCAATGCGCCAGGGAGAACATGTCGTCAGGATGCCGGCAATCCAGTTCGTGAGCGTCCAAAGCAAGCAGGGATGATCAGCAAATGAAAGCACAGGTTAAATCACTGGATGGCGGGGTTTCCAAGAATATCGATCTTCCGGAGATATTCTCCGAAGAGTACCGCCCGGATCTGATCAAGAAGGCAGTCATGGCGCTGCAGAGCACACGGCGGCAGCCGCACGGGACCGATCCGTTTGCCGGTATCAGGTCGTCTGCGGTCGGCTGGGGAAGCGGCCGAGGGTCATCCCACGTGCCCCGTATCAAGAACGGTTCCCGCGCAGCCAAGGTCCCGCAGGCCAAAGGCGGGCGTGAGGCACACCCCCCGAAAGTTGAAAAAATCCTCATTAAAGAGATCAATCAGAAGGAAAAGCAGAAGGCATTCCGTTCGGCAGTTGCCGCGAGCATCTCAACAGAGCTCATCCGCGGGCGTGGCCACACCTTTGAGGGAGCAGTGCCGCTGATTTTCGAGGATAAGTTCGAGACCCTTGCCCGCACGCAGGATGTCATTTCAGCCCTCACAACGCTCGGCGTTTACAACGATATTGAGCGGGCAAAGGAGAGCAGGAAAGTCCGTGCAGGAAGGGGCAAGATGCGTGGCCGCAGGTTCAAGCAGAGGAAAAGCCTCCTGATTGTCACCGCGGAAAAACCGCTGACTGCAGCACGCAACCTCTCCGGTGTTGACGCGGTTACTGTTGACCAGCTGAATGTCGAGCATCTCGCTCCGGGGATGCTTGCAGGGCGGCTGACGGTCTGGACTGAAAGTGCACTGACACGGCTGGAGGGAAGGTAAATGACCCTAAAATTCCCGTTTGTTACGGAAAAGGCAATGGTCCTTTTGGAGAACCAGAGCAAACTCCAGTTCCTTGTTACCCGTGAGGCAAGCAAGGACGATATCAAGCGTGATATTGAGAAAGCCTTCGGCCAGAAGGTCAGGAGCGTTCGTACGCTTATGAATATGCACGGTGAAAAGAAGGCAATCGTGAGCTTTGAGAACGACAAGGCCGCCGAGGAAATCCTCAGTCGGCTCGGTATAATGTAGGTGGGGAACATGGGACATCGAATCACAACACAAGCCCGTGGCAAGGGAGGCCCGACATACCGCGCACCATCTCACCGGTACAAGGCTGAGCTGAAACACATTGGTGACGATACGCAGAAGATCACCGGAACCGTTGTCGACATCGAACACGATCCGGCACGCAATGCACCGATTGCACTCGTCAAACTCGAGACCGGGGATAAAGTCTACATGCTGGTCACCGAAGGACTCGGCATCGGCGAATCGGTCCTCTGGGGCTCTGCCGGGGAAGTCAAGAATGGTAACACCCTGACGCTCCAGAACATCCCGACCGGTACGTATATCTGCAACATCGAAGCACGCCCGAACGATGGCGGCAAATTTGTCCGCTCGTCAGGAGTGCAGGCGGTTGTTGTTGACAAGTCCGAGGACCGCGTCGGTATCCGGATGCCCAGCGGCAAGACGAAATGGTTCAATGCGCGCTGCCGCGCAACCATCGGCATTGTTGCCGGAGGCGGCCGCGTCGAGAAGCCGTTCGTGAAAGCAGGCAACAAGTACCACAAGATGCAGAACACCGCATCCAACTGGCCCCGCGTCCGTGGTGTCGCGATGAACGTCATTGACCATCCGTTCGGTGGTGGTGGGCACCAGCACACCGGTCGCCCGAAGACCATCGCCCGCGGAACATCCCCCGGAAGGACTGTGGGATCCGTAGCAGCGCGCAGGACAGGTAAGAGCAGGAAGTGATGGGTATGGCAGCACCTAAAAAGACACAGAAGAGAATGCCAAGACGGCGTGAGGAGTTCACCTATCGCGGCTATAAGATCGACGAGCTCAAAGCGATGGGGATTTCCGAACTCCTTCCCCTTATGCCCGCCCGTCCCCGCCGCAAGATCGTTCGCGGGTTCTCCCGCGGTGAAGAGACATTACTCGCAAAGGTCCGCGAAGGCGACGAGAAGATCCGGACTCACCTCCGTGAAATGATCGTCATGCCGGTCATGATCGGCAAGACCATCGAGATTTACACTGGCAAGGAATTTGTAAAAGTCGAGTTCCAGCCGGAGTCGGTCTTCCACTATCTCGGCGAGTTTGCACTGACAAGAAAGAGGGTTTCTCACGGTAGCGCCGGTATCGGTGCGACGAGAGGCAGCAAGTACGTTCCGCTGAAGTGATGAACAATGGCAAGAACTGATTATTCACAGAAAGTCAAGGGTGACACTGTTGCAAAAGCAAAGGCCAACGAGCTGAACATGTCCCCCAAGCATTCGATCGAGATTGCCACGTTCATCCGGCACCAGCGCGTGAATGATGCAATTGCATACCTGAATGAAGTGGTCAAGCTGAAGAAGGCGATCCCGTTCCGGCGTTTCAATCGGAATGTAGCGCACAAGCGCGGCCTTCCCGGGAACTGGGACGCGGGCAGATACCCGGTCAAGGCCTCAAAAGCATATATCCGGATTCTTGAATCCGTAAAGAAGAATGCGGAGTATCTTGGTCTTGATGCAGAGAACCTCGAGATCATTCATGCATCGGCGAACCGCGGCCGGGCACAGAAGGCATTCTTCCCCCGGGCAATGGGACGTGCGACCCCCAAGGTCCGCGAATCCGTGAATGTCGAAGTTGTGGTCCGTGAGGTGGCATAAATGGCTGTCGAGAGAAAATTTATCACGGAAGGCGTCAGGAAAGCAAGGGTCGAGAAGTATCTCTCCAAGGAACTGAAACGGGCAGGCTACGGCGGTATGGATATCGCCAGGACCCCACTTGGAACCCAGGTTACCATCTTTGCCGAAAAACCCGGTATCGTGATTGGAAAAGGTGGCAAGCTGGTCCATCAGCTCACGCAGGACCTTGCCCAGAACTACGGCGTCGAATCCCCCCAGATCGAGGTCCAGCAGGTCACCAACCCCAGCTTCAATGCCCAGATTATGGCAGAGCGGCTGGCAAACGCCCTTGAGCGCGGCTGGTACTTCCGCAAGGCAGGATCCAGCATCATGCGCCGGGTCATGGACTCCGGTGCACTCGGCTGTGAAGTCGTCATCGCCGGGAAACTGACCGGGGCACGAGCCCGTACCCAGAAGTTCTCGGAAGGATACATCAAGCACTGCGGTGAACCGAGCAACACGATCGTTGAGAAAGGCTATGCTGTCGCGATCAAGAAACTCGGGGTTATCGGTGTGCAGGTCAAGCTGGTCCCCGCCGGTGCAAAACTGCCCGATCACTTCACGATCATCGAACAGGAAAAGAAGAAGCGCCCGGAAACAGGCGCACCTGTCATCGCTGTCGGAGATATCAACTCCGATGAAGTGGCTCTTCCTGATGAAAAATTAGGGGAGGACCAGTAATGGCAATATTCAGGGCAAAGGATGTCAAGCAGCTCTCAGATGTCGAACTGCAGGAACAGATGGGAAAACTCCGGATGGAGCTTGTCCAGCACTACGGAAAAGTCAGTGCCGGTGGCGCTACCGAGAACCCCGGTCATATCGGGGAACTCCGGAGAACCATTGCCCGTATGATGACTGAGCAGAACCGCAGGAGAACTGCATGATCTCTTCCCGGAACGTTCTGCGCCATGAGTTAATTGGCCTTGACGTTCTGGTATCGGGAGCTGCAAATCCGGCACTGAGAGAACTATCCGGTCGCATCATCGATGAAACAAGGAATCTGCTGGTTATTGAAACCCCGCGAGGAATAAAGCGCATCCAGAAGATGCATACTGTCTTCCGGGTTTTTCTCCCCAGCAGGGAACTTGTGGAGATAGATGGATCCGTACTGGTTCTGGCTCCTGAAAAGAGGATCAACCTGCACGAAAAGAAGAGGATACCATAATGGCACAAAACATTGGATTGAACGTCGAGGCTCCGAAAGCGGAGTGCAAGGACGTTAATTGTCCGTTTCACGGCACTTTACCGGTGCGCGGCCAGGTGATCACCGGTAAAGTCGTGAGCGATCGTATGATGGGAACGGTTGTAGTTGCACGAAATTTCATGCACTATATACGGAAATACAAGCGGTACGAAAAGCGCAGCTCGAAGCTCCATGCCCACAACCCCCCCTGTATCGGGGCAAAAACAGGTGACATGGTGAAGATTGCCGAGTGCCGGCCGCTTTCGAAGAGTACGACTTTTGTCGTTGTCGAGGTGCAGAAGCCATGAAGGCAAAGCAGTCAAAAACCCCGAGATCACTTGCCACAGGAACAAGGCTTGCATGTGCCGATAACACCGGTGCGAGGACAGTGCAGATCATCTCTGTCTTCGGCTACCATGGAGTCCGGCGCCGCCAGCCCAAACTGGGCCTCGGGGATCTCTGCACGGCGAGCGTACAAAAGGGTACTCCGGACATGCGCCGCAAGCTCGTGCGCGCGGTCGTCATCCGGGCAAAGAAGGAGATGCGCAGGCCAAACGGCATGCGTGTTTCCTTCGATGATAACGCTGTTGTTGTTGTCGATGAGAAGAATGAGCCGAAAGGAACCGAGATCAAGGGACCCGTTGCCCGCGAAGTGGCAGAGCGGTTCCCCAAACTCGGGTCCATGGCTACCATCATTGTATGAGGTGTGGAGTATGGTAAGACTGGAAAGTTCACAGCCAAGAAAACAGAGGAAGGCTCGTTACAACGCCCCTTCACACGTCAGTACAAAATATCTCAATGCACCCATGTCTGAAGAACTCAGCGAGCAGTACAAGAGAAAAACCCTGCGCGTAGTCAAAGGCGATACCGTCAAGGTGACCCGGGGAGACTTCGCCGGTGAAGAGGGACTTGTAGATGCTGTCGATACCAAGAACGCGAAGATTGTCGTTCACGGTGTCTTCTCCACGAAAGCAGACGGGACTGAAGTCCCCCGGGCAGTCAGCGCATCCAATGTCCGGATAACCAAGCTGAACCTTGCTGACAAGCGCCGCGAGGAAAATTTAGCGGAGGCTGAATAATGGGAGACCACTTAAAGCGACTGAATGCCCCGGACTCGTGGCACATTGCAAAGAAGACCACCAAGTTCATCACCAAAACAGCACCCGGCCCACACAACGCAAACGCGATGCCGATAACCGTCTGGCTCCGTGACCACATGGGCCTGGCACGGAATCTGAAGGAGGTAAAACAAATCCTTCACCAGAACGATGTAATCATCAACGGGAAACCCTGCAGGGACCCCCGGATGGGTATCGGGATCTTCGATATTATCGCCCTCCCGAAGATCAACAAGTATTACCGCATCCTCCGTGACAAGAACGGCCGGCATGTATCCATCCCGATCGATGCTGAATCTGCAAAGACCCGGTTATGCAAGATCACGAACAAGACCACTATCACCGGCGGGAAAGTCCAGCTGAATATGCGGGATGGCAGCAACCTGCTTGCTGACAACACCTACAAGTCGGGGGATTCGATTGTCCTCTCGCTCGAATCCGAGACCCGGTTCAGGATCATCGATCACTTCCCGTTTGCCGTGGGCAACATGGCCATGGTCATCGGCGGCAGGCACTCCGGCAAGGTTGCACGGATCCTTGATATCGTCAAGGTTCCCGGCAGCGTTCCCAACAAGATCATCCTCAAGGATGAGGCAACCGGTGCCACATTCGACACAATCTCACCTTACATCTACATGGTCGGTACCAAAGTACCGGCAATCGCAAAATGGGGGCATGAAGAGTGACGGCTATGCGTGATATCTATATCGACAAGGTCGTCGTCCACATGGGTGTCGGCGAGGCCGGCGATAAGCTCGTGAAAGCCGAGAACATCATGAAGACAATCACCAAGCAGACTCCGATCCGAAGCATTGCTAAGAGGACCCAGCCGGCGTTCTCCGTCAGAAAAGGCATGCCTATCGGCTGCAAGGTCACCCTCCGCGGCAAACCCGCCCGCGACTTCATTGCAACCGCTCTTACCATCGTCCAGAAGACGATCTTCGAGAGTCAGTTCGACAAGAGCGGGAACTTCGCCTTTGGTATAGAAGAGCACACGGATTTCCCTGGAATGTCCTATGATCCGCAGATAGGTATCTACGGCATGGATGTCAACGTCGTCCTCGAACGCAAAGGCATCCGGATCACCCGCAGGAAGATGGCGCAGAAGAAACTCCCGGCAAAGCAGCGCGTGAACAAGACGGATGCGATAGCGTTCCTCAAGGAAAAGTACCAGGCTGAGGTGCGCTGATGGCTGGAGAAAGGAAGAAGATCTACGGTCGCGGTGCGAACGAATGCAAGATGTGCGGGCGCAAACAGGGGCTCGTACGCAGATACCATATCATGTTCTGCCGGCAGTGCTTCCGCGAATGGGCCCAGAAGATGGGCTTCAAGAAGATGAGCTGAGGAGTGAGCAAGAAATGACACGATTAAATCCTATAGCAGACGGAATGTGTGCCCTGAAAAATGCAGGTGACACCGGCAAGTCCGTATGTGTTATCGAACCCGCAAGCAAGCTCCTCGGCGCAATGCTCCGCATTATGCAGGACGCCGGTTATATCGGCAGCTTCGAGTTTATCGATGACGGCAGGGGTGGCCAGCTCAGGGTCAACCTGACCGGCAGGATAAACCGTTGTGGTGCGATCACCCCCCGGTTCTCGGTGCAGCTGGAAGAGATGGAATACTGGGAAAAGCAGTACCTGCCCGGGAAGAACTTCGGGCTCCTGATACTTTCGACCTCGCGGGGAGTAATTTCCCACGAACAGGCGAGGAAAGAAGGCATTGGCGGCGAACTGCTTGGATACGTTTACTAGAAGGTGCAAAAGAAATGGCAGCAGTACGAAAAATCAAGATCCCGGGCGGCGTTAAGGCAAGTCTGGACGGCATGCACCTTCGTGTAACCGGGCCTAAAGGTCAGCTCTCCCGCAACGTGCGGTTCCCCCAGGTCACGGTGACCTGTGACGGAAACGAGGTTATCATTTCTACGGAATCCCGGCGCAAAGAGATTACGGCAATGGTCGGCACGCTCGAAGCACATACCAAGAATATGTTCCGCGGCGTCACCGAAGGCTTCGAGTATCGTATGAAAGTGGTATTCAGCCACTTTCCGATTCAGCTCAAGCTCCAGGGAAGCCGGCTCGAGATAGCGAATTTCCTCGGTGAGAAGAAAGCACGTCATGCAAGGATCGAACAGGGTGTTACGGCAAAAGTCGGGAACGATGAGGTTGTTCTGACCGGAATCGACCGCGAACTTGTCGGAACCACCGCAGCGAACATCGAACATGCAACCCATATCCGCGACCGCGACCCGCGCGTCTTCCAGGATGGCATCTACATGGTTCAGAGGGGCTGAAAAACATGACAACTGAAGTCAAGCGGCTGATCCAGGTGCGCACCGATAAGGGTGCACGCTTCAAGCGCGACGGGTACGGCAAGAAACGCCAGCTCTCGGATTCATGGAGAAAGCCCCGCGGACAACACAACAAACAGCGCGAGCAGAAGAAGGCGAAGGGAGCGCTCCCCAAACCGGGTTTCGGCAGTCCCGTTGCAGTGCGCGGCATGCACCCAAGCGGCTTTTTCGAGGTCCTTGTAACTTCCTTAAAGGATCTGGAAGGACTCGATCCCAAGACACAGGCAGTGCGTCTCGGGGCAACCGTCGGCACACGTAAGCGCATGGTAATCCAGGAGCAGGCCATCGCTGCCGGGCTCAAGGTACTCAATGCCCGTGTTGTCAGGACGACCAAGGCAAAACCGGCCAGGATAAAACCCGTGAAAAAGGGCGAGGGTGAAGAGAAGCCCGAGAAGAAGGCCCCGGCGAAAGCCAAAGCAGCCGCCCCGGCTAAGAAAACGGTAAAGAAGACCCCCGCCAAGCCCAAGGCCGAGAAGAAGGCTGAGACAGCTGAAAAGAAGCCCGAGAAGGCCCCGGCAAAGAAGACCGCCGCCAAGCCCAAGGCCGTGAAGAAGGCTGAAAAGAAGCCCGAGAAGGCCCCGGCAAAGAAGACCGCCGCCAAGCCCAAGGCCGGGAAACCCGCCGAGGCAAAGCCCAAGACAGCTGCAAAAACCAAGGCCAAGACCACCAAATCAGGGGTGAAGAAGAATGAGTGATGTCGCCAGCCAGAAACGCATTGTCGCGTCGGTACTGAAATGCGGTGTGAACCGCGTCTGGTTCGATCCGGCCCGGCTCTCGGACATCGAGAACGCTATCTCGCGGGAAGACCTGCGGGCCCTTATCACTGACGGCGCCATCAAGGCCCGCCAGAAGAAGGGTGTCAGCCGCGGCCGGGCGCGTGCCCGGATCGCACAGCGCTCCTATGGCCACCGCAAGGGGCCTGGAAAACGGAAGGGTGCAGCAGGCGCCCGCAAGCCGAGCAAAACCGCTTGGGTCCAGAAGATCCGCGCGATCAGAAAAGTCCTTGTCGAGCTGCGCGCGGCCGGCACCATTGATCCGCACATGTACCGCATCCTCTACCGGAAAGCGGCCGGCGGGCAGTTCAGAAGTGTTGCGCACATGAAAGCGCAGATGGAGATCCTCGCAGGGAGGATGAAGTAACATGGCAACAGGACCACGGTATTTTGTTCCCTTCCGGAGACGGAGGGAAGGCAGAACCGATTACTACCAGCGGACGAAGTTGATCGTTGCAGACGTACCACGGATGGTCGTCCGCAAGACCAACCGGCACATTATCGTGCAGCTCGTCACGGCTGAGTTGGACGGCGACCGTACCCTCGTAGCAGCAAATTCTGCCGAGCTGGAAAAATACGGATATAAGGGATCAACTTCCAGCACACCGGCGGCATACCTTACGGGCATGCTCTTTGCGGCAAAAGCAAAGAAAGCAGAGCAGGGGAGCGCAATCCTTGATATCGGTCTCAACCGGGCAACCCCGGGAGCACGTGTCTTTGCAGCACTCAAGGGTGCAGTCGAAGCAGGTCTCGAGATCCCGCACGGCGAGGAGATCCTCCCGTCGGATGATCGTGCCAAGGGGGCACATATCGCCGCATACAACAAGAATGCAGGGGATATCGTGAGCAATGTCGAACAGGTGGCAGATGCCATAAAAAAGGAGATGGCATAAATGGCATACGAACGAGAAGAGTGGCACCCGGTCACCGGTCTTGGCAAGCTCGTTGCCTCAGGAGAGATCAAGAGCATCGACCAGGTCCTTGAGAGCGGGAGACCCATCAAGGAACCCCAGATAGTCGATCAGTTCCTTCCCGATCTGGAAGATGAAGTCCTCGATATTGCCATGATGCAGCGCATGACCGACTCCGGCAGGCGTGTCCAGTTCCGTGCAGTCGTTATCGTGGGCAACCGCAACGGCTATATCGGTTTTGGCCAGGGCAAGGATGTCCAGGTCGGCGATGCGATCAAGAAAGCAATCGTCAAGGCCAAAATGAACCTGATCAAGGTACGGCGCGGCTGCGGCAGCTGGGAATGCGGGTGCGACATCACACACTCCATCCCCATGCAGGTCGAGGGAACCGCAGGCAGCGTCAAGGTGACCCTCAAACCGGCGCCACAGGGCATCGGTCTTGTCACGGGGGACATCAGCAAGAAAGTGCTCGAGCTCGCCGGCATCAAGGATGTCTGGACCTTTGCACGGGGACAGACCCGGACTACTATCAACTTTGCGAAGGCGACCTTCAACGCTCTCAACGAGACCAACATGATCAGATCAGGGAGGTCCCAGTAAATGTACGCGGTTGTACAGGTCCGCGGTGTTGTAAAGACCCGTCAGGACATCAAAGACACCTTAAAGATGCTCCGCCTTCACCACATCAACCACTGTGTCCTCATCCCGGATTCACCCCAGAACCTGGGGATGATCCAGAAAGTAAAGGATTACGTGGCGTTTGGAGAGGTTGACGCACCGACAGTCGAGACGCTGCTGCAGACACGGGGGAGGGTCATCGGTGATGTGCCCCTGACCGATGAGTACATCAAATCCAATTCGTCCTATGGGACTATCGGGGAGTTTGCAAAAGCGCTTGCGAGCGGTGAAACAAAACTGCGAGATATCCCCGGGCTTAAGCCGGTACTGCGCCTTCACCCCCCGCGCAAGGGATACAAGACCACCAAGCGTACGTTTCCCCAGGGTGGAGCGCTTGGCTATTATGGTCAGGAGATCAATACTCTCCTCTATAAGATGAGGTGAAGCAGGATGCCAACAAACAAACGTTCAAAGTACCGCGGATCGCGGACATGCGGCGGCGGCACCCATAAGAACCGGCGCGGTGCAGGAAACCGTGGCGGAAGAGGCCGTGCCGGTATTAACGCTCACCACTTTGTCAAGTGGTACAAGGAAATGGGTGGGCCGGTCTTTGGCAAGAACGGTTTCTGTAACCAGATCGCAACTGATGTAACGACAATCGATGTCGGTGCGCTGGACCAGATTGTCCCCTCGCTTCTGGTTCAGGGTATTGCAAAGCAGGAAGGGGATACCGTTGTGATCAACGCTGCTGACATGGGCATCGACAAGGTGCTTGGCTGCGGCAGGGTCACGAAAAAGATCAACATTTCCGCGCCTGCGTTCTCCGAAACTGCGAAGGCAAAGATCGAGAAAATGGGCGGGAAGGCGCTGGTCGCCTGATCTGCCCCCAAATTTTTTGGTGAAACAATGGGAACCCTGCTGGATCGAATGGAACCTCTCCTTGCTGCCATGCCGGCAGTCAAGAGCCCTGAAGGACATGTCCATTTCAAGAATAAACTGCTCTGGACACTTGCGATACTGATTCTGTATTTTGCCTTAACGAACATACCGCTTTTTGGTCTGAATCCCGCAAATCAGGACCTGTTTGCCGCCTGGCGCGCACTTCTTGCGGGTGCACAAGGGACAATTGTCCACCTTGGTATCGGGCCCATCGTAACGGCATCCATCGTGCTTCAGCTCCTGAAAGGCGCAGATATCCTTCAGATTGATACCAGCGAAACGCGCGGACAGGTCATGTACATGGGATTGCAGAAGATCCTTATCCTGGTAATGATCGTTATCGAAGCAGCCCCGAACCTCATCGGGGGATTTATGACACCTGATCCGGTCATTGCCAGCGAGTTCTTCGGCGGCAATATGTTTGCGGTTTCGCTCATCATCTTTCTCCAGATCTGTATCGGCGGTATCCTGATCTTCTTTATGGATGAAGTGGTCACGAAATGGGGTATCGGTTCCGGTGTCGGTCTCTTCATCATAGCCGGTATTTCACAGGCCCTGGTCAGCGGGTTCATCAACTGGGCCAAGATCACTGACCAGTACCCGACAGGTTTTTTCCCGCGCCTCATCGCCATCGGTCTCGATGGCGGAAATTATCTGACATACTTTGGTAGGGATATCCTCGCGTTTGTCACGACCATTGTTATTTTCCTGATCATCGTGTACGTTGAATCGACCCGGATTGAGATCCCGCTTGCCCATGCACAGGTGCGCGGGGCCCGCGCGCGCTTCCCGGTCAAGCTTATCTACGCCAGTGTCCTGCCCATGATCCTTGTCCGTGTCCTGCAGGCAAACATCCAGATGCTGGGTATGTTCCTCTCGAATATTGGTATCACCCTCTTTGGTACCTTCAGTGGCTCGACCCCCCAGAACGGCATCATGTATTTCCTTGCCCCGATCAACGGGCCGACAGACTGGATGTGGTGGATGACCGATCTCGGTCATGCCCCATGGGAGGTGCTTTTACGTCTGGGAATAGATATCACATTCATGGTGGTCGGTGGTGCGGTCTTCGCCCTGTTCTGGATCAAGACGGCCGGGCTCGACTCAAAGGATGTTGCCCGCCAGATCCAGTTATCCGGCATGTCCATTCCCGGCTACCGCAGGAATCCGCAGGTACTGGAAAAGTACCTTGACCGGTATATCCCCCGTGTTACAGTGATTGGTGGCGTCTTCATTGGTATACTCAGTGTTGTTGCAAACCTCTTTGGTGTCATCGGATCCGTGAGCGGGACCGGGCTTCTCCTGACCGTCAGTATCACCTACCGGCTCTATGAGGAGATTGCCAGCCAGCAGATCATGGAGATGTACCCGTTCATGCGGACGTTCTTTGGTAAGGAGTAAGTATTCTTGAAGGGATGCTGATGGGAAAGAAGGTCATTATCACCGGTGTACCGGGCGTCGGCAAGACGACGGTTGTCAATGAGGCATTGAAGCACTTAAAGGAAGAAGGTATCGAGTACCAGTCGATCAACTTCGGCTCGTTCATGTTCGAGGTTGCGATAAAGGAGAATATCGTCAAAGACCGGGATCAGATGCGGACGCTCGACCGGGCTGTTCAGAAAAAACTGCAGCAGCGTGCCGGGCAGGCCATCGCGCAGGTATCAGGCAACGTCCTGATCGATACCCATGCTTCCGTAAAGACCCCGAAAGGGTACATGGCAGGACTTCCGGAGTGGGTGCTCAAGGAGATTATGCCGGATATCATTGTCCTTGTCGAGACCGATGATGACCAGATCCTCATGCGTCGTATGACTGATGAGACCCGGACGCGTGACAAGGAAGGCGCAAAATCTATCGCGGAACACCAGCAGTTCAATCGTTCTATCGCTGCCGCTTATGCGATGGTGACGGGTTGTACGATAAAAATAGTCACGAATGCGGACTTCCTGCTCGAGCGTGCCGGTCAGGATCTCGCCGACGTGCTCAGGTGAACAGATGAATCTGGGGAAGATCTGGGAAAAATACAGCATGCTGATAATCCTGGGATTCATGATGCTCGTGATGTGGGCATATACTGTAGAATGGCTGCGCATTGGTGTCGGACAGGCAATCGATGGGGTATTTGCACCCTTAATCACCGACTTTGGTACCCCCTTTTATATTTTGATCGTTATCCTCTCGGCTTTCACCGGGCTGTATTCCTCCATCATTCAGAAATACACCATAGACTACAGTAAAATGACGGAGTCTCAGGAACGGATGAAGGAGTTCCAGACCGAGTACCGGGAAGCGACACTCTCGCAGGACGAGAAGAAGATCAAGAAACTCGAGGCCAAGAGAGACCGGCTCATGAAGGAGCAGATGGAGATGTCCCAGCAGCAGTTCAAACCGATGATATATATCATGGTACTGACCATCCCGATCTTCTTCTGGCTCCTGTACCGGCTTGCTCAGACTACCAGTACCATAACGCTGCCGTATTACGGAATACACGCTCTCACTGATTCGATCATCTGGGTCATCCCTGCATGGATTCTCTGGTACATGATCTGTTCGATCACCATAAGCCAGGTGATCAGGAAGGCCCTGAATATCGGGGGGCTCTGATGCGGATCACGGTGAGCGGGCTTCCCGGGAGCGGGACAACCTCGCTCTCGCGCTATCTTGCAGAACGTCACGGGTTTACCATGATCTCGGCTGGTGAGGTCTTCCGCCAGCTGGCAAAAGAGCACAACATGGAACTGGCCGCGTTCGGCCGTCTTGCAGGAGAGGACCCGGCATTTGACCGGATGATTGATGCGCGCCAGAAAGCGATTGCAGCTGAGCGCGACAATATCATCGTTGAGGGCAGGCTTTCCGGTTGGGTGGTGGAGAACGCCAATCTGAAAATATGGCTGTATGCTCCTGTTGGCTGCCGGATCAAGCGGATCGCGTTCCGTGACCAGGTCAACGATGAAAAGACGGCAGAGCAGCTGACGCTTGAACGTGAACACTGCGAGGCTGGCAGGTATCAGTCCTACTATTCTATTGATATTAATGATCTCTCTATATATCACCTGATCCTCAACTCAGAGCACTGGAATGTTGAAGGACTGGGAGCAATTGTAGACACTGCCTTTGCACAGCTCAGACTTACGGATAATCCGTAACGGTAGTGATTTTCCACCGCGCGGTTATTCCCACGGATTTCAGAGGGGAATTCTCCCGCACGGATACCAGGCAATCGTTTAAACAGTAATACGGGATATGATTTCTTGTGGCAGATGATATCGCGGTGATGGTTGTCCCTGTGTGGGACGAGGAAGAGATAACTGCCCTCTACAAGGCCGGGGGGTGGTGGAAGGAGGAATACAAAACCGAAGAACTCCATAATCTGATTCAGGGCAGTTTCGCCTTCGCTGTCGCGACCAGTACAATAACCGGCAAGGCTGTTGGCATGGGCCGCGTCATCGCCGATGGTGTTTCCGATGGTTATATCCAGGACCTTGTAGTCCTCCCGCAGTACCGGAAAAGCGGGATTGGCAGGCAGATTGTTGCTGCCCTTGTGAACAGGTGCCTGCAGTCGGGTATCACCTGGATTGCCCTCATCGCTGAGCCGGATACCGAAAAGTTTTACCGCCCGCTGGGGTTTCATCCAATGGAAGGACACATCCCGCTGATTTTCCGGGGGAAACTCTGATGCTCACCCAGGATGATTTCAGGCCGGTCACGCTTGCTGACCGGGAGTTGTTTACAAGGCATTACGCGCAGTTCCCCCAGACCCACAGCGATAACACCTTTACGAACATGGTCTGCTGGAACCATTATGCTCATTATACCTATGCCTTTGTTGAAAAAAACGTCATCATTGCCAGCACAATTGGCAGTGTTACCCGGTTCCGCCCGCCCATAGGCCCCCGCAACCCTGCTCTTCTCCGATCGCTCGTCCGTATGGCATCGGACGTGAGCGATAACAATCCCGTCAGCCTGATCGACCCCGACACTGCCCGCTGGATGAAGGAAGTATGCCCGGGGCTAAATCTCCACCCCGACCGGAACTATTTCGAGTACGTCTACCTTGCAAGCGATCTGAAAGACCTTCCCGGTAAAAATTACCTGACCATCCGGCGGCAGGTCAACAAGTTCCGTCGCAACTGTAAAAACGAGGTGGAACCCATCTCAAGGGAAAACTGGGAGGAAGTGAAGCGCTTTCTCATCGAATGGTGCGAATGGAAAGGCTGCGAAGGCGATGAGGTCCTTGCCCATGAAAAGGAAGCTGTTTTTTTTGCTATCGATCATTTCGATGAACTCCACCTGAGCGGCCTTGTCATCCGGGTCTTTGGGAAGATCGGAGCAATCTCCCTGTATGAGAAGCTGAACAGTGACACGGCGCTCATCCATTTCGAGAAAGGCCTGCCAGACTGCGAGGGCATTTACAAGGCTGTAAATAACGAGGTGGCCGCCCGGCTTGCACAGCACTTCACGTATATCAACCGTGAAAGCGACCTCGGGGTAACCGGACTGCGGGAAGCAAAAATGCGCTATCACCCGCATCACATGGTAGAAGTCTATTCCCTGAAACGTGATTCTTAAATCTTTTTTACTCTGTAGAAAATCTCTTTTCATAGTGTTGATAACCCCTTGCGCCAGCCCTGCCCCCATCGGGGCGGGGGCGCATTGCGATGTCTCTGAATTACCGGCACGGAAAATATATGCACGGTTGTGTTCAGGAATACGGCACTATCGCAACCAGGGATGCCCTGCAGCGGGGGCGGAGCCCCCATGAGCGTCATGATTAATATCAAATGATTTCCCATGAAAACAGACATGATGCCTGCGGCCACAGGCACACATGATGAAAAAGTGACCCCATTTCCCTATTAAATTACACTAAACAAATGTAATTTTAGGTTTTTTTACGCTCTCAACTATTTGTGATGAACGCCGCCGCCCCAGACGGGGCACCCCCGCGGCGGATCAATAACCTGGAGCATTTTGGAAAAGATGGAACTGCCCCGCCATGCCGTACCGAGGCCCTGAGGCGGGGAGCCCTCATATCTGTGATTTTCATAGTTCGGGTGTGAACTCTTCGTTCATGGCCCGTTTCTATAGAGCAATCTTTTTTTTTAAAAAAGATTTTTCCGAAATTTTCGC
>Ga0209079_10000369_pt1 | contig 18385 bp, 21 predicted proteins | sample PPLLaktember2015_2_FD_187259 | JGI IMG/M metagenome (GOLD analysis project Ga0209079, IMG submission 187259) | Freshwater sediment microbial communities from Prairie Pothole Lake near Jamestown, North Dakota, USA - PPLs Lake P7 Core (6) Depth... | ecosystem: Environmental > Aquatic > Freshwater... | reverse complement strand
TGTAATTGCTATGAGCTATCAGCTTAGAGCTACTGGCTTTCTTTTTGTTCGCTCCTCGCCAGTATAGCATATTCAAATCCATCAAGAAGAGCTAAAAAGGATGCCATATTGATATTTGCCGAGATGGCGACAACGCTCCAGATCTCCAATCCATCTGTAAAGATTATCGATACCTCAACCTGGGCTGCAGCCCCGGATTTCGCTTCGTGAATCCTTGAAGAAAAATCCACGAGCTTCACCTGCTGGATGACCGGAAAGATAGATGCCAGGGATTTCATAAGCACATTTGCAAGCGCATCAACGGGTCCTACACCTGTTGATGCCTCATGGGTCTCCTGGTCATCTCTTTTAATAATGACCGTTGCTTCAGGCCTCGAACCATCATCAATCAGTCTGTAAGCCCCCACAATCTCAAAGGGACGTTTGTAGTTTCCCAAAGATCGGAGGATATTCAGCTCCTTTGTGGCATCCCGGATATTCAATAATTTTTTCAACGGCCTTTCTCCTCTTCAATGAGCAACTTGTAATCTATACCATCAACAAGAGCCTGCCAACTTGCCTCAATAATATTTTCAGATACTCCAACCGTTCCCCACGTATGTTTTCCATCGCTGCTCTCGATAAGGACCCTCGTTGCCGCCTGGGTTCCGTCCTTGGTGCTCAACACCCTTACCTTGTAATCTACCAGGTTCATCTCGGTAAGTTTTGGATAGAATTTATGGAGGGCCTTTCGGAGGGCATTGTCAAGGGCATTGACCGGGCCTGTCCCAAGGGCTGCCGTATGTTCTACCTTGTCGCCTACCTTAACAAGGATTGTCGCTTCCGAAACAGGGTGGTTCCTCTCCTTCTTTTCAACCATGATTCTGAAACCAATGAGATCAAAATACTTCTTGTGGATGCCGAGGGCCTTCTTGATGAGGAGTTCCAGAGAACCTTCTGCCCCCTCGAACTGGTAACCTCTCATCTCAAGGTCCTTGATTTTTTTCACTACTTCCCGGACAAGTTTTTTGTCTTTTTCGATATCAATGTTAAATTCTTTTGCCTTGTACAGGATACTGCTCTCACCGGAAAGGTCTGAAATCAATACCCTTTGCGTGTTCCCTACAAGTTCCGGCTTAATATGCTCATAGGTCTCAGGGTTTCTCCTGATTGCACTCACATGAATGCCACCTTTGTGGGCAAAAGCGCTATCACCCACATATGGCTGGTGTTTATCGGGAAGAAAATTTGCCATCTCGTCCACAAAAAGGCTCAATTCCCGCAGATGGGCAAGCCGTTCCGGTTTTACGCCCTTTTGCCCCATTTTCAGTATGACATTTGGTATGATAGAGCAAAGGTTTGCGTTACCGCACCGCTCGCCATAACCATTGATTGTTCCCTGCACATGCCCGCATCCTGCTCTTACTGCCATCAGCGAATTTGCCACTGCATTTTCCGTGTCATTATGGGTGTGAATACCGAGTTTTATATTTGTTGTTTTTCGAACCTTTGTGATGATATCGCTTATTTCAAAAGGCATACTGCCGCCGTTCGTGTCGCAGAGAACAACTACGTCCGCACCCGATTCAATGGCTGTCTCTAAAACCTTCATTGCATAGGCGCTGTTTTTTTTATAACCATCGAAAAAGTGTTCTGCATCAAAAAAGACCTTTTTGCCGTGTTTCTTCAAAAACGTTATGGTTCTATCGATCATCCTGAGGTTTGTATCAAGGCTAACTTTCAGAGCATCGGTCACATGGAGGTCCCAACTCTTGCCAACAATGGTGACAAACTCTGTATCTGCTTCAAAAATAGCCTTAATAATCTCGTCATCATCGGGCTTTGAATGTGGCTTCATAGTGCTGCTAAAGGCTACAATATTAGAATTTCTGAGGCGTAGCCTCTTCACATCCTTAAAATACAAAAGATCCTTTGGATTTGAACCAGGCCAACCCCCTTCGATGAAGTGCATCCCAAACTCATCTAATTTTTCGGTGATTCTCAGCTTGTCAGTGAGAGAAAAGGCAATATCTTCAGACTGCGCTCCATCTCTCAGAGTGGTATCGTAAAACTCGACCCTCACGTCTCCTCCTCGACTTCTTCCTTGTCGAGTTTAAAGGCCTTATGAAGGGCCTGGACGGCAAGATGCCCGTATTTGCTCTCAATAACGCATGAGAGTTTTATTTCTGATGTGGTGATGGCTTCAATATTGATTCCTTCTTCTGCAAGAACTGCAAACATTTTGGAGGCAATCCCTGCATGTGACATCATACCGGAGCCTACTATAGATACTTTAGCAATATCTTCATCGATGGTTACCCCTTCAGCGCCAATCTTCTTTGCCATTTCGTCCATGATCTTGTATGCCTTCTTGGCATCTGTTTTTGCAACGGTAAAGGTAATATCTGTCTTGTCCTTCTTGCTCACATTTTGCACGATTACGTCGACAACAATCTTTGCATCGGACAGAGCTGTGAATATCTTCGCTGCCATGCCTGGCTTATCGGGCACCTTTCTTACGGTGACCTTCGCTTCGTTTTTATTATAGGTAACCCCGGCAATTACAACTTTTTCCATTGACATAGTTTCATCCTCCTTACATACTAATGTCCCTGGTCCTTCTCCGAAAGAGGTTTTCACGAGGACAGGAACGCTATATTTCTTCGCAAGCTCAACTGAGCGTATTTGCAATACCTTTGCCCCAAGACTTGCCATCTCGAGCATTTCATCATAAGAGATTTTATCAAGGCGCCTTGCCTTATCGCATATATTCGGGTCAGTCGTGTAAACACCATCAACATCGGTATATATCTCACACACATCAGCCTGAAGCGCTGCTGCCAAAGCTACAGCTGTTGTATCAGACCCACCTCTTCCAAGGGTGGTGATATCACCTTTCTCATCAATCCCCTGGAAGCCCGAAACAACAACCACCCTTCCCTTGTCAAGCTCTGCAGCTAGACGGTCCTTTTCAACGGCTGCAATCCGTGCCTTTGTATAGCTTGAATCTGTTATGATGCGAACCTGATGACCTTGCATTGAAACAGCATCGCAGAGCATGTTTTTTAACGTGATGGCCAACAGGGCGGAAGTAACCTGTTCGCCCGTTGATATAAGCACGTCAACTTCCCTTTCATCGGGAAACTTGTCTATGCTATGCGCCAGGTTGAGCAACCTGTCTGTTTCTCCGGACATGGCGGACAACACAACAACTACCTTGTCGCCTTTTTCCCTGTATGATATGACCCGCTTGGCTACATTTTTAATCCTGTCGATATCTGCTACAGATGTGCCTCCGTATTTCTGAACAACAAGCATCTTTTACCTCCGTCTATTTTCTAAGGTCCTCAACACCTTGAGCGGTTATCAATTCATCGCCCATAATGAATTAAGAACAACTTTATGCCCTTGTTATCGTTATCTTACGCTCCTCTTCTCCCATAATTTCAATATCTACCTTTATTATGCCATGCCACCAGTGCGCCCTCTCTGCCCATTCAACAGCCACTACACCACCTTCAAGAAACTCCTCGATACTGAGAGGTTCGAATTCGCTGTCTTCAATTCGGTAGAGATCAACATGACAGAGTTTTGTATCGTTTCCCTCGTAAATATTCATGATAGTAAAAGAGGGGCTCACAACATACAGCCAGTCTTCTACCCCTAAACCCTTTGCAATACCTTTGACGAATTGGGTTTTTCCAGCCCCAAGCTCTCCGTAGATCGCATATAAATCACCACGTTTTGCCCTCCTGCCAATCTGCTCCCCAATCTCCCACGTCTCAGAGGGACTTCTCGATGTAAACTCTGTCTTTGCCATCTCTGATGTCCCTTAGGGCCTCACCTATCCCGCCGAGGAGATCACCGGCAAGGAGATCCATATTAGTATTGCGTTCAATCCATGTATCAGCGATGTATCCATGAAGGTAGGCCCCCATTATGGATGCCTCTATCGTGGTATATCCCTGTGAGAGGATACCACCTACAAAACCGGTCAGGATATCACCGCTGCCGCCCTTAGCAAGGGCAGGATTACCAGTGGGATTAACATAAAGCTCCCCTTTATCACTAACAATGACGGTCCGCGCACCCTTCAATATAAGGTTTGACCCTGTATCACGAACAAACTGTAAACCGACACCTATCCGATCATGGTTTATCTCTTTCGGTGTCACTCCCGTTATGCGGGAAAGCTCACCAGGATGGGGCGTGAAAATCGCTTTCCTTTTTGATCTCTTGATGATGGCGGTATGGCCCTGGAAGGCATTTATCCCGTCAGCATCTATAACAAAAGGTTTGTTTATGGTTTGATAGAGCTTTCTTACGAGCGCAGTGGTTTCAGGTTCCTGCGAAAGCCCCGGGCCCATTACAATAACATCCTTGTCGTTGACAAAGTCGGCAATTTCTTTATAGGCTGACAACGAAAAATAACCTGTTCCCTTGTCATTGACAGGGTGGGTCATTACCTCCGTGAGCTTTGATGCCGCAATACCATTGAGACTTGCGGGTATGAGAAGCGTTACAAGCCCAGCGCCGATTTTCAGGGCGGCCAGCGACGTCATGATAGCGGCGCCTGTCTTGCCTGGTGATCCGGCAATGACTGCCACATGGCCAAAGGTCCCCTTGTGGTCCCAAGGCAGACGTTCTTTCAGAAAATCCCTTATCATTGATCCCTCAACAACGCGACCATCAAAACCTACCTTATGCTCGATACAAGAAGGTATGGAGATGTCTATTACCGTCAATCTTCCCGTATTATATGCACCCGGTTGGAGTATTTGCCCAATTTTTGGATAGCCATAGGTAAAGGTGTGGGTTGCATGAACAGCGGTGCCAAGGGGGTTGCCTGTTCTACCATCTATCCCTGACGGGATATCAACTGCGATGACTGGTTTTCCAGATGCGTTGATTTCCTCAATCACCTTTTTTTCAATCCCACCAACCGGCTTTGAGAGGCCTGTGCCGAAGATAGCATCAAAAATGATGTCTGCATCCCTGATACCTTCTTTGACGCCTCTGGGTCTGTCAGGGCACTCAACGACCTCGCCTCCGATCGCTCTGTAGAGCCCCATGTTAAGGGCCGCATCACCCTTGAGGTCTGATACCTTGCAAAGGAGAAACGTTCTTGTTTGAAAACCATCCCTTAGGGCATAACGGCCTATCACGAAACCGTCGCCGCCATTATTTCCCCTTCCACAGAAAATTGCCACCCTCTTCTTGCCTGCAAGATAACGTTCCTTTGTCAGCCGGTAGGTATTTCTTCCAGCATTTTCCATGAGTACAGCTGATGGCATCCCCCATGTGTTTATGGCATATCCATCGTATTTGGCCATTCGCTCAGGCGTCAGAACAATCATACCACCCTCCCGGAAACTACTCGATGCACGACCGCTTCGCTAGGACGATCATTCATCCCGCAAAATGCGGAACTCATTCGGACGATGGAAGGAGTGCCTCTCTCGTCCACGTCTTGAACTTGTTTCAAGACGGTCATGCCTCGTCCATCATTATCTCTGATCTGTGTCTTTCCCAATCACCACCACTGCCACTGCAAACGCGCGTTCATGAGAGATACTCACTTCGCGGTAGATATTACCTCTGAACACTATGTAAGGCTTGCCGCCCTGTTGCAAAATTTCTATCTCTTTCCAGCCTACCGCCTCTCCGTGAGCCTTAATGAATGCCTCTTTTGCTGCGAAACGTCCAGCTAAAGATTCCCGCATTCTCATCTTTTTCCCGGTATATTCAAGCTCCTGGCCCGTAAAAACCTTATTCAGGAAGCGGTCACCAAATCGCTTGATGACGTTTGCTATCCTTGAGACATCCACTATGTCAATACCAACCATGGTCAGCTCCACTAATAGTTCTGAGTTATTAGTTCTAAGTTTTTTTCTCCGAACTCATAACCCAGAACTCATAACTGCTCATTGTATGAGCACTATCATATCCCTAACAGCCCTATCCAACCCCACGAATACTGCACGGGCAATGATTGCATGTCCTATGCTTAATTCGTCAATCTCCCGGATCGCAGCTACTTCTTGTACATTATGGTAATGGAGGCCATGTCCGGCATTCACACCAAGGCCAAGTTCTTTAGCCCTTACAGCAGACCTGGCGACCTTTTTTAGTTCCTCTTCTTTTATCTTTGCATTCGCAGCATCGCTGTATGTCCCGGTATGGATTTCGACCATATCAGCTTGAACTGCTCGAGAGGCAATAAGCTGCTCCTCTCTTGGGTCAATAAAAAGGCTGACAAAAATCCCCGCAGATCTCAGGCTCTCAACAACTTTCTTCAGTTTACGTGACTGCCCTGCAACATCGAGGCCCCCCTCTGTGGTGAGTTCCTGGCGCTTCTCAGGTACAAGAGTTACCATATCCGGTCTGATCTCGGCAGCTATTTGAACCATTTCAGTCGTTGCTGCCATCTCCAAGTTGAGCTTCGTCCGCACAACCTCTCTCAAGAGCCGCACATCACGATCCTTGATGTGGCGCCGATCCTCTCTCAAATGCACAATAATCCCCGAGGCGCCTGCCATTTCTGCAATGCCTGCCGCATAAACAGGCTCAGGATAATGAATGCCTCGTGCCTCCCGTAATGTTGCTACATGATCAATATTCACCATTAACGAACGCATCTTTTTCGCTCCACGTCAATGCCTCCTTAAGATTACCCGAATCGTCTCCGGCCTCAATTTTCGAATAATCAATCCCTGGGTGTTGAGGGTAATATCCAGTTCCTCTTCTACAGACATGAAATTCCCATCAACTGGAACCGTTTCAATTGTCTCAATCTTCTCCATGGACACCTTGGGCCCCTCAGCCGTAACGTATTGGGGATACCATGACTTCACGCTATACAAGGCTTTCCATTTATCGTCTAATTTTACTACAGTTTTCAGTCTTTTCTCCAGGGCCCTCTCAATTTCGATAACCACATAATCAGGCTTGACGGCTTCAATTTTAACGCCCTTGGGTACGATAATATCGGCCTTCTCTAAATTCACGATGTGACGGCCATTTTTGAGTTCCCCCATAGCAAGGGGCACCTTTATATCTTTGGGCCTGATATTTTTGAGGGCAGATACAGGGCCGCTTATCATGACGAGCACATCTTCAACATCCATGCTTTTTATCATGAGATCTTTTTCAAGGTTTGCAGGGACAACAGGCACAGAAACACTCAGTTTTGACTCTCCCACATAAGAAACTGCGAACCAAAGCATAACTGAAAGTACAAGTGAAAGACCCTTCAACTTCCAGTCATTGAGGATATATTTTTTTACAAAATCCATGTGTTCCCTAAATCAAAACCCCCATAGCGTATGAATAACCGTATATCGTCGTTCGCGTATCGTATTTCGTTTTAGTTATGCTAAATACTGTATACAATTTGCTGTTTTCTCAGCTCATCGCAACAGCTCCCTCAACACCTTTTTCAGAGACTCTTCGCTCATGTTGGGAAATATCTCACCCTTATACGTATAGGAGATTCTTCCTTTTTCCTCTGAAACAACAAGCGCGAGGGCATCTGTAACCTCTGTGATGCCTATTGCCGCCCTGTGACGGGTTCCGAGGCTAATGTCGATTGTATCTTTTATTGTTAGGGGCAGAATGCAGCCTGCTGCACGAATCCTTCCTTCCTGTATAATCATGGCCCCGTCGTGGAGAGGTGACGTAGTTTGAAACATACTAACGATCAATTCAGTATTGACCGCCGCATCAATACGAATACCTATCTCCATGAACTCCTCAAGGCCTACTTCCCGCTCAATAACAATCAAGGAACCAATGTGCCGGTTACTCATAATAGAGCACGCATTTAACAATTCGTCATAGAACAGTGTTTCCTCAACATAGGTAATTTTCTTAAAGAATGGGCTTCTCCCAATGGCTAAGAGCACCCTCCTTATCTCATTCTGAAATATCACCACGATAACAAAGATTATTGCTCCGACAAAATTACTTAGAATCCAGTCAAGGGTAAAAAGCTCGAGTTTTTTCGAAATATAAAAAACAAAAAAGACTATAATAAATCCAACAATGAGCTGGATTGCCCTTGTTCCCTTGATTAAGAGGAAGGTGCGGTAGATAATAAAGGAGACAACTAATATATCAAGGATATCCTGCCAACGTAGACTATTGACCATTGCCTTATTGAAAACCTTTCCTGTTGTTCAAGTTCGTTATGCAATACCAGGAAAATACCCCATCAAGCCTTCTTGATTGCGTCAACAAGCCCCACTACCTTCTTTGTTTTTTTTATATCGTGTACCCGGACAATATCTGCACCATTCCAGATTGCTATGGCTATACTTGCAAGGGTACCTTCAATCCTTCCCTTTAACGTGGACTCCGTGATCTTTCCAATAAAACCTTTCATGGATGTGCCGACAAGGATAGGCAGATGAAATTTCTTGAAGACATCAATATATTTGATGATCTTTAAATTATCTTCCACCCTTTTTCCGAAACCGATACCAGGGTCCAGGATGATATTATCCTGTTCTATGCCTTTGACGGCAGCAAACTGTATTCGTTCTTCAAAAAATGTGTTAATCTCGGAAATGACGTCATCGTAATATGGAGCTGTTTGCATGGTCTCAGGCGTGCCCTTCATATGCATTATAATTACCTTGACCTTTGCATTGCTTACCACATCGGCCATCTCGGGATCATATCGTAATCCGCTTATATCGTTCACGATATCTGCCCCTGCACGATAGGCTTCCCGTGCAACATTGGCCTTACAGGTATCAACCGAAATAGGAATATTTGATCTCTCCCTGATACCTTCAACAACGGGAATAACCCGCATGAGTTCCTCATCAATTGAAACAGGCTTGGAAAAAGGCCTCGAAGATTCTCCGCCTACATCGATGATGTCGGCTCCGTCTTCTGCCATTTGTAATGCGTGATCTACCGCTTTTCCTCGTGTTGCGTATTTCCCCCCATCAAGAAAAGAGTCGGGTGTTACGTTCAGAACCCCCATTATGAGTGGTCTATCCCTCCACTGCAACTCCCTTCCCATTTGTGCTTTCCGTGATGATGACATCTATCTCCTGCCCATCGAGGACTTCCTTCTCCAATAATTTATTTGCAATAGCATGAAGGGCATCCATGTTGATATTCACAAGCTGCTTTGCCCTGTCAAAACAACCATTCACCATTTTTTGCAATTCTTCATCAATCTCCTGGGCAGTTCGCTCGCTGAAATCCCTATGTTGGGCAATCTCCTTGCCAAGGAAGATGTGCTCCTCTTTCTTTCCATAGTTCAACGGCCCAAGTCGGTCACTCATTCCCCACTCGCATATCATCTTTCTCGCAAGCTCAGTTGCCCTCTCTATATCATTGCCTGCCCCGGTAGTCTGATGGTTAAGGACCAATTCCTCTGCGACCCTGCCTCCGAGAAGAATCGTGATATTATCAAGCAGATAATCCTTGGAATATGTATGCCGTTCATCTATCGGAAGCTGCTGCGTTATACCAAGCGCACGCCCTCTCGGTATAATGGTTACCTTGTGAATGGGGTCAGAACCGGGGATCATCCTTGCGACAAGGGCATGTCCTGCCTCGTGGTATGCAGCATTTCTTCTCTCCTGGTAAGGGATGATCATGCTTCTTCGCTCAACGCCCATGAGAACTTTGTCTTTTGCGTGTTCAAAGTCCTCCATTTCTATTTCCTTTTTACTCTTGCGGGCCGCGAGCAAAGCCGCCTCATTAACGAGGTTCTCAAGGTCAGCGCCGGAAAAACCAGGTGTCCCCCGGGCGATAATCGATAGGTCAACGTTATTAGAAAGTATGTTCTTTCTTGTGTGGACCTTAAGGATTGCCTCCCGCCCTTTGACATCAGGTATAGATACAACAATCTGACGGTCAAACCTTCCTGGCCGCAAAAGGGCTGGGTCAAGTACATCGGGCCTGTTCGTGGCCGACATGACGATAACGCCCTCGTTCGACTCGAATCCGTCCATCTCAACCAGAAGCTGGTTCAGGGTCTGCTCCCGTTCGTCGTGACCACCGCCAAGACCAGCACCCCTGTGCCTGCCTACTGCATCAATCTCGTCGATGAATATGATGCATGGTGCCTGTTTTTTACCCTGGTTAAAAAGATCCCGTACCCGGGAAGCGCCCACACCAACGAACATCTCCACAAAGTCTGATCCGCTGATACTAAAAAAAGGTACATCAGCCTCGCCGGCAATAGCTCTTGCAAGGAGTGTTTTTCCTGTTCCTGGTGGCCCGACAAGCAAAACACCTTTTGGAATGCGACCGCCGAGTTTGGTAAATTTCTTGGGATCCTTGAGAAAATCGATGATCTCCTCTAGCTCATCCCGTGCTTCATCGATGCCTGCCACATCCTGGAAGGTAACCTTGTTCTCTTTGCCGGTAATAAGCCGTGCCTTGCTCTTTCCAAATGCCATGGCTTTCCCACCGCCAGCCTGCATCTGGCGCATGAAAAAAATCCAGACGCCAATCAGCAGCAGCATAGGGAACCACGAGATTAAAAGGTTCTGCCATAAACCGCCTTCTTCATCGGGCTTTGCGTTGATCTTTACATTGTGGGCCCGTAAAAGCTTCATCAAATCAGGGTCATCGGGAGCGTAACTCTTGAACTCCTTACCATCCTTAAAAACGCCAATGATATTTTTACCCTGAACCGTGACTGAGGTAACCTTTTCAGCCTGGACAGCCTCTACAAAGTCGCTGAAGATCACGTTGTCATAGTTCTTTTTCGGCTTATAGTAGATGTTGAAGATAAAAAGGCCAAAAAGGATGATAAAAAGCCAGATAAATATATTTTTGTTCATTGGGTTTATAGTGGGGTTTTTCGGCATCTATGGTTTTTACCATAAAACCCTTGAATTATCAATCCATTTTCAGCACTTTGTCTGGTATGGAGAGCAACTGTAAAATAGACCTAAATCTGGTATAATGGCAGCACAAATCCATCATTGAAGGTGCACAATGGAAAAGAATGTATTGGGTTCTAGCTCGAAACTCATTCTCGGCCTAATAGGTTCTCCCCGCAAACTTGGGAACTGCGAAGTGTTTGTGAAGGAGATAGCCCGCTCTATACCGGGAAATTATCATCTAAAACTGATAAGGATACCATCTCTGACCATAGAGCTATGTCGTGCATGTTACGGGTGTGTCATGGATCAGCCGTGCCCCCATAAAGATGACATGGAACCCTTGCTGCAAGAGATCGTCAAGGCGGATGCAATTATCATTGCGTCGCCGGTTTATTTTCTCGGGAGCCACAGTATGTTTAAAAGGATCATTGATCGCGGATTTCTTTTTTACACGGTTCTCGAAAAAACATACGGGAAGCCCTGCGTACTCGTTAACTTTTACGGAATGAAAAATAGAATTGGGGTCTCCCCTCAAACCATGATGAGTTTTGCATCGTTTCTTGGCCTGGACATTAAGGCAAACGTGAAAATTAAAGCCGCCTTACCCGGTGAAGTCCTTGCTAATCCCCGGCAAAGAGAATTAGCAAAGAAACTTGGATGGATGCTTTTTACAGAGAAGAAGACACGCAAAGACCATGGCTGCCCTTTCTGCGGATGCGAGATTGTGAAAATGGAGAAAACAAAATTTACATGTACCCTTTGTCATGGCACCTTTTCCATTGACGATCACAGCAAAAGAATCAAGATCAAGGATGGCGGCATCCTTGGTACACCTGAACACATGCTTCTTCACAAGACATGGCTAAGGGGAATGAAAGAGGAGTTCCTGAAGAAACGGAAGGAGATTATGCGACTCACCCTTCAGTGTAAAGACATGGGAGAATGGATTCACTTGTAGGGAATTATAGGATTGGTTTCATTGCGGCATTAAGACTCCCTATCACTCCCGATACTCTCATAATTAACAATATATTTTTTGAGGGGTGTAAGGGGATGATCACGTTAAACGGTGAATTCCCGTTTCTCTACGGCATATCCCATGCTCCGAAGCTGTTCGATTATGGGAGTTGCATCGTCGACGTCTAAGTGAAGGATGAGGTCCTGTCTATCATCGTGGGGCGGTATCCAATAGATCTTCACCTCAAGGTTTGTCTTTCTGATAAAGGCAAGTATTTCCTGCATTTTATCAGCTTTTCCCGCCCCATGGATGACGATTCGAGTACCTTTTTGGCCTATTCCGAAGAGAGGATTAATGATTTTGTAAAAAACATCGTTCGTTGTTAAGATTCCAACCACCTTATCCTCTTCCACAACAGGAAGACTGCCAACCTTGTTCTTCTGGGCTATGGCAATTGCTTTTTCTATAGGGGTGTCAGGGGAAATCGTGAGAATCTTCGTCTTCATGATCTCTTTTACCGCTAACTTGGACATGAGGTAAAAGAGGTGACGCTGATTCGTGGGAGTTGTTGATGTAGGGCTTGCTTTCAGAACATCGTTCTTCGTCACAATTCCGACCAGCTTTCCATCATCAACAACCGGCAGACGGCCAATCCTATTCTGCTCCATAATCCTCTCTGCATCGAGGACATAGGTGTCACTCGTGATGGTAATTACATTCTTGGTCATGATATCTCTTACCAGCATAGGCCTTCCTTGTGGATCAATAATCTGAAGTATTGTTACCTTTTGGGGCCTACCTGTCAAGAGGTTTATTCGTGAGTATGCGATCTTTCGGTGCTACTTTCTGTGGGGCATATTCCAGACAGGTCTTTCACAGCAAATAAAGGCGGATAAAGATGGACGCAGATGAGTGCAATGAGCACCTGCATATCCGGTATCAAGATAACCCGTTGATACCGGATATGCCTTCTTCCGCGAAGCGGGACGTTTGGCCCAGAAGCTGCTCGTTCCCTCCGCGTACCCCTTTCGGTGGTATCTAGGAGGAGAAATCCAGCCTAAGGGTTGACGAAACTCTCTTGAAATGCCAAAATGGTATTAAACAATGAAAACAAACAAAATAGACCATATATGCATAGCAGTGAAGGACCTGGATGGAGCGAGGAAAATATGGGAGCCCATCATGGGGAAATCTGGACCGGACGATTCCTATATGGATGAACTTGAAATGATCCGCGTTGCACGTTACTGGCTTGGTGATGTAGGGTTTGAGCTCATGGAATCGACTACCCCCGATGGTCCTGTGGCGAAATGGATAGAAAAAAACGGCGAAGGGGTAATGATTGTCAGCTTCAATGTGGATAATACGAGAGAGGCCATACAGGAACTAGAGTCGAAGGATTACCCCTTCATTCCCGCGCCAGGGGGAGAGAAGGCCAGGCCGTTCAGGAACTGTGAATTTGCATTCATTCATCCAAAGAAGGTAAACAACGTACTTCTCGAACTCATTGACCATAAGTGGGGAGAGATTAAAGAAGAGTAGATTCCGGCAACACACGCAAATCAATCTATAATTTTCCATTAGGTTAAAGCATCTGTGTCGGGTACTCCTTAAGCAAACCATCGTGAGGTAAGGAAGCTTGGTCTTTTGCGGAAGCAGGAGTTTTGAAGCCAGCCAACACAGCGGGCGAGAAGGGGAGTCTCTCACGGCTTGACCGTGAGAGGGGGCGACGTGAGCCCCTGTAATATGTTCCGAAGCTGAACGCGAGCGAAGGTCGCCGCTGGAGCGAACGTGCGTGTTTGCGGGGAAAGGTCGACACCATGCTTATCCTCATGGAAATGTGGGTTTATAACTTGATCTTATTGATACTTTTGGTTGCCTTGCGGAGTTTCTTGGGGAGCTTTCTGGGGTTTCCGGTTTTCGGGCGGCGAAAGTCGCTATTATCTTCCTTGTCTGCCCATTCTTCCTTGCCCTCAACTACTACGCTCTGTTCCATGGCAACAGGTGTCATGAAGGGCACCCCTGCCTTTTTTGCCTCATCAAGAATGGCCCGGTCTGAAGTAACCACGATGCGACCAGCCCGTTTTTCCCGGATCCACCCGATGATTATGTCGTCGGCAGTCTCTCCTTCCCCTGCGTACACAACATCGATGCCCTTGTAGTTTTCCCTCTGCCGGCCAAGATTGTAGCCCCCGCGGGCATCAAAAACAGCCGTAATACGGACGCCCCGATCTTTTTTATACCGGAATAGCCTTTCCAGGAGTTCGCGTCGGAGTAGTTCCAGATTCAAACCGTCAGTCAATGGCCCGCTCCGTATCCTGTGTATGTAATTGTATCCATCAATAATGAGATGAAGCATAATTATGTGTAGAAGTTGAGTGGTTAATTGGTTGAGTAGTTGACTAATTACAAGCTAACTTCCAAAACTTCCTACTTTCTAAGGTTCTCAACTTCTTTCTTTTTATAGAATTCTTTCAGAATTTTATCAAGGACTCCGTTGATGAAATCCTTGGATTCTTCGTTTCCATATTTTTTTGCCATCTCAAGCGCCTCATCAATTGCGACCTTAGGCGGCACATCCTGGGAAAAGAGCATTTCGAATACGGCCAACCTCAGGATACTCCTGTCAATATAGGTAGTTCTTTCGAGTTTCCAATGTTCGCTTGCCTTCTCGATGTGCTTGTCTATTGCTGCTTGATCCTGTCTGACACCTGATAAAAGCAACCTTGTGTAATCTAAGATGTCTTGCTGGTAAGGGAAGGATTCGCAGTATCGGGCAAGGGCAAGCTGCGGGTCTTCACCTGCGGTCTCTACCTGGTAGAGCATCCGCAGGGCTAGTTCTCTTGCTTTCCGTCTCCGCACAAGGCTTTGTCCTTTAAGAGATTTGCCATTTCTATGGCAGCCATGGCAGCATCATAGCCCTTATTGCCTGATTTGGTGCCTGCCCGCTCAATTGCCTGCTCAATATTTTCACTGGTGATGACTCCGAAGGTAATCGGTTTTTCGTGATCGAGGGAAGCAACCGCAATACCTTTTGCAACCTCTGAAGCCACATAGTGGAAGTGGGGTGTGGCACCCTTGATGACTACACCCAGGCAGATAACTGCATCCACGTCTTTCTTCTTCGCAACGAGTTTCGCAACAAGAGGTATCTCGTACGCGCCGGGAACCCTGTAAATATCTAACTGTTTATCTTCTGCTCCATGCCGTTTGAGTGCGTCGAGGGCGCCATCTAAAAGCCTATCGGTAATGAAGCTGTTAAACCTGCTTACGATAATTGCGAACTTGAAACCTTTTGCGTTAAGCTTGCCCTCATGTACCATATTCGCTCCTTATATGTTGTTGAGAATGTGACCAAGCTTCTCTTGTTTGGTCTTTAAATACGTAATGTTGTCTTTTGTGGGCAACATCTCCAGGGCTACCCTCTCAACCACGGTCAGTCCGTATCCCTCGAGCCCCTTGATCTTTCTGGGATTGTTCGTTAAAAGCTTCATTTTGTGGACCCCAAGGTCTCTCAAGATCTGTGCGCCAACGCCATAGTCCCGGAGGTCAGGCGAAAATCCGAGGGCGATATTTGCCTCGACAGTATCGTGTCCCTGGTCCTGCAGGCTGTAGGCTCTAAGCTTATTGACAAGGCCAATACCTCTCCCTTCCTGCCTCATATAAAGGAAAACTCCTTTGCCTTCTTTCTCAATCATCTTCAGGGCTGCATGCATCTGCTCCCCGCAGTCACACCGCATGGAACCAAGTACATCTCCGGTAAAGCATTCAGAGTGGACCCTCACAAGAACTACGTCATCAGGGCCTATATCACCTTTCACGAGAGCAAGGTGCTCCTGCTTGTCCATATTGTTCTCATAGGCGATCAAATTAAATTCTCCCCCAAATCGGGTAGGAATCCTGGTCTCCGCAGCCCTGGTTACCAGATGCTCGTTCTTCATTCGGTATTGTATCAGTTCTGCAACAGTTCCTATTTTGAGGCCATGCCGCTCAGCAAATACCTCAAGTTGCGGAAGTCTCGCCATTGTACCATCTTCGTTCATAATCTCACAGATCACACCTGCCGGCTTTAATCCGGCAAGCCTTGCAAGGTCAACAGATGCCTCAGTGTGTCCTACGCGACGTAAAACACCACCCTTTCGGGCAATAAGAGGAAAGATGTGTCCTGGCCGTGCAAGATCGTCTCCTGTTGAATTATCATCTATTGCTACCTGGACAGTCTTTGCTCTGTCATGGGCAGAAATACCGGTTGTAACACCCTTCTTTGCTTCAATAGAAATAGTAAAAGCCGTATTGTGTTTTGAAGTGTTATCTCTCACCATAAGGGGTAGGTTCAAGGTTTTTGCTTTTTCGTCAGTCATGGAGAGGCAGATAAGCCCGCAGGCATATCGCGCCATGAAGGTAATGGCCTCAGGGGTAATTTTTTCGGCAGCAATTACAACATCTCCTTCATTTTCCCTATCCTCGTCATCTGTCATAATCACCATTTTACCTTCGGCGATATCCCGGATGACGTCTTCTATCTTTGAAATTGCCATTATTAATCCCCTCTTACATATCCATGTTTATAGAGGAAGTCAAGGTCGACTCCCTTGTTTTTGTCCTTTATCAAGAAACTCTCAATATATTTTCCAATAATATCTGTCTCTATATTGACTTTATCCTTTGGATTCTTTTCACCTAAGGTTGTCTTCGACGTGGTGAAAGGTATTATGTTAACTGTAAATATATTATGCCTTTGCTCGTTGACTGTCAAGCTTATTCCATCTATGGCGACCGACCCTTTTTCTACGATATACCGTGTAAAATCAAGTGGTATTTCAACACTGAGCCTTACCGAATCGCCTGCCTTCTTCTTATCCGCAATTGTACCTACGCAATCTACGTGGCCCATGACAAAGTGGCCGCCAAACCTTCCATCGGAACCCATAGCTCTTTCGATGTTCACCCTTGCACCAGTTTTCTTTTCGGCTAACGTTGTAACTCTGAGAGTTTCAAGAGAAGCATCGGCAACAAAACCATCTCCCGTTATTGTTGTGGCTGTTAAACAGACACCATCTATGGAGACGCTGTCGCCTTCTCGGATACCTGCCTTGGCGAGTACCGTTTTAATAGAAAATTCCCACTTCCCACTCGATTTCTTGATAGAAAGAATGGACCCGATGTCCTCAATAATTCCTGTGAACATATCCTTCTAAATAGATATCTTCCTTAAACCGCTTCACAGCAGCTATATCGATTTTGTAGGCATCCTTAAGGAAATCAATCCCTTTACCGCCAATAAGGTTATAGGCGCCTTTCCCACCAATGAGAATGGGGGCATAAAAAAGAATGATCTTGTCCAGGAAGCCTTCCTTCAGGAGGCCGCTATTGACCTCACCACCACCCTCTACAAGGACATGCATGATTTCTCGCCTGAAGAGCTCTTCACAAACATGCCTTGGGGATACCCTCCCGCTCTCGTCCTTTGGCACTCGTATTACCTCAAGCCCCATTGACCTGAGTTTTGCTTCTTTATCCGACCGGGAGTCTTCGGCAGTAAAAACCCATGTTTTATACTTCTCTGAAGTCTTCACTACATCGCAGGACAAGGGTATGCGAAGTTTAGAGTCAAGAATTAAGCGTACCGGATACTTTTTTGGTCGGGCAATTTTCGGTATAAGAAGTGGATTATCAAGGATAACGGTATTGATACCCACCATGATGCCATCAACAGCAGATCTCAGCTTGTTTACATAACGTCGCGATTCCTCGTTCGATATCCATTTAGAGTCACAGGTCTTTGTTGCTATTTTTCCATCAAGGCTAACAGCGCCCTTCATAGTGAAAAACGGCCTTTTCTTCTCCATGTATACCACAAAGGCCTCATTCAACCTCTTTGCCTCCTCCTCAAGGAGCCCTACCTTTACCTCTATTCCAGCCTTTTTCAGGTCATTAACCCCTTTTCCATTTACCAATGAATTAGGGTCAAGCATGGCAACAACAACTCTCCTGACACCAGCTGCGATTATCGAGTTTACACACGGTGGGGTTCTCCCAACGTGCACACAGGGTTCAAGGTTGACATAAAGGGTAGCCCCTTTTGCCTCTTCCTTTGCCTCGCTCAGAGCAACAACTTCTGCATGGGGCATGCCTGCTTTTCGGTGATATCCCTTTCCAACAATACGGTTACCCCTTACAAGCACTGCACCTACCATTGGGTTTGGGGATGTTGTCCCCATTCCCTTGCGGGCAAGAGATATGGCTAAATGCATACACTGTTCGTCTTTCACCGTTAACCCCTATGTTTCTTCCTTTTTCAGAAGTAGCCCTTTGAGCTCGTCCATGAACTCATTTATATCCCTGAACTGTCGATAGACCGATGCAAACCGAACATAGGCGATATCATCGAGCCTTTTCAATTCCTCCATTACCATGGCGCCAATGTCTGAAGCCTTAATTTCCCTTTCTCCTCGATCCAAGAGCATGTATTCGATCCGGGAAACAATCTTCTCAAGATGAGTAATGCTTATGGGTCGCTTTTCGCATGCCTTCTTCAACCCATTCAGAATCTTTGTTCTGTCAAACACCTCGCGCCTGTCATCTTTTTTTA
>Ga0209079_10000368_pt1 | contig 18416 bp, 12 predicted proteins | sample PPLLaktember2015_2_FD_187259 | JGI IMG/M metagenome (GOLD analysis project Ga0209079, IMG submission 187259) | Freshwater sediment microbial communities from Prairie Pothole Lake near Jamestown, North Dakota, USA - PPLs Lake P7 Core (6) Depth... | ecosystem: Environmental > Aquatic > Freshwater... | reverse complement strand
CACCCTGGCCGAAAAACCGACCGTGTTGATCGTCTACTACTCGCAAACAGGGAACACCGAGAAGATGGCGAAGGCCGTCATGGAAGGAGTTCAGCGCGTTGACGGCGTCACCGTCCTTCTCCGAACTGTCAAGGAGGTCACGCGGGAGGAACTCAAGGCTTGTTCTGGATTGATTCTCGGCACACCAACGTCGTACGCCAATATGGCGGCTCCAATGCAGCAGTTCATCGACGACTGGTTCAACGTCTACAAGCTCGCTCTCACCGATAAGGTCGGCGCTGCGTTTGCCACCGGAGGCGGGATGACGGGAGGGAAGGAACATGCGGTCATCTCCCTCCTTCTGGCGATGCTGAACAACGGGATGATGGTCGTCGGTCCCGTCTATGACGGGTACGGCACATTCGGCGTCTCCGCGATCACGGATGAGCCCGACCCCGGGTTGAGCGAGTATGAGCTGAAGGATGCACGGCGGCTGGGCGAGCGCGTGGCGCAGACCGTGCTCCGAATCGACCGGCCGTGACATCGCGCGTTGGGAAGTGGTCCGGAATTTTGTATATTAATGTTTTATGAACCCAACCGAACAATCGTTTCCGAGCGGTTTCGACGTTGCCCTTGCGGCGATGATCGACCATACGCTGCTCAAGCCCGAAGCGACCTTAGCCGATATCGACCGCCTGTGCGCAGAAGCGCGGCAGTATTCGTTCGCCAGCGTGTGCGTGAATCCCTCCTTTGTCGCCCGCTGCCGGCGTGTGCTTGAGAATACCCCCGTAAAGACCTGCACCGTCATCGGATTTCCGCTTGGGGCAACCTCCACTGCAGCCAAGGTCGCAGAAACGGAACAGGCGATCCGACACGGAGCACAGGAAGTCGATATGGTCCAGCATGTCGGCATGCTGAAGTCCGGAAATCGGGATTATGTGCGGGACGACATCGCAGCCGTGGTTCGAACCGCCCATCTCTCCGGTGCGGTGGTCAAGGTCATCCTGGAGACGGGCCTTCTGACCGATGAGGAGAAGCGCGTCGCCTGCGAGCTCGCGCAGGAGGCCGAAGCGGACTTTGTGAAAACCTCGACCGGTTTTTCCGTAGGCGGAGCCACGGAAGCGGATATCGCTCTGATGCGCCGCACGGTTGGACACACGATGGGCGTGAAGGCATCGGGCGGGATTCGAACTCGCGAGCAGGCTCTTGCCATGAGGAGCGCGGGCGCAACGCGCATCGGTGCGAGTGCCGGCATCGCGATCGTCACTGCGACAGCGACATCGCCTTCGAACACTTATTGACTGAGGACGCCGTGCGTGCACTCCTGTTCGGGATCGCCATAGCTCTCTGTCTCGGGGGATGCGTCTCTTCCGAAGAAACGGGTGCGGGAGATGGTCGCGCAAAGCGGCCTCAACGAGTCCGCCAGCCGATCGACACGACCCGTGCACCTCGGCCCGTGCAATCCGCTGCGGCGAGCGACTCTGCTGCGATGACGATGCGCACGCACACCGTACCGAACTTCACCGCCAAACAGGATACCATTCACGCTTCGCAACTGCGCCGCCACCGCACCGCTGCGCGCGTGGTCGCTCCGATCGATCGTCCGGCAAATCCCGAGTACACGGTTCAGATCGGCGCGTTCGCAAAGCCGGACAATGCCTTGCGCGCGCAGAAGCGTGCCCGTCTCCAATTCCCGGATCAGCCGTTATTCAACACGTATATCCCGTCGGCGAACCTCTACCGCGTCAGTGTCGGCCGGTTCCCGGACTATCGGTCGGCGAATCGATTTCGTCGCGCCGTCATAGCCGCCTCTCCCAAGGAGTATGATCTGTGCTGGATCAATTACGTCTCCCGTTAGCCGCGGTTCTCCTGGCGATGGTCATCGGTATCTGCGGATGCGCCGGGAGCGGTTCGGCTGCGTCCGAGAGTCAACAGGCCGGATCGAAGCGCGACCGGTACGCTCCATTGTCAGAATATGAGGCGACGCTCAATCCGGCGGAGTATGATCAGGAAGTCGACGTCATCGAGAAGGACCACGCGAACGACGCGACAGATGAACGGATCGAGATCCCGGTGGACACATCGACCGTTTCGGAAGAGATCGTTCAGGGGTTTCGCATCCAGGTGTTCTCATCCTCGAACATCGATGAAGCGAATGCGGCGAGGCTCTCGGCACTCGAGCAGTTCACGGCCGACTCCGTGTATCTCATCTACGACCCGCCGGTGTACAAAGTCCGCGTCGGCGACTTCCTCCAGCGATTCGACGCCAACAGTCGGTTGCAGGAATTCGTCGCGCTCGGTTTTCGCGACGCGTGGATCGTCCCGGACCGCGTGGTGAAGCGCGGGAAGAAATGAGATCAACCCGTTTCCTGTCAAGTTAATTCTCAAATTTATTCTTGTTGACTCTCCGCACACGCTTCATTTTTAACTTGACAAATCTTACGCAACCCGCTATATTCTCAACCAGTTGCGCAGCCTCAAGGGAGGCTTCCAACGCTCGACCCACTGCGATCGTTGGCACCCGCTCCAACAGACAACAAGCGCAATCACCAACCGTTTATTTGAATCAAGACTGAAGTCGTTTCCGAGACTCCCGGGCGGCAAATCATCTGCTTCGGGAGGCAGGTTTTTTTTCGTTTGTCGGAACAAAATTCGCCAAGAGTAGGATGCAGGAGGAAGGAATGCAGGAGATCAAGCAGGCTGGCGTAGCAACAAAACCCGATCGCACAGAGAATCGTCAACAAGGGCTTCGCTTTCAGCGGTACTTCACGCGGCCGGGAATCCATCCCTTCGACGAGGTCGAATGGGAACTGCGCGCTGCGACGATCTCGAACGAAAAAGGAGAGAAGATCTTCGAACAACGGGACGTCGAGATCCCGAAGACCTGGTCCATGACCGCCACGAACGTCGTGGTTTCAAAGTATTTTCACGGACACATCGGTACTGCCGAGCGGGAATCGAGCGTCAAGCAGCTCATCGAACGCGTCGCCCGCACATACTATCGATGGGGACTGAAGGATGGCTATTTTGCTTCCACAGAGGACGCGGACATCTTCTATAGTGAACTCTGCTACCTGCTCGTGAACCAATACATGTCCTTCAATAGCCCCGTCTGGTTCAACGTCGGTGTCGAAGAGGTCCCGCAGTGCTCCGCGTGCTTCATCAATTCGGTGAAGGACTCGATGGAGTCCATTCTGACGCTCGCCAAGACTGAAGGCATGCTCTTCAAGTTCGGATCCGGCACCGGATCGAACCTTTCGACCCTCCGTTCCTCCCGCGAAACGCTTTCCGGCGGCGGAACGCCGTCTGGTCCCGTCTCGTTCATGAAAGGATTCGATGCGTTTGCCGGCGTGATCAAATCGGGCGGAAAGACCCGCCGCGCGGCAAAAATGGTCATCCTCAACATCGAGCATCCGGACGTCAAGGAGTTCATCAACTGCAAGGCGGAGGAAGAAAAGAAGGCGTGGGCGCTCATCGATGCGGGCTACGACGGCGGATTCAACGTTGTCGGCGGCGCCTACGATTCCATCTCCTATCAGAACGCAAACCACTCCGTGCGCGTGTCCGACGATTTCATGAAGGCGGTCATCGAAGACAAAGAGTGGTGGACGAAAGCGGTGACCTCCGGCAAGCCCGTCGAGAAGTTTCGTGCACGCGACCTCATGCGGCAGATGTCAGACGCCGCCTGGATCTGCGGCGACCCGGGCATACAATATCATTCGACGATCAACGCATGGCACACGTGTCCCAACACATCCCAGATCAACTCGTCGAATCCGTGCAGCGAATACATGTTCCTGGATGATTCGGCGTGCAATCTCGCCTCGTTGAATCTGATGAAGTTCCGCCGTCCCGACGGGACGTTCGACGTCGAGTCGTTCAAGAACGCCATCCAGGTCACCATCACGGCGATGGAGATCTCGGTCGACAATTCCAGCTATCCGACACCGGCGATCACGCAGAACAGCCACGACTATCGCCCGCTTGGACTCGGGTACGCAAATCTCGGCGCCCTCCTGATGTCCCGCGGATTGGCGTACGATGGCGATGAAGGGCGTGCCCTGGCGGCCGCGATCACATCGTTGATGTGCGGCGAGGCCTACAAACAGTCGGCGATCATTGCCGGTGTGAAGGGCCCATTCAAAGGATTCGCTGCGAACCGTGAACCCATGCTCGGCGTCATGGCGAAGCATGGCATCCATGCGGAACGGATCGACCGGTCTCTCGTCGAAGAGGATCTCTGGAACGAATCCGTGAAGGTCTGGAAGGACGTCGTCACCGTCGGCAGCGAGAACGGCATCCGCAACGGACAGGCGACCGTGCTGGCTCCGACCGGGACGATCGGCTTCATGATGGATTGCGATACGACGGGCGTCGAGCCTGATATCGCCCTCGTGAAGTACAAGAAGCTTGTCGGCGGCGGTTTGATGAAGATCGTCAACCAGACCGTCCCCGAAGCCCTCGCGAAGCTTGGCTACGACGGCGAACAGATCGAGCACATTGTCGCCTCCATCGACAAGAATGACACGATCGAAGGTGCGCCGCATTTGAATGAAGCACATCTGCCCGTCTTCGACTGCGCGTTCAAGCCCGCGAACGGGAAACGGTCCATCAGCCATATGGGCCACATCAAGATGATGTCCGCGGTCCAGCCGTTCCTCTCGGGCGCCATCTCCAAGACGGTCAACATGCCGAACGAGGTGTCGACTGAAGAGATCGAGCAGGCATATGTCGAGGCATGGAAACTCGGGCTCAAGTCGATCGCCGTATATCGTGACGGATGTAAACGCACCCAGCCGCTCAGCACATCGCTCGAGACGAAGAAGGACCAACCCGCCGCGACGTCGGCTGGCCGGCCACAACGCCGACGCCTTCCGGACGAACGGCAATCCATTACGCACAAGTTCAGCATCGCCGGTCACGAGGGATACATCACGGTCGGTATGTTCGAAGATGGACAGCCGGGCGAGCTCTTCATCACGATGTCAAAGGAAGGCTCGACGATCTCCGGATTGATGGACTCGCTGGCAACCTCGGTCTCCATCGCCTTGCAGTACGGCGTTCCGCTGAAGGTCCTCGTCGACAAGTTCAGCCACGCCCGCTATGAGCCGTCCGGTTTCACGAACAATCCCGACATTCCCATCGCCAAGTCGGTCAGCGATTATATCTTCCGCTGGCTCGGCAAGAAGTTCATCCGCGAAGAGGGGGACGCGGTGGAGACGAGTGGAGTCATCATCTCTGCCGAAACCGCGAAGAAGCCGGTTGCAATCCTGAGCGCCGCTGCGATGAAAGCCGCATCCATCACAGAGCGGAATGAAAAGGCGGTCTTCCAGAGCCAATCGGACGCTCCCCCGTGTCATGAATGCGGCAGCATCATGATCCGGAGCGGCAGCTGCTACAAGTGCCTGGAGTGCGGCTCGACCTCGGGATGCTCGTAGGAAAGCGGCCACTAGCTATTGGCAAAGGCATGATACGTGGGACAAGCTTCAGCTTGTCCTGGAGTATAGTCCTCATCGTACACAACGCCGGCGGAGAGATCCCCGGCGTTTTCATTTCGCCCCTTGCATTTCTCGGAACGCGGTTCTAATCTGTCGTCTGAACGGTACTCCCACCCGCCCGAAGGATCCACGATGAAACGCCTTACAGCCGTAGCGATGCTTCTGTTCCTCTCTCTCCTCTCGTTTCACTGCGGCACCTCACTCCGCTCGACCGACGCAGACCTCGCCGCACGCGCGCAACAATTCGCCAAAACGAACCTCATCGTCGATACCCACATCGACCTCCCGATGCGCCTCATGCACAGGTGGGAGGATATCACGGTCCGAACCGGCGGGGACATGGACTACGTTCGCGCGCGCGAAGGGGGATTGGACGTCCCCTTCATGTCTATTTACGTCCCTGCCGAGGACGAAACGGCCGGGAGAGCTGTCGCCACGGCGGATTCCCTCATCTCGCTTGTCAACCGAATGGCTGCTTCGTGGCCGGAGAAGATGGCCGTTGCCCTCTCGACCCGCGATGTTCGGGAGAATGCTCGTCGGGGAATCATGAGCCTCGTTATGGGGATGGAAAACGGCGCGCCGATCGCCGGGAGCCTTGAGCATGTGAAGCGTTATCACGATCTCGGCATCCGGTACATCACGCTGTGCCACGGGAAGGACAATCACATCAGCGATTCATCGTACGACACCACGCGAACGTGGAAGGGACTGAGTCCGTTCGGCGAGGAGGTCGTACGTGAGATGAACCGCGTCGGCATCATGATCGATGTATCCCACATTTCCGACGATGCCTTCTACGACGTCATGAGGATCACCGCCGATCCAGTCATCGCGTCGCATTCCTCCTGCCGCGCATTCACTCCCGGCTTCGAACGGAATGTGTCGGACGAGATGATCCGGCTGATCGGGAAGAACGGCGGCCTCGTCATGATCAACTTCGGGTCTGAATTCCTGACGGAGACCTTCCAGAAGTGGGAGGATGCGCGCATGAATGCGGTCAGCGACTTCGTGAAGGCGAACAACGTCTCCCGGCGGGATTCCAGCGTGCGGCGATTCAACCTTGAGTGGCGCGCGGCCCACCCGGTCCCCTACGCGACCATCGGCGATGTTGCGGACCACATTGACCACGTCGTCCGGCTCATCGGCGTGGACCACGTCGGATTCGGCTCCGACTTTGAGGGCGTTGGAGACATGCTCCCCCTCGGACTCAAGGATGTCTCGGGCTATCCGAACCTCATTGCGGAACTGTTCAAACGGGGATACTCAGATGAGGATGTAAAGAAGATCTGCGGAGAGAATCTGATGAGAGTATGGAGGGAAGTCGAGGAGAAGTCTCAATAGAAAAGAAGAACACAAGAACGCAAGAACACAAGAGCCAAACAAGATCAAGGGCCAAGGACCAAGGTCCGAGGTTTCATCTTCCCATCAATCGCACAAACTCTCCGAAAAGATAATCGCTGTCATGCGGTCCCGGTGACGCTTCCGGATGGTACTGCACGCTGAAGATCGGCAGCGTCTTGTGTCGGAATCCCTCGTTCGTGTTGTCGTTCAAATTCACGTGCGTGATTTCGATGGTCGATTCATCGAGCGACGCGGGGTCGACAGCGAAGCCGTGGTTCTGCGACGTGATCTCGACCGATCCGGTCTTCAGATTCTTCACCGGATGATTCCCCCCCCGATGTCCGAACTTCAATTTGTAGGTCTTCCCGCCCAGCGCAAGCGCCAGCAATTGATGACCGAGGCAGATGCCGAAGATCGGCTTCTTGCCGATGAGTCTTTTGATGTTCTGGATCCCGTACTTCACCGCCGCAGGATCTCCCGGACCGTTCGAGAGGAACACGCCATCCGGATTCATCTTCAGAACGTCTTCCGCTGGGAATGATGCCGGAACAACGGTGATCGTGCATCCATACGATGTCAGCCGGCGAAGGATATTCTGCTTCACCCCATAATCGTACACAACGACGTTGAATCTCCCGCGTTCCTCGTTCCCCAGCGTTGGGAGCGCGAAGGGGGTCGTATCCACTTTATTCCAGCGATAGCTCTCTTTCGTCGTGACCTGTTTCGCCAGGTCGAGACCGGTCATTTCCGGAGCGCGTTTCACCTTCGCAAGCAGCGCCTCGTCGTCCATCGTTTCCGTGGAAATGATCCCCCGCATCGCCCCAGCAGAACGGATCGTCTTCGTGAGCTTGCGCGTGTCGATCCCCTGAATCCCGACGATGCGGTGTTCGACGAGCCACTCTCCCAGAGTCATCGTCGCACGAAAGTTGCTCGCGATCGCACTGTATTCCTTGACGACGAAGCCTGCAACCTGGGGACGAGCCGACTCGAGATCTTCGAGATTCACTCCGTAATTGCCGATGAGCGGATAGGTCATCGTGACGATCTGTCCCGCGTAGGAAGGATCCGTGAGGATCTCCTGGTAGCCGGTCATGCTCGTGTTGAACACCACTTCGCCGGTCGTCTCGCCACTAAACCCGAACGATTCGCCGACATAGATGTCGCCGTTTTCGAGGATCAGTTTTGCCTTCATGGTGTGTAAGATACGGAGATTTGCTAAATTCTACACATCCTTGAGGAGTTCTCTATGATCTCTCGCCTGCTTTCGTTCGCTCTCGTGTTGGGCACAAGCGTCGCGATCGCGCAGACCGCACAGCGCGCCTATCCCATCCAGCCCGTCCCATTCACAGCCGTCTCCGTCGCAGACCGCTTCTGGCTGCCGCGCATGGAGACCGTGAAACGAACGACCATCCCGTACGCATTCGATCGATGCGAACAGACGGGTCGAATCAAGAATTTCGAGATCGCCGGCGGTCAGGCTGACGGATCGTTTTGCACGAAGTTTGCCTTCGACGATTCGGATGTCTACAAAGTGATCGAAGGAGCAGCCTATTCGCTACAAGTCCATCCGGATCCGGCGCTGGAACGGTATCTCGACACCCTTATCGCGAAGATCGCAGCCGCCCAGGAACCGGACGGATATCTCTACACCTGGCGCACGATCTACGACCGTGAGAAGGCCGCAGGGAAGGTCAAGGAGCCGACGCTCAGCCAATTCCATCGCGGCAGCGATACCCGGTGGCAGCGGGAGGACCAGCACAGTCATGAACTTTACAATGTCGGACACTTGTACGAGGCGGCCGTTGCTCATCATCTTGCGACTGGAAAGCGAACACTGCTCGACATCGCTCTCAAGAACGCGGCGCTGGTCGAATCGGAATTCGGCTGGGGAAAGATCGAGAAAGCAACCGGCCACCAAGCGATCGAACTCGGATTGGCAAAGCTGTATCTCCTCACCGGCGAACGCAAGTACTTGGATCTCGCGAAGTTCTTCCTTGACGTCCGCGGGTACGGCGACGAGTACATGCAGAACCATAAGAAGGTCAAGGACCAGACGGAGATCGTCGGCCATGCGGTTCGGGCTTGCTACATGTTCGCTGCGATGGCAGATGTCACTGCGCTCACCGGCGATCAGACATACATGCCGGCCTTGAAGAGCCTCTGGCAGGATGTCGTTGGACGGAAAATGTATATCACCGGAGGCATCGGCTCGAGCGGAAGCAACGAAGGGTTCTCGAAACCGTACGACCTTCCGAATTACAGCGCATACTGCGAAACATGCTCATCCATCGCGTTCGTCTTGTGGGCGCAACGCATGTTCCTTCTGACGGGCGAGTCTCAGTACATCGACGTCCTGGAGCGAACCCTGTACAACGCGCTGAACGCCGGACTCTCCTTCACCGGCGACCGGTTCTTCTATCCGAATCCACTCGAAAGCAGGAAGAACGTCGAGCGGAGTCCCTGGTTCGCGTGTGCGTGCTGTCCGAGCAACGTTGCCCGTTTCTTCCCTTCTCTCCCCGGCTATGTGTATGCGCACACCGACAACGCTCTGTATGTGAACCTTTTTGCCACAAGCGAGACAACGGTTGGATATCCGAGCGCTGGGACAGAGAACGTTCCAGTCACCATCAGGCAAGAATCGAACTATCCGTGGGAAGGACGCATCGTCGTCCGCGTTGAATCGCGCGAGCCTGTCCCGTTCTCGATGAAGCTTCGCGTTCCCGGATGGGCAACGGGTGATGCGGTTCCATTCGACTTGTACGATGATCAAGATCGGTCCGCTCTTCCAATCCTGCTGACGGTGAACGGAGGTTCGGTGCCTCTGAACATTGTGAAAGGGTACGCCGTCATCGAGCGAACGTGGAACGCTGGAGACAAGGTCGAACTCGTGCTTCCCATGCCGGTCCGGCGCGTCGTCGCTCATCCAAGCGTCACTGAGAATCGGAAGCAGGCAGCGCTTCAGCGCGGGCCGGTCGTGTATTGTCTTGAGGGGAAGGACCAGCCTGATGAGCGGGTGTTGAATCTCTTCGTCCCCGACGAGACGACGTATTCGAGTCAATTTGAAAGCGGGCTGCTCAGTGGCGTGCGGACGATTTCGTTCGCGGGAAACCTTGTGAAGGATCCCGGTTCCTACCTTCCGCTGAAGTTGAAGGCGATCCCGTACTACAGCTGGGCGAATCGGGGGAAGGACAACATGGTGGTCTGGTTGCCCTACGAATTATCGGCCGCAAGACCGGTGACACAGCCAACGATCGCATCGAAGAGCCGCATCATGGCGAGCGACGGAGTGAAGGGGGAACTCGCAGCCATCGCCGACCAATATCTTCCGCAGAGCTCATCCGACGATGCCAATCCGCTCGTTCACTGGTGGCCCAGGAAGGGAACGGCAGAATGGCTCCAGTACGATTTCGACCAAGCGGAGCAGGTGGGAACCGTTCGCGTCTATTGGGTTGACGAGACGGTCACCGGGGGCGAGGTTCGCGCTCCACGATCATGGAAGGTCCGCTATCTCGAAAACGGTGAATGGAAGAATGCCTACGCACCGGACGGTTTTCCGGTGGAGAAAGACTTCTGGAGCGAGGCGCAGTTCGAGCCGGTGAAGACAAAAGCGCTGCGAATCGAATTCACGGCACAAGAGGACGCAGCAGTTGGAGTGCATGAATGGGAAGTACGGTGATGCAGCGACGTTCCCCGGGAATCTCCCCGGGGATCTCCCCGGGAGTCACCCCGGGGATCACCCCGGGAACGCGACCCGGGGATAATCCCGGAGACAATTCACGCCCAAAACTCCCTCGCGAGATCTGGGTGCTCGGATTTGTCTCGATGTTCATGGACACTTCCTCCGAGCTGGTGCACAGCCTGCTGCCCGTCTATCTCACAACAGTCCTGGGCGCCTCGATGATCACCATCGGCGTGATCGAAGGGATCGCCGAGGCGACCGCAGCGATCACAAAGGTCTTCTCCGGTGTCATCAGCGACTTCTTCCGCAAACGCAAACGGCTGATCGTGCTCGGGTATGGACTCGCCGCATTCACGAAGCCGGTCTTTCCTCTCGCAACCACGGTTGAATGGGTGTTCGCAGCTCGCTTCGTCGATCGCATCGGCAAAGGAATTCGCGGAGCTCCGCGCGATGCGCTGATCGCGGATGTCACGCCGCAGGACTTGCGCGGCGCTGCATTCGGGCTTCGTCAGGCGCTCGACACCGTCGGAGCGTTCATCGGACCGGTGCTTGCCCTGGGGTTCCTGGCTTGGTTCGCCAACGATCTTCGTTCGGTCCTGTGGATAGCGGTTGTCCCCGCCTTCATCGCGTTGTTGCTGATCGTGGTCGCCGTCCATGAACCCGGACCTTCCGATCAGGAGCGGGGTGGTGTTCGTCGCCTTTCGCTTCGCGATGCCCGTCTACTCCCTCATGCATTCTGGGTCGTCGTCGCCCTGGGCGCGGTCTTCACCCTCGCTCGATTCAGCGAGGCGTTCCTCATCCTGCGGGCTCAGGATGTCGGACTGGGCATCGGGTACGTCCCGGCAATCATGATCGTGATGAATGTCGTTTATGCAACGGTTGCTTTCCCCGCGGGCGCGGCGGCCGATCGATTTCCCCCGCACAGATTGTTGATACTCGGCCTCGCCATCCTTGTGGTCGCCGATGCTCTCTTCGCATTCGCCACCGATCCCGTGATGGCTCTGGCTGGAGCGGCGTTGTGGGGACTCCATATGGCGCTCACACAAGGACTGCTTTCGAAGCTTGTGGCCGACACCGCGCCGGCTACACTGCGTGGAACGGCCTTCGGCATATTCAATCTGGTGGCGGGAGTTGCATTGCTGCTGGCGAGCGTCATTGCGGGAGCAATGTGGACCGTGATCGGTCCGGCTGCGACGTTTCTGACCGGTGCAGTCTTTGCAGGGCTCACAGCATTGGGAACAGCAGGACTGCACACACGCATTTCACTCCCGGATCGCACCGCAGGACGATGATCAACGGTAGAAGAACAATGGATCAGTCTATGAGGATGCGGAGCAACACAATGAAAACAACCCGGTTTTCGGCAATCTTGGTTCTGTTCTGTTTGTCCTTGGGTTCTCCTCTATTGTTCTCGCAGCAAGGAGGACCACACACAGACGCATCCGTGGCAGTCAGTTTTGACAGCTACGGAGACACCATCCATGGGCGGTTCTACAAGACGACAGTACGCAGATTCGCACCAACGGTGATTCTGTTGAATGGCTACTGTGGGAAGGATCAGTTGATCGTCCAAATCGCCCAAGCGCTGGAGCGAAATGGATATAACGCCCTGACGTTCGATTATAGCGGCACGTGGTCGAGCGGCGGAATCTGGTCCCCGAAGACCTCGCTTCAGAATGTCAGATCCGCTATGGAATTCCTGAACACGGAACGCATGAGGAAGGCTTTCGAGATCGATACGAGCGGCCTTGCACTGATCGGCAACAGCTACGGCGGTGGAATGGCGCTCCTGGGTTCGCTCATTGATGAACGTGTGAAGAAGGTTTGTTCGATTGCTGGCGCGGACTTGAGTGTGTGGGCCACGATGTATCAGCAGCATCCCGAGTTCCGAGCGATGCATGAGCAAATACTGGATAAGTGCATGTCGGATACCGCAAGATCGCGTGGTCCCGGAGGGAGAGCATCATATGTCTGGCTCGTGGAACATCGGGATGAATACGACCTGAAGCGTTTCGCTGCCGAACTCGCAACGAAGGACGTTCTCCTGTTCGGTGGCTGGCTCGACCGAGGCGTGGTGATTGAAGATCACATTCTCCCGCTGTATCGCTCGCTCCAGAGACATGGCGCACGGCATCTTCAGATTTACATGCTTGACGACGATCATGAGCTCAGAAAGGTGAGGGCCGAAATCATCTCAACGATCATTGCCTGGCTGGAGAACAACCTACGGATATAATCTGATCCCGATCCACCACTGCGAATCCTCTTCTGAGAATCCATTCGGGAAGATGAGCTGTGTTGGCGTGAACAGGAGGCGGACGTCGAACGATTTCGACGGCGCGACGGTGATTCCAGCGAGAAACGTCGTTCGAACATCACTGATGCGTTCCGTCGGCGCCGTATACCGCTCACCGAAGTTTTCCTTCCGGACCGTCCCGCTCGTATCATACTCCTCCCGATAGCGGAAGACCGCAAGCGTCTGCTCTTCGATCGTCCAGTCGGCAAGCTGCCGATTGAGTCCGAGCAGCACCTGCACGTTCTCCGATGCCCGCCAGGTCAGCATCACCGGGATCTGAATCGTCGCACGATCCACGGTGAAGTTCCAGAGGAGATTCTTCTGCTCTGATCCGCCGTAGAGATACAGGTTGTTGTAGTCCGGCGACGTGTAGCTTCCCTCCGAGTGGTGTGACGACGAGACCGGCTCATCGGTGATCGTCTCATACTTCTGCCACTCGTAGACGACACCGATATTCAGGTCGAGATTGGATTCGACCGACCATTGCAGACCGGCAAGCAGACGATGCGACCGCCCAGTTTTCGTCCCGCTTCCCGTCCGGAAATCGGAAAGCCGATACCGTGAGTTCCCGGTGTACACGTTGCTGTTCCACGACGACCGGTAGTCATACGAGGAGGAATCGACGATGGACGATCCCAGCCGGAGATCAACGTCCTGCCTCTGGAATCCGTACGTGAGCACGAAGACCTGTCGCTCATTGGCGCGATACCTGAGATCGAACCCTCCATAATACGTTTCGCCGTCATGGCTCCAATCTTGCGACGAAATGGCGAACCGTCGGCTGTTGTTCCAATAGTCTCCGGAATTGGGCTGACCGTACCGATAGAACGATGTGTCCAGTCGTCCCAGGGTCTGCGTTGCCGTTCCGATAAGACCTCCGAGACTCACACCGAGATCCAATCCTTCGATCCCCGAATATTCCACTCCCCCGCTCACATCCCAGTGCGAGTACTCTTGCGCGCGTGATTCCATGTTGTACCACACACTCGTGGAGCTCGATTGCGGCGTGTAGGTGTACTCATTGAAGTTCTTCGAGCCGAACGCCCCGTCACGATCGAAGGTGACTCGCGAGACACGCGCCCCGATCGTGAGCGCATCGCTTAACTCAAGACCGGCGTGCACCACGCCGAAGTGTCCGCGCAGTCGCATGTCGTCGTTCCCGCTGTATTTGTCGACGATGGGAATGTCCGCCTCAGCAGCCATACGGTTGCCGGCATAATCATATCCGTACGAGGAACGATAGATGTCCTGAGGGATCGAATAGTATTCATCGTTCTGAAACACCAGCTGGTACGTCACTCCCACAAACAACTCCGGTATGGATCTCACAGGACGGGTCAGCACGGCGGCGGAGAACACCGGATCGAGTTGCTTTCGCGTGGTCGCATAGTACCGTGGATATGGCATGATCATATCGTATGATGCGACGCGTGCTTCATACATCGGATATACATATTGCGGTTGATCGATCACGGTTCGCGTGCTGCGGAAATCGATGTAGGTGTACGTCGTCCGCGCGGAATCGCGGAACAGATTCGCCGGATTCACCTGAAGGTCCAACAGAGGGTCCCTCATCAAGCCCGTCAGCGCTGTCACGTAGCCGCGGATCCCGAGGGGATTGACGAACGATGGCGTGAAGAAGAAGTCCGTTTGCTCGAACGATTTTTCCATCACCCGTTCGCCGTAATATTGTCCGAAAGCCGGCAGGGAAACGAGTGAAAGAACGACGATGAGAATGAGAGTTTTCATACCCTTCTCCATGAGGATAGTCTGGGTTTCATAGAACAAAAACGCCATTCACCGACACTCGGAACTGCGTATCCGCGAGCCCGATGAAAGTGCTTTGATACCGGATGCCGCTGTCGAGCGACCAAGACGGACTGAGGGAGAAGCGGACACCGATTGCTCCGACATACATGCGGCTGAGGCGAATGTTGTTCCGATTCACGTCGTACGAAAACAGTGGAAGGGTTTGAACCTCCCCCATCACCGTCGTGCGTTCGCTTAGCACGATCGACGCTCCGCCACACGCCTGCCACTGACTTGACCGGCGTTCGGAATCATCGGACACGGCAAATGAGGGAGAGACGAACCCGGCGTAGACATTGCGGTGGCGAACATCGGATAAGCCGATTCCCGCGTGGAGAGACGTTGTCGCCCGCAAGTGTTTGCTCAAGAATAGAGCTAACGTCGTGATGCGGGATTCAAGATTGAGGGAACGGAGACCGACGTCGTACGATGCCTGATCTGTTGCGGCCAATGCATCTGAATTACGCTCCTCCCGCTCCCAGTCGTTCGAACTCCGGAGCGAGATGCCGATCGCCGGCAGGATCTCATCCCCCGCATACACATGGACCCTCATCCCTGCGGTCCGGAGTCCGGGGACGCTTGTGACCACGCTCGTCACCAATCCTGCAGTACTCAGTTCGATCTCTCCGACACCTTCAATGCCGACCGCAGCGGTTCCCAGGAAGGATTCTCCGACTTGAATTCCGAAGTTGTTGCCGAACGTGAGCGTGAACGCCGAGTGCGACGGCGGGAACGCCGTCGGAACGGAGAACAACCGCGCAGGCTGTCGATACAGCGGTGAGACCGCGTCTTGCTTCGTGGCTGGTCTGGCGACAAGTTTTGCGCCGCAGGATGTACAATAGTTGTTCGAGCGCAGGTTCGGTTCCTTGCAGCGCTCACACTGAACGGTCTCTCCGTCCTGGGCGAACGTTGCGCCGCTGAAGGTTGCGTTCAGCGTCAGGGCCAACAGAAGAACAAGGAAACGGTTCATCGGCTTCGTCCGGTCATTTGAATACGGTGGCGGCAACGACAGTTGAGAGATAGAGAGCCCCAACACCAATTGCGACCGGCGCGACCAACGTGAGAATCCGGTCCAGCTCGGTCTGCGGACGCGAGGAGCTCGGTGAGGACTTGCGTTCGAAGGTGCGGGCCTGTTGTTCAGGTTCAATCCGGGCGAGGACTCTGATCTCATCGGGCGTCATGGTGACGGGAATGCTGTCACGTTCCGCCTGAGTGAGCCTTGCCAGAAGCCTGCGCGTCATGGCCCGCGTGTCAAGTCGCTCCCCACACACACCGCAAAAAGAAGCTGTGATGCGATTTTCCTCCCCGCACGACCCGCAGAACAAACGCTCCGCGACCGGGGATTGAGCGATGACGTGATTGTGCAGAAACGCTGTCAGACACAGGATGAACACAGCAAGCTTCATTGGTTATTGTCCGTTCGTTAGAACCGCAATCCCACGCTCACGACAGGATACAGCGGAAACAGCGGCGGCGCATCAAGCGTCACTCGCCATCGCAAACGCGTATCTGGATTCTCCCGCATATCCCATACAAAAGGGTCGACCAGGCTGTAGCCGTTCAGCAGGCGGAGGGAAACGAACGATGGTACTCCCCAGGAGGTGAATGTGCGTTCCGCGCGAAGTTCGAGCCGCTGAAATCCCGGAAGCCGGCCACCGTTCAGGTCGTACGGCTCGGCGTACTGGGAGCGCATGGCTTCCCCGAACAGCGCCGATGCGTCCGCGGATTTTGCCTCAGCCAAACCGTTCGGCTCAAACAGACTGAGGCGATTTGCCGAAAGAAGCGCGATCGCACTCAGCGTCAAATTCTCCGACGGCACATAAGAAAGCGTCGCGTACAACTCGTGACGCCGGTCGAACCGCGGATGGAATGACGCACCTCCATTCAGTTCAGCAAAGCGGTTGCTGGCCCATGAGTAGCCGTACCGGATGGTTCCCACCACACTCCCCAGCCGTTTTTCAAGCGTGAGCTCCGCGCCATAGATCTCTCCTTCCCCAAGCAGCAATGCTTCCGACAAGGAGCCGACCATGACAGAATCGTACAGGAACTCGTGAAGCTTGTGCGTCATGCGGAAATAGGACTCGAACGCGAGGCGATAGCGGTCCTCCTTGAACACGTGTTCCAGTCCGACCGACACCTGCAGCGACGTCGACGGCTTGATCTGGTCCGTGGACGGGTACAGGAAGAGTGAAGGATAGAAGAGAAAGATGCCGCTGTTGCGATAGGGATGGACAAATTGAGTGACGGACGAGAAGGATGAAAACAGGCGCAGGTCATCCCGGAGCTCAATGAGCAGCGAAAACCGTGGATCGACCGCCGAGAACGATCCCTGTTCCGCAACAAACGATGTGGCGCGCACGCCGATCTCCGTCTGCACCGACGGCACGAGACGCCACTGGTCCTGGAAATAGACCGACAGCTCCCATGGCGAGAAACCTGCGAACATCATCGGCGCGATCTGGCTGGAGAATTCGTTGATGCGTCCATCCATTCGGTGCCGCACCAGTTCAACGCCGCCCAGCACCGTGTGGTATTGGTCGTAGAAATACTCCGCATGCGCTCGCAACGCCACGTCTTCGATGAGGTAATTGGAGGGGAACGACTCCGTCAGACGCCCCAGCGCATCGAGACGATGCAGGATGTCCACGCTGTATCGCGTGTAGATCGCCGACGCATTGAAAAACAGCGCCGGAGAAGCGACCCCTATCCAGCGAAGATTCGCGGCGGCGTTCCCCCATCGGAGGGAATTCGACAGCGTATTGCTGACCCCAGCAGCACGCGCATTGTACACGTCACGGCCAAAGAAGGCACTCAACGAAAGACGCTGGTCGTCCGAAAGGCGATGCGTCAACTTTCCCATCAGTTCGACCGACCGCTGGTCACTCGGCGTCTCGTTTGACGCAATGCCCGGGAACAACAAGTCGGGATACCCGCGTCTCCCGGAAACAACAAAGGTCGTTGTGCTGAGCACCGGGCCCTCGAGCAGAAGGCTGGAGCCAAGCGATCCGACCGTCGCAGAGCCTGCCATTCCCTGTTCGGTGCCATCTCGGAGAGATACGTCCAGGATTCCTCCAATGCGTCCTCCGTAGTACGGCGGCACGCCTCCCGCGATGCTCTGGACATCGCGCAACGCATCTCCGTTGAATGTGCTCATCACACCGCCGAAATGCAGGGGATTGTAAATGCGGGCGCCTTCCAGGAGATATTGGTTGTGGTCGGAAGGCGTCGCACGAATGTAGAGTCCGCGCGAAATGCTGGTCAACGCGGAAAACGCCGATCGCTGTCCCTCAACCGTCACTCCTGTATGTATGAAACCCTGCTCAACCATCGCGATGTTGTGGACCGTTGAATCCGAGTCGATGCGGATCCGCTGCATGAGCTTCTGATAACCCAGACGCTGAACACGAAGCACATACTCTCCTGGCCGGATATTGCGAAGCGAGAAGAAACCATACGGATTCGTGGAACACCAGCGATACACCTTACCCGATGGATCCTGTCCTTCTTGAACAAGCAGGAGAACACTCGCCGCGGCAACGCCTTCACCCGTCAGCGAGTCCCGGATGGTCCCGGCGAAGGTCGCGGTTGCAGATCCTGCCTCCAAGACGGAACGCTGAAGGATCACCTGGCCTCCCACGACCTTCCAGAGAAGTCCCTCTTCTTCCAATATTGTATCCAGCGCATCCACGAATCGACAATCCGCGCACTCGGCACTGGTGCGTTTCCCGGCAACATCATGTTCGAGATAGACCATCTGAATGCCATACCAGCGCATCAACGAATCGAGCGCCGAACGGAGTTCTGTGTCGCGGAA
>Ga0209079_10000366_pt1 | contig 18454 bp, 21 predicted proteins | sample PPLLaktember2015_2_FD_187259 | JGI IMG/M metagenome (GOLD analysis project Ga0209079, IMG submission 187259) | Freshwater sediment microbial communities from Prairie Pothole Lake near Jamestown, North Dakota, USA - PPLs Lake P7 Core (6) Depth... | ecosystem: Environmental > Aquatic > Freshwater... | reverse complement strand
AGTAGACATGCAGCGGCAGGCACTCAATGTCTTTCGCATGGAACTTATGGGCGCACGGGTAATCCCTGTCAGGTCCGGGACACGAACGCTCAAAGACGCGATCAACGAAGCGCTCCGCGACTGGGTCGCAAACGTGCGTGATACCTATTACCTGATAGGTTCTGTTGTCGGCCCCCACCCGTACCCGCTTATCGTCCGTAACTTCCAGTCAGTAATCGGCAGGGAAGCACGGGAGCAGATCATGAGGAAAGAAGGGCGGCTTCCGGATGCAGTTGTCGCATGTGTCGGGGGGGGATCAAATGCAATCGGGATCTTTTATCCTTTCCTGCAGGATGACGTGGAATTAATCGGTGTAGAGGCAGGGGGTGAAGGGATTGAAACAGGCATACACTCTGCAACCCTTTGTGCCGGAGATGCCGGGGTGTTGCACGGCACACTCTCCTATCTCCTCCAGGATGAGCACGGGCAGGTACTTCCCACCCATAGTATCTCGGCCGGTCTTGACTACCCGGGTGTAGGACCCGAGCACGCGATGCTCCGGGACAGCCGCCGTGTTAGGTACGCTGCTGTGAATGACCCGGAAGTGCTGGATGCATTCAGGTTCCTTTCAAAGACTGAGGGTATTATACCGGCACTGGAGTCAGCCCATGCGGTGGCATATGTAATGGAGAATGCAGAGCGTTTCGATAAGGATGACATCGTGATCATCAATCTGTCCGGGCGTGGCGACAAGGATGTCGCTGAAGTGGCGGCTATGAAGGGGCGTTCCTGATGGGAAGGATTGAAAAGGTGTTTGCCGATGGAAAAAAACCGGCATTCATCGGTTTTACCGTCGCGGGAGATCCGGACAAAACCACCAGTATCCGGATCGCCAGGGCACTTATCGCGGGGGGAACGGATATCCTTGAACTGGGTATACCTTTCTCGGACCCGGTCGCCGATGGTCCGACAATACAGAAAGCCGACGAGCGGGCACTCGGGGCCGGAACCACACCTTCCAGCGTATTTGAGATGGTCATGGAGATTCGCAAAGAATCCGACGTACCGATCGTATTCCTCACGTACTATAACATCGTCTTCCGCCGTGGAATCGATCGGTTTTATCGTGAAGCACATGATGCCGGTGTCGATGGTATCCTGATTGCCGATATGCCGGTCGAGGAATCAGGCGAGGCCTGCAATGCAGCACGGCGATATTGTATCGACCCGGTTTTTCTCATATCCCAGACCACTTCTGATAAACGGATAGAAACGATTGCAGCAGAGGCTCGAGGTTTCCTCTATCTCGTCGCGGTGCTTGGGGTTACCGGTGTCCGTGATCGGGTTTCTGATGAAGCAATCGATCTTCTGGAGCGGGTCCGCAGGTATACTTCACTTCCGCTCGCGATCGGTTTTGGTATTTCAACGCCCGCACAGGCACAGACATGTATCCGTGCCGGTGCCGAGGGTATAATTGTCGGCAGCGCAATTGTGAAAATTGTCGAGCGGAACCTTAACGATCCGGCTGCCATGGAACAGGAGCTTAAGGACTATGTTTCGGCCATGAAAAAAACACTCATCAAGGGTCATCCGACATAACTGGCTTTATAGAAACTCTGAGTTTTCAACAAATTGTAAAGCACCTGTTTACGGAGGGGACAGTGCCTGTCCCCCCGAACCGCCCCTGCGCTTTGCGATTTTGTTGTATTACCTTCCCGGAAGTTATCGCTCCGGGGGGGTGCCACAGCGGCGGGGGCGGAGGCATTACATGCCGTAGACCTAAAAAGAGCGTTAAGAAAAATATTTTGAGGATTTACCAGTAAAAACCCATGGTTATTCATCATGTTTGCCTGAGTCCGTGACTCATGTACGTTTCTACGGAGCCGGATAACTGGCAGTTTATATATTCTCCATTTCTGATGATCTCGCGAGCTGAAAGAAATTTTTCCGCAATGACGGGAAAGGGTTAGTGATTATGGAATACCAGCAGAACAATTATCCGGTTATTTGACCGGATCGCCGTGGTACCCGTGCGCTTTGAGAATGGCAACAACCGTGTCTGCCCATGCTGAATCATTCACATGGGATCCGTGAATGTGGGATTCGGTATCAGGATATCCGTGCTTGTGCGTGAGAGGATGGAGGCTGCGGGAAGCGGGAGAAGGCAGAGGAGCAACCTTTTCCTTCCAGAGGGTTGATAAAGTTTCATCAGCGGTCTTTAATTCGTTGCGCCCGATTACCCGGCCACACACTTGTTGTTCAGTGTTATAGATCACCATCCGGTAACATTGAAATTCACGGCAGATGTGAGGACGCGATGGATAAATTGCACAGATAAAACCGTCACCCTGGCCGTCCTTGAGAAGAAAAATACATTTTTTCTGGTTTTTATCACCCCCGCTTTCTCCATCCTCATATGCTTCAGCAATTGCATCAGCATGTTCCGGCTGGACATGGACAAAAAAAACTTCACGGGTGATACCAAACCTGCAGTAATAGTCACGGTCGTTGATTTGCCGTTCGATGGTAATGAATTCCCCAAAGCTCCTGCAGCATTTCCCGCAGCGGTCGCATTCAAACTTCACGGCATAACACATCTTGTGTGAGAGATTTAACAATTAAACATAAGGTATTTTTGTCCCGTGATAAATCAATAACTAAAAAAAAAGACAACGATAAGAAAACATTCGGGAAGAAAATCATCCTTGGGATCGTGCGTCAGTAGATTATGTAAGAGGGATCCCCGGACATAAAAACCGGTTTTGTTGAGAGGCTTGTGATACTCCCGGGATCAAAGAAAGAAGTGCGAGATGAACGAGAAAATCCGTGTTTTATTTATTTGTACGGCAAATGCTGCCCGTTCCCAGATGGCAGAAGGACTGCTGCGATCGAAATATGGCGACCGTTTTGAGGTATTCAGTGCCGGAACCCGCCAGTCCCGCGTGAGTGCCCGGGCAATCGAGGTGATGAACGAGATAGGTATTGATATCTCTCATCACCATTCAAAAACTCTCAGTGAAATCTCCGGCATGACCTTTGATCTTGCTGTCACCCTCTGCGATAATGCCCGCCAGGTCTGCCCTGTTGTGTCGTGTGCACACGAGACTATCCACTATGGATTTCCTGATCCTCACCTGACACCCGGAAGTGAAGAGGACATCCTCAATGGTTACCGGGATGTGCGGGATATGATAGCAGCATGGATTGACACGACATTTATGCATTAAGCATCCCGCACTACATTGCACACTCTTGCCATCAACGCATGATGCCGCCGGACATGATCCATGTATGCCTGGCTCCGTACTGCCCCGGGCATCGGTCTCCATTCGATCCCGCAATCGGTTTCCCAGAGTATCAGCCCTTCTGCGGGGGCGGGCTGGAGAGCCCTTTGTACTTCACCTTCCAGCAGTGATGTGATAAAAGTCTCATCCTTTTCACCTTCACCAACCTGAAAAAGAGCCGTGGCTATACATCTCACCTGGTGCCACAAAAAACTCTCAGCCTTCACTTCGAGATACGTAAAACCCTCTTCTTCCCCAATGGTGATTCCAAGAATATTCCGCCATGGGTTCTTACCCCGGACACGGGCAAAGTTTGTGAAATTGTGAGAGCCAACCAGGAACCGGGCAGCAATCTCCATTGCAGCTGGATCACGGGGAGGTGCCGAGAAATAGTACCGGTACATCCTCGATAGTGCATCATATCGCGGGTGGAACTCTGCAGGCATTTCTGCATACCCGGTACACCAGCAGTCCGGAGGCAGCCTGACATTCAATGCCTGAACGGCACGGTCCGGGGCATCGGTTGTAAAGGCAACAACCTGCCCGCATGCGTGGACACCGCGATCTGTCCGTCCCGAAAAAAGAAACTTGGCTTCCCGCCAGTCAGAAAACAAGCCCAGATGCTGGCAGGAGGCGATAAACTCCCCTTCAACCGTGCGGCACCCAAGCTGCATTTGTGAGCCAAAAAATCTGCTGCCCAGATACGATACCCGGAACGCCAGCCTCATCGGAGTTGCACGCGCCGTGTGAACCGTTTGATCTTTCTCCATGTATTGTTCAGCGACTGATGGGTATAGGTTCGCAATGGGGTCTGCCTGCCGCCACAGGTCACTTTTCCCGCCCTAATCGCATTCAGGATAGAACTGACGTCCCGCTCCGCATCAATGAAAGTCCTGCCGAAGCCGACAAACCGGGCATGATGTGCATCACTTCCTGCTACACAGGGCTTTCCCAGTCTCTTTGCGATGCGTGCAGCCTTCCTGTTTGCTGAACCGACGATATACCTGCTGTTGAATGTTTCTATGGCATCAACTGCAGCCATCCCGACTTTCTTCCTGCGTGCAACACCATGCCTCCAGACATGGTAAGGGTGCGGGAGGATCAGGAGCGCCCCCATTTTTCGTGCAATCTCAACCGTATCGATTACATCAAGCCCCGCCGGAATCAGCTCGGTAACTCCAAGAACGAGAAGGTGCCCCTGCTTAGTGGTTACTTCAATACCCGGAATTACCAGGACAGTGGTATCGCACGAAAGTGCTTTTTTCGCACCGTCAATCGTGTCATGATCGGTAATAGCGATCACGTCGAGACCGACCACCTCGGCTCGTTTGAGGATATCTTCAACACTGCTCTCACCATCTTTCGAAAAATTGGTATGCACGTGCAAATCGCAGGTCAGCATCTGATCATAGTGTTTTTATCTCTCTGGTATTAAGGGAACTTATGCGCATCCTCCTGCCCACGGGTGCTGCAACCGAAGAAATGGTGAAATGTGCAGCGGCGGATTATGATGCTGATGTCGTAGTTACCGGGGAGATTGCATCATTTCTTACTCCCCACACGCTCCATATGCTGATCAGGAGAGGTCGGTACGATATGGTAATTGTATCCGGCATGTGCACTGCGTCATTTGAGCAGGTTGAACGCGAAACAGGGATCCCTGTTTTCAGGGGTCCACGGCACGCAGCAGACCTTGCGCTTATCCTTCCTCTCCTTGATAGCATTACCCTTTCGCGTACAATTCCTGCTGATGATTTCCTTACCCGGGAGAAAGCAAAAGATGCGTATAAACAAATCAGGGAACAGGAACGAAAAGCCGGATTCGATTTCTTAATCCGGAATACCAAAATCGGCGGGGGCTCCCGGATCAAGGTACTTGCTGAAGTGATGGATTCCCACAAGTGTCAAAATGTCCGGAATGTCGTTGAACACTTCATACGCTCGGGTGCAGATGTTGTTGACCTTGGGTTTGGCTTTGACGCAACACCGGATGATGTTTCAAGAGTCTTTTCTGAACTGGATGATATCGATCACCCGCTCGCAGTTGACTCCCAGAATCCGGACCTGATCCATCCTGCCCTTGCCAGGGCTGATATTGTGCTCAGCCTGCAGGAAACCAATATTCCAAAGGCAGGTGCCTGGGTAGCTGACGCAGGAGCTGCAGCTGTCATTGTTCCAGGCAACAACACGCTCAAAAAGAACCTTGCGATGGCAAAGCGTGCAGGTATTGAATGTCTCATTGCAGATCCCCTGCTCCAGCCGGTCGGCTCCGGTCTTGTCGCTTCATTGAAAGGGTTCAAAGACCTGGGGTATCCACTCTTCTTTGGTGCTGGCAACGTTACGGAGCTGATCGATGCAGACTCGGTTGGCGTCAATGCATTACTTGCCGGTATGGCATACGAAACCGGCTGTTCCCTGATCTTTACCAGTGAACACTCGGACAAGACCTGTGGATCGATTTGGGAGATGCGGCGGGCAACTGAGATGATGTCGCTCTGTACCGACCGTCCTTACCCAAAAGATCTCGGCATCGATCTGCTCGTATTAAAGGAAAAACGACGCCGAAGAGAACCTCCGATTGATTATGACACAGTAACTCCTGCAAAAAAAATGCCGGGAAAGATAGAGTATGACCCTAAGGGAAATTTCCGGATAGGTCTTGAAGGAGACGAGATCGTTGCGGTAATCCATGGCAGAGCGGTAAGGGGAAGGCACTGGGAGGATGTATTGTATACGATCCTTTCACACAACGAGGTAACGCTGCTGGATCATGCGGCTTATTTGGGAAAGGAATTATACAAAGCTGAGATGGCAATCCGGTACGGAAGAAGTTTCGAGCAGGACGGGGAGTTCTGAAACAGAACCATTATCTCCGGAAAAATGAACGTGTACTGCATGGCTGTTCAGGCACGTGCATCCCATATTCTTGTCAAGACGGAAGAGGAAGCAAACAGGATACTCAAACGGATTAATGATGGCGAAGACTTTGCTACAGTCGCAAAGCGTTTCTCCTCCTGCCCGTCGCGGAAGAACGGTGGAGACCTTGGGTGGTTCGGAAAGGGTCAGATGGTTCCAGAGTTTGAGAAAGTTGCGTTCGAGAATGATGCCGGTAAAGTCATAGGCCCGATCAAAACCCAGTTCGGCTTCCATATCATCAAAGTGACTGGCAGGAAATAATAATAAGGCATACGGTCATGGACACGAGGTTTTTCCTTGGCATAGGTCTTGCGATGGTGCTCGTCTTCAGCGGTGCAGTGATCTATTCAGGTTTTACGAAATTGCCAACGCCATCTGCGGAACCTGAAGACCACGAGACGCTCTACCAGGTCTCGACAATCGATGCCCTGATGCAGGGAGTGTTCGATGGGATCCTGCCGATCAGCGAACTGAAAAAACACGGGGATTTCGGTATTGGTACATTCGATGCACTTGAAGGCGAGATGATCGTGGTTGACGGAAAGGTGTATCATGCAAAAGCTGACGGCAGGGTGTACTCAGTCATGGACAACGCCACCACACCGCTTGCCACGGTGACTTACTTCACGAGTGACTTTTCAGAAACCACCAGCCAGCCCATGAACTTCTCCGTCTTCTCTACGGAAATGAGTGCCCGTTTGCCTTCGCAGAACATGATCTACGCGATACGGATGCATGGCACATTTCCCCACATGAAGGTGCGGGCGATACCGGCACAACAGAAGCCCTATCCGACACTTACGGACGCAGCAAAGAATCAGTCGGTTTACACATATACCGATACCTCCGGCACCGTGATCGGTTTCTACCTTCCCGTTTTTTTCAAGGGACTCAATGTCGGGGGTTACCATCTCCATTTCATCAGTGATGACCTGCATACCGGAGGTCACATTCTCGATCTTGAAATCCCGGCAAACGCCACCGCAGAGTATGACATAACACCTGAATTTGAGATGCATCTCCCGACAAGCGGAGCGTTTATGGGAGTCGATCTCTCACAGGACCTGAGTCAGGAACTTGCACGGGTTGAATCGTAGCTTCAGTGTTTCTTATTTTTTCCGAGCTTTTTTTGACAAGCAGCGCTCATATGATCGGTACAACGCCCATACATGCGTGCAAGGCTTAAAACCATGAATATCCGCGGAATCAAAAATGAACTTCTCCTGCTGCTCCTTGAACTGGGACGGGACTCCCACCCCAACGAGTTCGTCGCACTTCTCCGGGAAAATAACGGCGTGATCGAAGAACTGGACATGGTCCCCGGCACTATCACCGGGGAAGACTCTGCATCGGTCTTCTTTGATATGATGCCCCTTGACACCCACCTTGCGGGAAGTGCCCACAGTCACCCGAATGGTGTGCTGCGGCCATCAGATGCGGATATGCATTTCTTCCCCCGGGCCGGGCGGTTCCACCTCATTATCGGTTACCCGTATCGCGGGAGCGACTGGCAGTGTTTTACTGCCGACGGGGTTCCATGCACCATTGAGGTGATCGCGTGACCATCCGGCGCGTCGTTGCTACCGGGACCTTTGATCTCCTTCACCCCGGGCATCTTTACTATCTCGAGGAATCGAAGAAACTCGGTGACGAACTCTGGGTAATCGTTGCACGCGATGCAAATGTCAGGCATAAACCCCGTCCGATCATCCCGGAGGAACACCGCCTCCGGATGGTTGCCGCTCTAAAACCTGTCACCCATGCAATTCTTGGGGATAAGACTGACATGTTCCGCCCGATCAGGGAGATCAATCCAGCCCTTATTACCATAGGGTTCAACCAGCACTTTGATGAAACAAAACTGCATCAGCAGCTCTCGGAACGTGGTCTGGCACCAGAAATCGTCCGGATCGGGAAATACGAAGATGGGGATCTCTGCAGCTCTCGTTTCGTTGTACAGCGGATCATTGAAGTGCGGGGGAAAAACGATACCTGTCATGAAGAGCGCGGATAAGTATCCCCTTCCTTCAGGAATGCACAAATCTCCGGATATTCACAGAAATATTATACCATAAGAGCATCTCTTGGGAATTTCTGCTGTTATCGGTATAGATTTCATGCATTTTTCTTTTTAAACGCTACAATAGTTAACGACATTATACCGGATGCTTAGCGAAAGTCTGTTGTCCACAAACTTTTATTGATTCCTGTTCTCATCCATTCCATACAGGTGATGAGCATGGTCAGGGAGATTTCTGCAGAAATTGAAAAACTTACAGAGATTGCATGCGTACGGGGTGCGAAAGTCAGGACTCTGACACCGGAAAAAATTGTTGTATCACAATGGGTCCGTTTCAAATGCCGGTACGGCTGCAAAGGATATGGCAAACATTTCGGCTGCCCTCCTTACGTCCCGCTACCCGATGAAACACGCAGGATGGTTGACGAATACTCACTGGGCCTTTTGCTCAGGTTTGATGGTGTGCCCGGGAGGGGGTCGTTTGGGCCGGATGATATCCCGGATGATTTCCACGACTGGTTCAGAGATCTTATACTCTGGGTGAATGGAACGGTCCACATGCTTGAAAAGACTGCATTCTATGATGGTTTTTACAAGGCATTCGGATTTGGCGGTTATCCCTGTATATATTGCGAGCACCAGCACTGCGTTGCTGAGGAAACGCCGGGGGTTGTGGATGAAAGTCTGCGGCGTAAGTGCAGGCATATGGATATGGTACGTCCGAGCATGGAGGCCGCGGGCATGGATGTATTCGCAACCGCAAAAAATGCCGGCTGGATTCTTGAAACAATACCGTGCAAGGACAGGGAATATGGAAAAATTATGAATTCCGATATTCATTCGATAGGACTTGTGCTGATCGAATAACGATCAGCGACCCGTATGAACCCGGTGCGGGGGGGACTTTTTCCTTCCCAGATTGAGGATCCCTCGTCGGATGGCAGTACTGTATTTTGCAGTAAATGACCCGATAATCGATGTGACAATAACCATCGCGGCGATTGTCGTCCCTACAAGCGGTGAACCATAAAGAACTGCGATAGCTATTGAGAATTCTCCTCTTGCAATCGTATTCCCCCATATTTCAAGACCAGACAGAGCTGAACCGTGCATTAACAACCCGGTAATTATACCCGATATAAGTTTGCTGATTATGGCCAGGAGGCAGATAATGGCGATCATATACCAGTTCACACCGCCGGAAAAATCAATAGTCACCCCAAAGAAAACGAAAAAAACTACCAAAAAAACATCTTTGAAAGGGCGTGCGTGCTGCTCAAAGGCATCCGGATCCGTAGTTGCAAATGCAACGCCCAAAGCGATCACCATCATGGTTTCTGGTATACCAAGATACATCGAGAACGACGCAGTTGTGAGTACGGCAGCAAACGTGAAGAGGATAGGAAGCTCATCATCCCGGTCAAGAATCGAAATGAGAAATTCCTTGCCATAATGGGCAAGTGCATAAAGAACTGCAAGAACCCCAAGAATCTTCATCAGGAAAATGATCAGGTTCTGGTTACCTGCAGAAATGAGGGCTAAGAAAATGATCAGGATCAGATCCTCAAAGACCATGAGCCAGATGATCGTCTCGGCTTCGCGGAGAAGGAGCTTCCTGTTTTCAATGAGCGAAGTTATTGCCATTGCTGTGCTCGAAATATAGAATGCGGAAGCGACGATAAGAGACTCAATAATTGAGAAGCCGAGCAGATATGCCGCAACAAATCCGATCATCATGTTAATATTAAGATCGATAATCCCACTGGTAAGGACTGCAGAGCGGTTTGCCACTATCCGCTCAGCTTTCAATCCAAGACCCATGAAAAACAGTAAAAAGATCAATCCCATCTGCGAGAAGAAATGACTGATCTCGTCTGAGGTTACCAGTCCGAGCCCGGCTTTTCCCAGTAAAATCCCGGCAAGAATGTAAAAGGGGATGGCAGGAACCGACAGGTATTTTGAGATGAGCGCAAGGATTAGGCAGAGAAAGAGCGCAAGGACAATCCCTTCCATCAATCCACCGTAATTTCGCGCTCAAATTTTTTGATCTGGTCGGTCTCCCCGATAACCAGTGCTGCGTCCCCGGTTTCAAAGATAAATGAAGGCGGAGGATTGATGATATTTCTATCGTGCCTGCAGACAGCGATTACCGTCGCACCTGTCTTTGCCCGGATCTGAAGATCCTCAATCGTTCTTCCGGTAATGGCTTTGGGAATAAGGAATGAATGGATGGTTACCCGGAGGTCGGCAAGTGCTGAGAATGCTATTTCAACGCTTTCCTGGTCTGCCTCAATGATCGCACCGGTAAGGATATTCCCCAACCGCCTCGCCTCGACAGGGGTCATCTCTGCGGCACTTGGGGTGTTGCAGCCTTTCTGGAGAGTGTACATCTGGATAGTTCCGGTTTTTGTGAAAAAAATTGCTACCGTATCACCCTTGTCGGTCTCGAATTCATATTTTGTTCCAACCCCGGGGAGATTGAGCGAGCGAAGAGACATAGCTGACATTAGAGAAATGATCCTAAAATATATTATGATATGTAACAGGATGCACCGACGTTTCAGCTGAGAGGGATGCAATGAAAGAAAAGAGGAATTGAAGGTTTTCTCTAAGGTTTTGAGAGGGTGGGAGGAGCGAGGAGTTCAGTGCTGATCCGGCACCTTATTCTTCTCAGGGGTTTGTTCCTCCCCAATACCTTGTTGAAACAATGTGCCTTTAAACACATAACCGGGCGGTGTGAAAGTAACAGGATTAACGGGGACATTTGTGCCCGCCCGTGGTCGGGAAATATATGATACTTTTTTCATGAACCGTAGATAATAAATAATGATAGTTCCGCGATCTCTTTTCGCGTCTACCAGTCCATTTGATATCACTGCAGGAGTTGAATACTATCGCAGAAATTCCCAAAGAAGAATACGTGCTGAAGTGCACATCAGCATGCGCCGGTTGCAGCGATTCGCTTGCGCTCCGGTACGTGCTCAAGGCAGCGGGACCTGACACCGTTCTTGTCGTGCCGGCATGTTGCACAAGTGTCATCCAGGGCATCTACCCGAACACCGCTTTCAATATACCCGTGTATAATATCGCTTTTGGGGCTGCTGCCGCATGCGCATCAGGAATGTCAAACGCATTCCGTGCTTCCGGGAAAAAAACAAATGTAATCGTGTATGCCGGTGATGGCGGCACACTCGATATCGGCATCCAGGCGATGTCCGGGGCTTTTGAACGGGGGACCGATTTCCTCTATATCTGCTACGACAATGAGGCATATGGCAATACGGGCATGCAGCGATCCGGAGGGACGCCGATGGGTGCCCGTACAACCACGACACCAACGGGAAAGATCGATGCAAAAAAGGACATCGATGCAATAATAGCAGCCCACAATCCGCCTTATATGGCGACCGCTGCTGCCGCCTACCCCCAGGATCTTTTCAAAAAAGTTCAGAAAGCTCTCACATTCCGTGGACCTTCCTTCATTCACATTCTCGCTCCCTGCCCTCCGGGATGGCGGTTCTCCACGGAAAAAACCGTCGAGATGGGCAAGCTTGCGGTAAAATCGGGCATGTGGGTCCTGTACGAGCGCGAGTTCGGGAAGCTGTCCATCAACCCCCAGTCCAAAGCGGCAATGAAAAGACCCATTCCTCTCGAGGAATATCTGGCGCCCCAGGGGCGGTTCAAGGGTATTGATGCAAAGATCCTTGAAACACTCAAGCAGAATCTGGCGAAAAATATTAAGAAATTGTCTGCTGAGGAGGCGGAAGAATGAAAAAGATCGCCACAGGTAACAAGGCAGTCGCAGAAGCGGTAAAGCAGGTCCAGCCTGAAGTCATCGCTGCTTACCCGATCACACCTCAGACGGAGATTGTCGAACAGATCGCAGAGTTTGTATCAACCGGCGAACTTAAGAGTCGTTACATTCCGGTTGAAAGCGAACACTCGGCAATGGCTGCCTGCATTGGGGCAAGCGTCACCGGATTACGTACGTTCACTGCGACAAGTTCGCACGGACTTTTGTACATGCACGAGATGACGAACTGGGCAGCAGGGGCACGACTTCCTGTTGTTATGGCAAACGTAAACCGGTCAATTGGTCCCGGCTGGAATATCTGGGCCGAACACACCGATGCTATGCAGGAGCGCGACACGGGCTGGCTCCAGGTGTACGTGAGTACCGTTCAGGAAGCCTACGATACGACCCTGATGGCATTCCGCATTGCAGAACATAATGATGTGCTGCTGCCAGTGATGGTGAACCTCGACGGTTTTACATTAAGCCATATCATGCAGCCGCTCGATACCGTTGAGACAGGTGATTTTGTCCCCCCGATGTACCTTCCCCATGCAATTGATCCGAAGAATCCGGCGGGATATGGTGGACTTACCGGTCCTGACCAGCATTTTAAATTCCGCTGGGATATCGAACGGTCGATGCGTGATTCGGTAAAAATAATTGAGGCGACTGAGAAGGATTTTGCAGACCGTTTTGGCAGAAAATACGGGTTCACTGAGGACTACCGGTGCGAAGACGCTGAGGTGGTCGTTGTATCTATGGGGACTCTCGGCAAGGAAGCGGAGGTCGCCATAGACCAGCTCCGCAAGGAAGGCCTCCGGGCCGGTTCGATGCGCCTGCGCTGGTTCCGCCCGTTCCCGAAACTCAACCTCAAGGGGAAGGAGGTTGTCGTTATCGACCGCGCCTACTCGTTCGGGTTCGGGGGAGTTCTCGCAAAATCAATTCAGGCCCAGCAGAAGACGGATGTATTCAGCGTGATTGCAGGTCTCGGAGGACAGGAAGTTACCTATGGAGATATTGCGGATTTTATCCGGAATCGTCGAATAGGTGAAGAGTTCTGGTTCGGGGTGAATGGCTATGTTTGAGATCCGCATCCATTCACGGGGGGGGCAGGGAGGGGTAACGGCTGCACGCCTCCTGGCGCTTTCGGCAATCCATGACGGAAAATACGCCACCGCATGCCCGTTCTACGGCGCTGAACGCAGGGGCGCCCCCTTAGTCTCGTTTGTCCGGATAGATGACACCCCGATAAAGATCTACAGCCAGATAAAAAAACCTGATATGGTCGTGGTACTCGATGCGAGCGTGATGGATGTTGTCGATGTACTTCAGGGATTAAAAAAAGGCGGGAAAGTCCTGATTAACAGCACTCACAAAAAGGAGTTTGCCGGGTTTTCATCCAGCCACGTAGATCTGACTGGCATCGCACTCCGGGAGAATCTCGTGGTTGCAGGAAGTCCGATCCTTAATACACCTGTGCTCGGGGCGCTTGCAAAGATGGGAATTATTTCTGTCGATTCGGCGAAAAAATCAATCAGTGAGATGTTTACTGATGAGCGTAACGTCAAAGCAGCTGAAGTGGCATACAGGGAGATGAGTGCATGAGTCAGGGTCGTCAGCGCCTTGCCATCAGCAAACCGATTAAAGGGGCAACCGGGAAGACCGGGACGTGGCGGGTCTTTAAACCGGTCGTCGATAAAGAGAAATGCAACCAGTGCGGGCTCTGTGCGATGTATTGCCCGGACGCTGCGATCGATGCCGATCTCAACGTTGACCTTGATTTCTGCAAGGGCTGTGGTATCTGCGCGAATGAATGCCCGAAAAAAGCAATTGAGATGGTGCGGGAAGAGAAGTAACGAATCCGGCACTACGCCCTTTTTTTGACTTTTCACCCCGCCATGCTTTATCACATCGGTTGATGTTTCACGTGGCAGGAGTATTCTCCCGTCCCACATTGAGTTCATCCTTTGCCATGTACTCGAGATCAAATTTATAGAAATGCGTGAACCCGCAGTTCCTGCAGCGGACCGTAAAATGCCGGCATCCAATGGTGATATCATGAATTCCGGTCACATGGCAGTTTCTGCAGTCTGCGGTTTTTTCAAGGTTCCAGACGTCGTAACACCCGATTTTTGTAAATGTTCCCGGCTGCGTTACATCCTCGATACGGGGGATAAAAACCCGTGTTGCACCACAATTGTCGCACGCTACTTCGGCCTTGTAAGGGACAGCTTTAATGATCTGATCTGCAATCTGTCTGCAGTGATAGCAGTCGGTCCGATACCGGGTAAAGATAAACTGGTCGCTCATGCCAGATACTGGATGCGTATGTGTTCATTAATCTGTTGCATTATCCGTAGCGGATGGGATCCTGCACTATAATCCAATAGTATAATTCTGAACAGGAACTGAAGAAAAAAAAGTTTCTGGAAAATGAAAATGCTCTAAAAATGTTTTTGGGTCAGTAGTCGCCCATGCCGGGGGGCATACCGCCCATACCGCCACCCATTCCACCCATGCCGCCGGGAGGCATACCGCCTTCGGGTGCATGGCTCTTGGAGGATGCAATGACGTCGTCAATGCGCAGGATCATGATCGCGGCTTCGGCCGCTGAAGAGATTGCCTGTGTCTTGACGCGGAGTGGCTCGACAACACCGGCTGCCTTCATATCGACTGCCTTGCCTTCGAACACATTCAAGCCGTAGGTTTTTTTGCCCTTTTCGTGAGCTGCACGAATCTCGACAAGCATGTCAATGGGATCCAGCCCGGCATTCTCTGCAAGAGTGCGCGGGATGATCTCGAGCGCTGATGCGAATGCTTCAATGGCGAGCTGTGCCCGGCCACCGACCGTTGCGCCGTATTCACGGAGACGGAGGGAGAGTTCTGTCTCGGGGGCACCGCCGCCTGCAACGACTTTCTTGTCTTCAACAACGACACCAACGACACGGAGTGCGTCGTGAATTGCGCGTTCGAGTTCGTCGACGACGTGTTCGGTGCCGCCCTTGATGATAATTGATACCGCCTTGGGGTTCTTGCACTGCTCGACAAAGGTCATCTCTTCGCCGGAAACCTTGCGTTCCTCGACGAGTCCTGCCTTACCGAGTTCTTCCTTGCCGATCGCATCGATTGAGGAAACGAGGCTGGCACCGGTGGCACGGGCTAGTTTCTCCATGTCACTCTTCTTGACACGGCGGATTGCAAAGATGCCTGCCTTTGCAAGATAGTGCTGGGCAATATCATCAATACCTTTCTGGCAGAAGAGAACGGTTGCGCCGCTTGCGACAATCTTGTCAACAATACCTCTGACCATCCGCTCTTCCTCATCGAGGAATGCCTGGAGCTGGTCGGGACTGGTGATATTGATCTCTGCGTCAACTTCTGTCTTCTTGAACTCAACTGCTGCGTTCAGCAGCAGGATCTTTGCATTGGTGACCTTCTTTGGCATCGTCGGGTGAACTCTCTCCTTATCAATAAGTACTCCCTCGATGATCTCTGAATCCTCAATGCTTCCACCGGTCTTCTTTTCGACCTTGATATTCTCGATGTCAACCGTGCCATCGTCATCGGTAACCATCGTTATTGCTTTGACAACAAGGTCGCAGAGCTTGTCCTTGGATGCTTCTGCTCCTTTACCGGTCATCGCGGTTGCTGCGATGTTTTTAAGCATTGTTTTGTCGGTCGCTTTTACGTCAAAGGCGATCTCTTTTAAGAGAGCCTGCGCCTTCTCGGCAGCCTGGCGGTACCCTGCGGCAATGATCGTCGGGTGGACGTCCTGCTCCAGGAGATCCTCTGCCTTTTTGAGAAGTTCGCCGGCGATGACGACTGCGGTTGTGGTACCGTCTCCGACCTCATCATCCTGGGTCTTGGCAACCTCAACCATCATCTTCGCGGCCGGGTGCTCGATGTCCATTTCCTTGAGGATCGTGACACCATCGTTCGTGATTACGACATCGCCGATTGTGTCGACGAGCATCTTGTCCATTCCCTTGGGACCGAGAGTGGTCCTGACTGCACTTGCCACTGCCTTTGCGGCGGTGATGTTCATACCCTGAGCGTCGCGGCCCCGGGTACGGGTGCTGCCTTCTTTAAGAATAAGTATCTGCTGTCCTCCAAGTTGCTGTGACATAAAATCACCACTTTTAGCACTAAAATTGGTTTGTGGTTCTATATAAACGTTTTCTAAAAAGAATCATTCGCCAATCATATCGAGGAGCTCGAAACCATCTGCAATCCGGTGCAGACGGTCCTCTCCAATCACGAGAGTTTTTCCGATTTTTTTCTGCTTGTAATGATCGGTGATAACACACATTGCGTGCTTTTTTGCGATCTGCGAGATATTCCCGATAAGAGCGGCGCGTTTAATGACCTTATCCGCCGGGCCATAGCCGGTGAGTATAGTATGTTTTTCGAAGGTGAGGAGCGCCTGAAACGGAGCGCCGTGGAGAGTATGAAGCTGCATACCGATATCTTTGAAAAATTCCATCGGGTTCTGCCTGCCCTGGCCAGGATCTCTGTGATCCACTTCCATCACCTTGGGCGGCTCATGCCGGATAAGGTTGATGGATTTTACTACGCCGGTGTTAAAGAATTCCTCAATGCGGATCGCCACATCCAGGGTAGTCCCCATTCCACTCTCGTATTTGCTGATTGTGCGCCGGGACACTCCCAGGACCTGCCCGAGATCCCCAAGAGACATACTTCGTTTTTCACGGAGATCACGGAGCACCTCGCCATCGATGTTGACATACAATCCACCCGGGGATGCGTACACGAGCGGAGGGATCATCTCCACGAAATAGTCGTAGAGTGTTGCGGGGCTGATCGCGTAAATACCATACCGGACGTAGACAGCCCCCCGTTCCAGCTCCGCATCACGGGCGCGCTCGCCAACAATCAGCGGGACTCCCCCAAGATGGCGCGAGATCACTTCGAGATCGAACGCTACCTCTTCGCTTACGCTGTCGATATGAGATACGACTTTGATGACCAACAACGTCCCGTTATTACGGGCGATAAGATCGAAGCTCCGCGGGCGGATGAAGAACCGCTCGGAGACGTCAAAACCTGCCGTGATCATGACGCTGATAACCAGCTGAAGCTGGCGGTCCTGAGACATTGCAGTAAAGAATGGATATAGCCTGAGGGTATATTAATATAGATATGCTCATCGGGATTGATGACACGGACTCGCCTCAGGGCATGTGCACGACATACCTGGGGGCGGTCCTTGCCCGGCGCCTTATTCATGAACACATGCAGGTTCATGCAGCAAGGCTCATTCGCCTTAACCCGAATGTTACCTTTAAAACCCGGGGCAATGCTGCGATCGCGCTCGAAGTAACGGGAGATATGGACAGAGCTTTTGCAATCTCGTGCGCGGTCGTTGAGAAACTTGCTGATTTTTCCTGTGAGAATACGAACCCGGGCGTGGTAGTGGTTGCTGAGCGACTGGATCCGGCATTCTACACCAAAGCAGTAACCGATTTCTGCCAGATTGACGAAGCGATTGACTTTCTGAGAGCGGTTGGTGCCCGATACCGGGGTTATAAAAACAAGCGTGGTCTGATTGGGGCGACTGCTGCGGTTGCATGCGATCTGAGGGATCGGACATCTGAAATCCTCGTGTACCGCACACCGGAACTATGGGGGACACCCCGGGCCGTAGATCGTGAAAGCCTGTTTGCTGCTGAGGAGGCCACATTCCCTCATACATGGGACACGGTCGACAGGGTGAATGATGTTGTGGTCTGTGTGCCACATACACCGGATCCGGTGTTGTTCGGCATCCGTGGTGAAAGCCCGTCCTGGGTCATGGCTGCCCGTTCCTTGATTCAGTCCGAGAAGCCGGCTATCGAACAGATCTGGGTGACCAACCAGGGTACCGATGCTCACCTTCTTGAGGGGACTATCGGATCTTTACAGGAGGGACTGTCGTACCGGGTACGCGGGATTGTCGCGGATGAACCGGTAACCAGCACAGGAGGGCACGTCTCATTTACTATGATTGATGGTGATCAGACCGTACGGTGCATGGCGTACGAACCCACGAAAAATTTCCGCCAGATTGTGAGAGAGCTCAAGACAGGCGATGAAGTGATCGCTGTCGGGAGTTACAAAAAAAACAGTATCAACCTGGAGAAGATACGGGTCGTTTCACTTTCATCAGCGATAACAAGACGACCTCCACTTTGCATCGCGTGTAACAAGCGAATGACCAGCGATGGGAAACGCAAGGGATGGAAGTGCAAAAAGTGCGGGGCACGTGCGAGCGAACCAGAGGAACGGGAAGTTCCCCGCACACTGACACCGGGATGGTACGAAGTGCCCCCAACTGCCCGAAGGCACCTGGCAAAACCGTTGTGTCGCGGTGAGCCGGATTATTGAAATACCGATTGACACCGGGAAGGCTTCTGTATGCAGAGCAGGTACTTTCTGACAACAAAACGTATCTATCTCTCC